>JGI1221J13441_10000709_pt1 | contig 14617 bp, 18 predicted proteins | sample LakVidmifraction_4_FD_13441 | JGI IMG/M metagenome (IMG submission 13441) | reverse complement strand
CTGGCAGCAAGGAAGCCGGAAGTACAGGCATGGACTGTTACTCGCATCCCTGATGATGTTATCGGCTTGCGGACTATTCACGAAAACAGTGGTCAAGGAAATTCCGGGCCGCTGCGAGATCCCAACCAGCCTGACAGCGCCCATCGCAATGCCGCCACCCCTGGAAGTTGGGGCGACAAACGGGCAACTGTGGCAGCGGAAACAAACGCTGGAAGTGCTGCTGGATCGGTGCAACAGCCGCCTACAGGACGTGCAAGCGTGGCAACCAAAACCCTGACCGAACGATTTAACGCGACGTGGGGAAAGTGAGCTGGCCTACAGGCCGCAAAAAGCCGTACACGATTGCCGGTATTGCGCGCATGAAGTGTATCCGCTGCCGCGGGCAAGCAGTTCACCAGTGGCAGATATGCGCGGACGGCAACAAGCAAAGACCGCTTTGCTTGCAGTGTGATATTGCGCTAAATGCGCTTGTCTTGAAGTGGGCTGGCGATCCAGACGCGGACGCCAAAATGCGAAAGTACAAAGGGTAAGTCATGAACCGAATCTCAATGCTGATACTGGGCGCCATGTGCGCCCTTTTTATTGGTGGCTGCGCAAGCGATGGCGATTACTACAAAGCCGTCGCAATGATGGAGTCGGCCAAAGCCGAAGCCCAAGTTGCGAAGTACAAGGCCCAAGAGGCCGCGCTGACCAAGGCTACCCCGGAAGGCGCTGGATATGTGGCGATGGCCATAGCCCTATCAGATCGCGGTTCGAACGCCAGCACGACGGTACTGGCCCCGCCTGAATCGTGGTTTGACAAGTCCTTGAGGCTGGTCGGCGCACTATCGAACATCGGTCAAATCGCCGTAAATTTCAAACAGGTTACTGAGAGCGGTAAAACGGCAAGGGCAATCAGCGCCGATAACGTCAATGTTGAAGCTGTCAGGGGCCAAACGCTCGCAAGCGTAGTCGCAGCCGTAGGCAAGAGCGCGGGCACCACGACCAGCACAACTATTTCAGCAGGCGGCGATGTAGCCAACAACGGATCAACGATTGACAGAAAAAACTGCGCGAGCGGAAATTCAATCGGCGGACCGGGCGCGAGCGGCGGTAACGGCGCACCCGGAGGTAATGGCGCGATAGGTGGCAACGGTGGCCAAGGCTCTCCCGGATCATCTACAACCGGCAATTCCCCCGGCGGAAGCGGCGCACCAGGCGCACCCGGTGGCGCTGGCGCATCAGGTGGCAGCGGCGCACCCGGCGGATCAGGCGGACCAGCAGGCAGCACAGGCGGCAACTGTAAATGACACCGCCGAAGCAAAATCTCATTGATGACCCGTGGAACATGGAAATGGCGTCACGCATCGATGCGATTGAAGCGCAGTACATAGGACTACGCTCAAACATAACAGACAACACGGCAATCACCGCCGCCACGCAAACAGGGCTCACAACTTTGCGCACTGACTTGAGCGGCATCATCAAATTCTCGCAACAGGTCGATTCGACGCTGGAAATAGGCAGTCGGGTAGGCGCGTTTGCGCTTTGGTTCGCAAAAATATCAATCGCCGCCGGTCTGGTGTGGGCATTTATCAAATATGTAGTGCTGGAAGCCAGCCGGAAATGAGCAATTCCCTAACAACTAGAATTGGAACCGAATAAATGGCCTCAATGCCCCCCGCAATGAATGCACCAATGCCCACGCAAATGCCGGGCATGGAGCCAGCTCAAGTCGATCAAGGTTACTGCATCAAGATAGCGGCGCTCCCTGACGGCACATTCAGCGTATCCAGTAAACCACTGGAGGAGCCCGAGGAACCAGGCGGCAAAACCGTTCGGTCAATTGGTGAAGCCCTGAAGGCGGCACTCGACATATTCAAAAACAGCGGCAAGTCTGATGGCGGACAAGCTGACTTCGCAGAGGGGTACGGAAAACCCGACCCGACCGTCCCGCCAATCAAAGAAAGAGTCGAGCTGTGAGAGCAATTTTCGTCTTGACAGACACAGATGATGGCGCGATTGCCGGCAACTACATTTATGAGGGCTCATTCAACATCGGAAGCCACGCTCACCAACACATGCTGTTGGTTCAAAAGGTCATGGACAAGGTGGGCGCAAAACTGAGTGAGATCAGCGCCCCGGCAAACATCACGCTGGACGAGCTCGACCCGTACATTGTCGAGGCGATGGACAATTTGGACAAAGAGCAATTCAGCGAACACGACCCCATTCCAGAGCCGGGCATTGCAGTACCGGGGCTGATCGTGGTGAAGAACTAAACCAAGAGACGCAAGTAATGAAACCAGTAAAACCAAGCGCCAACCCAGCCGTCGCCGCGAGCGCGCTGAAACAGGCCAAAACGGTGAAATCGGGGAAAAAGGCAAAGGAATCAACGCCTACAGCGCGATTGCAGACTAAAAAAACGGGTGGGCAAGGCTTGGGTATTGGGGAAAAGGGCAAAGTTGGGCGACCGACAAAAAAGACACCGGACATTATGAATCGCATCTGTGCTGGCATATCTGTTGGCAAGTCGGCGCGTGCGATGTGCATTGAAGTTGGAATTGAGCAACCTACACTTTGGGACTGGCTGAATACGGACGAGACATTTTCTAAGCAATACGCGAGATCAAAGGAAGATTGCGCTGATTGTTATGCCGATGAAATTGCGGAGATAGCCGACGAATTGCCAGATGGCTCGCTGGACCCGCAGGTGTTCAACGCCCGCCAACGCCTACGAGTGGACGCGCGCAAGTGGACGGCATCGAAACTCAGGCCCAAGCGCTACGGCGACAAAGTGGATATGAATCTCGGTGGACAGGATGGAAACCCGCTGAACGTGGTCATGTTGCAGATCGCTGAGAGCGGGAATAGCCGGATCAAACTGGGCGGCTCTTGATTACTGTAGATGCTGATTGGGAATTGCCCGAAGAATTGAAAAAAGAAGGATGGTTTCGTTGCGCGCATATGGATGTTGAGGCAGTGCCCGTCCCAGTACCTGTAAAAGCTAAAAAACCATGCGCCAGCGCACGCAAGAAGCAACGCATCAAAACCGCCACGCCAACTTGGGCAGACCCTAAAAAAATATCCTTGATCTACGATGACGCTCGCAGCCGAACCAAGGCGACGGCCAACGAATGGCATGTTGACCACGTTGTCCCCATTTACTCGAAACTGGTTTGCGGGTTGCATTGCGAAGCTAATCTTCGTGTGATAACAAAGATAGAGAACTTCAAAAAAGCCAACCACCACTGGCCGCAGATGCCGTAGTGAACGCCAAGGTAATCGACTGCCTGGGCGATTGGAAGTGGCGTCTAGCTAACCTGTATTGGATAGTTGACGAGGATGGCAAACGGATCAAGTTCGCTCCGAACCCGGAGCAGCTGGACCTCCTATCGAACCTGCACTCAAACAATCTGGTGCTGAAGGCTCGCCAATTGGGATTCACGACGCTGATTGATATCGTCGGCCTGGATCAGACGATATTCACGCCCAATTACAGCGCCGCGATCATCGCGCACGGTTTGGATCCTGCCGGCAAGATATTCAGGAATAAGGTCAAGTTTCCGTGGGACAACCTGCCAGAAGGCATCCGGGCGTTGAATCCAACGGTGAATGAGACGGCATCGGAGTTGGTATTCAGCAACGGATCGAGCATCTACGTCGGCACATCAGGCCGGTCTGGAACGCTGCAATTCCTGCACATCTCTGAGTACGGCAAGATTTGCAGGCGATATCCAGACAAGGCGAGCGAGATCAAGTTGGGCTCGCTCCCCGCGGTGCATCACGGCGGGCTGGTGTTCATTGAATCGACCGCTGAAGGAACGGGCGGGCACTTCTACGACATGGTGACCGAAGCCCAAAAGCGCGGTGAGACGCCGCCGAACGAGATGGAATTCAAGTTGCACTTCTATCCGTGGTGGCGCAAACAGTCGTACCGGATCGACCCGGACGGCGTGGACATTGACCAGTTGACCATTGAGTATTTCAACGAACTGGAAAAGCAGGGCGTTGTTCTCGATGACGCCCAAGTTGCTTGGTACACGGTCAAGAAACGATTATTCAAGGACGACATGAAACAGGAATATCCATCGACGCCAGAAGAGGCGTTTGCGGGCGCGATGGAAGAGCGCTACTTCTCAACGCAGATGATGGCGGCGAGAAAGCAGCGCCGTGTTCGCAACCTACCAATCATGCAGAACAAGCGTGTGAATACGTTTTGGGACCTTGGCCGAGACACGACGGCGATATGGTTCCACCAGTACGGTGCGCTTGAGCATCGTATGATCGACTACCTGCAAGACACCGGCAAGACGCTGGACTACTACGCACGGAAGATGCAGGAGAAGGGCTATCTGCTGGGTAATATCTACCTGCCGCACGATGCTGATGATCAAAGTGTGGTGACGACGGTAACAGCGGCCAAGAAGTTGCGCGAGCTATTCCCGACCGTCAAGGTGCGCGTAATCCCGCGTGTGAGCATGAAATTCATGTCGATTGATGCCGCGCGCAACCGTATCGCTGAATGCTATTTCCACCAAGATAATTGCTCCGACGGCATCGAGTGCCTGGACAACTACCGGAAGAAGTGGAACGAGTCGATTGGCAACTGGAGCGACGAGCCGGTTCACGACAAGAACTCACACGGCGCTGATGCGTTTCAAGTATTCGCAATGGGATGGGAGCCGGGGCACGAGACAGGTGCAGCGCCGCTACCAACCCACATACCGCAATACCGCCCCTCCGATAAAGGCATGGGGCTTTAACCAATTCAACAAGACCCGCTTCGGCGGGTTTTTCAATTCAAAGGACGAACATGGACTCAGTTGTCGGATCAGGCAGAACAGTAGGCGCGGCGGTTACACGACCGGCAGATACCAGTGCATACACTGCGGGCGATGTGATTTCCGATTCAACGTCAGCGCCGACCTTGCTCACGTTTCAAGGCGTAGGCGGGAGTGCTCGCGGGTTCACTATCCTGCAATCTGTACTCTGTATCGACTCGGCCAACCAAGCAACCAAGCCTGACCTGGAGTTGTGGCTGTTCGATACCGCACCGGCTGCGCAGAACGATAACGCCGCTTTTGCGCCGACCGATGCAGAGCTCATCACAGGGCTGAACGGACTGGTAGGTGTTATCCCTATCCCGTCAACATCGTTCCGCGTTGGCCTCGCTACATCGGGCGCTGCTGGTAACTCAATCTGCCATGTAACCAACATCGGCTTGCCGTTGAACCTGAACGCATTTGCTGTCCTTTACGCTCTGGTGGTAGTTCGCAACGCCTATACGCCAGTAAGCGCCGAGGCGTTCACCTTCAAGTTGGCCTTGCTCGACTGATGCGTCACGTCAAACTGTCCGGCCTGAAAAGGTCACAGCTAGGCTATTTGGGCGTGGCGAACAAGCGCGTGTTGTGCAACGGATCGGGCGCATCGACCATATCGAGCCTGCTGGCTGAGTCAAGTTTCTACGCGCGATTTAACGATTTAGGCGCAGGCGAAGTCAATCTCGTATTAACTCGCGGCACTGGCTCCGCCACATTTACTCGCGCCAGCACAGCGACAACGGTATTAAGCACAGGGCTGATCGGCTCGGTGGCGACTGGCGTGGCGCGAAGTAGTTACAACCCTTCGACACTGGCGTATTTGGGCTACCTCGCAGAACCTGCTGCGACTAATCTGACAACGCAATCTGACGACCTATCGAGTGGCGGGCAGTGGCCTGTGCAGGCGTCAACCGTTACGGCCAACGCGGTTTCAGGCATTTACGGCACAACAACTGCCGCAACCATTATCCCAACAGCAGTCGCTGCCGCTCATGGCTTACTATCCAACGGCGGGAGCATTGCAAAAGCAGCCTCGAATATCATTTATACGGTGTCGTTATATGGCAAACCTGCTGGATACGACTTCTTAGCCTTCCGCATTGATAGCGCAAGCGGGAACGGGGTGTATGCGTGTTTTAACGTATCTACCGGAGCCGTAACAACATCCACCACAGCGACCGGCGCTGGATTTACGGCGGGCGCATCAACAATAACTTTGGGGCCCAATGGATTTTATCGTTGCGTAGTCACATTCACATCTGACACAAGCACGTCATTGCGCTTTTTCCCTTACGTGCAAGATGCCAATGGCAATCCCTTTAGCTATACGTGGACAGGTAACGGCACTAGCGGCCTGTCTGCGCAGGGCGCACAACTAGAAGCTAGCTCTGTCGCAACCTCATACATTCCAACGACTACAGCAGCCGTAACGCGAGCAATCGACCTTAACGCTTACCCGGTCGCAGGCAACATCCCAACCAACAACGCGACCTTCTACGTCGAATGGACGCCAACCGCCGCCGCCGCTGCGCTCGGAACGGTATTCCTGTGGGGTAGCTTTGTCGATGCCAGCAACTCCACCGCATGCCTGTACGACGGCACGAACATCATTTTCAGGAAGCGCATTGCAGGCGTGAACACGGACGCAACCAGAGCGCTCGCGGTAGTTGCGGGGACGACCTACAAGATTGCATGCGTAGCATCGTCCACGACCGGCCAGGATGTGTATGTCAACGGCATTGTCGGCACCAACAACGCAACGGTAACGGCCATGCAGCTAGGAACGAGTATTCAAATCGGCGCAGACGGTAACGGCGCGAGCGCGCTAAACGGCAATGATCGCAACATGCTCGTCTGGAACCGCCCACTCTCCGCTGCCGAACAAACTCTACTCAACGCGAGTACGTTCTAATGGCCCACGACAACGCAATCCCACGCGAGGTACTAGATGCGATGGGAGGGGATGAACTCGAGTCCAATCCTAAGTTGGACGCCATTGGTACGCTGATCTGCCAGAAGCGTGACGCTGCGACGAAGGCTCGCAAAGAGTCCGGCATCGAAGAGACCTGGACCGAATGCGAGGAGGCGTACATCGGCATTGATGAGGAAAACCGTGGCGAGTTTACCGGCATCCGCTGGTCGAAGCCCACGAGCATGACGGGGCCACTCACGAGCGATAAGCGGCTCAAAGATTCTGGCGAGGCTGCACGTTCGACCGCGTATGTTGAAGTCACCCGGCGCTATGTGGATGCAGGACACGCCAAGGTGTGCGAGATCATCCTGCCGATTGACGACAAAGCATTTAGTTTCACCGCAACACCAGTCCCGGAGTTTTTAGACTCCAAAGACGATGACTCTCAGGTAATGCACAACGGTCAACCGCTGCTACGCGATGCGACCAAGGACGACATGCCACCGCCTTCACCGATGGGCGCCGAGGGCGAGGCTCAACCAACAGAACAACCAGAAACCGTCCCGCTGGTCGCTGGCGATCTGGCTAAAGAGGCTATTGAGAAGGCCAACGCCGCCGCCAAGAAAGCAGAGAAGCGAATTTACGACTGGATGGTCGAGTGCGCCTACCCCGCAGAGATGCGCAAGGTCATCTTCAACGGTGCCAAGCTAGGAAGCGGCGTACTCAAAGGCCCATTCGCAGACGTTGCCATTCACCGCGCCATGCAAGGCGAGGGCGACACGCTGAAGATGGTGATTGAGAAAGAAGTCCGCCCCGCTGTTTGCTCGATCAACCCGTGGAACTTCTTCCCAGCCGATGATGCGGGTGACGATATCCATCGCGGCTCACACATATTCGAGTACGACGAACTGTCGGAACGTCAAGTCAAGGAACTGAAGGGTCAAAAAGGCTACATCGAATCACAGATTGATATGGTGATTGAGCAAGGCCCGGAAGGAAAGAAAAAGGACGATGGCCAACCCGGCAAGATCAAGCGGAACGCCAAGTCGCTCTATCCAGTCTGGTATTTCACCGGCACGCTGACTCGCAAAGAGCTTGAAACACTGGAAGCGGTGGGCCTCGATGGCGTACCAGAGGACAAGGAAGATATCTCTGTCGTCGTCACCATCATCAATGACGTGCCGGTCAAGGCGATTGTCAACCCGCTGGAGTCTGGAGAATTCCCATATCACGTATTCAACTGGCAGAAACGCGCCGGGTACTGGGCTGGGGTCGGTGTAGCGGAACAGATGAAAACGCCGCAGAGAATGGTGAATGCGGCAACACGCGCCTGGCTCAACAATGCCGGGAAGTCGGCAGGCTCGCAGATTGTCATTCAACGCGGAATGATCAACCCGGCGGACGGCAGCTATATTCTGACGCCGGACAAACTCTGGTTCATGTCGCCGGACGCCACCATCGACGACGTGCGGAAGATATTTGCCACGTTCCAGATCCCCAACGTAGGCGACTCGCTGCAAAAGATTGTCGAGTACGCCCTGAAGCTGGCTGAGGAATCGACCAGCATCCCGCTTATTTCGCAAGGCCAGTCCGGGCCACAACAGCCGGACACGTTCGGCGCTACCCAGCTACAGAACAACAACGCCAACCAGTTACTACGATCTGTTGGCAACAGCATCGATGATGACGTGACAGAGCCTATCGTCAATCAATTCTACGAGTGGTTGTTACTCGATCCTGATGTGCCGGCAGACGAGAAGGGCGACTGGAACATCCACGCCCAAGGCTCAAGCGCATTGGTTGAGCGAGCGATTCAATACAACGTGATAGCGCAGATGGCGCAGATGGTAATGAACCCGGCCTATGGGATAGACCCGGCCAAGTACATCACGCAATACCTGAAGTCGCAACGTCTCGACCCGAGAGAATTCCAGTACACGGACGATGAGCGGGCCAAGATGGCCGAGCAGCCGCCAACACCACCGCCGCCAGTACAGGTTGCCGAGATCAACGCCAAAGCGCGGCTGGAAGCGGCCAAGATGGATACTGATCGGGATACGGTTTACGTGCAGGCTCAATCGGCGCGCGATGACAATGACTCTCAATTCAGGATCCAGGAGTTGCAGTTGCGCCGTGAGCTTGCATTGCTCGACTACGCCAACCGCGAAAAGACCTCACTCGACAAAGTGAAAACTGATCTGGCCAAGACCGCCATGATCGAGAACACCCGCAAAGAACTGGCCGCTGCCGAGATCGCACTAGCAAGGGGCGAGGGCGCATTCGAGCGCACCCACGACCTGAACAAGCACGTCACGAGCGAGGAAAAGGGCATCAACAAGGACAGCCCCAGCCTGATTCGGGATGAAGTGAGTACGCCGGTCACGCCATGATCGACCGCCTCATCCTGACGACAGGCGAGAAACAATCTCCCACGTGGAGACGGTTACTCAAGCACTTACAGGGCCGTCTGGTCGCATTGCGCAGTCAGAACGATGGCCCGCACGATGTAGCCAAGACCGCTGACCTTCGGGGACGCATTGCTGAAGTCAAGGCAATGATCGACTTCGAGAATGACGAACCAGTTTTAACGCCCGCCCGCCAACGCGTACGGGAATAACCACGGTCCACGGCAACGCCGACCGCAACGCAGGAGATAAGTAATGCTGCCCGAAGTAAATGAAGTGCCAGAAGTGCCAGAAGTACCTGAAGAGAAGGATGATTTTGCAGCCGGATACGCTGATGACGCTGATGATGTTCCCACGGAAACGCCGGAACCTGAAGAAGCGCCCGCAGCAGAACCCGAACCACCGAAACTAAGAGCGCTGACTGAGGACGAGTACAACAGTCTCAAGGCCAGCATTGATTCAGTAACGGGCCTCAAGTCGTCGCTGGATAAGCAGTTTGGTACAGCCTTTGGAAAGATCGGCGGTATTGAGCGGGTCATTCAGCAGATTCAAACCCAAACACCCGCAGGCGAAGTGCCGCAAATTACGGATGACGACCTGGAAGAACTCAAGTCTGATTACCCTGATTTGACCAGTGGCATTGCCAAGGGATTGAACCGCGTGCTGTCGAAGATGCGCGGCACGGGAAGCGCCGAACAGGCACCGCCCGTTGATGTAGATCGTTTGCGTCAGGAAATCTCGACGCAACTCGAACAGAAGATGGAAACGAAATCGGTTGCCCGCGCGCATGCCGACTTCAAAGAAGTATTCGCCTCCGATGACTTCCATGAGTGGCGCGCAAAACTACCTGATGACGCTCGTCAGGAACTTGCCGACACATGGGATTCAGACTTAATCAACCGGCGATTGACAGAATACAAGGAGTCGAAGAAGCCGAAAGAACCCGCGACTCCACAACGCAACACCAGAAAAGAATTGCTGGCCGCTGCCGTCGCTCCGCGAGGATCGTCAGGCCACACCAGAGCAAAAGAAGAAGTAGACGATTTCGCAGACGGTTATAACAACGGCTGAAACGTAATACCCGCCGCCTTCATGACGGCAAGAATTGCTCTCCCACTGAAAAGCCGGAGGGGTCGCACACCCGCGATGCGGGTTTTTTTACGCGCAAAAAGCGCAGACCTCTTAACTTTTCAAGGAATAAATCCATGAGCATGCAAACATTTGCCCTCACCCCAGGGCGCATCAACAAGTACAAGGGCCAGATCCTCAAGACTGCGGAACCGGCTGAAATTCTCTCCAAGATGGGCCGTCAGGTAGAACTGCCTGCCAACCAATCTGACACCTACGTCGCCCGTAAATTCTTGCCCTACGGCGCAACGGCCACCAACTCCAGCACGCAGAACCAGTTCTTCGCCAACGGCGCTGGTGATCGTGGTCTGACCATCGTGCAGGCGCACTTGACGGCTGAAGGCGTTACACCAGTGCCGGACAGCATCACGCCGCTCGATATCACGGCGGTCATTCAGCAGTACTCGTGCCTGTACGGTTTTACGGACAAGACCTACGGGCTGTATGAGGATGACATCCCCAAGGCGATGATCAAGCAGGTTGGCGAGCGCGTGACGTTCGTGAACGAGCTCATCATCTACAGCGCGCTCAAGGCTGGCACCAATCAGTATTTCGGCGGAACCGGCACGACCCGCGCGACCGTCAACGGCGGCATCACGCTTGGCTTGTTGCGCCGTATCGCCAAGAACTTGCAGGCGAACCACGGTAAAGAAGTGAATCAGGTGTTGAAGGCCAGCGCCCTCTTTGATGTTAGTGCGGTTGCAGCCGGTTACACGGTCTACATCCACACCGACGCAGAGCCGGACATTCGTGATTTGCCAAACTTCACGCCAAGCGAGAAGTACGCATCCGGCACGCCAATGGCCAATGAGATCGGCAAGTGTGAGCGCTTTCGCTTCATCACCCACCCTGATCTGCCAGCGATTCAGGACGGCGGCGCAGCGGTTGGTGCCACAGGTTTATCTTCAACCTCCGGCACCAGCATCGATGTGTATCCGTTCATCGTCTGCGCACAGGATGCGTTCTCTCAGATCGCTGTACGCGGTTTGGGTGCGCTTGATCCTACCTTCCTGAAGCCGGGCGAGAAGTCGAAGTCTGATCCTCTCGGTCAGCGTGGCTACGCCGGTACGATTTGGTGGAAGGTCGTCATGATCGAAAACCAGGGTTGGATGGCAGTCGGCAACGTCGGGCTGAAAGTCCTCGTTTAACGGTAACGGGGCGGCTTAGGTCGCCCTACTCAAAAGGAAAAAATTACCATGATTGATACACTTTCACGCTACCTCACCGCACTTGCCAACACAACCACGGCGCGGGCGTTGCAACCGTTGTTTCAGGGCTTGATGGATCGTTACGCCGCGCAGATGCTTTCTCCTGCGGGCATCATCATCTTTGGCGGGGGTTCGGCCGACGCAAAGACCGGCCTCGCTGCGGTACTGGCGCTGACCAACAACGGTAACGCCGCTGCTTTGGTGTCCGTTGCTGCGTCAACAACGCTGACTCCCAATACGGGCCTTACGCTGATCAACACCTTCAACGTGTACCTGTTTTACATCAATGGCGCAGGCACGATCAGTACCTCTATGGGTACTGCCGCAACGACGCTCGCAGGCGTCGCCTTCCCGCAGATGCCAAACGGCCGCGCTTGTATCGGCGGTTTCACAGTCAACCCAACGGCGGGCACCTTCACCGGAGCTACTACGGCGCTCGACGCAGCCAATACCAATGTGGTGTATTTCAGCCCCGTTGGCCCGTGGGACGCGACCGTATTACAGGGCGCAATACAGTAAACCAATCCTCTCCATTGCAGCAAAAAAGCCCGCTTTTAGCGGGTTTTTCTTTTTAAGGACTCCATCATGCTTGACTATCTCCAAGGCACTATCCCGAAGTTTAATCACCGCAACATGGGCGCCGTTGCTGGCACCACCAACACAATGACGACGACCGTCGCCAGTGAGTGTTCCCTCCGGGGCAAGTTCACCACCGCCCTTGCTGTGTTGACCAACAGCGCCACAACTCCAACGCTGGATGCGAATACCGGCGTAGCGTTTGTCCCCATCGTCAGCACGTCGGCTGATGGCGGGCAAGCCTGCTGCTATGTATTCGGCGTCAACAACGCCGGTACGCTGGTGGCCGCTCAAGGCGCATCAACGCCGACCGAATTGGGCGTCACTACCACGGTGGGCCGCTTCTTGCTCGCGCCGCAGTTCCCGCCTATCCCGAATGATTTCTGTCCGTTCGCGTACACGGTCGTTCGTACCAGCCCAACGGGTAATACGTTCACGTTTGGAACAACCAACTGGACCGCATCTGGCATCACCTGTTCGGTGTTCCGCAACATCTCGCAACTGCCGGATCGTCCACAGATCGGCGTTTAACCGCAGTTCAACCACAGGGCACCTTCGGGTGCCCGTTTTTATTCAGGAGCATCAATGCCACGTCCTACCGTCATGCGCAAAGAACACAGCACCCGCGATCTGGAACTCCCACCACCGTCGCTCATCAAGCTGCCCGATGAGGGCGATATCGACCACGAGAACATCGTCGTCGCGCTCGACTCAGACAATAAGTACATGCAAGACCTGGCCTTCAATGAAGAGCCGGTAACGATCATGATCGACTACTCGGACGACGAATACCCACCGGCAGCAATAGACGCTTGGGTCAATGGTTTTTCGCCGGAAATACTGGTCAATGGCCGGTGGTATCGCAAACCGGCAATTCCCGTTGGCTGTGAAGTCACGGTCAAACGCAAGTACGTCGAAGTATTGATGCGCGCCAAACCTGAAACCGTTCGTACCGAACACGGAACATCGCAGGAAGAGCGCCCGCAGAACAACGTCCGCCGTACACCGCGAAGCGCGTACAACCTGACCGTCATCGAGGATAACAACCCCGCTGGCCGTGAGTGGCGTACGCGCATCAAGCGCGAAGGCGGCTAACGCGTGACCTTTCTCGAACTCTGCCAACGTACTGCGCGGGAATGCTCCGTCACGGGGACCGGGCCGTCAACTGCCATCGCCCAAACTGGCGAACTCGGTCGCATTGTGAACTGGGTCGCCGAAGCGAACATGGAGATCGAGCGCGCGCATCCTGATTGGATGTTCATGCGCCTGTCTACCCTGTTTGGGACTGTGGCCGCCCAGGCCAATTATCCGTTTGGGACGGGTGCCGGAACCTGCGGCGTGACCGCTGCCACCTTTGGCATGTGGGCGCGTGACTCATTCAGGAACTACCCAACCGCGAGCGGCAACACGGCAGAGATCGAGATGTCTTACATGGAATACGACGCGTGGCGCGCCGTCTACGAGTTTGGCGCGACCCGCTACGTGCAGACTCAGCCCCTCGTCGTCTCATTTTTTCCGGCAGATCAATCCCCCAATGTCGGCCCGTACCCGAACGGCGATTACACCGTGACGGGCAACTATTTCCGTCAGCCGATTTTGCTGGCCGCCGACGCCGACATTCCCGGCTTGCCGCCGCAGTTTCACATGATGGTGGTCTACAAGCCATGATGTACTACGGAGCATATGAAGGTGCGCCGGAAGTGTACGACCGGGGTGAGATGGAATTCGACAAGAACATGCGCCGCCTGGACGCGCTTCGCCTGCCAGAGATTCGCTGGGGATGAAAAACGCGCCGCCCGTCGAACACCGGATCGTTGTGCTTCAAGGTGGACTGGACCTGGTTACGCCGTCGCTTTCACTACCTGCCGGGTATGTCACCGACAGCCAGAACTTTGAATGCTCGACCGACGGCGGGTACGCGAAAGTAAAAGGATACGAGCGCTATGACGGCAGACCATCGCCAAGCGCCGCGGTGGTGACGACGGTTGAAGTCATGGCGTTTATCAACATCCCCAGCGTGAACCAAACGCTCACCGGCGCAACATCGGGAGCAACGGGCGTCATTATTGCGATTGGCGCGTCATTCGTGGCGTTGACCAAAGTCGTTGGCACATTTACGACGACAGAAGTCGTACAGGTAGGGCGCAACGGTCATCGGCACGGCGACAGCCACGGTGTCCGTGCTTAGTTCGCAATCCACCGCCATTTATCTCGATGCCGCCGCGTCTCAGTACCGATCAGACATTACCGCCGTTGGCGGCGCGGCCTCCAGCGGCCCGGCTCGTGGCTTTTCGATACTCAATGATGAGCGGTACGCCTTCAGGGATAACGTCGGCGGCACCGCGACCGAACTCTGGAAGGCCACATCTGGCGGCTGGTCAAAGATTACCTTCCCCTTCGAGATTACGTTCGATACCTCAGTAGGAACCGGAATAGGTAACGCAATCGCGCCCGCAGAGGGTGCAACGATGACCGGGGGCACCAGCGGCAGTACGGCGGTTCTCCGTCGCGTCATGCTCTCACGAGGCGCGTGGAAAACCAGCCCAACAGCGACAGCGGACGGCGGACGATTCATCATCACCGCAC
>JGI1221J13441_10000707_pt1 | contig 14635 bp, 21 predicted proteins | sample LakVidmifraction_4_FD_13441 | JGI IMG/M metagenome (IMG submission 13441) | reverse complement strand
GCAACCTTGTTTTTTTCCATTGGAGATGAATTGAGCATAAAAGAAAATATTTTACGTAAAGTTGCCATAGATGTAAGAATTGTTGTATAATCTCTTTAGTTGGCTTGATCACCAACAACTCATGGTTGAGATTGAACCACTGTCGGTTGCAAAGACCGTCCAAATTTACGGCGTTCGTTCAAAGGATAGGACAAGACTCTTCTAAAGTCTTAATAGGGGTTCAATTCCTCTACGCCGTACCAGTTGTGCCAGTAAATTAGTCCCGGTAAGCCTGTTGCTTGTATCCCTAAAGTTAGCGGCTCAAACCATCGAAGCGGGTGCAATCCCCGTTAACCTCTAAGTGCAAACTTAGAATTGTAAAAATACAGTAGTGATTTGCGATACTACGTATGGATGTATAGCATGAGGACTGTCGTCCAAAAAGCGCAACGATAAATTTCTCTTACGTGCGCAAAAAGACACTATAATACTGCTTAGGGGCAGTTGTTATAGTTCAGTATATTTCAGGTTGGACAGTGTTCGCGGTACTGTTATTTGGGATGTCAAATCATCGTTTGTTCGTTGAGGGGTAACATCTAAGATACGAAATATGCTGAACTATAGTAGCGACAGTAGCTCAACGGTAGAGCAGGGTACTCATAATGCCTTGGTCGTGGGTTCAACTCCCGCCTGTCGTACCAAACAAAGGAGTAGAGATGAAGTTACTAATTGGATCTAGAGCATTAGCTCACTGGAATAAGGACTTTAAGTTAAAACCTAATACAGATTGGGATGTCATTAGCGATGAACCAATTGAAGGGACTGAGTGGCATAATAGTCAGTTTTTAAATAACTATAGATTCAAAGATTATACAAACAATGCTACTGTTGATTTCAACGGGCAATGTCTACATATTGTAGATATGACGGGCTTAGGGATAATCAAGCGAAGTCACTTGTGGCGTAAACTGAGTTTTCAAAAGCATATAACGCATTATCATAAGTATATGCAAGTATATAAAGAAAAAAACTTAGAGCAGCAAGATAAAAATATACTACAAGAACGGATTGAACTTACAGCGAAAGCTTTTCCACAGGGCTATCCGAGATTAAATAAAAGTGTAGATAGTTTCTTTGATGACTTTGTTAAAAAGAAGTATAATCATGATTATTTGCATGAACTTGTTTCCTACTACGATAAGCCGTTATATACTAAGCTCCAGCGCAGTAGTGCTAGTGCGTGGTGTGATAAAGATCTTTGGGATAAATTGTCAAAAGATGACAAGATTAAATGCATAGGTGAAGAGGTGCAAGTAATTGCAGTCGAAAGATTCTTAGTTCCTAATGATTGGAATTATTCGGTGAGAGGTGCCTATATACAGTCATTAGATAAAGTGTGTACTACACTGTGTAGCGGCTGGTTTCGTGATGACGCAATTAATTTCTATCCAGAAGTCCTGAATTTGTGTGATAGAATAAATTTTGAAAATATTAGAAAACAACTTGAAAAGGAAACTCAATGACAAATAGCGAATTAATTTCAATTCTAAATGAAACCAATAGAGATAATCTAGTAGATCTGTTTGAGAGAAATTTTACTGAAGAACCTTCTAAATATGACAGTGATGAAACAGTAGAGTTTAAAGAAAATCTAAAAACAAAATCTATATCAGTAGAACTAGTGGACGAACACGGAGGAGAAGATGAAGGTGCATATTTTTGGTCTGTCTATTCATTTAGTACTGATGAAGGAGATGTCCTAATTAAGTTTGAAGGTTCTTACTACTCCTATGAAGGTAGTACATACGAAAGGTTTTACGAAGTTGAAAGAGTAGAGAAATTTGTAACAGTTTACGAAAATAAAACTTGACGCATTTCTACAAATTTGGTATAATTTAATTTACAACTCAGGTGTATCTTAGTTGTATCAGTCCATCAGATATGAGGTACTATTGGATATAGTCGCCCATATCTGAGTTAATATAGTCCGCAACCTAAACATCCTTGAAAGGGAAATAAATGAATAAACTAACTGGAACTCTTCTTTACGTGCAATTGAATAAGCCAACAAAAGCTTTTTTTGAAGCAGGCGCTGCTAAAAAACCAGATGAATGGAAAGCATCTGTAGCTATTGTAGATGAAGATGTTATTGATGACTTTGACGCCTATTGCAAAACTGTAGGTGCAAAAGTGTCTGTAAAGAAGGTAAAAAGCGCAGAGTTCAAAGCTACTTATAAAGTAGATGCACCAGAGGGCGCAGGTAAAAATCTTTGGGTTGTTACTCTCCGTAAATCCACTGAGCTAGGGAAAACTGGTCGTGCCGTCCCCGATCAATACAAGCCGAAAGTATTCGAGAAGATTAAAGACATCTTGGTTGACGTAACAAATACGAAGCTACCTGCAAACGGCTCTATTGGTTCGATTAGTATTGATGAATTTACACGCGATAATGGAACAAGTTCAATGTACTTAAAGAATGTTCTTGTTACCGAAATGATTGAATATGTACAGGAAGAGTCTGAAGTCTATATTCCAGGTAATGAGTTTAGCGAAGAAGCACCCATCGCTGCTGAGAAACCAAAGGTAAGAGCAGAAGCTGTAACTAAAGCTGAGAAACCAAAGGTAAGAGCAGCAACTAAGCCCAAGTCTTCCGAAGAAATGGACGACGATGTTCCATTTTAATACATAGGTAACTAATGAATAAACTTCTTATGCAAGTATCAAGTGTCCTACTTGTAGTCTTTCTGGTAATTCTGTGTATTATTTTTGCTCCTTTAATTACAATCTGGGCACTAAATACATTGTTTCCTATTTTAGCTATCCCGTATTCATTTTACAGTTGGTTAGCTGTGATCGTAATGAATTTAACGTGGATGTACAAACCCTATTTTAAAAGGACTTAATATGCAAGATCAAATTCTCGGTAATATTTTTATCAAAAGTAAAGACGCAATTGCTCGCCTAGTAAAGCTTTATACACAAGAAGAGTCTCTAGGAGAGGAAATCAAGGAAGTTAAAGATGCATGTAAAGCTGCAGGCTTTGATGCTTCTGTGCTAAGTGCAGTAGCTAAAGCTATTGTAAAAGACGGTGTAGACAAACTAGTAGAAAAATCAGAGCTTACGTTAGAAGCTGTTTTAGTAGCACGTAGCTAACTTATTAACCCTTCGGTCAAAAGCTGAAGGGTTTTTCTTTAAGGAGAAATATGAATCAAAGAATTCTTATTATTGATGCTGACCTTATAGCTTATAGATATGCTGCTGCTAATGAAACTAGGAGTATTATTGCTACGCACTTAAGATACAACAGAGAGAAAGTATTTAAGAATAGAACTGAACTAAAGACACTGCTAAAAGAAAAAAGCCTTGAGTTTAATCCCGAGGACTACTCTATCCAGGATGTTCAGACAGCTTCATCTGTTAGCTTTGCATTAAGCAACGTAAATGGACTTATTAATCGTTTAACAGACCATACGTGGGCCGATAAGGTTGAGTTGTATCTAGGTAGTGGTAAAACATTTAGACACGCCCTGGCGCTTCCTGTGGCATATAAAAACAACAGAGAAGACCTGTTAAAGCCCTTACAACTCCAAGAAGTAAGGCGATATATGCAACTAAAGCACAAAGCTGTGCTTATCCGGCACATAGAAGCAGATGATATGTTGAGTATACGTGCCTACGAAGAGTTAGCTAAGGGTAACTATCCTATTATTGTTTCTGCAGATAAAGATTCACAACAGTCACAAGGTATAGAAGTATTAGACTTTACGAAAGACGACTGGCAAGGTAAGGTTATACCTGTAGTCGGATCTTTAAGGAAAGATAAGGCCGATATTAAAGGTGATGGGCTGAAGTTTTTAGCCTTTCAAGTACTGGCTGGAGATAAAGCAGATACCTACAAGGGTTATGAATTATCTAAAGTAAAGTACGGCCCCGCTAAAGCTATGAAAGCATTAGAAGGTGCAGATACAGAACAAGAAATTCTACAGGTACTTATACAAGAGTTTAAACTATTGTATCCAGATCCGTTTACTTATGTAGACTGCCACAATGTAGAACACACAGAAGTAGATTGGTTTGACATGCTAGATATTTATTGGCAATTAGCTTATATGAAACGCAGCATGGACGATGATAGTAGTTTTGTTAAATTCGCTTCAGAGAAAGGTATATATGTCAAATGAAAAAGAGCAACTAGTTTATAGACTGAGGAAACGAGCAGAAATCCGCAGAAGTATTTCTGATCGTAAATCAGTACAGGAAAATAAACCCGACAGGATCTCCGAATTGCTAGAAGAAGCTGCAGATGAGATTCATAAACTAACTTCTATTTCTGTAGAGCTTGAAGAAACTGTTAAGCGGTTATTGCTAAGAGAAGATGCAAACGACCGTTGATCTCTACAATGCAGCTGATGTTAAGAAAGTAAGAGAGTTCCTAACAAATGAGCAGAATAATAAGTGCGCAGTAACTGGAATAGAGATAGCAGCTAAACAGCACGTAACTGACCATGCGCATGATGAAACACAGTTAGTTCGTGGAGTATTGCACAGGCAAACTAATAGCTTTCTTGGTAAGGCTGAGAATGCTTTTGTAAGACTAATTGCATGGTGGTATCCGAATGATCTACCAACCCTATTAAGAGAGTGTGCAGAGTACCTGGAAAAAGAACCAGACTTGCGCTACCGACATAACGGATGGATCAAAAAGATAAATACGAAGTTTAATAAGCTAAAAGAATCTCAGAAAGACTCTGTACTTGCTAAACTTGGTAAACCACCTGGAAAGAATGCAGTAGAGCGTAAAAAGATGTTTCAATCTGCTGTGTTAACTAAGAAGTTTAGCTATAGCGTAATCTGTAGTTTTATTAATAAAGAAAGAGTCACAACTTTTTAGGCTCATTTAACAAAGGACTGGTATGAAAATCAGAGTAATCAGGTGCAGTGATCCATTGCTATGGTACGCTAGCCACATAGGTCAAGAATTTGATGTAGCTTTCGTAGACCAGAATTCTTACTGGAGTCGAGAAGTAGACGGTGTATTCAATTGTTTAAATTGGTTACACAAAGAAGACGCAATTATTACAGAAGGAAATGCAGAATGAAATATTCAAAAAATACGATTAACTTAATTAAATCAATGCAAAGCTTAGGATTATCTTCACGAAAGATTGCAATGCAATTAGACATCAGTAAGTCAGGTGTCAATGATCTTTTTAAGCGAAAAGCTACACTGCTATGTGAGCAACAGGCTGAAGATTCTAAGGGTAAACAACCTCGTATTCTTATCTTCGACTTGGAGACGGCAGCTGCCACTGCTCTTACATTCGGACGATTTAAGGTGAACTTGTCTCAGGCTAATATTCTAGAGAATGGTGGTTGGATCTTATGTGCTTGCTGGCGCTGGTTAGGACAAGAAGAGGTAGAAGCACTGTGGCTCTCACCACAAGAAGTTGCTGAGTGCGATGACAGCAGGATTGTGGAGCGATTATTTGAACTATACGAAGAAGCTGATGCTGTACTAGCGCATAATAGTCTAGGCTTCGACCATAAGGTTCTACAGGCAAGGGCTATCTATAATGGATTTCCAGCCTTACCTTTGGTTAAAGTATTAGATACACTTCAACTAGCACGAAGATACTTAAAGCTCCCAAGCAATCGTTTAGATGCAATCGGTGAGTTCTTTGGCCTTGGACGGAAGATTGACACAGGTGGTATTTCTCTATGGAAGGAAGTACAATCTGGAGATAAAGAAGCTATGGCTAGGATGCTTGACTACTGTAAACAAGACGTAAATTTGTTGTACGAGGTCTACCTACGGACTCGTCATCTAGGGAGAGCAGGTTCGGACTTTAATGCAGGCTTGTACTACGAAGATGATAAGGTTCGTTGCCGTGTTTGTGGAAGTACTGATGTCTACGAGACTGGTCGTACTACAGAGACAGCATTAAATTCTTTTGCTGAGGTTCGTTGTAATAGTTGCGGTGCAGTGCATCGTCATCGACATGCTAAGACAACAAAAGAAAAACGAAAGAACTTGCTGATGTAAAGCAACTGTGATATACTTGTATCGCAAACCGACAGTAACAATCTAAACATATATCCCCGGCTAACAACCGGGGATTTTTTACATAGAAGGAATAAATAATGCCAAATACTTGGATCAAATGGTTAGTTAATCACAATATGGTATTTATCGTGTACTTTGTTTGGTTCCTAATCCTACCTCTATATCTTATTGCCTACACTAAAGACGCCTACAGTGATGCACTATACGATCTTAAAAACATTCGAAATCGAAAAAAGGATTAATATGCAGAAACTATACACTGTTCCTGTGAACGAATATACAATTGGTGATTTCCAGATTGATTGCTATGCATTTAATGAAATTGCAGGTAAGCACAATCTTACTACTCTAAAAGATATTGCACTTCAGTATGAACTTATTGAAGAAGAGACTAAAGAGATTAAACATATGGGTATTGACTTCAACGACCCTACAGAAGTACTGGACGGTGTAATTGACGTTATGGTCACTGCTCTGGGCTTACTACAGAAATTAGAATATTTAGGTATAAACGTAGGTAAAGCTATGCAAGATACTGCATATAATAATTTAAGTAAGTTTCCATCTTCAGAGGGTGTAGCGATTGCTACAGTACTGCACTACGAAACCAAGGGTGTTCAAGTAAAAGTAGAGTATAACTCAAGCTATGATCTTTTTGCGATCAAGAATGATGCAGATAAGGTTATGAAACCAACTGGATTTGAGAGTAATAACTTATCTAATTGCATCCCATTTCCTTTACTTATGCATGGATTTAAATGTGATTGATATGAAATCTACTACAGAAACCATTAAAGCATGGGATAATGAAACTTATGCCTCTAGTTTTATTGACCCAATTAAAACAGAGCAACCTATTGGTACTAAATACGACCAAGACAAGCTGCAATATACTCTAATACCTGCAGAAGCTTTAGCAGCAGTAGCTCATAACTTAACTATCGGATTAAAGAAGTACAGAGAGCGTGATAACTGGAAAAAAGTACCCAACGCAAAGCAGCGCTACCTAGATGCACTTTACAGGCACTTAGAGGCACACAGAAGAGGCCAGCTGTATGACCCTGATAGCACTGACCCAACTATGCCGCATATGGCTGCAGTGGCTGTAAATGCCCTATTTTTACTTGAATTTATGCTAGACCCCAACTTAAAGGAAAAAGAATGAGCACTATACTATATATTTTACTAGGTTTAAGCGTAGCTACATTTGTGCTTATCTATTTAGCTATTCTGAAACTAATTGACGAAAATAAGCAACTTTATGCTAGCCTAAAGAAAGATAAAGAAAACCTTGATTTAACTAAAACCCTATGATAGAATCACTATTCTCTTAATTTTAAAGGTAGTAAATGAACAAAAAAATAAAGCACCCTATCCGTCCTAATGCTATCGTTGCTCTTTGTGTTATATCAGAGTCGGAAATCTCAAGAGTAATGCCAAATTACAGCGCAGAGTTTGAGAACGAAGAGATTAAATTTAAGAGTTTCCTTTATAACTTAGGTATGGACATTAATAAGCCGTTTCAACGCCAAGATGGTCTTCAGCATCGTAATCGATTGAATGAAGTGGTAGTCTGTAGTAGGTGGGTAGGAGAAGAACGACTAGACGAAGCTTGGATCTATAGTAGTTACGCAAGTAAGTCAGCTATTGATAAAGCAAGTGGAAGCAAGTTAACAGAAGACTTGTACCGTGCAAGGTATGAGACAGAAGATGCACAAAATATGCTGGAATCACGCGATAAATACAGGCAATTGGAGGACAGTATTGACTAATAAGTGCTGTGTTTATACGCACAACAACACCTCTGGTGTAATTAAATATATTGGAAGTGGTTCAATCGGTAGAGCGTTTAGAAATAATCCGACATCTAATAGAAGTTCAAGGTATAAAGATTACGTAGAAAAGTTTGGTAGATTGATAGTTAATATCGTAAAGAAAGATTTATCAAAGTTTGATGCGATTGAACTTGAAATTAAACTGTACAATGAGAATATAAATAATAGTCTATTGAATATTTCAAAACCTGTACATGTAAACGCTTTACCGACAAAAGAAAAACTTAATAAAATTCTTTATTACGATGAAAATGTAACATCTTGTTTACGTTGGATAAATGGTAATAAAAGAAACACTAGAGACGGTTCGGTAGCTGGTAGCATAAGTAAGAGCACAGGTTATTGGAGCGTTAATATAAATAATAAGCTTTACAGGTGTCACAGAGTAGTTGCAGTTTTACATAACTTGAAACTAACAGAAGACAAAGTTGTTGATCATATAGATACTAATAAGAGTAATAATAAAATTGACAACTTGAGGGTAGTTACACAATCTGAAAATAGCCGCAATAGGTATCTCACTAACAAAGAAAAAGAATTTCCTATTGGCGTTAGTTTTGATAGGGCATTGAATAGGTTTGTTGCTTCTGTTACAGATCCTACTATTCAAACAAACTCAGGTCAGAATAGGAGACTGCATAAGTATTTTGCTGTTGAAAAATACGGATATGTTGAAGCTTTGACACTTGCGATTGAAAAGAGAAAAGAAATGTTAAGTGTCCTTGAAAACACGTATAATATACAGTATTCAAAGTTACACAAGTAAGAATTAATAATTTAAGGAAGAATAATGCTAGAAAAGCACCTGTTACCGATTAACGAACGACAAGAACCCGTAGAATTTGCAGATCAACAACTGAAAGTATTCTGGTTACCTGATGAAATTAAGGTAGAAAAAGATGTACAAGACGTAATTGTAAACTTTACACCAGCAGAGAAACATGCAGTTATTACTACACTGAAGTTGTTTAGTATTTATGAGACACATGCTGGCTCTGAGTATTGGGGTGGAAGATTTAAGAGAATATTTGATGGTGCTGAGTTCCACAGAATGGGTGCAGTGTTCTCTATGTTTGAGCTTGCAGTTCACGCTCCATTCTATAATAAGATTAATCAGTTACTACATATTGATACACCTGAGTTTTATACTTCGTATTTAAATGATCCAGTACTGAAGCAACGAGTAGAGCATATCGGTGAAATTATTGATCACCCTGACGATCTAATTTCACTAGCTGCTTTTTCAATGGTAGAGGGTGTTATCTTATACTCTTCATTTGCATTCTTAAAGCACTATCAGTCTCAAGGTAAGAACAAACTGATGAACATTGTACGTGGAATTAACTTCTCCGTAAGAGATGAGAATATGCACTCTGTTGGTGGGGCTTGGTGTTTTAAGTACAAACTAGAACAGATTAAGTCAACTATGTCTAACGTAGAATTTGAAGAGTATACTGCTAGTATTGAAAAGCAAGTAAGAGAAGTAGCTCAGAAGCTTTATGAACATGAGTGCCAGATTATTCATAAGCTATTTGAGCAAGGCGAGATTAAAGGTATTACTGCACATCAGCTTGAGAACTTCGTACAGTCTCGTGTAAATGAATGCTTGAAGCAACTAGGTTTTTCTAAGCAGTATGATGCAAAATATAATCCTATAGCCGAGTGGTTTTACCGTGGTATTAATAACTATACTTTCAATGATTTTTTCAGTGGTTTAGGTAATCAGTATCATCGCAGTTGGGATAGTTCACAATTCATATGGAAAAAGTAAATAAATGAGTAATATATATAAAGAACTAAGTGAAGAACGTAAAGAACTGCAGTTGAGAGGTTTAGTACCTCAGTGGTATACTACTGCAGGCTATCAGATGTTCAAAGAAAAATATCAATATAAAGTTGAAGGCCAATCTGTTCGTGGGCAGTTCGAGAGAATTGCCAAGACCGCAGCAAAGCATTTAAAAGGTACTTCCTTTGAAGAAGTTGCAGAGGGTAAGTTTTTTGATCTACTATGGAAAGGATGGCTTTCAGCTAGCACACCTGTGTTGGCAAACATGGGCACTAATAGGGGCATGCCTGTATCTTGCTCTGGGACTGTAATAGAAGACTCTGTAGATGGTTTCTACAGTAATCTACGTGAAGTAGCCCTGCTGACTAAATATGGATTTGGTACAGCTACAGATTTAAGTGCAGTTCGACCAAGAGGTTCTGAAATCAGTATTGGAGGAAAAGCTAGCGGTGTGCTACCTGTAATTAAAGAACACGTAAACGCTATGCGTAATATCGCACAAGGAACTGCTAGACGTGGTGCCTGGGCTTTCTATTTGAACATTGAACACGGTGATTTCCATGAGATTGCAGATCATATCCAAGCTGAACCAGATGATTTGAATGCAGGGTGGGTAATTAAACAGTCTTTTATTACTGCACTAGAGTATGGAGATCAAGAGGCAACTGAACGTTTTCAAAAGGCAATGAAGATTAAGATGGTGACTGGTAAAGGTTACTTCTTCTTTATTGACAAAGCTAATGCTAAACGACCGTTGACTTACCAACACCATGATTTAAAGATTAACAACAGCCAATTGTGCTCTGAGATCATGTTATTCAACGATGAAAACCACACCTATACTTGTGTACTATCGTCTATGAACGCAGCAAAGCGCAAAGAGTGGAAAGGCACAGATGCTCCTTATTGGGCTACAGTCTTTCTAGATTGTGTAGCATCTGAGTTTATAGAGAAAGCTAGAAACGTAAGTGGTCTTGAGAAAGCAGTAAGATTTACTGAAAAGAGTAGAGCACTCGGTTTAGGTCTTTGTGGTATTCATACGTTGTTTATGCAAGAAATGATTACGTTTGAGAGTTTTGATGCTCACATCCTAAGTCAAGAAATTTCTGCAGACATCTGGGATCAAGCTGAGAAAGCTACAAAAGATATGGCAGTTGTATTGGGTGAACCTGAATGGTGCAAAGGCTTTAATCGTAGAAATAGCCATACTATTGCTATTGCTCCTACTAAATCTACTGCCCTACTAATGGGCGGTGTATCAGAGGGCATCAATCCAGATCCTGCTATGAGTTACAATCAGATGACAAGTGCAGGAGAAATTGATCGTTTAAATCCTGTACTACTTGAGCTGATGAAGAACAAGGGTGTTTACTCTAAGAAGCACGTTCAAGAAATTACCGACAAGCAAGGATCAGTTCAGCATGTCAGTTGGCTAGATGATACTGAAAAACAAGTATTTAAAACTGCTTTTGAAATTAATCAGAAAGCTGTGTTAAGATTAGCTTCTGCACGTAGTAGGTATATTGATCAATGGCAATCACTGAACTTATTCTTTTCTTCTGATGAAGACCCTGCATGGATTGCTGAAGTGCATTCTGAAGCTTTTCGTGACCCTAATATCTTAGCTTTGTACTATATTTATACACAGGCTGGAGTACAAGCCAGTAAAGGGGATGTTTGTGAGGCGTGTCAGTAATGTTTTGCACATACCTGACTACCTACAAAGGTAATAAATTACCAATGTTCTATGTTGGGTCAACCTCTGTATCTAAAATTAAAAACGGATACAGAGGTTCTGTTTCTTCTAAAGCATATAAACAAATATGGAAAGCAGAGTTAAAAGATAATTCAGAACTCTTTCACACAAAGATAGTTTCTATACATAACACAAGACAAGAAGCCACAGATAAAGAAAACTATTTGCACAAAATATTAAATGTTGTATCAAATGTTTTATATATAAATAAAGCAAATGCTATTCCCAATGGTTGTTTTGGTAACGATAACAAAGGAAGAAATAATCCGATGTTTGGCTTAGTCAGAAAAGACTCACAATTAAGATTACTTTTAAATAATCCTATGAAAAATATAGATACAGTTATGAAAGTCTCAAGTAAAAAGAGAGAACTTAGATCAAAAGGTCTTCATAAGTCAACTAAAAACTCCTATAAAACTTTGGAGGCTACAAGTAAAAGAATGAAACTTGAGAATCCGTCTGAATTAAAATGTAGTTGTATTATATGTAAGAAAGAGACAATATTTTCTGCTATAGTTAGATTTCACAAACATGACAAAGGAAACAAATGAAAATCTAGTATTATTTAGTACCTCATGGAGATAATCAAGTTGTCAAACGTAAATCTGGTGAATGCACTATAGCGACATCTAAGAAATTAAAAGTACTATAGCGTAATCTGCAGACGTAAAAATACCCGGAGTCCTGTAAAGGATATCCGGGTTTCTTTTATTTGTGTAGTCCTAAAATAAATCTAGTTCTACCATCTGTCTTTTTAGCTGTCAGTACTTGTTTACGATTAGCACCTGCATTAAAACTTAGGTGCGTCCAAGAGTTAAATTCGTTTATTGCTTGGTCGAATTCAATACCTAAAGTAATTAACTGCTGTACTACGTCATAAGGTTCTACACCTTGAACTACAATGTCTACTGCTTTACCTTGACTGTGCTGGCTTGTTTTAACACCGCCTACGGCTTTATTTACAGCTAGGCTACGGTAGCCGCTTGTAACCCTTAATGGTAGCCCCAGGGCTGTTCTGAGGGGTTGTAATAGGTGTGTGACTAGTTGCTGTAGATTTTCTACTACTTCTGGAGTCGGTTCATTAGAAATACCTAATTTAGCCGCAGATGCAGATTNTGTAAATTCTCCTAAAGAGAAGTTCTGAGATAGTTTCATAATAATCCTTTTATTTAGATAGCTTACTGATGGTATCATCTTTAGTCTGAGAGCTTCTAGAAGATCCCCTATGAAAATTAATGATAGTTCCTGTTAGTGTCCACAGAGAACCTAACGCCATATAAACTAACTCTTTATTCTCTGCAGGTACACCTTGAAAGAAAGCTAACCAAGACACAAGTACAGCAGCACCTACTACTATAAAATCTAAAATATAAGCTGAATTCTTAGATAATAAAGATGCACTAACTGCTTCTTGAATACGAGCATTCATGTTACGAGCATCTGCAGTATTTTTAAGATGCAATTCTTCTTGGAATTCTTCGTGCTTTAATACTGCTAGTTTTAATTCTGCAATCTTTTCTGTAGACATATCAGGTTCAAGCTTAATACCTGTTTTCTCTTCTACATAATCTAGACCTTTGTCTACTACAGCTTGCGCTACTTTATGCAGATTATTGGATAGAAGAGAACTGATTACACCTGCTAAGATTGGTAACATATATTATATCCTTACATGCCTATGATTATTTTAAGTACATTAGTTATACCCATAGACTGAGATAGAACTACAAATACAGCACCCATTGCTAAATATTTAATCTGATTAAGTGTCTTCTCAATGCTGCTTAAAGCCCTACGTAGGTCTGTAGAAATATCTTGAAGCTTTTTTAACTCCTGTGCATGATCATCTACTTTTATTTCGAGCTTTATAACTCGGTGTTCAATTTGTTCTGACATAGGTAGTTGGTGTCCTTAGCGGCTGAGATAGTAAGAAGTTATAATCTGTAATAAAAAATAAACCTGAGATAGTTACTATTTTATAAGTAATATCTCAGGTAAAGTTGCACTATTATAGCATAACTACTTTAGTAAATCAAGGTTTAAGTATAGCGTAGTCTAGACTAAGAACCAACTTGCAGGTAACAGAAAGCCAAACGACATTATTTAATTTGCAATCTAGCTAAAGCTCTCGACGTCTTGCACAACCGCGATGGTCTTTTTGACCAGTTTTACCGCAGTAGATACCGCTTCAAGGGCCGTAAAGGGGTCGATCATTTGAGCCTTAGATTGATTTCCCCAAAATTTTCAAGGATTGGTGTTTGTTATACCAGGTCACCACGAGGCCAATAATTGCCACAGTCAAGCCGCCAAGAGCAGCGATCTAATTCGCGCTCAGGCCGAAGTGAACCAACTCAATTAGTATTACTTTACTTTTCGTATGGATACATTAATTTAATCCTATTAATTTCGTCTAGCCATTCTTGCTGTGTTGCTTCTTGGCGCTGCCACTGCATATAAACAGGATCAGAAGAAAGCTGGTAAAGGTTTACTCGTTTGTCTTTTTGTTTTTGGTTAAACTGCGATTTTAGTATTTCGGGGGAAAATTCTGATTTAATAACCTTACCTTCCTTATACTGCCACAAAGACATTTGGGTAGATTCGTAAATTAGCTGAAACTCGTCGTTTGTTATTGGATACGTTGTTACCGTAGGATCAATGTAAACATCTGTATCAAATATATCTTGCACGGTTAAATCAGGGCTTATTGAAATTTTATACATTATATTTCCTTTTATTATTATACTGGAACGATAGCAGGGATTTTTATCGGGTTTGAAACCCCGTATGTCCAGTTTGAAGTACCAATGCTTAAATCTGAATCACTCGCCCTTACGTACAACTGAACGGTGCCGCCTCTAGCTAAAGCTAAATTTGTAAAGGTAATTGTTGTTCCTGAGTTGTAACCTAAATTACCAGTACCGACTTCGGGACTAACTGCAACGCCATTTCTGTATATTCTTCCAAACAAAGATGCATTTGTAAAAGACCCATTATTTCCGTTATCCAGTCTAACTTGAAAATTAAAGGTGCCACCCCTGTATATATACGCGCTGCGGGCTAGGATATAGCTAGTCGTTGCCCCGGCATTAATCTTCAAAAGGTCTATTGGGTAATAGGTAGCTGCTGCAATCATTCCTTCTGAGATTTTAGCATCTGTGATAGAACTATCCCCAATTCCCGCAAAAGCTGTACTTTGCGTAGTTGCATCATTAAAT
>JGI1221J13441_10000704_pt1 | contig 14672 bp, 25 predicted proteins | sample LakVidmifraction_4_FD_13441 | JGI IMG/M metagenome (IMG submission 13441) | reverse complement strand
TTAACTCCTCAAAGTTTTTTACCGTGGCGATTCACTCGGGTTTTATTGTATGCATGTTTCTTTTCCAGAACAGTCTGTAAATTCCAACCATGTCGGCCCGCCATATCAAATAATCTTAAAAGACAATCGGCAACTTCAACTTGAAGACCTTCTGGTTTACCATTTACTTCATAATAGCTGGGTTTTTCTGCTCTAAATTCTTCAATAGCTTCGGTTAACTCGCAAATACTTAATGCTAAGGTTTCTACCGTGGACTTGGGCGGGGAATACCATCCTTTTTCAAGTGCTAGATCGTAAGAAACTTTAGTCCATTCCATAATTGTTGTTGGAGTATTTTCATATTCTGAATATTTATTAAATTCTAGATCTGATAAAAATTTAGATTCTTTGGACATTATTTAGACCACTTGAGATCTTTTTTGTATTCTGGAATAATAGCATCCAATGAGTCATTTAAATCTGCGTCTTGTAATCTAATAAGTCGTGAATCGCCCAAAATAAACTTAGATGTACTTTCAAATACAACTTGTGCCGCAACTGAGTTATTAATTGTCAACGAATGAGCAAACGCATCTAGTCCAGAAAGACTGGGGGCCACATAAACTTCTACACCATCTGCTGTGATACAATGCATAAAGCAATGAACATGTCCGAGAAGTAAAAGTTTAATTGGTTTATTTCCTTTAGAAAGTTCACCATTATTAAAATCCCGAATTGCATTAGTTAAACCACCAACATTAATTGATTTCCCTACGTTTCCAAGTGCCGTTGAGAAGATATGATCGCCATGAGCAACCATTGCCCTGCCCGCAGGAAGGTCCATAAAAACATAAGGGGTTTTTGGAAATTCAAAACTTACATCCGAACATTTACCAAAAATCGAAGATATTGCATAAAATCCGATATTAGCATAACTATCATATACTTCGTTAATTGCGCGTTTCCCATGTTCCTTATGTGTCATTCTATCGTGATTTCCGGCAATACCATATACTTTAATTTGGTCAAAATCTTGTCTCAAATATTCAATTGCATTTGATAAGATATGTATTAATCCGTTCATTTGATGAACCAATAAATGTTGCGAATGTGTAGTTGTTTGATGAATTAGACCTGCTATACAATCTCCGTTTATCGGTAAATGTAAAGTCCTAACTTGATCTCTTTTATAATCCTTATAAGATGCAACTTCTTTGACAAACATAGCAACTCTACGACCAGCTTCTTTAAAATTAAAAGAATTGATTCCTCCAATTTCTTCAGAATCAATAATTTGTCCTATGTGTAAGTCATTTAACATTGCAACTAGATCTACTTTTTCTAACTTCTTTTTTGTTTTCTTTAACTTTTTAGTAGAAACTTTTACATTTAACTTAGAAATTACATCTTTAACTAGTTCTTCTAGGTTAAGTTTAATTCCTACTTGATTCTCAAGTTTATTAACATAAGATCCTGTTTGTTTTAAGGATACTATAGTTCCTAAATCTTTGAGCGTATTAGGAAAATACGTATTTCTAATTTTAGCAAACCCGCCAAATTTATTGAACGTGCTGTTGCTTGTTATTTGGCCTCCGTTTTTATTATAAATAATGTAGGATAGTTCGCCCGGATATACTTCCATGCTAGACGCAACTCGGGCAATATCTGCCATCAATTCTTCAATAGTATATGGATTTTTATTAAAATTACGTTCCACTAATTTGATCCTTTTTAACTGCTTTTAATAAAGCTTCTTCTAAAGCAAAAACACCTTTGGCTAATTCGGAGAAATTAAAAATTACTTCACCAACTGTCTTTTTTTGAAAGAATCTAACATTTAATACTTGATCTACAACCAACAAATCACTAACTTTAATAGTTTCGTCAATTTGTTGTTGAAGTTCAAATAATTTCATTTGAAGTAATTTAGATTCTGCCCTAAATTTGTCTTCTTTGGATGTTTTTGGGGGCAAAGTATTCGATATGTCTTGGGGGTCTTCTCCCTCAAATGCTGGTACGTCTTGATTTTTCATTTAATTACCTTTCATTAGAACAATTAATTTATTCTTCAAAAATGTTAGATTTTGTGATAATGTATTGCGAGTAAGATCGTTTTTCAAACAAAAACTTCGTAGTTCCATTTCTATTACGCGGGAAGGTAGCTCGTGTCCTGCATAATAGCCGGGAAATTCCTGCTTTTTAAAGACTGTAATTATATGCAAATTCATATTAGTTATTAACGATTGGTGTGCTAAACCTGTTATTTTATATAAGATTCTGTAGAATTTTAGCATTAATTACTATCCCTCGCTTCTTATTATATCAAACTTCTAGTCAATTGTCAATTGATTTAACAGAAACTAACTCAAATTAACTCTTTTACCTTCTTGACTCTTTTCGGCTTTTCTTCGCCAGTAAATTGATAATAATTGGTTAATAATGAATAATTAATAAATAACTCAATTGGTAATATTTCATCGAAAATCTTGGCTGTGGCATAAAGCTTCTTTAAAAGAGTCTTTTTGCAGTATTCCCCTTTAAAATTCTTATCTAGGCATAGATTGGTATTAGGGAGATAAAACATACGGAATTTATCGCCCTGCTGTACGCCAATTTCGTGCTTTAGCGCAAGTCTTGCTTTTAGTTCTGCTGTGCCTTCGCCTTTCATCACTCTTTCGGTATAACTCTTTTTAAAGCAAAATCGGGTAATATCTGTAGTATTTAGGCATTCTTTTGCTGTATTGTTATATAATTCAACAATTTTAGGCCCAATTTCCTCAATTGTTAAATTTGGAATAATAAGGACTTGAACTGTAGCATTAATAAAGTCTTTTAAATATGTTTCTTTATTTGTTGCTTTAATTGATGCACCCTTTACTTTGAGTTTTTTTCCATCCCAAAGAATATAGTTTTTAGCCGCAATTACACCAAAAGTTTCAAAATATCCATCATCCGCAAATTGAATATCCGAGGGCAATATGGAGTTTAATTCAATTAGTGCTGCTGCACGTTCTTCGGGAGTGATAAACGACATATCCGATTTACAAATAGAAACTGAGTCGGTGTCGGCATTTACTAGAGTAAAATTATGCATCTTCGTCTTCTTTCTGTATAGGTGCGGTATATCCCCAAGATTCCGAATTTCTACCAGTAGCCCAAACCATTGCCGTATTTAAAACTTCTCTGCCCAATTCCGTAATTTTTGCTGCAACTCGCGGGCAGTTGAAATTTAACCCCGGAGCACCAAGGAATCCATAAACTGAATTTGAGAAAATTTTAAAACAGTTTTGCATACCATCATATTTATCTTCTCCGGTTTCTTTATGTAGTGCGCGATAATATCGGCGATTCCTCATAAATTCTTTTAGACAATACGTAATCAAATTTTCTGGATCTTTAGCTGGGTCGTAAAGTCCGTATGCTATCATTACTGATGGATACAATTGTACAGCGTCAATTTTCCAAGTATTACGATAAATTCCCGGAATACCCATAGAAATTGCACCTTGAAATGATTGCCTTTCTGTTGCTCTAGGAATTGATTTACCATCTTGTAAATATGCCCGAACTAGCATTGAGTTTAGTTGACTTCCCGAAGCTCCATTAATAATATCTTCAAATTTCTTTGGTATTAGTTGAGCTGCGTAAAAGAATGCCGGGGTCATTAAATCAAAAAGAGTTAGGGCGTCTTGTGCATCCTCAATTGCGTATTGGCAAATCTTGGCATACATTTCGGGATTATCCAAATACATTCGAATTTTTCCAGCATCAACAAAGGTACGATCTTTTTTTTCTAATCCCAATTGTTTGATAATTTGCTTTAATGCATTGGACTCAAATGTTCTACCTACATCGTATTTATAACTTAAAAAGAAAGTATCGACAATCTCTCTGCCCCAAACTTTAGCTTTAAAATACTCAATTTGTTCATTGCCATCTTTACGAAATCTCGAAGGCCACGCATTAATCTTTAATGCCGAGGAATCTCGACCCAAATCTAATGAAACATCATTAAGTGATGCAACATGCTGTAAATAAGGAAAATCATACCCGTATATGTTGTGACCAATTAACAAAGAAGGATCTTTTTCTCTAACCCATGCACACCAAGCATCTAGCATTTTTTTTCTAGTTTCGTAGTTTTTATAATCAAATAGTTTATGCTCCAATTCGCCACCATTGCGGAAAGTATTAGAGATAAGGTAAATATCTGAATTTTCTGTTTTGGCCAAACCATCGGTTTCAATGTCAAAGCTTAATACTGAAATATCTTTAATTTGAAGTCCTTTAAAGAATGTAAAACCCCGAGAAATAAAATTAGACTCAATTGGGCAATAGCTGGCAAATAAATCAACCCCTTTGTATCGGAGTTTTCTGACTTCATCCCATTTTTCGCGGTCTTTGTAATAGCGAATATATCGATATTCCCTTTGACCCTCTAGTTTAGTGAACTTACCTTCAAAGTTCTTTAATGTAGTTACCCAAAGGCGATTTGGAATTACTTTAGCTTCTACTATACCTTTTCTTTGGATAAACAGAGTTAAATTTTCTCCGTCCGACTCCGCGCCGACAATTCCCTCTAAGGAATTTTTGCCGTAAAGGATTGGATTATATTTGGGCTCAGGAAGGTCAATTAAAGGCATTAAATGCGAATCAATATTTATCATTTCGTTCGAGTCTAGGTATAGGTCTAGCCCGCCGATTCCATCAGGTAAAATTCCAACTTGTTTATGTTGTGTTATTGCAGCAAGTGCATTAAAATCTTTTACCTCTTGTTCTGATCTAATTGAATATTTATTCATTTAACTCACAGCTCCCGAAATTGGGTCTTTCTTCATCAATTCATCGTTAGCTTCTGCGTCTAAGTCTAAAATCTCAATTGATGCAATATCATTCCAATTAATACAAGATGTGATATTTCCTTCGGCATTACCCAAATAAACCATGTAGTCATCTTTTTCAAATAAAATGCCCCTAAAAGTAATCAATCCAATCCCTTGTTCGTTGTTGACTTGAAGTTTGGTATTAACAGAAACAGCTTCCCCTTCAAAGCAATTAAAACATTCGCTTAATTGAGAAACTTTCATTTTAGTCCCACTCGCTTTTCTTCTTTTCTTCTTTTTCTAATTCTTTTTGCTCACGAAGAAGTTTGAGTTTTCTATGTCCATCTGCATCCAGAGTATAAACTCGACCAGTAACACCGTCCCAACCAACATCAACGGTAAATAAACTCTCCAAGGTAGATTTAAGACCTTTAATTGTTAGGAATTTATCAAGGTGTGGGTTATCGGGACTAAATCCTTCTCGGTAAATACCTAAAATACATCGGAAGTTCTGTTCTAGGATAGATGCCCCTTTTACTTGGCGCATTGACATAAGCGGCTGTGATGCATCTCCTGCACTTTTTTGTGGTTGTACTAAGATTATAAGACAAATCTCTAAGTCAGTTGCCAAGTCCTTAAGTTTGACCGCGTGATTCGCTGAATTTGCAGTTAAGTCTGAGTATGGACCATGAAGCAATTCCAAATAATCAACTACTACAAATTTAACCTTAATTCCTTGAGCTTTTTCGTGCCGTTTAATTGCTTTCCGCATTTCATCAACAGTAGTTGCTGATTTTCCATAGAAAGTAACATTTTTGAAATCTTCGTAAACCTTTTCTTCAAAATCCTCAGTGCTTACTCCCGCTTTATACATTTCAGTTAATTCGCGAAATCCAATTCGTGTTTCACGAGCTACCAACTTTGCTCCTACTAAATTATCAGACATATCCAAAGAGAAAAACATAGAATGTAAACCCATATTAGATGTATTGGAAAGCATGTTAATTACGAGTGATGTTTTTGCCGAACCCGGCGCTCCTAAAATTGCTACGGGCATTCCCGTCGTTAGCATCATTCTTTCATCTAGTTCGGGAATTCCTGTATAAATTCTATTCTTGTCGATATTTTCTGCAAAGTTTTTAAATCCTTTTATAATATCTTTAATTGACTTGGTGTAATTTGTATTTTGATCTTCTACTTCAAAAGTTTCTTCTGGAAACAATGCCAAAACCGAAGCTTTTAATTTCTCATTGGTTTCATACGCAAATGTTCCACCAGTCCAAGTGGGTCCGTAAATATGTTCTATTGTTCTAGTTAATTCGCCATCATCTGTGGGATCTGATCCGTAATGGTTCTTATATCGGTCATATTGAAGCCTAGATGCACCTAAAACAAGCGGGATTGTCAATTCTTGCGGATAGCCCATTCCTTTGTAAAAAGAGGCTAAAGCGAGCATGCAATCATGTCTAGATCCGGGAGGAAAGAATCCATGTAGGATTGCAAATTTCCAATCGGGCATATCTGCTGGTTTTATAGAAAAATCAAGTTCTCCAATAGGCGCAACTTTAAGTTTAACTGGTGCTTTAAATTTAGGCTTTAAAAGTTCTACCGGAATGGTATTAGGAAATTCATTCCATTCCATTTCACCGAAACTTTTAGCTTTTAATTTAATTTGATCTATTGTTAAAGAATTTAACTCTTTTTCGGTTAATGGCGTTTTATAGAAGCCAGTATCTTGATGTCTAGTTCCGGGAATTCGCAGCAGTTGATTTTCGTCATACATGCTAGTATCCCATTCCTGAGACTTTCCTGCTAGGTTTTCTGCAACATTCTTAAGTTCTTTTGAAGAATATTCTTTATCAAGATACATTTCAATTGTGAATCCTTTAGATCCGGTAAATGTAATATTGTATTGATTCGAATTGATTCCTTTAACCGCTAAATTTTTGATTGTATCCAAAGCGGCTTTTCTAGACCCTTCCAAATCTTCTTTATTGTCAAAATCTAAGATTAAAAGATCGGTAGAAACTCCGGTAATACCACGAACTGCCCCGTCACCTAAAGCGCCGGGCTTTAATAGATGTTTTTGTGATTTAAATGTTTGAACTTGATCCGCTGTATATGTACCGATTGAACGATACCAGTCTTTAGAATGATCCGAAACGTGGCTATACCATTCTTCAACAGGGACCATTTTGCCACCTTGATGAAGACCTTGTTGAACGCGCACGTATTTTCCCGGTTTTAAACCAGACATATTATTCATTTAACTCCCCCGCTAACGAACTAGTAAAAATACCCCGGTTTTCGGCGTTGCCGAGGTGCCAACATGAAACAATCAAGTAGCTAAACTACTGTCTAGCCGAAGGTTAAATTAATATTTTTTCTTAGCAACTAATTCGAACTCGCGAACCAACGACTCGGGGTACATGCCGCCCCATTTTTCTTGTTTGTTTTTAAGATACTCGGATTGGGCATCTGATTTTGCTTCTGCAACGTCTTCTTCTGATGGGCAACCAATCGAATTGACAAATGTATCTCCTGCAACAAATGTTACATCTGGTGTTTTAGACCCATCTGCACGAGTGTAACCATGTACTGTTACATTTCGGGTCAACTTAAGGTATTTATCACCTTTAGCTGACAACTTTTGCTCCATGAATTTCTGTGGATAGTTTTTTGTTTCTGACATTTTATTATTCCCCTTTACTTTCTGTTACAACTTCTTGAGCTGCAAATTCTTCTTCTTTTGCTTTCTTTTCCATCATATCACGCATTTTTAACATATCTTTTTTTACCATTGTCATAAGGTTTTCATCGTCACAAATTAGATGAACTTTAAGTCCTACCCAATTATTAATCTGAGAAACCATTTGTTTTTCTAGTTCATTCTTTAACTCAACCTTTTCGCCAGTCATGGTAGCCATAACTCCGCGCCAAACTCGGCGAAATCCATTGCTTGTAAGCTGATTTCCCATATCTCGCACATTATAAGNTAAAATATACATCTGTTTTAAAATGCTATCATTTTTAGATGCGTTTTTGGTTACTACAGCTTCTGCTAAATTTTTAAATACTTCTGTTCCGGGTGTTTGATTATTTTCTTTCATTTATAGGTTTCTCCAATTTTTTTCAATATAATCAGCGATTTCGTCAAAATTAAGACGATCCACATCATTTAATTCAGCAAGTGATGTATTTGTATTATTTGTAAATTCACCACCGCTTGATTCTATACCAGCCCATTTTTGAATTGCTGTTGGTAAATATACACGGCTTTTGTTGTATATTCCATGGTTTTCGCTGTTTTTTTCATATTCACAAACACCTTCAACTAGACCCAAAACACTTAAAACACCAAGACAACAATATTTTCCGTTATTATCTAAATAACGAGTTCCTTGTTTAAATTCACCAGAACGAAGTGCTTTTACCCACAGTTCTGCAATTTTCTTTTTCATTAAAGATCATCCCCTGCATCCCAAATAGGTTTTTTTGTTTCTTTCATTACAGGTACAGAAACAGGTAGTGCTCCATTTGTTTTACCTAGAGTCTTTTTATATGTATGCTGAACTACTGCTGGTGCCGGAACCAAAGCGACATTAGCAAAGTTAGAAGTTTTGTTTTTATTTGCAGCTTCACCAATCGAATTTCCATCATCATCTTCGGCTTGAAGGTTCAAAAGTGACTGGACCCCGCCACGACGCAAATATGTTACTGCCGCAAGCATTTTTTGAGGATCTACAATTGTTGCCGGAATAGTCAGGCGAGATTCAACTGATTCGCATGTTTCAATATCTACAATCATAGTAATAACATCAAATCCATTTACTGGTTGAAGAAGCAAAAGACCTTCGGCGGTAAGCGCAGGAATAATTGCGTCCATGATAGAATTCAAATTTGCATACTTACTTTTGAAAAACGGATTATCTGCGCTTTTTAAAATAGTATCAAAGTTATATTTTGCTTTTGCTATTTTTTGATATAGTTTTGCTTTTGACATTTATACTTCTTCCAATCTTTTTAATTCTTTTCTTATTTCAATTTCAGCTAATGATAAAATTATCAATTTGCCACTTGGACCTTCTTCGGACCTTAATACTGTTTCTTTAGCTATTTTACCACGAACTTCAACTTTTTTTACTAAACTATATGTTTTGGTTGCTTCTATATTTCCGTTCTTTTCTACTTTTTCTACTTTTTTACGAAAACTAAAACTAATCTCGGCTGACTCATGAAATAAGTCACCATCAATCTCAACTTGAGGAACAGCCACAAACTTCTCTTTTTCTTCTTTTTTAAACATTGTCTTATTTTACCACCTTTTCATATTTAATGCAAGTATTATTTTTTAATTAGTCCGTTCATTTTGCCTTCCCAGCATAGCGCAGCGTAGGGACATTCTTTAAAGAAAAATACACATTCGGACCTATCTTTCTTCTTGTGAAACTCTTTATTCTTAATCTGAGTATTAACTAGGTGAAATTTATTTAAAGCTTCGTTTTGGAAATCTGGGTCTAAGTTGCCCAAAATCAAGCGAATTTTAACTTTAGGTAAAGATCCCTTTTTCCTTCCATCCGCTTTAATTTCCTTTAATATCGCAACATAGCCAGCTTGGTTTAAGTCCTCTACAAAGCCATAAAGCGATAATTGTTGACTTTTGGCTACCGAGTCTTCTTTGTAGTATTTAAAGTCCGAGGTGGTTTTATTGTCCATTACTCGAACAGACCCGTCTTTCATTTCCGCGATAAAGTCGATAAATCCCTTTACAGTATCCCCATCTGCATTGGTTAAATTTACTTCTCTTTGAATTGCAACTACCTTCTTAATTAGTGGTAAAACTTCATCCGAATAGGCCTGAAAGATCAATTCGGCTTTTTTGACCAAAGAAAGCCAGCAAAGGTAATTATACGCTTTCTTGGTTTCTTCCTCTAATTTGGCATAAGACGACCAATGAAGCTGATTTCTTGCATTTTCGATTCTAGCCGCAAATTCTATAGGATCTTCCGAGGGGTAAAAGTGTTTTATCAATGTATATTGATCTTCACCAAATAGACCCAAATCTAGGTCTTTTTTGTTATATTCGACCAAAGTACAGAATTTGGCATCGTATTCGACATCATTGATTTTAAAGGTACACCATTCCTTCATAAACGCCGTATTAGGCGTGGGAAGTAGGTGTGGGGGGTCTAGCTTAGACGATAGAATTTCGTTTAATCCTGCGTCAATTGCGGAGCCCCAAAGTAGATTTGAGCTGCTGCTATTAGCTCTTATCTTATCGATATAATGAAGTTTATAAGCATAAGAACAATCTAAATACTTATCTACTGCGGAGTTACTTATCTGCATCTTCATCTTCCTCGTCCCATGAATTATCGGTATATGGATTAATATCTCCGGGAAATTTCGGTTTGTTAGAAGTAGTCTCTGGGGGCAACATTCCGGCACTTTCCATTTCAGTTAAAGCCATTTCTGCTATAGAATCCAATGAAACTAATCCGTCATCCTCGATTTTGGTCGTAAATAAATATATCATCTTTTTTATCATTTCGCTACGTTTCATTTTATTGCTTCCTTTTTTTCTATCATTTGCGACCCATCTGATCGATAGTCCCCATCTTTAAATGCCAACTGACCACACGCTTTCTCTGGGAGCTGACTTTTATCCGCATTATAAATCTTAAAATATTCTTCATGATTCATTAATTTGTCTAATTCAAAGTACATTTTAACGGTATCCAATTCAACTTGATGTAGTCCTTTTCTAGACCCAATCATCATTTCTTTAAAATATGTAGCCGCTATATCGCACCTTTTGTCATTTACTAGAACGCTTAATACCATAACGGTTTCATAGGGTTTATACATTTTTTGACCATTTTTTCATACTGCGCCTAAAAACCAAAATCTGTATTCTTGCTTAGTGAAAAACCAACTGCCCTGATGTTCGCCATCATCCGCACAAGGCAGATAATTGGGACTTTCGCCTTCATTTGTCCAAGAAATATAAATTTTATCTCTTACTGGTTCGTAATATGCGTATTTCATTTTTTACTCCGTATTAAATCAGTCAAGTCTTGTTCATATTCCATATATTCTTCGTGGTAGTGCGCCAAAGAATCGGTATTTCCCAATTCTTTAATTTCCAATAAGTCTATATATTCTAATTCTTCGTAAAAAGAATCTAGTTCTTCATTCATTTGAAACCCCTTCGATTAGTGCCATATCGCCCATAGTAATATTATTATATACTCGTTCTCCTGAATTTACAACAAAATTTTCACATCTTTCAATATAATTATACATAACTAGTGCCTGATGCCTTAATTTTTGACTTTCCGGGTCCATTCTGCCCGATCTAATGTCTAGAATAACATTTTTTAACACAATAACTTCCCCTAGTGCTTCTTTAAACTCTAACTTAACCATTTACGTCCCCCCTATTAACTTAAACTATGCTACNGAGTCTTTACCTTCCTCGTATCCTTCCTCGTATCCACGATTAAACTCGGCTTCTTCATTTTTTTCTTTTCCTTCAATTAATTCTTCAACAAGATACATAAGATCTAATTCTTGTCCCAAACTAAGTCTTAATTCGGGATGTTTGTATTTTAGTTCTCTTAATAATTTTTCCGAATTGTTCATATTATCCCCCGTAATTTGCTAACATCGAACAGTTAAAATATTGATCGTCTAAAATTTCTTCGCCTTGATATAAATCTTCAATTCTAAAATGGGCATCCAAAAGTGCTTCATCTAAAGTTTCAAACTCATCTCGTCCAAAGTTTTTTTGTTTATCTTGTCTAAAGTCTACTGAAAAATATGCATAGTGATCTTTATCGCCAGCATATTCAGTTACAGTCATTTCCAATGGAATTCTTGAACCATCGTCTGTAATATAATTGCCTTCCCAATAAAGTTGTTTAATGCCATAATCGGCAGTTTCAATTTCTGTAAAATCTTCTAGTTTTGGGTTTTTGCTACTCATATATTAAATTATATACGATTGCGGTAGAAATGCAAGAACTTTTATATTAATTTTGTGTAATGTGACTACTGTCTAACTTTTATACACTTTTGGTGTGGAATTTAAGATGTACCCCAGAAATCGTTACTTTGTGGTTATCCTAGACGAATATATAATCCCTAGGGTACTTACGTAGATTACTTTAATGCTGGTTATTGGTCAACTAATATTTTTGGGAAGTATGAAATTTATCATATCGAATCCTTGGAGTGCGGAATAAGGTCGGATTTTAACGAAATGATATTCGATGTATTCTTCACTTTGAAGCTTAATTTGAGTAGTCATTTTAAATTCCTGCCTAAGTTCGGCATAGAACTGGGCACTAACCAGAATGCTGTCTATAAGGTCCAATGTCCCGTCTTTACGCAATCGGTCTATGCGGCGATCAATCTTAGTTCTTAATAGCATATAGCAAGTTTAAAGGGAGCCAGTTTAATTACAAGCCCCCTTCCTAAATTAAAGATTCTGCAATGCGCCTTGAAGAAAAGATTTAACTTTACTTTCCTCAAGCTGTAGTTCTTTCCATCGGGTTAATGCTTCCGTAATTTTGATAGTGACATCTTCTGTGTTTGTGGTAGCACCAGAACTTACTTGCTGTGCAACTGTCATTTTACGAATAATTATTGATTTCCCTTGATGAACGATTCTGCGCTCTGTTTTGCCTTTCTTTGCCAATTGGTTAATTCGTTTTTTCCAATTATAGTACGTATAGACTTCGATACCATTTGCTTTACATGCTTCGGGCATCGGTATTGCATCCTCTAGATGTTTATGTTCTATATCTAACACAATTCGTTTCTTTTCGGATAAACCAACTCTGGGACTCTTTTTGGGACCTGTATCTTGTTTACTAACCATTTATTTTCTCCTTCTTTCGTGCGCAGTATACATAGGTTAACTCTTTAAGTCAACTAGTATTTTAAATTCTTTTACTGCTACTTTAATAGGATGCGAAAAGTATGCCGGGTTAAGAATGGGTTAAAAGTGTCTTACAGGTTAAATTCTCTATTGAGTGGCTTATTATTATTCTACAGATGTAAAATGTCTTTACAGTAATAGATTAGATCTGGGTCTTCTTCTATTGAATATTTCGATACGGTTTCCCATTCCTCAACAAAACGAATATATCGAGGGCTTTTGTAATCTGCGGGTTTTGGCTTCCCAGACGGTCCCCTAAGCCACAAAATTGATGCGGTTAATGGACATCCCCTTGCTGCATTTAAAACCACTACAGAGTATTTAACGGCTATTCTTTTCTCGTATGATGGGTCTTCTATGAATCGGGTTAAATTCTGTGTAAATAGCTTTATGGTATTAGGCATCATAGCATAGCGCCCTATCGCAGAGTCACCAAAATGAATAGACTTTTGTGATTGAATTTGTGCATGATCTAACATTTGGCCATGATTCGACTCGATTGCCTGAATTGCTAAAAGAAATTTTAGGACTATTATATGGGTCATTATTCAATTATATCAAAAATTTGACGTAGCTATATTAATATTTGATTAATATGGGTTTTCTGTTAAGGGTATAATTATCATCACATTGTGCCGCATTCACATAAGTAACCCCGCTAATTTCAATACTTTTTCCGCCATTGTGGTGCAAATGGCCACCAACTACATATTTAAGATTAGATAAAGATTCACATTTTTTTCTTAATTCGGTATCCCCAACACAGATCATTTTACCCATTTGATAATCGTATGCGGAATCTAAAATAGCAAATGGCATTCCATGAGTAACTAAGAAATTTGTTTCTTCTGGAATTTTAGCCCAAATATCACCAATAAACGGTTTATGTATATGTGCGGCTTCTGTTAGAGTTCTTCCTGCATTCCAAGCCCAGTTAAATCCGTATGCTGGTGTATACGCGCTTCCCCAAAATTTAATTCCAGCCACTTCGATGCCGGATTCTATAAGGACGTTTGCCCTAGGGCAATGATCTTTAATCCAGTTTAAAGATTCAGGAAGTGCTCTTTGAAAAACTCGCTCATGATTACCTGCTATTAAAATTATTTCATCAGCATCTTGTTCGTCTAGCCATTTAGCAAAATCTTCTACTTGGTCCTTTTTTCCTTCGTGGGACCAATCGCCCGCGTGAACTAAAATATCACACTTAGGCACTACTACCTTTTTGTGTTGGCAGTGAGTGTCGGAAATCATACAAATTAAAACGGACATGATGAAATTCGCAATAGAGTATCTAAACAACCCAAGAAAGTTTGACCTGTCCCGACTGCTTTAATTTCATTATTTTCCCCAGTTGCTTTACCTGAGAATATTTTATTTGTATTTTCACCATGATCCAATTCAATTTCAATAAAAAGTTTAGATTCTGGGATAAATCTAGTAAAAACCAAGGTTTCGTAATCTTCTTTAATATTCCAGTTCATGTTTTATCTTTCATCTTTCGAATACAGTAAAATAAAGCACCAAAGCACACTAAAAAATATGTAGTAATCATTGAATAATATCCCCCAAAAAAAGGACTTTAGAAAGCACTTTTTGCTCAACTAAGTTATTTAATTCTTTAAAGTTGTATACGTACATTAATTACTATTATACCATAAAAAAATATGAAAATCTATTAAATTGTGTTAATATTAGAAATTTTTTAGTTTTTCTTTTGCATCTCGAAAATCGCACTGTAATATGATTGCAACTATCGTTGCCGCCCACATTTGATCTGTGTGGGGTCTGCAATATTCAAGAACCTGAAGTTCTTGATCTGTAAAATCCGAATCATCATCATCATGATCCACAAGTCCTGAATAACTTTCCATGTCGTCCGAAGAATCGCTCATACCCCACCCTCGCCCTGCTTGTTCTCTCGTCTT
>JGI1221J13441_10000703_pt1 | contig 14694 bp, 16 predicted proteins | sample LakVidmifraction_4_FD_13441 | JGI IMG/M metagenome (IMG submission 13441) | reverse complement strand
ACCCACCCCATCGACCAAACCCACCCCAACCAAACCCATCGACCAACCCCATCGACCCAACCACGTCATCACCCCCACGGTGATGACGCCACGCCCACACCCACGCTCAGAACTTGACGCGTGTCTCGCTCAGCGGCGCATCGTCGGGCACTGGCGGGATCACCTGCCCCTGCGCCCCGAAGCAATATCTCCGGGACTTGTAGGAGTTCCCCCCGTCGGACGTCGCGCGCACCTCGCAGCGAGCTACGAAGCTGCCCAAACCTAGACTCACTGACGACACACCGTCGTTCTCCCCACACCCATCGAAGAACTTGCTGAGGTGCCTCCCGAGGTTCTGGTGTCTCGTCCGCATTTCCCCTCCGAGGTCTCCCGGAATCTTGACGCCCGCACCATCGGCACTCTCCAAGATGGTTGACGCCTGCAACCACTCCCCACTCGACACCGACCCCGCCAGAGCGCAGATCATGCCGTAGGTGTGGTCAGAAACCCTCGCCTGTGCGTCGGTGTGCCCTTCGAGCAGCGGGGGCAACCCCATGACCCCGTGGACCAGCGCATCGAGCACTCCGCATGATTCGGCGAACCTGTGGTCCGAGATGCGTGTGACGGGCTTCCCAGCATCGACCCAAGCCCGGATCACCGAGAAAATGCACCCGAGGTAGTAGGGCTGGTTCTCCTTGATGAACTTTTGGGGGTCCCAGTCGAAGTAGTGGTCCCGTTTCTTGTGGATTCGGGTAATCAGCGCACGGCTGCTCAAATCTTTTGTCATTCGAAACCCATTCCCGGTGAGCTGGAAGATGTGTTTGGCCGGATTGACCTTGACATACCTCCCGGGGACTCGCGCATCGAACGCACCGTCGCAGGTGACGAGGAATTCCAGCAGCGACGAGTCGACCCCGTCCTTCAAATTGTCCAAAAAGACAAACATGTTGCCCGATGCGAGTGCCTTCGCTATTGACTCGTCGAACGAACCGACTCCGTTTTTCGATTCGGTGATCCCCGCGGCCTTGGCCTTGTAGCAATCCCGGACCATCCCCGACATCAGAGTCTTTCCGGAGCCGTTCTCGTCGGCCTCGATGACGAAAACAGGCATCCGACCCTCGATGATCCCCCCGGAGAGCAGTGCGGGCGCTAGGAGGCCCGCCACGGCCCTGGAGGAGTCTCCGGGGGTAGCGAACTGGTAATCCCTGAAAAGGGCCGTGAGCGCAGCCACAGCCTCAGCAACCGCCACGCTGGGTAGCGCATCCCTCGAAGTGATGAATGCCCGCACCCCCTCGACGTATCCCGACTCCACGATCAGCCCGTCGGGGCAAATGACCGGACAGTCGTGAAAAACGTCAACGACTTTGAGCTTTTCCTGCGCCGCCTCGGTCTTGAGCAGCACCTTGCAGATGCCCGGGTTGCTCAGGGTGGGGACGTTGATCCACGTTTTGGTCTGCTTGTCGTAAGCGGGTTTGACGAAGACAGCATACTTCTCGAAGCGCGCTACGGCTGCGTGCTCGTCGATCGTCTTGAACCCCACACCATCCTTGGGGTCCTCCAGAATCTCCGCTATACGGCCTCCGTTCCAGAACATGGCGTCCTCATCCCCGATGCGGGCGAAAAGCTCATCAGCGCAATCCTCGTGCGTCCACGACGTGTTCGGGAGCATCAGTTCCTCCCCTCCCCGCACCGCACTCCGAAGGTAATCCGTCGCATCCGACACGAACTCCTTGCAGGATTTGTGGTAGCACCAGACTGTTGGCTTCCTACCATTCACGAACACGCCCGAATGGTAATCCGAGGTCGAGTTCTCGTGAGCCCCATCCCCCGGGCACTTGCAGAATCCGCCGTGAGGCCCGAACCAATCGACAACCCCCAAGATTTCCTCAGCCGCAGCGCGTCGCTTGCGGAGTCGTCCGCTGTCAACGACATTTTCCTCGTGGTCGGGGTGCTCCTTGATTTGTGATTCCTTCTTCCCCAGCCCGAGGAAGTTGATCTCCACAACATCGAAATCGATCACATCCCCATCGTTGACGACTTGGTAGTTCGCCCCGCTCGTCGGGTGGCGACCCCACGCCACCGTCTGCCGCCCGTCACAGCGCAGTTCGATGGCCTTGGTGTCCCCGCCTGCGGCATAATAATCGGCGGAAGGCAGTGGGCCGGTGCCACTTGCCCGGAACCAGAAGTTTCTGCCGCGGGACCCCCGGGTTTGGAACGTGTCGCGGAACGCAGGATTCGCGGACAGGAATGGCTCGATAGTCGAGTCATCGTCGATGTCGATGCTACAGATTCTCCCGCTCGCCGTGCCTTGCAGCACCCCGATGTTGCAGTCACCCGCGAGCAGGTCCTGGTATTTGAATTTTCGAGGGACCGACGCCCCCTCGCGGGGCGCATAGGTCAGGGAGTGGTTCTCGTCTTGGGTCTCGGCAAGCGTCAACTTTTGCCAATCCATAAAGCACGGTCCCTTACGGCCTTTGGGGATGGGCAGTAGGACGGCGGTGTGCCCGAACTTCGCTCGAAGCTCGGTGATGTGGTCAGGCAGCGGCATTACCAAGCGGGCTCACAGGTGGGCTCATCGGCAGGCGCGTCCTCTGGGAACAGAGGCCCTTCTTCACGCTGCCGTTCCACGGACAGTGTCTCCCGGATTTGACGATGGCGGCGCTCCCGAATGATGGCCTCCACCTGCTCGAATCGCTGAATACCCTCCCCCTCCTCGGCGGGGGGAAGAGGCACGTCCCCCAGCTCCCGACGCCGCCGAGCATCTTCCTCGAACCGTGCAGCACGGTCGCGGAGCCCAGCATCTATCCGCGCCTGACGGACAGCCTCTCCGTAATTCCGATGGAAAGCCTCTACCCGCGCCTGACGGGCATCTTCCTCGAACCGTGTAGCATGATCCTGAAGCAGGGCAGCTACCTGCGCCTGAACGGCAGTCTCTTCTGGTTCCCAACGAAAAGCTTCTACCCGCGCCTGACGGGCAGCATCTCCATGCTCCCGACGTGCGGCAGCTTCCCGATCCTCCGCAACACGTTCCTCGAACCGTGCAGCACGATCCGCGGAGCGAGCTTCGGATTCCCGATGCGCTCGCAGCCGGAGGGTGGTTGCCGCCTCACTCGGGGGGTCTGCCGGGATCTCAAGCAGCCACGTCTGCCGCCACACGCCTCCCGGACCCGCTGCGCGGATCGAGTGCTCCATCTCCGTGGTCAGCCGTTGGGCGGCCTCGATAAACCGCGACAGCGCGCGGGTTACCCCTCCCTCAAGGATAGACGCCTCATCAAAATGATAAGACCGTTCAATGGTGGTCGGCGCGTCGTTCGTGGTTCTTTGCTCGAAGTCCGTCGGGGGTTGCCGCTCCTGCGCCTCCGACAAGCTGCGGGCGATTTCATCAAGTTCCCCCATGCTCAAAGGCGTGGAGGTTGCTTCGAAGTCCGTCGGGGGTGCGTCATCGGCCACGGGCCGAGTTCGGGCGGTCTCCTGCATTCGGTCCATCTCCTGCCGCAGCCGCTCGTCATCGGCAATAAGCTGGTGTGCCGTCGGGGGTGGTGCGTCATCGGCCACGGGCCGAGCTTCAAGCGCCATGATTCGTGCAGCACGATCCAAGGCAACTTGGTCCATGATTCGTGCAGCTTGGTCGATGGCGTTCCAAAGGTGCGAATCCTCGCGTGGTAGTTGGTCGTTTGGTGTGGTGTTCATGTGTTTTTGTGGTGGTTATTAACCTTGGTTGGATAGCGTTTCGCTGGTTTAATGAATACCAGAAAGTAAGAGTGGAACACCCGCGCGTGGCGCTGCGTCCCCTTTTGAGGTCCCGGCATTCGTGATTTCGCGGGCAGGACGAAGAGATCAAGGATTCTGAACCCCTCATGCTCCGCCCAGTTGCAGACGTTGACGTGGGTGCAGTGCATTTTGTGGTTGTGGATAACGTCTTGGCACTTGAAGATGATTTTGCCTCCCGGTTGGAGCACCCGCCACGCTTCCGAGAGCGTCCCGCGGTAGTGATCTTCCAGCTCGTCGTATCGGTAGTAACCCCCGAATCGGGCAGTCATAGCCACCTTGCTGTTGTGGTTGCGCCCGTTCTTGACGTAGGTCAGGAAGGGCGGGTCGAATACGCAGTTCCGAAGCGACCCGGCCTCAAGCGGTAGCATTTCCGAAGTTGCCTCGACCACCCCTTCATGCAGCGGCGTGATGTCGAAGCAGTATTTCGGACGGGCGCGGTCTTTCCAGAATGAGCCGTTTCCGAAGGTCATATCGCACTCGTATCCCTCCGGGCAGTGCAGCTTTTCGATGCCCTCCAGAATCTGCGCGTTGGTGTCATATACGGACCGCACGACCGGCAATGATGGGGTCGTATTCATTTCTTGTAATGGTCGGTGAGGATTTCGGCCTCGCAGTCGAGAGGGAGGTCGGAGCACCATCGAGGGGCGGTGGACATGATCTTCACGATCTGCGCTTTGGCAACCTCGGCCTCGGAAGTAGGCACCTCGGTTACGATCTCATCATGCGTGTCGAGCACAATCGACTGCCCGGACTGATCGACGGATACCATGTGGTCCACGAAAACATCACGGGCGTAGTGCTGACATAAGTTCTGAAATAATAGTGCTCCATACATTTTGGCACGGGACCATGAGCCGAAGCGCACGATGGTCGCAGTGACTCCGTCATTCCCCTTTTTCAAATTCCGGTAGCGCATCTCGTTGCCACTCGGCAGTTCAAGCACCAGTTCTTTTTCCGGGGACTCCGCGGCGGTCTTCAAGGCACCATCGAGGCGTCTCCACATGCCGGTCACGAGCGGGTTTTCGTCCCGATACTTGTCGACCTGCGCCTTGGAGTTGATGAGGCATCGCCGCTTGAAGTCGGTGAGCGCCTTCCACGCGGTGAGCCATGCCTCGAAATCCTTGTTCTGCCGCTCAAGCAGCCACTCCTGATACTCGACATACTTGGAGGAATCCTCCTCGCTGACGGCAGCGCCGAAGATGTTGACGAAGTCGTCGGACGTAACGTAGAGTTTCGCCATTGCTACGAACTTAGAGTGTCCGGCACCGTAGGAGAGAGCCAAAACCCGCGCTTTTGCGAGAGAATACATCTGAGGGTTCTCTTTTTTCAGAGGCCCGCCTGTCCAGCCCATGGCGACCCGACTGTGCGCCTCATACGGCCCCATCCCCTCACGGATCAGATTCAAGGTGTCCTTGTCTTTGACGATGTGCAGCCCGACCCGCGCCTCGATCTGCGAGAGATCGCTGGCGACAAACACGCAGCCTGCACGGGGCTTGACGGCGTGCCTAAGGTTGACCCCATAGAGCGCGGTTCTCGGGAGGTTCTGCCAGTTGAATCCGCTGGTTCCCGAGAAGCGACGGGTGACCCCCGCACCGGTGTATAAATACGAGACTGGCACCCGACCGTCAGCTTTCTGTCGGGTCAGCAGGGTGATGCACTTGACCCGGAGCATGTTGGCGCGACGGTAGGCTCGCATGGCTTTGACCCACGGAGCCGCCCGGAGGTGCTCCTCAAGCCATTCCTCGAATTCCTCAGAGGTTGCCGCCATTGACGCAGGGGCCGGGATACCGATCCGATCGCACTCGGTCTTTACCGCGGGAAGGGAGAGCGGAGCGCAGCCTTTCGGGAGCTTGGTCTTCTCGTCGGAGTCAACGATGTCAAGCACCAAATCCTGCGGGACCCAGGGAATCCGCTTGAGGGCGCAGATCATAATGTTGCGAAGACGCTGGTTCACCGCCCACTCCAATTTCTCCACGTCCAACGAGACGCCCCGCTGCTCGATTTCCCGATTGAGTTGGGAGACCGCCCGCTCCGTTTTCGGCCAGAGGGGGCCGAGTTTCTGCCAGAGCGCGAGACATTCGCGGGAGTCATCGAGGGCGTAGGCGTGGAGGTCCGCCAGTCCTTGAGGGTCGAGGTCCTGCGGCATTTTGCCCTTCATGTTGTCCCGAACCTCCTTGCTGATCGTCACACCAAAGACCGCCTTCATGGCGTTTTTGAGCGAGCGGGGCAGGGCGTGGTAGGCGCAACAGTCCGCCGAGCAGACCCAATCGGTCAGGACGACGTCTTTTGGAGCGATCCCAAGTTCTTGCAGGCGCAGGTAGCACGCTTGGTCGAAACTTGCGTTATGGCTCACGATTTTGTGATCGCGGATCGACTCCCATGCGAAATCTTTCGGGTGGCCGACGAAGGTGAAACCGTTGTCGGATACGATGCTCACCAAGTAAATCTCGGCGAGCGGATGCTGGAGGTAACCGTGGTTCCCCTGAACGGTGATCGAGACTTCTTTCGAGAAGAAAACCTCATAGTCCACCGCCGTCACACGCTGATGTTTTTGGACAGCCACAGACCTAGCCCTCCGAGATGGCACAAGCCACGGCGGATACCGCCTCGACCAGATTGATCTGCATCCCACGGTCCCGGTCGCCCCGGATTTCAGCTTCCATGGCCGTGACCACGGACGCCAGCAGGCTCGGGTTTTTCTTGGAGTAGCCCTCGCCAAGTGTCTGGTCGATGACGTCGGAAGCGGTCGATAGAATCGCCGCCATTTCTGTTTTGATGATATTCATTTTTGTGTTTTTGGGTTTGAGAAAATAAAGCCCCCGCCGGAATTGGACCGACGGGGGCGAGTCTGCGAAGGTTATTAACCTCCGAGCGTCGAGGCGAATTCGAAGAAGGAATCCGGGCGGAGACCCGCCCCCTTGATGTTCGGCTGATACCAGCTATTCCTGGCGTTCTTCTCCATCGTCGAGTGGAGCGTCCACTTGAACCGGGCGAACGGAGTCGCCGGATTCTTGATCTTGGTCGTGATGACGGGCATCGCGGCACTGCTGTAGGCGCTGGAAGCGAAGGTCATCCGCGCCAGCACGTAGTCGACACCCTCATGGTGGTAAGGGAACTCGACGAGCTGCTCCTCGGTCACCGTCTTGGGAGCCGGGAAGAGCACGTTCAGGTTTGCGAAGGCCGAGAACAGCCCCACACCCTTCTTGTAGCCCAACTGCCCACCGGCTTTCTTGATCTCGTCCGGCGTATCGAAGACGCGAGGAGGCGTGATGTCTTGGTCGTCGAACGGGATGTTCTCCTGATACCGTTTCTGGCACCAGAGGACCGTCATGTCGACTGGGGTCTTCCCGTCGCAGAGCAGGATCTCTTTGTTCAGCACGAACGAGCCTCCCGCGAAATCGTCTGCGAGTTTGCCGGACTTGTTGACAAGGTTGATGCGCGGGAGCCGCACATCACTCATGTCGTAATGGCCTTCCATCTCACCGTCGCCGCTACCTTGGTAGATCGCGGGTGCGGATGGAGCGTCCTGGACGGCGACTTCGCCACCGGATGCTGGTTTCGTTTCTTGTTCTTCTGTGAATCCAACTTTCATATTTCTAGTTACTTTTTTGTTTGGTTTTTGGTTCCCGGTCCCACAGCCCACGGCGGATCATCTGAGCGATGAGGCCGTAGTTCGTGAGATCGCTCCAGGAGTCGTCCACACTTTCGTGGGCGGGCTCCTTTCCGGGTTGAGCGAGATTGATGAGGCGCTGGACCTTGTCGTTCACTCGAACGAGAACTCCGTATTCGCCGAAAGCTGCTATGTTTTTCGGGCCGTAATCCTTCTGCTTGGAATCCAGCACGCGGACGCAGTCAAAAGCCACGCGGAGCGCGTCGATCCCGGCCTGAGTTTCGAGGCCGAGTGAGTGCGCGAGGTCTATGAGGCACACTCCTCCGCGGTCGGTGTCGTAAATTGATGGGTCGGTCATTTCAAAAGGGGCGCTGCGAGGCGGTCCATGGTTGTGGTGAAGGTGCGGTTCCAGACTTCTGGGGCAATTTTACTGCCTCGGCCATAAGCCTTGGCGCACTCGGCATTGGTCAGCGCCACGGCACTTGGCACGAGGGAAGATCGCTTGCGGATGTAGTCGAGGTCGGTCCCCCCACAAGTGAAGCACACGGGGTCGAGCTGGCGAACGCCAGTCTTGTCGCGGCTACCCATGTTGAATGTCTCGATTCGCAGTTCCCGGCAGACCCGGATGTTTGGTATTTTGTCAGGGTCGTTCATTTGTCTTTGGATAGAAAGTGGACGGTGCCGTCTGCGCGGCCCGCGTCCATGTCGATGAGTTTGGATCGCAGAGCATCTTTTGACTTACCCATCTCGCCGCGGGGGAAGGTCTGCCCGTAGGCTTTCTCCAGTGCTCCGATGTTGAGCTTGGCGCAGGCGGCGAAGGCTTGAGGGGTCACCCGGTCCTCGACAGCCATCCAAGCGAGTTGGGGGTCGGTGATCTGGAAGGCGGCATTCCGCTCTTTCAGTGTGAACCCGGGGATGCTCTGGTTTTCGTGGAGCACCATCTCCAGAGCGCGATCCTTGACCTTCGACGCCCAGCTCGCGAGGACGGGACCGACGTGCATTGCACGAGCCATCGTCACGGGGTTGGTGATGTTCTCAGGGCTCAGCTCATCCGGGATGACGAGTTCGCCATCCTTCCATTCGGTCGCGATCGCGAGGGCGACCTTGTTCAGCTCCGGGCAGTCCCCGCCGCGCAGCACGCACCACTGACAGTGACTCCCAGTCATGTAGGGCGCGTCGGGATTCTCCGCGTTATGGACGATTGCCGTGATCTTTGAGAACAGCAGCTCGTAGTGCTCATCACGGGTGAAAACCTCGATGTCGATCTCATCCCGGTAGGGCAGGACGACGTGGACCTTGATCGTGTGAATCTCCGGCCACTTGTCGAAGACGCCGACGCTGTATGCCCAAAATTGCGGGGAGTCAGCAACGTAGGCGGACCTCGCAAACTTGTAATCGACGAGGTCGCTGGCCCCATCCTCCCACATGAACAGCTTGTCGAAGTAGCCGAATTCGTCGAGGTAGTGGACCTTCACCTCATCGACCTCTTTGAACGACACGCCGGGGCGGGACGCCCGGAGATGATGCACGTATCCGATACATTTCTTCACCCCTGAAATGAGCTTGAAGTTGTCCGACGGCAGGATGGCGAGGTTCTCTTTCTCCACGCTTTCGTGACCGATCGTGCCTTCGTCAGCCAGCGTGGAGTCTCGCGTGTTGTCGTTGCGGAAGTGGCCGCATTTCGCTTTCTCCTTGAGCGACGACGGGGAGTGTTTGGCGTGGACTCGCTCAGTGGCGACGACAGCAGTTTCTTCTTTCTTTCCCATATTGATGATGCTCAGGTTTTTGATCTTGGTGGACGCAGTTTTGGCGACGGCTGCTTCAAGCGACTGAGCGACAAAAAGACGACGGGTGAGTGCGAAAGACTTGGCACCGACGCGGTTGTGACGCCCCTGAGCCTGCTCTTCGGTGCGCCCCCCGAATTGCGGACAGATCAGCGCGATCCGGGGCTTGTCCCCGCGGACGTCATGGAGGTCGATAGATTGACCGCCCGCCGCGATCTGGACGATGATCCCGTCCATCTGGTTCGCTTGAAACTCGGCGCAGATCGCATCGCGCTTCACTTGGGGGACCCGCCCATCGAGAACCCCGAACCGTGGACAAAGAGCCGACAGCGCGTCAATCGAAGCGTGAAAATTGAGGAAGACGATGGGGGCCGCGCCCTCGGCGACAATCGACAGGGCCTCCTCGGCGAGTCCAGCGCACTTGACCAGCTCGATCGCTTGGCGGAATCGCAGATCGCGCACCGCGCCCGGGTTGTCCATCTCGCGAATCTCCGCGTAGGCGGCTTCGAGAGTCTTGAGGTCCGCAGGGCTCAGGTCCAGTGGCTCGTCGACCACCATGCTCTCGGGCATGAATTCCTTGAGGACGTCTTCGCTGACGCGAGCACCACGGCACGAGAAGATCGCATCGTGGAGCCGAGACATGATCTCGACGTTCTCGGGGGCACCCGCAGCGTATTCGAGTCCACCCCACTCACCACGAGTCGCACCATGCTTCTGTGCCCATGCCCAGAACCCTCGGCCATTGTGCAGTCCGAGGATGAACCCCGGAGCCTTGAGCTGGAGGGGCGACTCGGCGAGCGTGGCGCTCAGGAGCAGCACGGGCATCCCCTTGGCCGCAGACAGCATCGCGCCGTTCTGGCTGCTGATGCCCCCGTAATCGTGCGCCTCGTCCACGATCAGAAAACCGTGCCAGTTCCATTTGAAGGACTTTCCTGATTTGGCGAGATACGGCTGATTTCCACGACGAGCCAGCTCCGGGTTGACCACGAAGTCAGGCGTCACGCCAAACTCCGCGAGCATGTCGCGCCATTTGGAGATCACGCGCTTCGGGCAGAGCACCCCGACCTTCATACCGAGTCGCTGCGCCGTCAGCGCACCAATCACGGTCTTACCCGCGCCGGGGCGGGAGGCGTCCAAGGACGCACCGTTCGCGGAGATGGACTGGAGGTGGGCATCAGCGTTTTCACGCTGATATTCGAAAGGCTTGATCGGCATTTTAGCAGTCGATGCCAGCTACGAAGTCGTTCGGGCCGTGGAAACCACGATCCTTTCGGAGGAACGCTTTTGCATCGGCACGCCGGTAATGCGCGTTGGCCCCCGAGACCCGTGGAAGCGAACCACGGTTGTCGAGTTCGGTCTGGATGCCAAGGAGCGTGAGCGCGTCCGGTAAGTTGTCAGGGGATTGGTGGCGATCGAGGAGTCTCAGGAGGTCCTCGGTGGATGCTGTGGCAGGTGTTGTCATGGTTTGTGCGTTTGTGTGGGTTAATAACCTAGATCAGGCCGCGGCAAGCGGCGTAGAAAATCAAGAGTGCGTCCGCGTTCAGCAGCGACACCCGGGTCTTCGGGAAGAGTTCTTGCGCCCGGTCCTTGAGGTGACGTTTCCATTCAGGCTTGGTCCTCTCGCCGCGGGTCCCGAGGCTCAGAGCCTTCTGCCACTTCTGCGGGCGGACTTTTACGAGCGACGCGCCGGAAGCCACGGAGGCCGTCTCCAGAATCGCATAGGACCGCCCGAAGTTGAACATCGCCGCGCCCGGAGCGCCAGCGCCCCCAGCGTAGCCGCCGACTTCCTCCAGATAGATCGTGGAGGCACCGAGCGTCTTCATGGTCGCGATGGCCTCGAAGGGGGATTGGGGCATCGCGTGGACGCCGTAGTTTTCAAGAGATTCCCCGGAGACGAGGGCACCGGACTTACCGGGGTCAATGGCACAAATAATCATAGGAAGCTGAGTTTGGTAGTTCGCCCGTCCGCCCACCGACTGATCTCGGATTCAATGAAGAACACGCGACCAGAAGGTTTGTGGAAGGGAATGGGGTTTTTGTTGCGGATCATGTACGAGTCGATTGTGCGGAGGGACACCGACCGACCTACCAGAGCGGAGAGCCGCGCCGCGACCCCCGCCTTGTCATACCGGGTGTTCGGGGATGGAGCTGGGTCGTGGTCGTTGTCTTCGACTTCCAACCTGATACGCCCATCGCCGAGGCACTTGGATGTGAATCCGCTACAGAATATCGTCGTCATCGTTTGTCGAGGTGCTTGTCGCAGAGGTCCTCCATCGCAGTGCGAAGCACTTCCGATTTGGTCGACTTGAATTTCTTCACGACGCGCATAAACCGAGCGAGCAAGGAGTCCGAGACGACAGCGTTTACGTGGTTGGGTTTGATAGGTTTTGGTTGCATGAGTGGAAAGCGGCGAGGAACTCATCGGTCTCACCGGGGGAGTCCAAATCGCGAAGAGCGGAATCTACCATGTAAGCCAGAATCTCGGTTGGCGTTGTGTAGGCAAGAACTGACAGGGCGACGATTCGCAGAGCAGATTCGGGGGACAGGACGGGGTAATCAGGGTGGCAGGTGGTCATCATACGTTTGTGTGTGGTTGTGTGGGTTAATAACCGAGGGGAATTGTCGACCGCATACGGGATGGGGTCAACGAGATTTTAAGAAAATTTTAATATCTCAATTCTCGGAAGACGGAGAGTCTCCAGACAGCTTCCGAGCCAGCGCCAGAAAGGCTTCCCGGCGCTCCGCCTCGACGGATTCAGGGGTAGAGGACTCGTGCTTCTTGACCACGGACTCCCCCGCTCGGCGGTAGGATTTATCCGCATCGAAGACGTCGAGGTAAAGCTCGACCGCCTCCCGGATCGTTTCACTCAAAGACACGTGTTCACGCATTGCTGAAATGAGCTTGAGTGTCCGGTAGTGGGACTTCATCTCCGTGTAAGATACTCGGAGCATGTCCTTGTGGAGTTGATTGGGCATACGTGTAGGTTAATAACTTTTTATTAAACATCAAGGAGTTTTTTCAGATATTTTCAGGGCGGATGGCAAACCACTCTTCCGCTGCGCTCCGGCTCACCAGCGCCTTGTATTGCGAGTTGATAATCTGCGGCGAGTTCCCCGCCTGCTCCGCGGTCGCCGCAGCATTCCGGTGGATCGCCAAGTGGTAGCTGATGAACCCGTGGCGCAGCCCGTTGGGCTTCCAATCCCACTCGTCACCCAACGCCATGCGCACACCGTGGAGGGGGTCGTCGACCCGGACGATCTTCCCCGTCCTCCCCCGGTAAGGTTCGAGCCACGCAGCAAGATTCTCGCAGATTTCGAGGGTGCGCCGTTGCGCCGTTTTGGTGATCTCGCAAGACATGCGGACGATCTTCTCGTCAAGGTCGATGTCCTCGAAGTTGAGCCGTTGAATCTCCGCACGCCGTCCCCCGCCCCACGCCGACAACGCGACGAAAGGAATCTCACGTTCTGGCGTGGCCTTGAGAATTGCGCGAAGCTCGTCCGGCGTGACGACCTCCTTCGTGTGAGCACGCACCTTCGGGGGAGCAATCTCCAGGATCGGGGAACTCCCCAGCGGGACCATCTTCCGCCTCTCCGCGAATCGGTAGAGCATCGACACCATCCGGTGAAGGTTCTCCTGCGTCTTCGGCGCGTAGTGGGTGTCCTTGACGAAACCCTCCAGCTCGTCGTGATCGAGCGACGTCAATTTACGATCCCCGAACACGCTGGTGAACTTCCCGAGCAGGCTCGCCATCGTCTCCATGTATCGGCGGCTCAGGCCCGTGTCCGCAGCTTTCGTGCGCACCAACTCCTTCACCGCTTCCCTGACCGTCATTGACGAGCTGCTGCGCTCTTGGTGGGCGAGGTAAAAGTTGACTGCGATGTGGAGGGGGGTCCCGTCAAGTTTTTTCTCACACTCCTGAAAGTAGGCCAGCGACTCCGGGTCCACCGTCGTCAAGTCACCCCGCGCCGCGGACAGCGACTCCAGAATTTCTTCGGCCCGTGTGAGAGCCTTCGCCTCATCGACGAAGCCTTTCCGGTTGCGGTGTTTGCCGACTTTCCAGACGAGCTGGAACACCCGGCAGGTCCGAGTGTCGAGGGTTTTGATGGTGACCGAACGCCCGTCGAATTTCATCAGACGTGTTTTTTCTCCGGTCTCTTCGAGGGTGAATTTTGGTTTTTTCATGGTGGATTTTGGTGCCAAAAACTAGCCACTGACTAACCGAAAAACGACGTAATTTCTGCAAATTTCTGCATACAGAGACTACTGAGTTCATGCGGTGCGGCGGTGTGTTTTTGACTCATTAACAGAGTAAATCCTCTGGAGCGGTGCCATTTTAGCTGTATGCAGAATGGCAGTGCCTACGGGATTTGAATTTGAGTTGAGAAAAAGTTAATAAGCTGGAGGGCAGTGGGTTGTCAAGGTCGACTTTCTAGGCTATCCAAAAACTTGCCAGATTTTTGATACGATGGTAGTGCCTCCTCCGCATGGCAGTCACGCTCAAGCCGAAGGGCACAATCACTCGTTATGGTCGTGACTGGCAACCGGGGATGCCGGACTGGGCCATCGAACTCTGGTGCTACTCCCGGCACGAGATCGCCCCCGCCCCCCTCGAAAAGCGACAGCACTTCATCAATGCGAGCAACATGTTCTGGGGGCACCCGAAGGCTGCAACCAAGTTCATCTGGCACCCTTGGGCCGAGGATATGCTCGACGCGTGCCTCGAACATAATCTGGTCGGACTGGCGGGATCGGCAAGTTCGGGGAAATCGAGATACTTGGCGGTGTGGCTCCTTCTCAACTGGATGTCCGACCCGGCGAGGACCCTCGCGCTCGCAACATCGACCACGATTCGTGATGCGAAGAAACGTGTGTGGGGGGCCGTCACAGACTACTGGTCGCCGATCTCCAATATCGGAATTGGCAAGCTGGTCAACTCACCCACTCCGGGGATCAAGACGGTCGTCAATGGACGGGTGACGGAGTCGTCGGGGGTTTACCTCATCCCGGCGGAAGCCAAGAAGACGGTCGAAGTGACCTCCAAAATGCGAGGCATGAAGGCGATGCGCATCTTCCTCGGGGCGGATGAGCTTTCTGAGTTGGGGCACGCTCTGGTGCAGACGGCGCTCACCAACTTGCGGGGCGGCGTTGCCGTCCCCCCGGGGGCCAAGCCGGGGTCCAAGGCAATTTTCCACATGACGGCGGCTGCGAATCCGTCGAGCTACTACGATCCGTTCGGGGATTTTGTGGAACCCGTCGGCGGATGGCAGTCGGTCTCGTGCGAGGACACTGAGTGGGAGACGAAATACGGGGGGAAGTGCCTGCACTTTGACGCGCTCAAGAACCCGAATTATTTGGCGCGGCGGAACATGTGGCCGATCCAGAAGTGGGAGTCCATTGTTGAGGCGGAAGACACGTTTGACGCGAACAGCCCGGAGTTCTGGAGGGACTTTCGAGCCTTCTGGTGCCCTACGGGCAGCTCGGCGTTCGTCTACTCGGAGGCAGACATCATCAACCACAAGGGCAACGAGCCGGTGCTGTGGCAGGGGGAG
>JGI1221J13441_10000701_pt1 | contig 14717 bp, 14 predicted proteins | sample LakVidmifraction_4_FD_13441 | JGI IMG/M metagenome (IMG submission 13441) | reverse complement strand
GTTTGTATATGTTGACATTGCATAACCAAACGTAGAAGCGAATGTTGATGTCATCGGTGTAATTGCATCTTGTGGCACGTAAAACAAACTGCCTGATGGTGCTTTGTATGTTTTTGGCATAACAGTACCAGTGTCTTGATAAATAACTCTGTCGGTGGGCTGGTATGCCATTGTGACCGCCGCCGCTGCGCTGTCTATTGCTGTTAATTCTTTAACAATGCCAATCTCGGTATCATCGTCAATAATTCGCCATGGGTCTAAGTTTGACGCGATAACACCGCTATCACGTGCGGCATTGACTGATTCGTTTTCAGCGTTATCAACTGCTTTAATCAAAAAATCCCATTCACCCGGGGGAATTAGATTAGTAATGTATTCAAAACCATCAATGCGTTTAATTAAAACACTTGAGCCAGCGCCATCCCATTCAAATCCTTTAGCACCATACTGTAATGAGTAATACCAGATAGACCGATTGTCTAAGGCGTTATCCCAAGTTAATCGGACTTCACCATAAACACTTGACGCTTTAAAATTTGGCACATCGGTCGGTGGAAAGTCCTTACCAGCCGGGGTTATGAGCTGGCTAATTCCACTTGATTCCGACGCGCCAAAACCAATTACAGTCAAAGAGACTTTATACTGTATATTTTCCTGGATGTTGTTAAAAACTATCTCATGAATAGGGCCGCTGACTTCTTTAGTGTCAACCATAGCGCCGCCAACGTTTTCAGTCAAAACAGCTTTGTATGAGTGGCTATATCCGTATGTTGTGGCCGTCCATTCGGCTCGAAGCCTTGACATATAAATGCCGGTTTGAAACTCTGGCTTTTCCATGTTTAGTATTAAGCCGGTCGCATCGGGAACCACGAACGGATCACCGCCGGGCAATGTTGGACTACCCGGGTCGTAGTCTGCTATCTCGTTAGAGTATATTGTATCAACTTCATGCTCGGCATAAATATCATATTCTGTCTGGCTGACTTTACGCTTTACCAACATTTTCATTTTGTAAGGATTGTTACCGAGCTGGTCAACGTTTAGCGTAAATGTCTCACCCTCTGATTTATCATAAGCCGATTGTTTTGTTTTAAATTTAGCTGTGAACTGTCTTAGTCGCTGATTGATAATGTCAAAACCATATCGGAGTGCGGCCGGTTTTGAATTAATTCCGTTCATTCGGTAAACCGCTTCACGTTTGTATTCTGTGCCGTTGGTAAAAGCTGGCGATTCTACTTCAACATAGTTCTCACGTTGTTCGTTATAATACCAGTCGGTGTAATAAATTCTAACGATGTTTGGCACGTTCCGAATGTCTTTTATTTCGGGCTTAAACGAGCCGGGCAAAATGTCGCTGTTTGTAATCGTGAAACTGGTCGCAAGTGGCATCATAGGATAATATACAAATTCGCCATTATTATTGGCCACGTTTGTTCGGGCATAACCCCGCATGACTTCTAAGACCTGCTCAATCGACCTTTTGCGATTTAGCGTTAAGCCAATTCCTGACCGTATTTCACTATATCCAGTTGTGTCTAATACTTCTTGATTTCTGTGAATTAACTCAACATAGCTTTCAAAGTTTGACTTTAAGCCAAGTCCGATTTTTGGGTCAGTGTATAAATGATTTAAGGCAATTCCGGCGGTATCTGAATAAACAAAGACTTCATTCCCTGCGCTATTCCATGCGGTCACTATGTATTTTATTTGAACGCCGGCATTGCCACCTGTTACACGTAGTTTTAGAGCGTTGTATGAGCCTGTGTATGTCGCGCGTTTAGCATGACCGGTAAACTCACCGACGCCACTTATTGAAAACGTGACTGCACCGCCAACCGTTGTTTTTAACAGCACGCCGGCAAATTCGGGTGCGGCTGAACCAGTGCCACGGTTGTTAAATTCTAAAACCTCAATTTTGAATGTGTACCAATCATCGTTAATTAGCGTATCAACATCGTAGCGAATGTATGGCACAATCCCCCCATCTGCATTTGTGTCGGTAGCTGTCATAATACGACCGTCAACCGTAAAACCCTCAACACCACCACCCTCTCCATAACTGGTAATATTTGGCACCGGCGACTTCATTTTTAAGCCTTTAATTTTGGCTCGAAAACGAGGAAAGCTATCATAAAATGATTTATTAATTTTTACGACCGAATAAGCTAAGTTGACTTTATCGGGGCCAACATTAGTTAGCGTATCAGCATAGGTTTTACCATCAAACGCCATTACGCTTTGAAGTGTTGGGTCTATGCCNTGACTCGATGTGCCGGTGTAATGTGTCCAAGTTGCTTGGGGTGCTGAAGTTCCATCGGACAGCGTTACCATTTCTATTTCTTCTATTTCNCCAACACACCAAACGAGCCTTAGATACAGATAAACATTTTGCTCATAAATTAACGAAATTATCGGCCCAACTAAATCACGGCCAAATATAACAGGCACATAAGTTCCATGCGGTGATAAAGTAAACGTCCTTTCACCCAGCGATGTAGCAACTGAGTTAATATCATAACCGCTTGGGTTGTTGTTTTGAGTTGGCGGTACCCAGTCCGGTAGAGTCGGGTCTGGCGGTCTGACAGGTTTGCCTGGTGCCATTGGGTCGTATTGATAAGGCATTATCTAATCACCTGCTTAACACCCGCAACCGATAAACGGATTTCCCAGTGACCAATCATTGATTCTATCTTTTTGGGTTTTGGCGGTGGGCTGATAAAGTAAAGTGAATATGTCTCGTCATCATTCGGGTCGGTGAAAGTGAACACTATATTTTTGTTGGTGTCATAGAAGCTCATAACCGTAGTTTTTTCGGTATCGGTTAAGGGTCTGCAAACAATTAAACCGCCGGCGATAATCTCGTCATCAGTCAGCGATTCGATGTGATAAGTCAAATCATCAAAGACAGTTAATTCGCGCGATCCAACCGGCTCAAGGCTTGTCTCATAACTTAGCGGTATGTCAATATCAAATAAAGCCATTAGTTAACCTTGATTGTGTATGATTCATTGCCAATAATTATTCTTTGGCCGCTGTAAGGTAGATGGTTAACCTCCGGCGGCCCTAAAGTTAAGTCGGGTATCATTTTGGTTTTCATTTTCGCAGTCGCGCAGTCAAAAACCGCAGTCCGGTCAATTTCAGGAACCGCATAAATCTCACCCTCAAAGATTAATAAAGGGTCGTCATCGGCGGGATTTGTGGTTCCGTAATATTCCCAAACTTTGACTGGCTTATAAGGAAACCCTGTATCGGTTAGGGCCAAAAGGGTATAAACAGAATTTTCATTTGGTATTGTGATTCGCGCCGTTTTAACAGCGCCTTTCCCGGTTTTAACTTGGTCAACAGTAATGCCTGATTTTGCATAAGTGTTACCCTTAAACACAAAGTTACCGCCGCTGGCAAGCCTTAGTGTTGAGTTGTCTAGCACTATCTCAACTAAAAACCTTTGGTGTCTTATTGGTGCTGATATGGCCGCCTGTTGATTGACTGTTATATTCATGCCACACCCACTTCATACTGAGACTGATGGACATTTACGTTCACGTTTATGTTTTGCAATGCCGCAACCGCTTGGTCAAATGTAACGACTGCCTGTTGCATTTTTTGCACGTTATCACCAAACTGTTTTTGGTTTTCCGCTTCGGCTGTTTGATTCTCGGTAAACATACGCTCAAGCTGTGTAAGCAATCTATCACTTGATTCAGTCGCTTCGGCTTCTAGTTCTGACAATCTGTCTTGTGCAATTGTGTTAACGCCATCCAAGAAACTGATAAAACCGTCAGCCATTTCAGACTGCTGGTCTTCACTAAGTAAACCATATGCCGAACGCTGGTATTGATTTATCTCACCAACTGTACGTCTTATTTCATCTGGGTCGGTCATAAACTGCAAAGAAGCGGTGCGCTGTTCTGCTTGACCAGAATAATAATCGTACTTCTCTTCGTCAGTCATTTGACTGGTCTGGATGTCCTCAATCGAGCCTGATATCATTGCGCTAATGCTTTCGGCTGCCCTGCCAATTTGCTCGATGTACTCTAATTCAAGTTCGTATCTATTGGCCAGTGCGTCGGCAATTTCAGATTCGGCTGCTATGCTGCCGTCATAAGCCACAATCATGCTATAAATTGCTGACTCATTATCAAGTAATCTATCGTAAAGTGTGAGGTATGAGTCTGACAAATCGTCAGCTAAACCGCGAAAGTTTGATATTGATTCGGCAAGTGAGCTGTCGGCCAGTGCGTTGGCTGCTTGGTCGGCACCATACAAGGCTTCACCAAGTCTAAGCCACGTCACCACCTCTTGTGGCGATAAGGTCGGTAGAGCCGCGGTAAAGGCTTCTCGGAATGTCGAAAAATCAAGGTCTGTGCCAAGTTCAGCGTTTAACCTGGCCGCGTCCTCATTCAGTCCTGTTAATCGGTGTAAAGTGAGTTCTTGTTGTGAGTAAAATCCGGTTAAGTATGTTTCCCACAACTGAGCCGCCTGTGGCAATCCACCAGCCGCGCCTGTAATATCGTTTGCAAATCGGGTTAGTTCCTCAGCTGTTAAGTCCAAAGCAATGCCCATCACACCGGTCGCTTCAGTTAATAGTTCGTTCTGAATTAATAAACGTGACCATGTTTGGTTAAGTGTTTCACCGGCGCGCCCAAGTTCCTCAGTTATTGCCAAGTTATCGGCGAACATTTCAAAAATGGCATCACCCTCAACCATTGCGTGAACCATCGAAACCGCCGCTTCGGTAAATTCGGATAATGCGTCTGAGCTGTATCGGTAAGCTTCGGCAGCTAGTGATACTTGACCGATTAATTCCGCTAGTTTGCCGCTGTCATCACGCAACCCACCGCCAATATCCAGACCACCGCCACCAGTACCACCATCACCTAAATCATCCGGTGGACGCAGTGAGCCAACTATCTGCTCAATCATAGTATCAAGGTAGGCAATAGTTGATTCACTAGCTAACCGGCTGGCAAACTGTTCGGCTGATTCTTTGTAAACTCGGCCAAAGAATGTACTGAATGATTCGATTAATTCACCCTCTGAATCGTAGATTTGCTTGAACGTGGCGTCAACCATTCCGCCCATTTCGGTTCCAAACAATTCGGCTACACCTTGGAGTTGTGTTTCAACAACTTTGAATATCGCATCAAAAGCCTGTCGGGTTTCGTCTGATAGTTCACCTGTTTCAGTGTAACGTCTGTCTGACCTAAAGAAACCGCCCTCACGAACCATATCGGCGAATGTACTGCCCTCGCCGCTGGTGTTTATTTCATAGCCTTGATTTTCAATCTCAGGTGCTTTACGGCCAAACAATCTTGCATGAATAGCACTACCGGATAGAATAGATGCCACGCGCTCAGAAAGTCCAAGCGCCTGCAATGCTCTATCAAGAACTAAAGTGGCTGATCCTGTTAATTCACCAAACCCCTCAAATTCTGCGTCATTAGCTCGCCATCCATCCTGAAATAATTGGTCGTTTAATTTCATTCCTGCGTAAATCCAACCAATTACCGGCACGGCACCTAACGCCCCACCGCCCTCACTGGCCGCTCCGCTTATGCCTCCAGATATTCCGCCGCCATCGGCAAAACCATCTTGAAAACCTTGAGTAATAGCATCACCAAAGTTATCAGCGGCATCACTTAATACACTGTCAAAGCCGGATATAAACCCATCAAAGTCGCCGCTAAATAAAGAACCGAACGCGCCTTGAATTTTGCCGGACGATCTGCTGACCTGTTCTGATGTTTGTTGAGCGTCGATAAGTTCGTTGTATTTTTTAATAAGCTCGGCAACCTTATCAGCGGTAACGTCTATATCGTTTCGCTCTAATTCCTGTATAGCCAATAGTTTTATTTTTGCGTCACCGACTGCGTTGAGGATTTCAATTTCATCATCGTAGCTGTCAATCAAATCATCATAACGGTCGGCCATTTCATCAGCCGCTATCGTCGCATCGTCTGTGCTTCCTGTTACTTTTTTATATTCAGCGTCAAGTTTAGCCAACAACTTAACGGCTTCCTTTCGCGCCGCGTTGCTAAAATTTTGTGCTTTTAATTCAGCCGCTATTATCTTGGCGTTATCCTCAGTCAGTCGGTTGATGCGTTCCAGTTTGGTTTCGTATTGCTGTGATAAGGCAATGTAATCTTTTCTTAATTTAAGCGCTTCCTCTGCCTGCTTGTTTTTACTTTCCTGTGCTTCACTACTGTCATCAAGTGCTTTTTGCTCTTTAATCAATGCCGCCGTAATCTCGTCAATCATTTCCGACCGCTTTTCGTCTGTATCGAGTCCTTTTTTCTTTGCGCCCTCAAGTGCAATTATCTGTACTTTTGACAGTCCGTAATATTCGTTCTGTTGTTTTAGTTTAGCCAGCTCCTCATCTTTAGACTCAAGCCATTTATCAATAGCGGTGTTGTTGTCTCTGGTTATTTGTACAAGTTTTTCCTGTTGGCTGATTACGCCGGGCAGTTTAAGTCCGAATGTTTCTATGATGCCGCCGGCTGTTTGGTAAGCGTCGCCCATATCTGATACAGCTTGAGCAAACTCACCGCTGTCTTTTTTGGCCAGCTCGATTGCATCCCTGAAAGCATCAACAGCCATTTGCGCCCGACCTATTGCGTTGGCTGTTTCGGTGTACTCTTCATTTTCAGTAATGACTTGTGGGCTATACTGTCCGCTACCGCTGGACGTAAACCGTTGCATGGTTCTCTGTTTGGCTTCCAGCTCAGTAAGCGTTTCAAGCTGACTTTCAAGCGCTTCGTTTGCCAAAATAATAGCTGTGGGTTGGTCGTTTTTAGAAAGCGCTTCTAGTAGATTTGTGGATGATTCGTAAGCATCATCTGAAAGCGTTTTTAATTCTTTAATGCGCTCGTTTCTATCTTCAATCAGTGAGGTTATTCCTTTCCATGCAGCATAACCTCCCATTAAAGCCAATAGACCGGGGTTTGCCAAGGCTGCGGCTTTCACTGCTGTGCCAAACGCTATTACCCTAACCGTTGCCGCTCCGATAATTCCCGACAGCGAACCAAAACGAGTAATCAATAAGCCAATGACTTTTGCACTGGCTAAGAATGTCGCTGTCTTAATAATTGTTGCTAAGTGAGGTATTAAAACAATAAGGGTTTTCGTTAGGGCTTGGATTGCTGGACGCAAACCACCCTCCACCGCTTCGCCAATCTCAACAAATGCAACCGCTACCGCTGACCGAAAACCTTTTATATCACCTGCAAGCGTATCAAATTGTTCTTTGGCTGTTTTCGCTGCCTGTCCGGTAGACAAAAGACTGTCACGCATTTTGTTTACGCCCTCTGAGCCCTCGGTCATTAAGATAGCTAAAGCTGGCCCCGCTTCGGTTCCAAGTTCCTGCATGATGTCAGCGGTGGACATTCCTGTGGCTTTTAGGTCGTCAAGAATATCAACCAGGGGTTTCATTTCACCAGCTGAATTAATTACCTCAATGCCTAGTTTTTTCTGGCTTTTAACCAGCTGGNTAATCATGGTTTTATAACCAGTGCCGGCCTTTTCACCGTTACCAAAAGCGGTGGTCAATATAGACAATACCGCAACAGAGGATTCAAATTCTTGATTGTAGGCGTTTGCGACTGCGCCTGAGTTAGCCATGGCGACTTGTAAACGCTGAACGTTAGTGGCACTGTTAGCAATCGAAGCGGTGAACACATCAACAACGCGCTGGCTGTCCTCTGCTTCTATGCCAAATTGCGCCATGGATGATACTGTGAGTTCTGTGGTTGTTCGCAAGTCTGCTTGAGCGGCTTCGGCAAGGTTTAAAACGTTGGGAAGCGTAGCCATAATCTGGTTTACTGCTAAACCGGCCGAGGCAAGTGAGTACATGCCCTTGGTTACCTCAGTTGGGTCAAACCTTGTACCAAGTGCTAATTCTTTGGCGGTCTTGTTTAATGCGGCAAATTCGATTTCAGTGGCACCGGCAACAGTCGCCACGTTTTTAAGACCTTGTGCAAATTGGGCATATTCGCGAATGATAGCCCCAACAGATAAACCGGCAAACGCGGCCAATAAAGCGCGTCTAACGTTTCGGGCTGTGTTACTTACCTTGTTTAGTGAGTTCTCGACCTGTTTCCCGCCCTTTCGAGCTGGTTTCGGGTCTATCTTTATTCCCACCACGTTCAGTGTCGCGTCTGTCATTTAAAGCTTTCTCACATTTCCGAAACAATTCAATAAATTCATCCAGCGAACCGTCATAACCGTAAGCCCGATGAGCCACTTCAATTTCTGCTAATGGTATGTTTGCGCACATTTGCCAGCCTGTCGCTCTTGCCATGTGTACGCTTTTAACCACTCCCCATAAATGGGCGTATAATTCCGGCGGTTCTGACTTTTCAATGACTCCGAACCTCTCGGCCATTGCCATCTTGTCGCCCTGCTCGCCGGAATAGTCGAGCAGATAATTAAAGTGGCTTAGGAGTTTTTTTCGTCGTCCTCCATATCGTCAGATACAAAGTTACTGTGTTCTTTTGCGCAGTCCAAAATGAACTGTAAAAAGTTCCAATACTTTGGATTGGTCAAAATAGCCCGAGCGTTTTCAGCATTAAACGGAATTAATACATTGTCATCGTCAAGCTTCTTACACTTGATGTCCGGCAAGTTTTCAGCCATTGCTTCTTTAGTCGCTGACATTTTCCAGTCCACTAATAATTGCACAACCAAAGGCGCGAGGATCCGCTGCAAGGCTTCGTTTGTGGTCTTTGGATTCTTTAGCTGTGTTTTGTATTGCTTGTTATGGCGTGACTGAGCATTAACAAAGTCTTTGTCAGTCACGCTTTTGACTTCAATAAAATCACCGTTGCCACCCATAAACGCCTTGTAAGTGTCGCGGTTTGCTGTTTCTTGAATAAAATCATCTAACATAATATAACCCCTGTAATAATTACTCTAAAATTGAAAAAATGGCGGTATAAACATCACCATCAACCGTCGAACCGATTGCTTGCGCTTGGTACGAGCCGGTGGTGGTTTGATTCGCGCCGGACAATGGTGCCGATGCGCTTGTAAGCTTCAATGTTGGTATGACTATGCCATAACCTTTATCGTTGCTATCAGTGACACCAGACGCTAGACTGATAATGCTGTTGTCTTGAAAAGCTTTGTAATAAGTCAAATCTTTAAACACGATGTCGAAACTAACAGTTAGATTAAAATCACCTTTACCGATTGTTTTACAATTCAAACCTTGCTCACTTCTCACACCATTTGCGATGTTGTAAGTAACGTTTGTAACGCAACCCACCGCATTAGTTAAAGTAGCGCCACCGACTGAAAGTAAGGTTCCTAAGTAGCCGTCAACAGTGTCCATCACCGGATTTGTTGATGCCGCCGTTCTCGTACCATTACCAATAGTTGCGGTAATTGGCGGATGTTTTTCACCTAAAAAAGTAAACGCAATAGTTGCCGGCGAACTTGCGCCAAAGCTTAAAGCCATTGTGTCGACTTCCATACCAAGCCAAGACATATAGTGTGATACGTCAGAATAGAAACGCTCGATTGAGAACGTGCTTGATGTGTTGTCGTTCGCCATTCGGGTTGTCTTAATGCTGACTGTCGCACCGGCTGATTCTGATGTTACGGTTTTACTTGCGTCAACTGGTACAACGTCAATAGTTCCGGCCGCCGATGCTGTAACCACAAAAGCGCCGTTGTTATTTTCATCTGCAAAGCCTGTTACCCAAATCATGTCATTGATTGTTAAGCCTGCCAAACCACTACCTGAATCGGTAATAGTTATGGGCGAACCTGGCACCATTGCAAATGTAATACCTGATATTGACACCGGCGTACCAAAGGCCGAACGAAACGCGCCCTCAATAAACTCATTATTAAAGTCAAAGCCAAGCTCAGTATTAATTCCGCCCGCTGGCTGAAAATCAGTCCGGATGGAATCTTTGAGGTTACCGCTTGCCTGTACGATTGTTGACTGTGTACTCGACGCGTTGCCGACCAATGACTCACTGGCCACGTTTAAAACTTCGAGAGGTGAGTCTGGCGTAATGCCTCGGATGGACTCTTTAACGTATGCTATTTGTATTCTATTGCTATCACTCATAATTTAAAATCCTATGCTGTTAAATTCATACTTAATTTCACTCACTGTTCGCTTCATCATGTGCATCCCTTGAGTTGAGTGACCATCTTCCAAAGGTTCCATGTAAGGAATCGAACTCGTTACATAAACCGCCTGAAAATCTTTATTTCGCAACGTGGGGGTTGCCGGTAGTCCGGGGTTCCACGATTGCGGTAAACTTTTATCTGCTGTTACTGCTTGTAAATTCCAGCTGTGTCTTGCTTGGCCACCGATATAGCCAGCCGGTGCATAAGGCGACTTCCACAAGGTTGGATTTCCCACCGGTGTTTTAATAATCAGTGAAGTCCAAGCTTTTAGTGCTATGATTCGCACAAATTCACCAAGCGAAAGTTCCATCTCGTTCATGACGTAAGCAATACCGCGCTGGTCTAAGTCCATGTTAATCATGTGTATGAATCCCAAATGTAAGGAATAAGCACGTTGTAACCGTAATGTGTTGGTGTTGGTGTTGGTGTGATATTAGCTTCACGAAAATGAACGTCTGAAATTGTTTTGTTTTCAAATATGGCGCCAAACTCCTCGGCGTAATCCATTAAGGGGCCCGATCCAATGTGTTTTGGATAACGTACCTCGCCGATTAAAGAACAAATGTTACGCTGGCATATCTTCGAGCCCAGACTTATATTGGTTCGGCTGCCGGGATAACTAAGCACGTTAATGTAAGTGCCGGGCATTGTGTTCGGCACCGGAGCGTTGGCAAAGTAATAATCAACCGTTGCATTCCAGCCGGCTATAAATGTCTGCTCGATAATAACGTCAACGTCTCTTTGGTCAGCCATTTTGTAGCCTCACATGAAAGGTCACGATTGAATCGCCGGGTACTGATTCAGCGTTTACAACATCCCATGTTTTGGTACCCTCGACTACTTCAGTGTAAGTTCTATATGGATTACTTAAATCAACCTGCTTAACTAAAAATTTAGCGTCTCCCTTGAGTACAACATCACCATCAACCTCGCGATGGCCAAAGCCATACTTGACAGCGTCAAGGCTGTCCGGGTATCTTGTGGCCGAATATTCGCCGATAGTTGGGTTGTAAGTCTGCGCCCCATACCAAGCAACAACAACGGGAATCTTTAAGTCACCGACCGCGCCAAATGCGGAGTCAACTGCATCATCAAATATTGCGGATAAACTCACCCTCTCACCACCTGCAAGTTACCCTGCTTACGTAGATATGGACTGATAATGTCCAAAACAGCAGACGGCACTTGTTTTGTTCTGTCGTACTTATCGACCGCTAAACTAATAGGGCCAACAGATAAAGACTTAAAGCCCTTGGTTCCGTCCTCTCTGGTCGTGTCTTTAATTAGTAGCAACCAAGCATATTCAGCGGTCGCTTGAATTAGATAATCTGGCGATATGCTTGTGCCTAACCTGATATTGTCGTCAACCCAAAGGTTGTTGAATTGACGCAATAATCTTGTAGCCATAATCAAGCCAGTTTCCTTATCAGGATCCGAAGCCAATCCCCATTCAGAGTTGTGCAATCGGTTGTCATGATAATCATTAGCCTCGGCAAGGGTAGTGAATGAGTTAGCGTCTTGAGTTGGCGGTACGATAATGGTCATTTTCTACCCAACCCATCGACTTCGCGTTTCAGCTCAAGATTAACCAAGGTATCAATCATCTTTTTCGATTCTTGATAGCCCTCGTCACCCCCGCTATAATCTTGCGACACTATTTCCCAATCACCGCCGGCGTTTATAGCCCTAAAGCGGCCACTGCCAACCGCAAACGCAGAATGGTAATCACTCTGGTTCACGGTCATAACTTCGTTAGTGACGCGGTGCTTAATACGGAAAGTGGGAACGGCGGCCATTATTCGTCGCCTAAATCTTCAATAGCCTGTTCGATTGCTTCGACTGCGGTGGTTCTATCTCTATCAGCCTTTTCAGCTTCCAGCACTTCAATTAAACCATCTGCGTCAAAACCATCAATTGCTTCCACTAACTTTTCAACCGTTAGTTTTGCAATCTTTTCAGCTTCTGTCTTTTCAGACTTTTGTTTTTCTGAGCCAACAATCTCAAAGCCGTCATACTGACCGGCTTCAAAATCAATCTTATTGACCACCATTTTTAAATCACCATCAGTGATTTTTACAGTTTCTAAAACTGACATAAATACTCCTATTAGCCTAAAACAATAACAGCAGATTCAGGGTTAACGTATTTAGCGTCATACAATAAATCCATTGAATAAACATCAGCTTTGTTCGCGCGCCCTGCTTCAAGTCTTAAAGACAAACCCGAAACAGCGTCTCGCATTTGGCTGATGTGCACATTGGTTACTGAGTCATGCTCAAGTTCGCGTTGTGCGAATGTTAAAGCGCGACTGTGCATTGCAACGTTAGCGACGTGATTACCCACAAATGTTAAGGCGGCATCGTTAGCAACGTCAGCGGCAATGGCTGGTTTAATAGTTAATGTTGATGCGGTGGTGCTAATGGTTGTGGATTTAGCGACAACATATTGCTGAGTATTACCAGCGATGGTAAATTTATCACCCGCAATCGGTTGGCCGGATAAGCCGTCAACATCTAAAGTGGTAGTTGAAACGCCTGTATCAGCATCAACAGTAGTAGCATCGGCGGCTGCTTGTGCGCCTGCGGCTAAGACTGTACCGGCTGTGCCAGTTGTATGCGTTGGAATAAAAGTAGATACAACGTTGTTAAAACCAAACTTTTGACCTAATGCGCCATTAACCTTAACATCGGTTGATCCCGCTTTTGATACGTCAGAGAAAATATCAAGCATCATCGCTTTGGCTTCGGCCGAGGTGTCCATTAAGAACGCACGGTTTGCGTGTTCATTGTGGTTGTCGTTTAATACCTTACTGGCATCAACAACGCCTTGCTGATTGGTAGTAAAAGGGGTTGTGCCAGCTGTGCCTACGTAATTGTAAAGCTCAACATAACGATTTGCTGTGTACTTTTCAGCGGCTTCGGCAAGGGCGCGAACTTTAGAGTGNATAACCATNGGCANATAATGAGCTTGCACATCAATATTGCGGCGCTCTTTGTCGTTCAATGAAAATTTAACTTCCTTCCACTGGTTGATGCGCATTTGGTCATTGCCAAAGTCGTCTTCAGGCAAATCATCGTCACGATTACCGGACGGTACAACGTCGGTCGCTTCGGATGGTGCATCACGTGGAATGTTAATAACGTCACCTTTCTGCGCTACCTCGGCTTTATAGTCGCGGTTGGCTTGCATAATGAAGTTAAGATTGGGACGCAATGACAGATTTGCCCGAGCGATTATTTTATCAAGAATTGGATTTAATGTATTTGACATTTTGTGACCTCACGATTTAATCAAGTTTAGTTAAACTCGACACCGTCGATCGGCCACAAAATAATAGAGCCTTGCCCGAACCTCAGGCCAATTGTTAGTTCACCGAACCAACTTTAATATTTTACCTCCACCGTTCCCGCCGCTATTTCTTCCTGATAATTGCCTTTGTCGGCTGGTGAAATGTATTTGACGCCCTCTTTGTCGGTAGCATACTTCTTAGGGCCACCTTTGCCAGAATTTGCGTCTGTCGGGAATATTTGACCATAATCGTCATCATTACGCAACTCATTTATTAAGTCTTTTGCGGTAAATGGTGAAGTTTTGGCATCATCGTCAATATTAAACCGTGGTTTTCCATCCGGTCCCTTAAACACAAGGTCATACCCATCATCAGTAAACTCGACATCAACAACATCATTAATGTGGCCTTGGAAAAACTTAGGATTGGCACCGGTTTGGGCAATCATTCCGTTAATTTCAGACATTGCCGACTTTTTAACTGCGGCTTTCAGGCTGGCGTTGGTCTTGTTTGAATTAGCAAGCTTGGTCTCGTACTCATTGCCAACCAGTTCACGTGCCTCAATCATGAGTTCTTTTTTCAAACGTTCAGGGTTTAGGTCTTTGTTCTTTTCATACCGCGCTAGTTTATCCATCACATCTTTTGGATCAAGTTCGCCAAATGATTTTAAAGTGGTTTTAGCCACATCGTATTCACCACGCAAGTTATGCAGTGAGTTCTTTAACGCTGTTACGTTCTGCAAATCAAAGCCATCAACTGGGTCTACATCAAGAACAAACCCATTATCTGATTTCTTATAAAGTGCTTGCTGTTCTTCATCAACCGCGCTCAAATCTTTAATAAATGCTTTTAATGCCATGTTATTCTCCTAAAATAATTTTGATATCATCTTCAAGCATGACCAAATACTTTTCGTCGCCATGCTTAACTTCGCTACCTGCGTGTTTTGCAAACAGCACCTTGTCGCCGGCTTTGACTGTCATCTTTGACCGCTCACCTGTTGGTAGCGTCCGGCCATTACCGACAGCGATAACAACGCCCTCAACCGGCCTGTCCGCTTGGTTGTCTGATAGTATAATGCCGCCGGATGATTTGGTTTCTTTGTCGTCTTGCTTAACAATTACATTGTCATTGATTGGTTTCATTTATCACCTCTTTTAAACTTGCTTTCAATCCATTGGTTTATCTCGGTCTCGGACCAACCAACAGCACGGCCAAAAATAGGATAAGGTCTAGGAAATTCACCCTCGTCCATAAGCCGGTAAATAGATGATCTTGAAGTACCGGT
>JGI1221J13441_10000699_pt1 | contig 14742 bp, 15 predicted proteins | sample LakVidmifraction_4_FD_13441 | JGI IMG/M metagenome (IMG submission 13441) | reverse complement strand
AACTATTAATGGTGGGTTTTTTAAGAAAACTTGTACAATCTTGAAGATTTTTTCTTGGATGTCGTCTTGTTCTTTCATTCAGGAGTTTTCTGTTTTTTTTGCATTACCCACAACTCGTTATATCGCGAGCAATATACAGATTTAATAAAAAATACGTCGGGATAAACGCAGTTTTTGTTGTTTCTCAAACTAAATCGTTTCTGCTAATTCCTACCTTCCTTGAATTTTATTTAAAAAATTCCTTTATTTTTTAAGAATATTATCGCGTATAGCTTCAACTGGCGTTAAAGTTTGAACCTTTTGTTTAAGCCATTCCCTTTCATTCTAAATTTCTCAAAAATTAATCATCAAAAGGTCATCATCAATCCATTCTGCTTAGCAGATCAAAAAACGTTCATTATGAAAAAAACAATCTATTCATCAATTTTTTTATCGCTAATTTCCTATTCGCTCTTTGCGCAAATTGGCGGAATTGAAAATTCCGTTATCGAGATAGCCGATACTATCCGGGCTATTTTTCCCATTATTCTTGGTGTTATTTTCCTTGTGGGATTTCTTTTTAATGCAGGTCACTTCTTTGGTGAGAATGCAGATCTCAAAAAGGGTATTACAAGGGTGCTGGTCTTTACGCTTATTGCGGGGGCGGTAGTAGGAATATTTACTTATTTAATAGGTATCGTAGTCTAATGAAACGCTTCGAGGTCTATAGAAACATTAGGAAGGGAGCGATGATCTGGGGATTGCCGGTCTCGCTCTTTGCACTTATGATGATAGCGGTGGTAGGATCACTTCTGGTAATCATCTTTTCTTTCAGTTTGGGAGCGGTTCTTAGCGTGTTTATTTTCAACTGTATGCTCTATGTCATCTTAATCAGACTTAGAAGTAATCCGCAGGTATTCCAATTTTCAAAAGTCTTTCCAGAGGCTATTTCAGTCAAACGAACAACCAATCTTCATTATGAGCAGGATTAATCTTTCGGCTTCGCCACCCATTGCCGATATACAGGGAAATATGGTCTTTGCCGCCAATGGGAATGTGGTATTGGCCTTTGAAGCGGTACTTCCGGAGATCTATAGTTTGTCAGAAAATGATTTTGAAGAATTCCATAGTGCCTGGTTCCAGTCCTTAAAATCGCTATCCACCGGAACAGTGATTCATAAACAGGATATTTATTTAAAAAGAAACTATTCGGCACAGGAATTACCCAACAATACATTTTTGGAAAAAGCCACCTATTCCTATTTCAAGGATAGGGAATATTTAGAGCATCGCAGTTATCTCTTCTTTATTCATACAAGGAATAAATCTTTCAATCATCCTAAATATGTTAATCCCTTTAAAAAAGTAAACAGGAACATTTCAGTAGAGCTGGATGATGATATTAAAAGGTTTAAAAATGCGGTAAACGACGCAGTTTCCTTCTTAAACAACAGCCGAAAAATTGAGCTCCTTCCCTTAAACGAGATTGAGGTTAATGAGCTTTCTACCAACTATTTTAACGGTTTTCAGGAAGGTTTTGATACCAATATTTTATTAGAAAAAAATAATATTAGCGTTGGCGATAATCATTTTGATGTACTAGCGGTAAACAGTGAATTGTGCTTTGGGGAAAGTGTACAAAGTAGTAAAACTAACGATAGGTTTACATCAGACGATTTTGTGTTCCACCAGGGCTTTATAGACGGGCTCGGGCTTAACTTAAAAGAGAACCACATTGTCAATCAAATCATCTATCTCGATGATCGCCAGAAATGGAGAAAACTGCTTGATGCAAAGGTAGAAGAGCTAAATAAGAGTTCAAATTTTGGTTCACAAAATAAAGTAGTACTAAAGAAAATCCAGCATATTCTGGACCAGATAAACGACGATGATACCTCCAGGATCATTCGCGGGCATTTGAATGTTATTTATTGGGACCGAGACCGGTCAAATCTTTCTTCAATTAATGCTAAGATAAAAACAGAATTCAAGCTTCTGGACATAGTTCCTTATTATCCAAAAGGGGAGGAGCGCAAAAATTATTTTCTGAATAGCTACTTCTGCTTTTCATCAAATTTCAGCAATGAAGATCTGTATGTAACCGACCTAAAACACGCACTTTGCCTGTTTATTAATAACAGCAATTATAAATCGGACTCTACTGGCGTTATTTTTAACGATAGAGAGTATAATATTCCGGTTTTAAAAGATGTTTGGGACGAAAATAAGAAAAGAATCAAGGCCAGGAATTTTGCCATTTTCGCCCCTACAGGAGAAGGTAAATCTTTTCTGGCCAACAATATACTTCGTCAATATTTTGAAAGTGGGGTTCGCCTGGTGATTATTGATCTGGGCGGATCCTATACAAAATTCGCAAAGCTTTATCCTGATGATTATACCATTTTACGTTATGAGAACGGAAAGAGCTTAGGGATTAACCCTTTCTACATAAGCAGTCCCGATGATTTAACGGCTGATAGGCTTGAAGATCTTTCGGAGTTTCTGTTCGAATTATTTGCTTCAGATTTCAAGGTAACAAAAGCTCAGTCTGTTTCCATAAAGAAGATCCTTCTTGATTATTACACCAATTTTAATGGCAACTATTCGCTGCAAAGCTTCTATCGCTATATAGAGAGGCATAGGGTAGATCTCCTGGATGATCTTAAGATCCACCCGGATTATTTTAACATTAATAATTTCCTACACATTATGTCAGAATATGTAGAAAATGGAATCTACAGTTTTCTATTTGAAGTAGGAGAGGACCAGACTTACAAGATTGAAGATAAACGCCTTATAGTTTTTGAATTAGATGAAGTAAAGGATAATAAGGAGATCCTTTCGGTAATGCTGAAGTTGATCAAGTCTGCCATACAAAGAACCATCTGGAAGAACCGAGCAGAGAAAGGTATTATCTTATTTGATGAGTTCGCCAAACAGCTAAAGTTTGAAAACGTTCTAGAGAGCGTGGAATTTTATTACCAGGCCATCCGGAAGCAGAATGGTGCCATTGGGATAATTCTTCAATCCATCAACCAGTTGCCGAACAACTCAACTTCGGGCAGTATTCTGGAAAATACCCAAGTGATCTATAGCCTGCGAAATGAAAAAGGTTATGAAGAGCTTCAAAAAAGATTAAACCTCTCCAGTCACGATTTAAATCAGTTAAAGTCAATCAAAAACAATTTTATCGGGGAAAGGAAGTACACCGAGATCTTTATCAAAATCGGTAAGCAGAGCAACGTTTTTCGCCTGGAAGTTCCAAAAGAAGTGTATGCGGCATATCTCACCGATGGAACTGAAAATAATATCATTATGAAGCTTTATGATAAGCACGGTGATATGGAAAAAGCTATACAGGAATTCACTTTAAAANCTTCCACATTATGAAAAAGACAATCACAACTTTGTGCTTAACAGCTTTTCTGCTCCTGGGAATAAATNCAAATGTGTCCGGCCAGGGAATGCCAGTATATGATAACACCAATTTTATAAGCCTGGCAAAATCATTAATAGAATCGGCAAAACAAACCAGCCAACTTTTAAAAACTGTAGAATTTTTAAAAAAGCAAAAGGAGAATATTGAGCGGGTAAATAATGTATTAAAACAAATAAAAGCGGTTAAGGAACTTGCTAAAAACAATAAAATTCTGCTTAAAACGGTTCAGGGTGATCTTAAGAAAATTTTGCACTCACCCTATATAAAGCCGGAAGAGGTAACCCGAATTTCAGATTCTTTTAATGCAATAATAGAAAATTCACTGGACGACCTCGATTTTATTGATAAAATCCTTACCAGCGATTATTTTAAAATGAGTGATGCCGAGCGTGCTCAGGTGCTTAGAGAAAGAGAATTACAGTCAAAAGAAATGGTAGCGGAGATTCGCTTAAAAACCAAACGCTATCAAGATATAATCTCTTTTAGAGAGATGCAGGACAAAATTAATAATAGAACTAAAAATTATTAATAATGACTGGAGGCATTTTTTTAGGAATTGGTTTAGAATATGTAGATACTGTTTTTCAAACTATAAAAAGCAGTAATTTCTCTCAATATACCATTGCAGGAATGAAATCGCTGGCGTTGATGTTTTTCCTGGTTAATATTCTGAAGAAATATAATGAAGGAATAGCCGATAAAGATGGATATACCTGGGGCTTAACTCCCGGGGAATTAGCAAAGAATTTTGCTATAGTTCTCCTGGTTATTTTCTCTACCCAAATTCTAAATGTCTTCGATGGAATCTTGGTAAGTATTGAAACCGAATATAAAATTACTGCGCCGGCACTTATTCCACTTCAACTGCAGGATATTGATATTGAACAGGAAGTTGGAGCATTGCAAGTAGCTAAAAAAGCAATGGCTTTATTGTATGAAGCCTTAGTAACACCGCTCTATCCTGTAAAAGTAATTTCATTTGTAGTAGGCTTGTTTTTATGGGTTATTGATTTGTTTATTTACCCGCTTTTTCTAGCAGAACGCTTCTTTCTTCTAGGGATTATGCAAGCCTTCTTCCCGTTGGTAATTAGTCTTGCAGTATTTGAAAAGTTCCGGGGAATGGCCTATAATTTCTTTAGGTTATACGCTGCAGTATATATGTTGGTTCCCGCGTTTTTCCTGGTTAATGTTTTTGTCAATAATTTATATGCCGAGATCAACACTAACTTCTGGTCAAACCTGCTGGGAACAACTACAGACAATAATATTATACGAATTATAGTCGAAGCAGGATCTATTGCATTTATTGTTTTTCTAAAGTTTAAATTATATACCCGCGCTACTTCTTTTACCCTAAGACTTTTTACCGGCTAAGGATAAGCTGAACCTAATTAATAAGCTAAATAGCAATAGTTATAAATAATAAATTTACAAATGAAAACACCTTATAGAAATATTTACACGGTTTTGAAAATCAACCGATTTATTGTAATCACTGCCGTTTGTGGAGCAGTTATTTCCAGCATTTACTTTGGTTGGATGGTTTTTGATATTCATCGCTCTGCTTTAAATAACTCTTTTGCAATCAATACTGATGGGAGCGTAATTCCGCTTAAATGGGTTTCTCAAAAGGAGAATTTTGAAGTGGAAGCTCTTGCCCATTTGGAGCTTTTCCATACCTACTTTTACAATATTGATGCTACCAATTATGAGCGAAACCTGGAAAAAGCGCTTTGGCTTGGTAATAGTTCGGTAGATAACGTGTATAGACAAAAGAAAGCCGATGGTGTTTATAACAGGCTGTTACAATATTCCCTTGTACAGAAAGTAATAAGCATTGATTCTGAAGTAAATATTGAATTAGAACCCTACACATTTACCACAAGAACAATCTTTGAAATTAACCGAGGTAAAATAGTAGACCGGTATGAACTTGTTTCTTCCGGAAATCTAATAAATGTAGACCGGAACTTTCCTAACAACACCCACGGGTTATTGATTACCAATTATTTTGAAAACACCTTAAAAAAACTGAAAGATGAAAATTGATAAAAAGAAAATTGTCTTTGGTTCTGTGCTGGCCGTCATTGTAATATTTATAGTGNCCTACACGATACTAATCTTTGGGGGAGATAGTGAAGAACCATCACAACTCAAACACACCCTGGTGCCAGAGCTTCAGCAGGAGCAGGAAGATTTTAAATCTAAACTGGATGCGGTGAACGCTTTAAAAGAAGTGCGAGAAACTACCACGCCAAGTATTTATGATGAAAAATACCTGGATTCTATAGGGTATTATGACCCTGACTTTCCACAGCATGAAAAGGGAAGAATATTAGATAGTATTTATGAAAACAACATTAGTAACTATGAAGAATATAACTATGAGAATGAATATGATTACGAANAATGGGATGAACCATTTAACGAAGAAATGCAGGAAGTGCCAATTCCGCAGGAAGCTGCTCCAAAACCTCAGGAAATGGGCTTAAACCATCAATTATTTTATGCTTCTTCACCAGGGGTAGAGGACAAAACCCTAAAAGCAAATAATACCGATGTTTCCATTTTGGTTGAAGTAGATGGTAACCAGGTTGTACAATCAGGATTTCGATTAAAAATGAGGTTGACTGAAGATGCCTTGATCAACAATGTCAAGTTTCCGGCAAATACTCCAGTTTACGGATTTATTAGGTTTCAGCCGAACAGAGCATTAATCGAAATTGAAAACATAGCTCATTATCCGGTAAAGTTAAAAGCCTATGACCTACAGGACGGTAGTGAAGGGATATATGTAGAGAATAATATTCGAGCTGATGCCAGTAAGGAAGTTATTAGCGATATAATCCAGGACGTAAATGTTGCCGGAGTGCCACAAGTAAGCGGACTAAAACAATTATTTCAGCGAAACAACAGCAATATAAAGGTGCAGGTTACCAATAATTATAAACTCTTATTAAAANCTAACTAAATGCAATACTAATTATGAAAAAGCAAATCTTGATTTTCGTATTTTTAATGGCCACGTTCGTAAGGGGAGTGGCACAGGAGGGCAGTATAGATTTAGATACAATCTATGCCAACGATAGAATGAATGTCGCCATGATTTTCCCGGAACCAATCCGGCAGGGAATAACAGGNTCTGATAACTTTGTTTTTACCTATAACCGGGAGAAAGAACAACACCTGGGATTGCTTCAAGCCATACCAGGGGAAGATAGTAATTTACTGGTTGTCAGTATAAACGGTTCAATTTTTTCGTATATTGTAAAGTATTCCGAGAAGCTGAAAAGGCTAAATTATTTTATAGCAGATTCAGCTGAGGTCGGTAGTGAGTTTCCTAGTAATTCCGGGAAACTCAAAGATGACGTGGCCGTTTTTTCAGATTCTAAAGCTGAAAAAGAATTAGGTAAAAAAGTAAGCTTTTATAAAGAATTTAGTTCACATCTTTTAAAAAGTAAACAAAGAATTGGCAACCTGAAGAAACGGAGATATGGGGTGGAGCTTAAAGTTGAAAATATAGTATTTCATAATTCGGAACTGTTTTTTGTATTGGAAATTAATAATAATTCGCCTATAGATTATGAGCCAGCCTTTTTGAATATTTCTGTGGAAACCAGAAAACAGGGAAGGAAGAAATCAATCCAAAAGCTGCCAATTACACCGCTATATAAATTCAAAGTACCGGAAATAATTCCGCAGGGTAAAAGTAGTCGCTTTGTGTATGTATTGCCTAAGTTCTCCATTGCTGAAGATAAGATCGTTGTAGTGGATTTAAAAGAACAGCAGGGGGAACGGGATATAAAACTTAAAATTAAAAAACGATTTATAAATAATCCTAATTAAGAAAACGATGAAAAGAATCTTTTTAATGGCAGTTTTAGTCATTTTTATAGCTTGTGCCGAAGCAGAAAAATCTCATACTGAAACCGCTGAAATTGTGGTGGAAAGCTTTTATAAGAAGGATCTTCCTACTTTAGAGAAATATACCACCGAACAAAGCTTTCAGGCATTTATGAATATCCAGGATATGTTCTCAACCTCAGAGACTGAAAATTCTAATTTTAATGTGCTGCAGGAAACGGAAGACGGAGATATTGCCTGGGTGAAATTTACTACGGCTTATGAAGAACAGCCGGAAACTTTTAAACTAATTAAAGAAAATGGGCAATGGAAAGTGACAGAAAGTGGATTGCGGGAGAAGGGGCCTTTTTGAAATTAGTTCTGCCCTCTTATCGAATTAAATTCCTGGTACTCGAAAGATTTCAAGAATCTTAATGATGAACAGCTTTTATTATACCGAATAAATAAGCTGTGTAAAATGAAAAACCGGCACAAGATTAATTCCAGAGGAAATCATTTAGGGTTTTTTGCCCAAAAACTATAATTAAATACATTGTATAAATCAAAAAAAACATTCCTGCCGGTAGGGAAACAGAAATGGAATTTAATACATTAGATTTTATCTGAACAAAGTAAAATCACTACAAATAACTTGCTGAATTAAACTTAAAAATCGATTTAATCTATCTTAATTACGGTTTTTCGTAATTAAGTGAAAAAGCCGAAACCTGAGAGCTAAATCTTAAATTTAGTCGCTAAGATTGGAATAATATCATAAAGATCTGCGAACTTTTCAATTTTAGTGTAGTGGGAAAAGTTACAAAATTTTATCTTGAAAAGAGATTAAAATAATAACTTCTGAAATTTTATCGTCTTCAAAATACCTTTATTTAATTACATCTCATCCGAATAATCTCATCAATCTTACTGTTATAACGTTTTGATAATCGTTCTTGTTTCATTTTCCAGGTACGGCCAAGATTCATACCGGCAAATTTTACTTTTCCGTTTTCAATGGTGTTAAGGCGGTCTATGGTTTTCATAAAGAGATGATGCCGGAGATCTTCTGTAGAAAACAATAAAAGCTCTCGTTATAAAGGATTTTGAGATATAGTATTTATAAACTTCTTCTTTTATAGAGAATCAAAATTAAAATATTAGGGGTTAGAGTAGCGACGTTCACGGTTATTCGTAGAAATGCAGGTTCTTTTAATTTTTTTATTCTTGAAGCCTAAAGTTTAATTGCCTACTCCCCTTCTTCTTTTCAGAGCTTTTAGAGTTAGTTTTGAAACGAAGCATTATTTAGATTTAAAAATCAAGTAGAATCTCAGTATTTAAATTTTATATTTCAAACCTTTTCCTTTATATTTTATTTGCGTGTTTACTTAACATTTTATATCTACTTGTTTTTATATATCATTTTGCTGAGTTAACTAACCTAATCCATTTATTTTTAAATTGTATTATCTTATTTATGAGTTTTATTTTTATAAATTATATTATTTATAAAACAGCTCCCTTAAACAATTTTTTATGCCTTTTATCGATATTATAATAGATCTCTTGTCTCTACCTTACTAATTGCTTAAGTTTGCTATTGTAATTATTAAGTAATGATAGAATTAGATTTTTTTGAGTCCTCTAGTAAGTATGGGGTAGTGAAAGCTACTGTTCACAAAACTGGAAAGTTAGGTTTTAGCTCCGGTGCTAATAAGTTTATGGAGCTGGATAAAATCAAGTATTTTAATATAGGAACTAATAAAAATGATAAGGAGGATAATAACTTATATCTAGTACCCATTGAGAAAGAAACTGATAAATCCTTTAAAGTTGTAAAGGCAGGAGACTATTATTATATAACAATAAAGAATATTCTTCGTGATCTAAAAATTGACTATAAGAATGAAACAGTAATTTTTGATATTGATGAATTAGAAATGAAGGATAACAAAATATATAAGCTGAATAAAAGAAATAGAAAATAAAAAAGGTCAAGATTTCATGGGAAATAACTTGACCTCTTAGAATTTAAGATATTGTAATTCGAGACTACAAATATACTTCTAATTTCTGAGTTTTCAAATTTCCCCATCGGGTTAATTCTCCACCCGGTTTCTAAGTATGGGGCATCAATTTTTTATTATCGGTAATACACGTAATGAAGATGGACGTGAACACTTGCTTTTTGGCAAATTTGAAAAATAAAATCTTCCCGGGTTATCTAGACCGGAAAAACTAGTGAAATTTAAACTTAGAAGTTATGAATGAAGCGTATTTAAAAGATGTTAATGATCTATTAGAGGATTTAGGTAAAAACTTAGATATATCTAAAACCCATTATGAGCAAGCCGTAAAGAGTTATGAAGCTGTCGGCAACTACTTATCGAACCCAGAGTCCAATCTGGCCGTATATCAACCTGAAATCCTGCCTCAGGGTTCATTTCTATTAGGGACTGTAGTTAAGCCTATCTGTGATTCAGATGATATTGATGTTGACTTAGTTTGCCAGTTAAAAAGGAAACCTTTAAACTGGACTCAAAGGAATTTAAAAGATGCAATAGGAAATAGATTAAAACAATCAAGCCGCTATGGCGAGATGATAAAAGAAAAACAAGGTGGTAGAAGGTGTTGGACTTTACATTATGCAGATGATGCTAATTATCATATGGACATTCTTCCTGCTCTTGCTGAGCATGATTTGCAAATATTTCTAAATGAACGTTTTAGTCAAAATACTATTTCAGATTTTGAAAGAGGCGAAATTAGGATAACAGATAACCAATCACCGAATTATGGATGGGATACCGATTATTTGAATTGGCATAAAAGTAATCCATTTGGTTATGCTAGGTGGTTTTATACTAAAAGTATAATAGAATCTAAGAGGTTATTCTCTTTGAATGAATCTATTGAACCTATTAAAGAATATACAGAAAAGAAATCACCTTTGCAGAGGGTTGTTCAATTATTAAAAAGGCACAGGGATATAATGTTTTCTGATAATGAGCTAGATAGTGAGGATAGGCCAATCTCAATAATTATTACAACTTTAGCCGCAAGAGCATATGCGGATAATAAAACAGCGAATATTTCACAAGCGTTTTTCGATATAGCTAAGAGGTTGAGGAACTACATTAATGAAATACAAGATGATAAAGGTAGAACAATTAAATACGTTCCTAATCCGGTTAATAGAGCTGAAAATTTTGCTGATAAATGGCCGGGAGTAGAGCAGAAGGAAGAATATTTTTATTTATGGTTAGATAAATTGGAAAAGGATGTAGATGATTTAAGATACGGTGGAGGTAAAGGTCATTCAAACTTGAATGAATCATTCTCAAAAATGTTCGGGGACAAAGTGTCTAGAAAAACGTTTGCTGATTATGGTAACTCTAAAAGAATTTTGCGCGAAGAAGGGAAAAGAAGAATGGCATTTGGTTCCGGATTACTAGGAAGTACTGGTGAAAAAATTAAGAATCATAATTTTTACGGTAAGGATTAATGGGAACTTATTTTAAAAAACCACCTAGAAAAGGATTGCCTGGAAGCATTCAATTAAGAAAAATTATGGATCAATTTCCGGATACTGAAATTGTTAGGCAAAATCTCAGCTCATTCGAAATTATAATGAAACTGCGGCCAACTTCTATTAGTGAATCTTATGATTTAAAATTTGTTTATAGTAAAAAATCAAATATTGATGTTTATGTCATAAATAGAAAACTCGAACTAGCTACTGGACGTAAATCTTTACCACATGTTTGGTCAACTTCAAATCAAAAGTTATGTCTTTATAGACCCACTTTTAGAGAATGGTCTGCAAATATGCTAGTGGTAAATACAATAGTTCCATGGGCACTAGAGTGGTTAGATTTTTATGAACATTGGCTTATAGAAGGTGAATGGCTTGGGGGTGGTCACGACGAGTATGCTGCTGAAAAACAAAAAAAAGATGAATAAGAAATTTAAAATACTATCCATTGATGGTGGGGGAATCAGGGGAATCTATCCTGCTTATTATTTTACTTTAATTGAACAGGAATTAGGTAAAAGGCAAGATGGGAAAACTAAAATAAAGGATCATTTTCAATTAATTACCGGAACCTCTACGGGCGGAATTATAGCTATAGCTTTGTCCTTAGGTATACCAGCTAATAAAATATATAAATTGTACTCCGATAATGCTAAGAAAATTTTTGGTAGTAAAAGGGGTTTTTGTTCTCAGTTACTAAAATCCGCACATAAAAGGGATCACTTAGAGAGCTTGGTTCGTGAAACTTTAAGCGAACAATTTAATGGTGAAGATCCACGGATGAATGACTGTCAAACTGGCGTAGCTATACCAATTTATGATTTATTAAAGGGAAACCCTAGTGTTATAAAATCACCTTATCATCCTAACTTTAAAAGAGATTTACATATTCCGGCTTATAAAGTAGCTTTGGCGACATCAGCCGCTCCTACATATTTTGATCCTTATTCGACTGATTATGTTGATTTAGATGGAATAAATAAGCCATTTAAAAATAAAATTGATGGTGGAGTTGTTGCAAATAATCCTACTATGATCGGTATTATGGAAGCGTTAAAAGCTTTTAATGTAGAATTATCCGATTTAGAAATATTATCTATTGGAACAGGTTACAAAACTTTTAAAGAAGGGGAATCTAAAAGAACTAATTGGGGATTAAATTACTGGATTAGAAAGGATGGGAGAAAGAGATTAATCGAGTTATTTATGCAAAGTCAGTCCCAGTTGGTGGAAAATCATATTAGTTTATACTGCTATGGAATAGATAAAATAAATAAAAAGAATCCAAATTTTGTATATAATCGGGTTAACCCCTCACTTTGTGAGGATGATTATATCGAAATGGATGAGAGTGACTCAGAGCGAATTAAAAATTTTTCGGAATTAGCAATGGCGGAATTCCATGAAAATGGTAGGGAAATTCTTGAAACACATTTTTATTGATAGCTATTATACGACAAATAATTAAATACACTTTCTTTACCCATATTTCTATTTAAAAATTACACTTAACTTGAATAACTTCATCAATCCTGCTTGTGTATCGCTTTGAAAGACGTTCCTGTTTTATTTTCCAGGTACGGCCAAAATCCATTCCGGCAAATTTCACTTTTTCGTTTTCAGTTTTGTTTAGCTTGTCTATAGTTTTCATAAGTACTTGATGCCGGGGATCTTCTTCAGAAAACATGGAGAGCTGCCGTTCAGAAGCGGGAGAAATCCCCATTATAATTACACCGGCTTTTTTGTATTGATAGCCGGGCTTATATATTTTTTTAAGTCCGTGTAATGCAGCTTTAGTCAGGACCATAGTAGAATGTGTGGGGTTGGAGAGTTTAACTACCGTATGGGCTCGATACTGCTTTAGGTCGGTTCTAAAAGGGTTGGTAATTAAAAAGATATAAAGCAGTGTGCAATTTGAATCTTGTTTTCGAAGCTTTGCCGCAGCTTTTGCCGTGTAGGTGGTTACTCGCTCTCTAAGATCGTCTAAGTCGCTGTACATTTTTTCAAAGCTTCGGGTTACCGCGATGTTCTTTTTATTCTTTACTTCTTCAAAATCCAGTGTACTTTCCCCGGAAAGATCCCGTTTTAGCCGCAATCCTACCACGCTCATTTTTTTCTGGGCATACTCATTAGGTAGCTGAATAAATTCCCACGCATTTTTAACGTTGATATTTACTAAACGTTTTTCGTGCTGCCGTCCAATTCCCCATACGTCTCCAATCTTTGTCCAGCGTAATGCTTTTTCTTTCTTTTCTTCAGAATCTATGGCATAAACACTACTGGTGCGATCTGGATATTTTTTCGCAATCTTATTGGCGATTTTTGCCAGGGCTTTCGTGGGAGCTAGGCCAACACTTATTGGAATTCCGGTATGTCTGGCCACACGTTCTACCATTTCTTTCCCAATAGTTTCCAGGTCATACAATTCAAAGCCATTAAACTTCAGGAAAGATTCGTCTATGGAGTAAATTTCAATCTCAGGGGTAAATTGGGAGAGTATATTCATTACACGTCCGCTCATATCACCATACAGTGAGTAGTTACTTGAAAAAACCGAAATTCCTTTAGCTTCAAAATCTTTTTCAAATTGAAAAGCCGGGGCGCCCATTGGAATTCCTAATGCTTTTGCTTCGTTACTGCGTGCAATAACACAGCCATCGTTATTAGATAATACAACTACCGGTTTATTGCGTAAAGAAGGATCAAAAACCCGTTCACAACTCGCATAAAAATTATTACAATCTACCAGGGCAAACATATTACAAGTTTTTTATGCAATGAGTAACGACTCCCCAGATAACAAAATCATTTTCCTCAGTGACTTTAATTGGCTGATATTTTTCGTTTTCAGCTACCAGCCAGATGATATCTTTTTCAATTCTAATTCTCTTAACGGTAAATTCTCCATCTATAAAGCACACTGCAATGTTTTCATTTTTGGGTCTTAGACTTTTATCAATAACCAATAAATCACCATTGCCAATACCGGCACCAATCATACTATCGCCTTCTGCCCGACCGAAGAAAGTGGCTTCTTTATTTTTTATGAGTTGTTGGTTAAGATCAATAATATCTTCCAGGTGATCATCGGCCGGGGAGGGGAAACCGGCGGAAATCCCACAGGAAGAAAGTGGCATTATTAAGTTGTGTAGGGAATATTTTTTGTAAATTTTCATTTGCTAAAACTTGAAGAGCAAATTTAGGTAAATTTCCATATAATAGGATATAATCCAATATTAAAATAATGTGTTACGAAACGAGCCTTACCAAGAAATTAGGAGCTATTGAAAAGCATACTGGTGCAGTAATGCAGTATCCGGAAGTATATGAACCCTGGTATCATTTATCCGGGTTTTCCCATCCTAATATGTTTTGTATTCCAATGGACCGGCCCGATGTAATTTTACCAATGGAGTGGGGTTTGGTTGCGCCCTGGGGAGAAAAGGATATTCCATCTTTTAGAAAAAAATACAACACGTTAAACGCTAGGGCAGAAACATTATTAACTAGTAATATGTATAAAGATCCCGCCAGGGAACGCCGTTGTTTAATTCTTGCCGATGGTTTTTTTGAGCCGCATTATGACAAATTGGTTGGCCCGGCTACGCCTTATTATTGCTATCTGGAAGACCGGAAACTTTTTAGTTTTGCCGGAATATACAATACCTACGATCGCGATTATTGGACGGTAAGTCTAATTACCAGGGAAGCAAATGATTTCTTTGCTAAAATTCACAACAAGAAAAAACGAATGCCGCTGGCTGTAGATCCAAATTTTGAAGGGGAGTGGCTGGATCCCGACCTAAATGATAACGGAATAGAAGAAGTGCTGGCCACCAGCTTTATGCGCGAAGCCTTTAAAGCACATCCAGTAACCAGCGAAATCTATAAACGAAGAGTAGACACTAATAACCCTGAAACCCTTGAAAAAGCAGGAGAAAATCCTAAT
>JGI1221J13441_10000698_pt1 | contig 14743 bp, 28 predicted proteins | sample LakVidmifraction_4_FD_13441 | JGI IMG/M metagenome (IMG submission 13441) | reverse complement strand
AAAATTTTGAGACTTCTTCTTCAAGATCATCCTTAATATAGCTTTTATATAATGATTTATCAAAACCTCCCATATCAACAAAGGTATCCATTGGTGTAAACTTTGATTTCTGAACCTTAACACGTTTAACAAAAGCATCATCTGAGTGTTCTTTTGCCCAATCTCCAAAGGTAGTATCTTTACCCACCTTATATGTTTTACCATCTTTATCTCTTGCTATTCTATCATTAACAGCAGGTCCTATTATATCATCCTCAAAATAAGGTATTGTTGTGCTCCTACAATAAGGATGTAATGGTGGCTGATTAACTCCTACCTTTGCATCTTTAACTCTTATTGGTTTTCCATTATCCATATCCCTACATATTTCTGAGGTTCTATTATCTAATGTTGCAGTAAATAGATAAAATTCAACAATACCATCACTTTGTCTATAAGCATCCATTGTTCCTTCGTTGGCAATATGATTAACTTCTGTTCTAATAAGTCTTTGAGCATTTGATAATTTTATGTCTTGGTCATAATTTGTTTTCATTATATCAACCAATTTTTGTGCTGCTACATTACTTCCATGCCCTCTAACAAATTCTTGTTGTATTATTTTTTCTAATTCTACAATTACTTTTTCTTTGTTCTGCCATATCCTGCTGCTATAATTATCTCCTATCCAATTTGCTCTAACTGCTCTTTCCAGTTGTAGTCTCCCAGGTTGTGTAAAGTCAATCCCAAACCCAATTGATTTGTCTAAGTCAAATTTGGCTCTATAAAAGCTATCTTCATATATATCCATCATACCATCACCCAAAGCACCATCTAACCTATTGGATATGTTTTCAACATTATAATTAATGTTTGAAATGAGTTCTTCCATTCTAGTCACATATGCTTGACCACTTAACCTCCTGAGATTGCCAATATACTTGTTAGATAACGCTGGATTACCTAGTCTTTTTATCTCAGCTATATATTGTGCCGATTGTTCTTTAAACGTTTTTAGCTCAGATGTACTTAATCTCTTTCTAGTGTCTTGTAATGATATTTTATTATCTGTTGCATATCTTCCATAAAATGCATGAACTTCTTTTCTTATATTAGATATAGATATACTAGCACTTGTTTTTAATCCCCGTTCTATTTGTAATGCTGTTTTCTCACCACTAATTATATTCCTAGTATTTCTAAGATCCCAGTATTCGGAATTAGGTAGGTTTATTGTTTTATCAGCCATTTATTAGAAACCTCCTTTATTAGAGCTTTCTGTTGCATATGATGCTTGTATTGCTAGGTTGTCTTTCATGTTTTGATCTTCTTCTAATTTTGCTTTTGCTTTGTCTTCATCAATTCTTTTAGTCTCCTCCTCAATATCATTAACCCAAGGATGCTTAGCTCTTACTGTTTTAGTACTAACAATATCTGGCATATTATTACTCTTAGCACAATTATCAATTAATTCTGTTTCATTCATAATTGTTTCAGTATTAAATATTATTTCTGATTCTTCATTTAAAAAATCTCCTGTACCTACATTGAGACTTTCAATTTTTATAAACCATAGCAGTTGTTCTAAAGAATCATCAAATTCTGATATTATATTTTTACAATCTGATGCTAAATCCTCATATAGGAATTCTAGTGCAACTCCACTTGGATCCCCAGTATGCTCATCTTGATTGTCAACACCATTGCCAAATGCAAATATATCTTTTCTTAATCTTGTTAAATGTGCTTCATGTCCTTCTACTTCTACGGGGGTATCAATTGAATCCACTCCACCATCTTCACCTACAAACATCATTCTAAATAATGCAACATTCGCCATAAATTCTTCTTTATTTGTACCATCATAATTTTTAATAACTTTAATTGAATTAGGTATATCTTGTAATACATTAGAATTATCTGATGTATTTTTATCATAATCATCTATTAATGATTTTATCCAAGACAGTAATGATTGTTCTTCTATATTATACTTGAATGCCACAAAAGGTACCCTTGACCAATTTCCTTTTATATTATCAATCTCAGATTCACCTGTTTCTGAATTAACAACTATCTGTCCTTTATTATCAACTCTAATTTGTTCTGTTGTAAAATGTGAATTAGGTTCTGTACTTAATATAGTATCATCAATTCTATCTTGATAGTCAGGATCCAGCTGTAGTCCGTCACTATCCATTATATAATACCAAACACCTTCTACAGTGTGATATTCTACTTTTCTTATATCATATTTTGTTCCATCACCTTTAAATTCTGTAATATCATAAAACCTTATAACTCCTGTTAATATAGTATGGTCTGAATCCTCCCAAAATGCAATAATTTCCTCACTGGGTATTCTCTTAAATGTTAATTGATTATCTTTATTATAATATACTTGAATCCAAGCTATTCCTTTCGTTATAGCCTCTCTTCCTACATTATTAAGTTTCTTATAAAACTGCTTATTAAAGTAGTGCTTAATAATAGCACCAAAATCTTTTGATTTTGTTTTAAAGGTAGGAGGAGTACCTAAGAAGTAGTTTATCTTTTGATTAACTAATTTTCTCATAAAAGGATGAGCTAATTTAGTATTAGATAAATTAACGTTTTCTTTTGCAACCCCATTCCTGTCTATATATGTTCTTTTGACTTCTAATATATCCGTTACATTGCCATAATATGCTTTAGATTTCAACATTGCTTTTCTAACTGGACTATCAATAAACTCTTTTATACTAGATTCTAAGAAGTCTTCTTGTGGTTTACCAAATGTACCTAATCTCATAATTCTATTATTTACCTGTACAAATTCTGTATTTAAACTTTCAAATGCCATATTCTAACCCTCCTTTGGTTGCTTTTATTATACATCATTAATCTTATAATTGTAAGACTAGAATGTAAATGTATCAATTGTTAATTTCTCAGTAGCATATCTCATTGCATCCATTAGATGGTCATAGTCCTTAATTGGTTTACCAGTAAACACTCCTGTCTTAGAATCTGTGTCCCATACATAGTTGCTTAACTCAATAATTGTATTAATACATCTTGGGTGAACTATTATCTTATAATCTTGTAATTTCTGAATCCCAGCATCCACACTTCCAGGACCTTTTTTAGCTTTAAATATTCTTGATAATCCCAATACCCTCAATTCATTAATTGTTCTTGGGTCTTCACTATCTGCTGCTATTTTTGAGCGAGCATGACCTTTATATTTTATCTGGTCATATATTTGTTTATTTGTTAATTTAGATTTGTATATCTCGTCATATATATAAATCTCTTTTTTCTTTCTATCAGCTAATAATGCTATAAATGCTGTGGGAGATACACTATACCCAAAGTCTAATCCATTAAGCTCTCTATATATTGGTTTACCATAATTATCTACTTTATATCTAAGTCTATTAATATCAAATTCTCTTTCTTCCCAATTATCATATATCAACCCCTCTGCTATACCCCAATTGCCTTCACCCTCTATTGAGTATCGTCTTGGATTGTTTATCTTCATTTGTTTAAATATCTGTAGGTCATCTTCACCAAGAAATTCATTACAATCAAAATTCTTAGTTATTGCCATCACATTCTCTTCCTCGTTAATGCCATCAGGGCCCACTATATCAAAGAATCTTTTCTTTAGCCATATTTTTTCAGACCAGGCATTAAATGTAAGGGTATGCTGCTTAAATAAATGTTCAGGTAACTCACCTCTAATTGATAGGTCAATCTTATTAAAATCATCTTCATTGGAACATTGAAATGCTTCCTCCCACCAGGTCCAACATAATTCCCCGTCTTCTACTGTTATTGATGTAATAGACATTGGGTCATCTAAACCTCTAAACAGTATTTTCTGTCCACTAGGTATATATACCAGTTGTAAAGGTGAAGTAGTTGCTTTCCACAAGTGCCTTACACCCATCTTATTGATAGCCCATAGTATCTGAGCATATGTACTATCTTTATGCGTGTTATAAAACCGCCTTATTACTAATGTATGAGGTTTTACTCCATACTTATGGAAGTATTTCATCATGTTATATGGAAACCAAAAAGCAGCGGTAGTAGATTTCTTACTACCACGCCCACCTTTCAGTGCTCTATATCTTTTTTTACAATTCCAAAAATCTTTATATCCTTTACCTATTAACTTAGGAAGATTATTAACAATGTCTCCTTCAGCTGTATTGTATGATGTTGTCATTATACTCCCCCATTATATCAATCCCCCATTAATGCTTTTATATATTGAGGATGTAGATTATCTCCTGAGCATTTTATATCCATACATATTACTTTACCTGAACTTAATTTATATGCATTACCCCCACATGTTTTACATATGTACTCTAATGGCACTGGTTTTTTATCTTTCATCTGATCTCCTTATTACTAATATTTCTTTTTGTTTACACTTAGGACAATAGTATTTTATCTCCTTTGTGAGCTTATTAGATGCAATAATAGCCCTTATAGGGGTCCCAACAACTATATCTAATATAATAATACCAATAAGTATTAAAAATGCAATACGGGTTAATGTTATAGGTATTATCAGTAATAATAAGCATATAACAATACAATACACATCTGCTATAATGTTTTGTACTATTTTATTAGGTGCCTTTTGCATTTTACCATTACATCCATCTTTATTACATGGTTTAAACATTGTATATTTATTTTCCATATTAATTCTCCTTTCTTCTACTTGAACAAAATGTTCCACAAACAACACAATTATACATTAAGCTATCATCTTTATGTATAACTTTAAATGTATTACATCCGCAAATGCATATAAGAGGCTCTCCATATTTTGTTCTTAATACAACTAATTCATCTTTATCAGATTTGATTTTACTTTCTTCTAATTTTGTTTTGAATTGATATAATTCATTTTTTGCCATTTTTTAATCCTCCAGTTCTTCTTCTCCTATGAATATAACGCTCCCACTATGATTAATATTTTCTTCGTTGTAACCATGCATCTTATTGAGTTCACTAGATGCATTAATTATTCCTTGATTATTTATATTTGATAATCTTCTCATTTTTCTTAAATCAATAACTTTCTTTAAAATTTTTGTTTGTTCTTCCATACTATCTACTACCTGAGATAATTTTAATAATTCGTCTATTTCTTCTTCACATGCCTCATTAATACGGTCTACTTCTTTTCTATTAATATCTACAACAAACCTCAATGTCTTTACTGCTTCTCCCCGTGACCATGATTCCATTTTCTCGTTTAATTCTTTATATTTATCCGTGTAGAACAATATACGTTTTTTAACCTTTTCCTTGCTTGCTAACTTGCTTGCCATAATGTCTAATGATGTAACTTTCCAATTTGTCTTATTGGGGTATGCTTTAACATATGACTTTCTTTGAGTCCATCCTTGTGCTAGTTTGTTTGCATATATATCTTCTGCTACTGTACACACCTTATTATCTCTTGATTTTGCCTTACCTTGTTTATTTTTAACTTTTTTTATGTCTTTATCTTCCATGTCTTCCACTCCTTTAATATAGTATATATTATTGTGTATTATATATATCATTGTATATTATATAATACCATATTATTAGAAGAATTAAAAATCACTTTTTTTATATATACCTTTTAATTCTGATTTATATTAAAAAACAATTAACATTCTTATCATTAACCTTGCTATAAGTAGTATTATTAATGCTATTATTATTATTATATCTTTTAATAATTGTTTTTCAGATCTCATATTCTTTATCCTCAGATCTAATTTTTTAAACATCTTATTTCCTCCCAGGTTTTTTAATTTTTAATTAACAGTATATTATACCTACTACTGTTAGAACTATTAATATAGATAATAATACAAATGAATTTATTATTATATATTTTAGTATCAACTTTTTTTCTTCTATTTCTTCTTTGGTTGTATTCCTCATATTATGCTCCTTTTTATCGTATTAGACGTTATATCTGTATGCTTTAAAGCACTTTCTAGATATATTGATATTAGTATATGCCTATATATTTGTACTTAAATTGAGTTTATATATATATTAAACATTACCCTCCTTCTTTCATTTCTATTAATTCTAAAATTAGTATACTAGCCTCTTCATTGGGTATATCTTCAAAATCCTCTATTGGTTCTACATACAAGTCATCACATAATGCTTTATAATATTCACATTGTCTATTAGTTGCCATCTTCTTTCTCCTTCTCATAATAAGTAATATCTAATATAATTTGTTTTATTACTTCTGATGTCTCATCTTTGTTCCCCCATGCTATCCATAATACCGTTGCTATAGTGCCAAAACATATTGATAAAATTATAAATAACCCTGCTATATATGGTATTTCACTTTCAAATATAAAAAATCTAACTGATATAAATAATAAATATAAAATTAATATTATAACTAATATTCCTAATATCCTTTTAACTTTTTTAATCATCTTATACTCCTAACTCTAATATTTGTCTTAATTGTAATTCAGGTATTAATATTGATATTTTAGTTCCATTAGTTGCTTTATAATTAATTGATACTTCTTTATCCGGCAATTTTTTTAATGTTACTGGTGATTCTATATTATATACTTGTTTATCGTTACGCTCTGTTTCTTGTACTTTTGCAATTAATTTTATCATCATTTTTGCTCCTTCTTAACTACAGCATATTGATTGAATAATAGTTGCCAGAATACAGATGTTGATGGACTTGTATTTTTACCTTTTTTATTTAATCTATATAATCTTGAATTGCTAATAACATAAGGTCCTGGTATAAAATTTGGAGATGGTTTTGGATATATTTGTTCCACAATAAATGGTTCACTATCTACTAATTTATTCTCAATCATAAATCTCCATAAATCATCTAATCTTGGCTCACCCATATTGCTTGCTGATTTATATTCCGGAAGTGCTAATATACTATGAGAATCTATAATATCATGCATAAATACAATATCTTTATCTCCCAATTTAATTTCATATAATTTGCCAAATGCTTCTGCTCTTGTTTTTCCAATTACATTCATTACCCATCTACCATTACTTAAATCTTTTGCTCCATACATATATGGGTTCATCTTTTAATCCTCCTTTGCAAAAACTTAGTTTTCGTTATTTTAAACACTTTATAATTATCCCCTATTTTAAATTCCCTGCCCATTGGTACACGTATCAACTCGGCTAGTTTTTCATAATTAGTCATTTTCTTCCTCGCTTTCTACTAGAATATCTAGCTTCAATCCTTTGAATCTATTGTTATACTCATTATCTACCTTTCTAGCTTCAATCCATTTTTCTGCATTTCCGAGGTTTATATACTCTCTAGCTTGTCTATTATCTGTAGTAAACATATTACTAGATTTATGTAAATACAACTGTTTATCCTGTGTTGTTATTTTATACTTTATTTCCATTGCATTTACACTTGCTTTCTTTTCCACCTGTGATTTCTGCAATCTGTATAAACCTATACAGTCTATGTAATTTATGCCATCTATGCAATATGTACAATTAATACAATACCTACAATAACTACAATTTTCACAATCTCTGCAATTTATACAATTAGTGCAAGCCACACAATCACTACAATCACTACAATCACTGCAATCTATGCAATTAGTACAATTAGTGCAATAGACTAGAGAATTGGAATATGCCTCAGCTTCTTCTTCTGTGTGCATTTCAGAATCCCAAGAATTATTGTTTTCGTCTACCCAATAATTATTTATATCTTTCATCTTGTTACCTCAACCTTTTATTTGTGTATGAAAATCTTGTAAGCAATTCCTACTACTAATAATATTATTGCTAATGGTGGAAATATAATTAACAATATTATAAACATTATAAACCAAAACATATCATTTCTCCTTTCATTATGTCCATATTTTACACTTATTAATATTTAACATTTACCCAAATATATAACAATTTCCTTACTTAAACCCAACATGATTTTATTATAATCAGACCTTGTTTTTGATATAATAATTAGTTCTAATTCTATTTTTTCGTCATTGTAAACAAATAGTCTACAAGTACTGGCATCTACCTTAGGTCTTACTAATTGTAATAATACCGATAGATCCCATAGTAAATTTTTAGCTTCTAAATCACTTTTTACAACTAGGCGAATTCTTTTAAAATTATTTTTTTGCTTATCAGATAGTATATACCATAAATCTTTTGCTTCTTTTTTATTTTTAAAATATCTCATAAATCCTCCTAATATAATCTATTTGCTAGCCATAATTCAATACCATCTAGATTATCATCATCTATATCAGTTTCTAGTATTTCTTTTTTACAACATAATGCCAACATTAAAAATTCTATTTCTTTGTCAACTAATGTCCTACTCCCCTTATAAATCTGATTTTGGGTCATTCTGTCTTTTTTAAATATTAATAAATTAATCATATCTTTAATCTCATTATGACCTCTTTTTATTTTAGTTTTTGACATATTTCTCCTTCTTTTAAAAGATGCCCACCATTGCTGATGGGCTTTATTATTTTAAGCAAAAGTTTTAACATGTTTTACGAACTTTTGCATTAATGATGGATCAAATGTGACCTTCATAAATTTTGATTCTTCCCAGGTATCAGTATATCTTGATGGCTCTTGATGGGTTAAAACATCTGTATAGGCATTAATCATTCCCCATGCTGTACCTCTAAAATTCTGATTGTCATCTTCATCTCTATAAGCATGTAGTAAATCTAATCTTTTTCTTGATAATTTTTCTTGCTTTGATTCACTCATCTCAGAATCAATCTCATAAAATGAATCTATAATATCTTTCTCAACATGAGCTATTTTAATGTTAAATAACTCATTTGCTGCTATCTTAAATCTTTCCATATAGTCTGATGTTTGTTTTAATATATTTTGAGCATTCTCCATTTTAACTCCCATTGTTGAAGCATGTCTAATACTAATTCTGTTATCAGCTTTTTTAAATGCCATATTAAATTGATTTTGACATAATATTCTCAATGGTGATATTGCTGCTTGTACTGGTATTTTTCCATTGTGACCGTTTTGGAATATTACATATGGGGTTAACCCATCTTCTAAAACATGAGTTTCTGGCAATGCTGCTATAACATATACTAGCCCTGTCCTTGTTTCTCCTGCCCTAACAAATTTTAAATCTTCATTGATATAATTGACAAATTCAAAAGCATCTTCATTTTGGCATATATTGTAATTATCTCCAACAATTCCAAAATGTCTAATTGTATTCAATCCTTCTTGGACTACAGTTGCTTTTCTATTTGGAATTTTGTATCCGTCTGGAGTGTATATATTCTCTTTTTTTACTGTATAATCTAAATTTGATTTTTCTAATGCTTCTTTAATATTTCTTGCCTGTTCCACATTTGTACCCGTTCTTGCCCATGTTGCTTCTCTAGTTAATGTCATAATATTACCTCCTAATTATGTGGACCACCCCAGTGGCCCAGGTTAATTGATTTATCTATTCAATGCTTTTGTTGCGTTGTTGAAGCAAAGGTTTTTTCTGCAATTATTGAATTCATGCCTTGATGTAAGTTTGCCGTTTTTTAATATCATGTATCTAACGCAATTGTCATCTAATATGCAAATGACCTTTTTATCACCATTAGTTCCTTCAAATATTTCAGTTAACATTTCGCTTTGATTTTTTTCTAAGTTTTTCATATTATACCTCCTAAGTGTAGGTGGGGGAATTTCTTCCCCCTTTCCCAGTTGCTATATCAACATATTTTCTCTTTTAGTATTAAATGACAATATGCCTGAACCCTCTTTTATATAGCCTATTTCGCCTGAACCACCTGCTATTGATAGTTCATAAGTAACAATATCGTTATCAAAGTGTAAACTTTGTAGTAGAACTTCTTTAACTTGTATTACACCTATATTTTCTTGTCTTAATATTTCTATTGCATTTCTCAATGTTCTTCTTTCGTTAATCTCTTTATTTGTCATTTTAGTACCTCCTAAGTGTGTTGGTTAACTTGTTACTACATATATATTGTATAACATATTAATCTATAAGTCAAGTTTTTTAAAAACATTTCTAAATTCTTTTGATAGGCTGTATTCTGTTAAAGAATCTAAACTATTAACAAGTCCTCCTTTATATTCCTTGAAATATAATCCTTTTATTAATTCAACATAATATAAACCGTTTGGATATTGACCCCATTGCTTAACTATACTTAAATTTTCTAATATTGGTTTTGGTGTTATTTTTATCATAGTAAACCTCCTAAGTGTAGGGGGGAATTTCTTCCCCAGTGTTTGGTTGCTAATTTTTTTACTTTCAATGTTAGTCCATGGCTTCTGAGAAATGGATACAATATCCACCTTCCCATAATTCAATATAATTTTGACCTTCGTATCTTGTAACTTTTAATCTTAAAGGTATGTTTGATCCACTTATTGTGGATTCATAATCATTTATGATTGTACCGTAATGGTGAACGTCCCATGCTGTAGCAAAGTTATTATCCATTAGTCTCATCTCCTTTCAACTTGAAGGGATCTGAAACAAATGATATACATCCACAATTGTCACAAACATAACCTGTATCTGTAAAATTAGAAGTAAGATCTTTAAATGTTACCGTAACGCTTTGTTCAATTTCACAATAATCACAAGTTGTTCTAATAAGTCCTGTCATAATATTACCTCCTAATTATGTTGGTTAACTTGTTACTATATATATTGTATAACATATTTAAAAATATGTCAATATGAATTGGGGGAAATTTCATCCCCTATTTTTAGTTGTTTTCTATAACCGTAAATGTATCAACGAACTTTTCTGCGATTTCCATTGCAGAAGTGATTTTTGAATATTTGTCCATTATGAGTGATTCTGGTACAACTCTTTCTCTGTTAGCATTTCTAGTTAATGATGTTGCTAATGATACTTTAACGTAAATCATTTCTACGGTGTATCCTAATGCTTGTGCTTGTTTTGTCATTGTAATAACTTTGTCTGAGTTTGTTGCTGTTGTGTCATATACAAAGGATATTCCTTCTGCTAAGTAGTTATATATTTTTTGTTTTTCTACTACTTTGCTTTGTTCATGTGTTGTTGCTGGGTTTTTTGGATTGTATCCGGGAAGTGATTTTTTTATTTCATCACAATCAACAACTGGCATTGTTGGTAGTATTGTACTTCTTATGTATGATTTTCCACTTCCTGGTAATCCACCCATTATAACTAATTTTTTCATTTTGTTTCCTCCTAAGTGTGTTGGTTAACTTGTTACTGTATATATATTGTATAACATATTAATCTATAAGTCAAGTGTTTTTAAACAATTGTTTAAATCCTTCTACTAAAATAAAGACTTTTGTTTAGTAGATCTCATTATCTTTTTATAGCATGTTGATCCAAAACCTAATTCTATAGATTCTGGGTTTTTTAACTTTCTATTGCATCTTCTACATCTAGGAACTAAACATTTAACGTTCCCAATTAGGTTTTGCTTGCTGATAGCAGGTATAACTGCACTGATACTCTGTTCTTGATTTAACTTTAATTTTATAAACGTGCTCACACCCCCTAATAAAAGATTTTCCACAAACATTACAAACCTCACTTCCAAGATATACTCTTACTTTTTTCATTTTGTCTCCTTATAATATTTTTGATAGTATATATGGTATTGCCATATCTGAATCCATCTTACCCATTTTAATTCCTTGTTCAGCTTTATTAATTAACTTTAATGCTTCTACAAGTTGAACAAGAGAATATCTTCTTCCATGGTCTTTTGCACACTTTATCTGCCAACCTGTTAGTCCTGTTTTTTCTGATATACCTGTATTATTTGTACTATTTACCAATAGCATAGCTCTAAAATTTGTATATAATAAACTCAATAATCCTAAAGGTGAAGGAACAACCTGGATTAATTCATAATATAAATTAAAACATTTTATTGCTGATTCTCGTCTACATATTGCATTAAGCAAATCAAAAACTACATCTTTTGGATTTGTATAAATTAGTTTTTCTTGGATTGCTAAATTAAAAGCTTGCGCAGAGTTAATATTATTAGCCTTACTTAAATGGTATAATTTATCACATTCTAATAATATCTTAGAATAGTTATTATCACACATATTAGCTAGTTGTATTGCTAATGATTTTTCTAATCCAATCTCATGCTTTATGTAGCCTGCTAATACTTCATCTGATAATATAATAAAATCTGTTAACATATCTACATGGTGTTTATAAAATTTTGACCTTTTATCTATTGAACTGTATGCCATAATTATAGTATTAATTCCTTGTAATTCTCCTTTTATAAATCCTTGCCATAACTGCTCTTGTTTTGTATAATCTTTATCATCTCTTATTAATATGCATTTGGGAGCAGTTATAATACCTGTATTTTTTAAAGAAGAAAATATTGTTGCAACTGAATCTGTTCTTATAACTGGTGTATTCATTACATTAGCAATTTTATCAATATATAAATCCATTACCTTTACTTCTTCTCCAATAAATAAATAAAATTGTCTAATTGTTTTTTTTACTAGCTCTTGCTGTATATCCATTAAACTCATTAACTACCTCCAAATCTTTCTCATATCAAATATCCACATATCAATTATTCCTAATTTATGTATACCTTTTATATCTAGTTTGTTAATGTGACGGCTTGTTGCTATAATGGATTCATAATATCTTCTATCATATTCACCTTTAATCCTCAATACAGATTCATTCATAACGGCTCTTAAAAACAATCGTGGGTCCCATAAATTATCATCATTCTTTAAACTTAATTTTGATGTTAGTTTAAAAGCATTAGCTCCTTCTACTTTCCCCATCTTAGAAGTTGCCAATTTAACATATCTAAAAAATTCGTCTAAATCATAATCTTTTAATGTATCAATATCTCCTGGGGCATTGCATACACTTAATATTTTTTCCATTTTATCTTCATTAAATCCATATTGCTTAATTTTTAAAGCATAATCAATTAATTGTAATCTTGTGTATGGCTGAATATTAAACACACAAGCCCTGCTTATTAATGTAGGGAGTGTATTTGATAGATCTGTTACTTCCATAACAAAATATGCTTGTTTTGGTGGTTCTTCTGTTATTTTTAAAAGTGCATTTTTTGCTCCTATACTCATATTATTTCCATCAGGTATAATATAAACTGTTTTGGTATTTTGCTTATATGCTGTTATCATCATATCTCTAATATCCGCAATTTTTGTTTCCATTATTACGTAAATAGCATTAAGTTGCTTTGCCATTTCTTTTGCTAGCATAGTTTTGCCACACCCATGTCCTCCTAAAATTATGTTAAATCTAGGTAATTCATCCTGTTTTATATAATTTGATATTGTTTTTATATTTTTATCTTGTCCAATCATTAATAATTCTCCATTCATTCAAACATTTTCTAGCCTATTTTTGTCTTATATTAAATTTATCTTATAAATAAGGAGTTACCCCATACATCTTTATCTACCATCATGTACTCTCCCCTTTGATATTGATATTAAACAAGCTTCTATCATTGGCTTTGGCATTGTTTCCCATTTTACATCAACTGATAATCTAATAATTGAATATAAAATATCACTAACAAAATTATAAAATTCCTCATCTATATTATCTAGTCTATCAATAAAAGTAGATGGGATTTGTATATATTTAAAATCATTCAATAGCTCATATTTACAAATATCTAAAACAAAATAGCTATATTGTTTTATAAATCTTTTTAAATCTAACCCTTGTCTATATATTTCTTCAACTAATATAATTACCTTATCAGTTGCTGATTGATAGAGAAAATTTGTTAAATCAAACATTGAATTATAATTAATAACACCTAAGGCTTCCACAACTGAATCTACTGTTATAATCTCAGCATAGCTTACACATTTATCTAATAATGTTATAGCATCTCTCATTCCACCCTCTGCTAATTTAGCAATATAGGATAATGCATCTAAATTATATATAATTTTTTCTTCATTCATTATATGCTGTAATTGATTAATAATTCCATCAAATGATATTCTTGTAAAGTCATACCGTTGAACTCTGGATAGTATTGTATTAGGTATTTTTTGTGGATCTGTTGTACAAAATAAAAATAATGTTTTAGCAGGTGGTTCTTCAATTACTTTTAATAAAGCATTCCAAGCTCCAGTAGAAAGCATATGACACTCATCTATAATGTAAATTTTATATTCTGCATCCAGAGCTTTAAATTTTGCTTGATTGATAATTTCTCTCACATTTTCAACACCATTATTAGAAGCAGCATCAATTTCAATTGGATTACCTTGGTGTTGGTTTAATTCATTTGAAAATATTCTAGCACATGTTGTTTTTCCTGTGCCTGCTCCTCCAGTAAATAAATAACAATTTTTATGAGATTTTGTGTTTATTTGTTCAATTAAAATCTGTTTAATAGACCTTTGTTCAACAACCTCATTAAAACTTTTTGGCCTGTACTTGATTGCTAATGATTGCATTAATTTTCCTCTTTTCTTTTAATTTTATTTACCCTAAAATATATAACCTTTAATATTCCTTATTCTATAATTAAATGACATTCTTTGTTAAATCCCAATCCTTGTGACTTAGCTTCTTCCCACTGCTCTTCCGTATACGAAAAAGCAAAATGAGCTATTCCATCTTTGATAGGAAACTCTTCTATGTACCTACGTCTTGCGTCTTCCATT
>JGI1221J13441_10000695_pt1 | contig 14796 bp, 23 predicted proteins | sample LakVidmifraction_4_FD_13441 | JGI IMG/M metagenome (IMG submission 13441) | reverse complement strand
AACGTTTACAGATAAAACTGTAGCTGAAGCAATCAAGGAAGTTAAAGACGCGGCGTTTGCCATCTTTGGTAAATAAATAGTTCTAAATACCGCCCCTTTTTTGGGGCTTTTAAATAAACGAAGGCAAAAGGAGTAAGACATGAGAAGCAAATTTATCAAACTCGCAAAGAACTTGACTAGCATCGCAGTACAGAACAGCGAGGTTATTCAACCTTATGTTGAACCAAAATACTATCGGCGCGGATTAGCAGCACTCAACGCACTGCATTGGGCGCTACGACTCGCAGACAAATAACAATCGCCATTAATTGCAGCCTCTATTCAGGGGCTTTTTAATGTCTGGAATAAGGTAAAAATTATGAGCGTATTTGACAAAATATTCATTAGATTAATGAAGCACGAAGGCGGTTATGTCAATCACCCGAGCGACCCCGGTGGGGAAACCATGTGGGGAGTTACTAAGCGTGTCGCTAATGCTCATGGGTATTGGGGTGATATGCGCAATCTACCCAAAAAAACTGCAAAGCGTATCACTGAACAGTCATACTATAAAGCTGTGAAAGGTGATCAGCTCGACCGGTTGATTGCATGGCAACTGACTGACGCGGCTTATAACCACGGCAATCGTCAAGCTGTTAAGTTTTTACAAAAAGCAGTGGGCGCAAATGACGATGGCTTAATCGGTCCTCGTACGTTGACTGCAGTAGCTGCTATGGATAAGAATGATGTCGTGTTATTATTTAATGCTGAGCGCTTATATTTTTATACTCGCTTGCGTACCTGGTCTACATTTGGCCGCGGGTGGTCACGACGTATTGTGGGAAACCTACGATTTGCGGCTGAGGACAATTAGTCTGTGACATGATTCTTGACAGCCTACGGTCAATAACAATCACATGTAATCACACTGGCTTTACCTAAGTCATTGATATTACTAAGCGAATATTCGATAGCGTGTGATAGTGTTTGACGTTATCGGGTTCAACTCCCGCCATCTCCACCATATTTTATTAGAAAAGTCAGTCACTTAGGTGGCTGGCTTTTTTTATGACATGATTTTGACATGATTGGCTGGCAAGACCGTGTCAATCAGTTGTTAGCTTAGATATCTCTAACTTGTTCTGATCGCCATGTAGCCAACGACCATATCGTTTAATGAGCATCTGTAAGCTATGGCCCAGTTGGTTAGAGACGAACACAGGATTCACGCCATCCATCAGCAGCATCGTAGCATAAGTATGCCGCGCATTGTAGGCTGGCCTGTGACGTACTCGAGTAGTCTTCATGGCTGCTACCAAGCGTAGGCGAGCAGGCTTTTCATTGTAGAATGGCTTGTTAGTCTCTGGGCATATCATCACATAGTCTGTGCTTAAACCCATTTCATTAAGTGCCTCAAATGCGCGCTTGGACCTATCATTCAAATACACTTCGCGTGCGGTATGAGTCTTAGTGACTTGCTTCTCGACACCACGCACACGGCTCTTATTGATAATCACTGAGCCATTAAACCAATCAATATCCTTCCATCTTAGAGCAATCAGCTCACTTGGACGGCATCCTGTCCAAAAAGCCACTTCAAAATACCAATAATAAAAATGTTCTTTATCGACCAAGTTGTTATCAAGCCAATTTAATAGCGCGCTCATTTCATCGCGGGTAAAAGGATCCGGTAGTCCTGACTGTACCTTTTTATTTTTAACCATGATCATAGGGTTCTCGGCTGGACTTATTAAGCGCAGCTCGATAGCTTTATCAAAAACACCTCGCAGCGGTACCAGGCAATTATTAAGCGTCTTGTCAGACTTAAACTCAGTATCGGCAATGATGTCTCTTATTAGGTCTGATCTGATTTCATGTACCGGTATTAATGCCATCTCTGGCATCCAGTGCTTATTCAATGCGCTGACATAGTCACTCTTAGAGTCCGCATTGGCTTCACAGTGCTTCAGGTACTTCTGTGCTACTTCTTGAAATAAGACGCCATCAGATACGATGACGCTATCATCAATGACAAACTCACCCTTAGCGCTGGCAAGGTCGGCATCGGTCAATATGCCCCATTCGGCCTTGGTGATTAGGTCACGTCTAATCTTAGCGGCTGCATTGATACCTTCCGCAGTGACCGGGTGCGGGAGCGTAACGTTGTACGTTTGTTTGTGACGGGTGAAGTAGATTTGAAGTCTTCCCGATCTAAGCCTGACGCCCTGAGGTAACGTTGTTCTGCCTGTTCGGTCATCCATCGGTTGTATCCCTTCATAGAATAGTACACATTATTATCTTGTCTGGTCCATACCAAATCTTCGGGCCATTTCGTTTTGCGATTAGGCAGCTTTTGCTTTGCGATGCCAGTGAGCTCCGCAAACTTCTCAGCGTCTACCCAATCAAGCGGTGTTAAGCCTAACTGATGAAGCGTTTCTATAGTAGCTTTATCTTGGTTTGACATTGGTGGTCACCTCGCTATTTTCAATTGCTTTAAATTCAATTACCCAGACCCAAGGGTCTGTAAACCATGCGGCCTCACCATGCTTTGCCATCCAGTAATCAACAGCAAAATCCATTAACCCAGTGCACGCTTCTTTTATCGAGTCGCCAAGCGTAATGTCCTGCACATGCTCAATGCTAATATCGGTTATTTCTAAGAGTAGGCGACTGGCCCAACGTGGCATATTGCTAGCTTCATTCCAATCAAGCGGTGCTTTACCAGCAGGCCAGTGATAATGACCTTCTTCGTTAGGTTTTATGCCCTTACTATCAAGTTCGTCAGATAAAGCAATCCACAGACTTTCAGACTTTTTTCCATCATCATCATTATCTATTTGAACCCATGGCGTATTTGTTATTTCAGGAGATGCCTTGTAGTCAATGGCTATAACACCTAGCATTTCGCGCCACGCACCTACGCGCCAATCTTCTTGCACCCACAGCCGATCGCCGGCTTTGCCAAACGGACAATTCATAGGATGCTCGCAGCCGTCCTCTAGAAGATGGCTTTCAGCATCGTTAGAATGGTATGGCCAATCCCGCTTGCTGCCACCCATTACCGCAAAAGCCCCAATATCCTCATCAGGTACAATAATCACTCTATGTTGCGACTTATCACCTGCGAGTACCGCATTTACTTCGTCAGCAGTTAAAATTATTGGTCGCTCATTTGTGTTACTCACAATCACTCTCCTTATGCAGTAATTCGCTCATCAGGTTTAAAAGCATCAATGAAGTAAACGTATTCCCATATCTCGCCGTTAGCATCCATATAGCCATGTTCGTCATAATCAACGATGACTGACACCATGTCAGCGGGCGTGGTCTTGGCATGATCAACTGAACGATGACTGACACCGCATAACACACCGAAGCCATCATCAATGAATTCTTGCACGTTGGTTTTCGCTGGCTTGTAGTTGTCAGTCAATACTGCCTTATGCTCATTTTCGGTAATATCGCTGTGTTTAATATTGGTCACCAAGTACATCAAGTTGTCGACATTCAGAAAAGTAAAGATGCTTTCGATACCGCTAATTGATGCACGACTGTATTGGCGTATGGCAGGGTTAGTAACTTTATACTCTTTAGCAATAATCTGACCAATCTTCGCAAGATTTTTAAGGTGATTGGCATTGAACAGAAGATGGTCTTTTTGCTCAATCGCAATCTTATTAATCCATTCAGATGTTAGTTTTTGGACGTTTGGATATTTAGCATCAATCAAACCTTTAAAGGTTCTGAAGTCTTCATCCTTAGCGCACACAAGGTCGCCAGTTGAGGCCTGAATATGGATATTGTATTTGGTCTTGATAGCGTCTTTAATGGAGCGACGGCTAAGGATGTATTCAAAATCAGCGCCTTGGTAGTCTTCACACACAATCCATCTAAGCATCTGATGGCCGTCAGTAGAGTATGCAAGTACCTTACCTTCACAACCAACGAAGTAAACGGCTTCTAAGTAGTATCTGACATCTTCTTTGGCAGCAACGCAAAGCATCGCTTTTAAATAATTTCTGTTTAATTCGATTAGGTTCACGGTGTTCTCCGATTTGCGTTCATTTGCGTTCATTTGCATTCATTTTTCGATTATGCTGGCTCGAATAGGTCTTTTTGACAAACGATAGCTTTAGGCGCATAAAATTTACATTTAGGTCTTGCTGGCACATTGATAAGGGCGTTAAGTGACAGCCAAAATATGTCCGCAATTGCATGTAGTAGATTTTTTCGGTCTGTGAATGTCAGGCTATTAACAATATTACTAAGCTCTGAATCATTAATGGTTCGCATGCATACAACTGAGTCTTGTCGACGTCTGCCGCTATCGTGCTGCTCATAAAAATTTATTGTCACTTGGTTACTACCTGAGCTTTTTAGCGCCTCATCTAATACAAAACTAAAGCCTAACCCAGCTCTCTGGGTTACTCTTATTCTGCGTATGTCAGACGGACAACCTAAACTCTCAATCCAAGCACAGCCTATATAAGTTTCGCTTAATCTAAGCTCTTGCATAATAAATCCTTATTCTATCTCCGCCCTTCAAAATGGTTTTGGCAATCAATACAGCGCTTAACACCACCAATAGCTTGGCGCTGGCTAGGGATGTCTTCGCCGCAGTCGCCACATTCAGCGAGAGAGGGCACATTAAACCGTGGTACTACCTGCAGGCGTGCCGCCATCTCTAATTCTTGGCGCTCACCAGCGCGGTCAATATCATCAGCCATCTTGGTTACGCTCCTTGTTGCTACCACAGATAGGGTAGGTCTTTGCTGCCACGTCCATGTTCAATTCTATTTCGAGTAGTTCGAGCGCCAAGGCTTCCATTTCTTGCGGGTATTTATATGCACTCATAATCAAAACCTTAAATATCTGCTTCGCAATAATCGTTATGGTCTTCAGGATCGAATTTGTCCCAGCCAGTGATCTTAGTTTTAGCAACGTATAACTTAAAGATATAAGCATTAATCTTATCTTTTCCGCTGTAAGTACCGGTTGGGTTGAATGATTGCTTGTGGTTATGGTTGATACGTATTGAGTCACCAGCTTCGCCAAAAAACAAATGGACGTACTCTTTATCGCCATGGCTTGCATGACTTTCAGAATATATTTTTAGCCCTTTCCCGTATTTGTCATCACTACTCACCACTATGCTAGTGTAGCAATCTTCATTATCGCTAAGGTCGTTTCTAACAATCTTAACTAAGTTGTCAGCAAGCTCACCTATATCCATCTCCTTTGGCGGAGCACCCAGCAATGTGACAAGCTGTTCATCTAAATCCTTACGCACTTGTTCGCCAAAATACTTATCGATGTGACCTTGTACTGCGCCAAGCATGATTGCGTTATATGACGAATAATCTATTTCGTCAAAACTANCGTCAAGTCCTGCCTCTAAGCTGGATTTCAAGCTTTTGCTTAATGGACTATAACTTCTGAAGATATCGCTTACTGAGTCAGCGACTAGCGCCTCAACATGCTTATTAATTAACGCTGTAAGTTCGCCACCATTTGCCATTTCATTAAGCTTGTTTTGCACTATTTCGTTTAATTCTTTCATGGTCATTCCTATTGGGTATTAGTAATATTTGATTAGAGGACTAACTACTCACTCTCTGCCATAAGCCTTGGCTATAAAAATATTGGCATAACTTGCNGTCTTGGCTTCAGATGACGTTTCGTAGACATCAACGACCTCATCATCAAAGCTATTCATTGGATCAGTGACGTAGTAGTCTTCGTCATCACTGGCTAGATACGCTTTATGGTCTTCAATCATTGCTGACTGGCCTGCCTGCGAACGATTGAATGCTTCATTAATTTGTTGCACGCCAGCCGTTGCCGCTGTCATGCCAAGAACCAACAATGTGATGATGCCAACGCTGGCTAGAAAGTCTTTGATTGAGTTCATAATAGTTACTCTGTGTCGATGTGATGACCTATTATAGTTATAGCTATAGCACTATGTCAATAGTTTAAACTATAAAAATAGTTATAACTTTAAAATAATTACTCACGATAAAAAATAGACACAAAAAAACCGCCATATAGGCGGTTATTATTTACTTATTTTATTTAATGCTGAGCAAAGGTATATCTCACACGCCCAAACAGCTTAAATTGTCCAAAGCTATCTCTGTCTATTGTCTGATCAGGATAGGTGTCTTTATCCATATTATCAGACTTCAAAACTACCGTGCCGTTTAAGTTTCTAATGGCTCGCTTGCATATCATTTCATTATCAGCCTGAAATACATAGACCTTATTATTAACGAAGTTGTCGAATTCTCTTTGATTGGTGTCGACCAGCATCAACGTACCATGTGGAATGGTATAACCCATGCTATCGCTACAGGCATGCATCAGCACCAAGCCCGCCCCATCAATAGGCATATTATTATTTCGTAGGAATTCAACGGTAAATGTTTGCGTATGCGCTTCTGGGTGCTGCTCATTGATGTATCCGTTGCCACAGCTGGCTTTGATATCAAGATACTTGACCTTGATTAGATCATAATCAGACTGCTTACCAATCGTTATATATTCCAAGTTGTCATGTTCATTTTCAAACACGTTATCAACAAGCGAATTGTGCTGGCCTTCACCAGTCATCAACCAATCCACATCCGTCTTAAGTACCTTAGCGATATCGTGAATGAATCGTGAGCGCTTAGACTTGCCAGCCTCAAGCTGATAGTAACTAGGCTGCTTCATACCCACAGCGTCAGCTACCTGTTGTTGAGACAGGTCTAGTTGCTCTCGAGCAAACTTCAATCTATCCGGCAGCGCGTTCATATTACCCTCAATAATAAAATAAATCCTAAGTGGCCTCACTTTATAGTCAAAACTATATAAGCGCAAACAGTTAAAACTATTGATTATTTATAGTTAAAACAATATACTTGTATGAAATCGATAGTTAGGACAATTAAATGACATCTTACCAATCAACATACAATCGGCTAGTTGCTCATTTTGGTGGGCAGCAAAAAACAGCCGTGGCACTTGGTTGTACTCAGCCTTCAGTTTGGGCTTGGCTACAAGGCAAGGTTCATATGTCTGCCGTTCTAGCTCTGAAAGCTGAAAAGTTAACCGACGGTAAGATTTTAGCTTCTGAGCTTTGTCCTGCGCTGGCTTCACTTGAAGCTGTTGAATAGATAATACAACCCGCCAGCAATCATTAAAACGTTTTTAAATATAGGTAGGACACGATGAACGTAATAGATGCAGCACACAAAACAGTACACAACCCTAAACACGGTGGCTCGCCAGCTATTGCCGCACGTATGGGCATGACGAGCAATGTGCTTAATAGCAAGGTTAATCCAAACACTGATAGCCATCATCTGCGTCTGGACGAAGCATTGACGATCATGGAATACACCTGTGATAACAGCATCATCCAAGCAATGGCTCAGCGATTAGGCGGTGTGTTTTGTACGGTTGACGGTACTGCAACGCAGGCAAGCATACTCATGACCGCATTATCAACATCAGCATGCCAAGGTGACGTGATGGCTGAGATGCATAAAGCACTAGAAGACGGTGTCATTGATTGCACTGAGCATGATGCTTTACAAACCAAAATCCAAAACACCATGGTGATGCTGCGTACTTTAAGCACCCAAATCACTAAACATTGTGAGGGTAAATAATCATGTCAGTTAATAATCCATGCAAGTGTGCATACTGCAAGACAGTAAAAACCACTCAAGTGGCTGGTGATGATCTTGCTATCAAACGCGATTTTGACCGCATCGAGCGCAATCAAAAGATAATTAATTTGGGTGACAAGCTAGAAGCGATTGATCATCTAACAGCCAAACAAGCAAAAACCCCATCAGCGACAACTGACGGGGTTTAGGTGTTTCTGTAATACAAACATTTGATAAAGGAATATTACAATGAATATCCAGAATTTGCAAACTAATAATAATCAAACCATGTCTAGCCGTGAAATGTCTAATCTATGCAGCAAAGAGCATAGAAACGTATTAAGCGTTATAAGAGGATTGGTTGATGGGGGTCTGCTAAAAAATACGATACCCTCGATCTATATACATGAGCAGAATGGCCAGCAATATAATGAGTTTCTATCTGACCAAAGAGATAGCTTAGTCATTGTTGCAAGACTATCACCTGAATTCATGGCAGCCGTCATTGACCGCTGGCAAGCACTAGAGCAATCAGCAATCAATCCGGTAGCACCTGAGTTTCATATTCCGCAAACAAAATCGGAAGCTTTGCGATTGGCGGCAGACTTACAAGAGCAAGTCGAGCATCAACAAGCGCGCTTAGCATTGGCAGAACCAAAGGCCGCAGCCTTAGATGTGATTGATAGCGCCATTGGCAGCTTTAACGTCCGTGACACCGCCAAAACCCTGTGCATACCGCAGAACAAGTTCGTTGATTGGTGCTTAGCCCATGACTGGATGTATCGTGATACTCGCAACAAGCTACAGATGAGCAGTGTGCGCATGAAGCAAGGCTTTATGGATCAGCGCTCAGTTATTTATAGAGACAGCAGCGGCGAGAATAAAGCCACTACGCAGCCATTATTCACACCTAAAGGCTTAACCCATCTAGCGCGGGTCTTCGCCATTGTTCATGAGGTGGCTTAATGCATTTCTATATGTTCAATCCAGCTGACTTTAATAACTCAGCACGTCATCTGACACTGCCTGAGCGTGCTATCTACCGTGATTTAATAGATATGTACTATCACACAGAACAAGCCATTGATGCCTCAGATATGGATAGCCTGGCGCGTCGCTTGTTATGCACCACTACCGACTACCGCACCTCACTTGACTACATTCTTGCTGAGTTCTTTGTTAAACGTGGTAAGCGCCATCACCACCACCGCATCGATAAAGAAATCAAAAACTATCAACACGCCAACCGTAACACTGACAGTAACGGCAAGCGTAACGCTGTAACGAATTATGTAACGCAAGGTGTAACGCCAAGTAACGCACCAAGTAACGCACCAAGTAACGATGGTAACGTTACGTGTAACGCTGATGATATACCAATGACCAATGCGGAACGTACTCGTAAGTCTCGCCAAGACAGACGCAATATGATTGATAACCTTATTGATGCTGGCGTGTCTGTTGATACAGATATTAAAGCAGCTGACCTAAGAGACTTATATGCAAAACATTTTGACGGTGTAACAAGTAACGTGACAAATGATGTAACGCAACCTGTAACGCCAAGCAGCGAGCCATGTAACGCTGGTAACGCAAAAAACACTGCTATAACCAATAACCATGAACCAGTAAACAATAACCATAAACCAGTTAGAGAGAGCGTGCCACACACAAACGCTGATGAGACTGTGGATAACTTTTCAGATGATTCTGTGGATAACTCTACGGAAACCAATCAGCCAGTACCAGTTGAAATCGAAACCACTCAACCACCAGCCACTCAACCAGTTACCCAAGCTGAGCAGATCCGTAGCCAACGAGCTGACGACATTGAAAACTGGAACGCACCAAGTTTTAAAGAAATGCATGATCAGTTGTTGATGGCAGGCAAGAAAATGAATTTCACTGGCAGCCAATACACGATGCACATCGAGGACTTCAAAGCTCATTACGCTGAGCAAGCCTTACTTGGTAAACCGATAGCAACTGAATCAAACCGAAAAGCCAAACTGCGCAAGTGGTTGATGAGTGAAGTCGACAAGCAGGCAGCCAGTCAAGCCCGTCAAGAAAAAGCCAAAGGCACGTTCAACATCGACAACGAAGATTGGAGTGGCAATGCTGCCAGCAAGCCAGCGCGCTCACATGCTGATAGCGACATTCCGGATGCGTTCCATCCAAGCCACAGCAAGCCCGGCACATCAGCCAAACGTGATCCCAAAGTATCGGTCGTGGTCAACGGTCTATGGAAAGAGCCATTGCCAAGTATGGATGTAGCGCAAACCTATGAATATATCGCCCAGCATAAATCACCTGGCGAAATGCAGGACGAGACTTACGATAGATTATTAAATCAACTGCAGGAGGCCGTCTAATGGCTGCAATCCTACTGGAAGATATAACGATTGACCTAAGCGATTCAAGCGATTACTCAAGCTGGCATAACGATACCGCTGTGATGACTGAATTTGGCGGCGATGATAATAACCTTAAAATCACGGCAGGTAGCGACAGCGTAACGATACGTGCGCCACTTGGTATTATGCTCATGATTATGGATGCTATCGCGCTTGAGACTAACCATAAGGTACTACCTATTATCACTAAAGAATGTCCACGGGATGCCGAATGCTTTGATGAGTATTTTGATGTTGAGGGTAATTACGTTAATAATAAGGATAAGAAATGAGCGTCAAACGGCACATCGGTAGTTGCTTAAAGGTAATTAGCTCACCACATATCAAAGCGGGCTTAATCGAAGTCACTTACGAAAACTTCAGTAAAAAGACTATGACTACCGCTGATTTTAAGCAGCAGCATAAGGATGTTAGCGCATGATTCTAATAGGTATCGATACAGGCGTGAAGACCGGCTTTGCTCACAGCATCGACGGCGTACTACAAGACATATCAACAGAGACCATTTTAAGCGCTCAAGAGCGTGTGCTTGATATTCGCAACGAAGCGGCTCAGTCAGGCGTTAAGCTGGTGGTTTGCATAGAAGACGTTCGCAAGCGGACATGGGTAGACCGCAGCATCGGCAAAGAACGCATGCAAGGCGTGGGCTCAGTCAAGCGTGATTGCGGTATCTGGCAAGAGTTCTGCGAGCGCAATGGTCTTTGCCATATATTAGTTGCGCCGGCTAACATCGACACTAAACGCACTGCCAAAGACTTCGAGTTGATCACTGGTTGGTCGGCTCGCACATCTGAGCACGCTCGAGACGCTGGCATGATGATATATAAGTACCATCGATTGATTGAAAAAGGCGTCGTCGACGTGCCAGCACCCAAGCCAACCAACAAACCAAAACGGACTAAATGATTATGGATATGAGATATTGGCCAGAATGTTTCCATGCGCTATTAGCGATGGTTTATAACGTGGTCCTAGTGCTAGCAGTATCAAAGGTAGTGCTGGCGTTATACACCTTGTCAGGCTCTCTGTTGTCATTGCTTGGCTTCTTGGCCTTGCTTATGGTCATGAAGCCCGGCTTTAAGCGGGATTGATTGAGGAGGAGTACGATGATAAGTCATGAAGAAGCGGCAATGCAGAACGGTGTAAAAATTGAACAAGTAGATATGGTAAACCAGCCACCACACTACAAAGATGAGTCAGGTGTTGAATGTATTGATATAACTATACACATGCGTTTTTGTGAAGGTAATTGTTTTAAATACGTTTATCGAGCGGGCAAGAAAGGATCAACAATTGAGGATTTAAAAAAGGCGGCTTGGTATGCAGAGCGGTCTTGGAAAAGAAATATGGGCGCTACAACTAGAACGCATTGGTTAGTAGAACGTAATGGAAGTGCTGTCGCTGATAGCAGAGAGCGAGTTGGTCAGACGGTAATAGCGGAAATCATGCGGAATATTATCAACAACCGTTGGTGGCAAGTATATGACTCGTTATTGACTGAGATTTCACGACTTGAAAGCATGGAGGGTGTAGAGTGAATAGAGCTATCGAACCAAAAACCGAATGGATAGATAAGAAAGGCAAGGCGCTTACAGTACTATCAGTTGATTATGATAACGAAACGTTGGTATATAATCGTCCAGATAGTCCAAAGTGTGAAAAAACCGTTAGCATTGAGGTGTTTATCAAACAAGTTAAACCCAAAAACCACCAGTCGTCACCAGTAAAAGAAAAGTCTATTAAACCAACCCAGCCGCCCAGTGTATGGATAGATGAGACGTTGGATCTTAACTTCGGTAAGTCACTGCAACTGCAACATCAAGACTGGCTCGAGCGCGGCATGCATGCCAAGACCGTGAAGTTTGATATCGGCGGCGGCGGGTTGCCACCAGAAGTAAACTGGGAAGACCATTGCGCGGCTATCGCTATGATTGACCACCCGCCCGCCAAAGCGCTGGCAAGTATCTTACTATGGGGTAGTGATACCAATTGGAATTGGTCACGTCAGTTCGATGATGTGGTTCATCACCTAGCAGACAACATGGTCGGACGCTGTAAGAAAGAGGGACGCTCAGAACCCAAGGCATGTACTCACACCTTGCCTGATCTGGCACGTTTAATGGCCCGCATGGTATTACACTTCGAGCTGTATCAATTGTGGGATATGTACACGGTTAAAGGCCGCTTACTCTTCAGTGGTATTGAAGTCAATGCCAGTACCTACACTAATGCATGGCTGACCTATCAACGTCAGATGACGCTTGACCTATTCGATATGGTTGGCAAGGCTGACCAATCTATTGGTAGCTACCGTGCACAACTTAATAGAGTAGATGATAACGCTTGAAAATAAGCCTCGCTATATGCGAGGCTTTTATTTTGGTTTATTTTAAAACAGTGCTTGCACACGTACCTATAATTAGGTACAATGAATCATCAAGTCGAGGTAATCTACCAGACTAACTCTAAGAGAGTAAATATCATGAACAATTCAAACNTATTCAAACTAGCTCACTCGCTTACTAAAGCAACTGTACAGGCTGGCGATAATTATCAAGTTACTTTTGGTGCAAGCATAAAGTTTATCAACTCTGTACATAGTATCAACGGTACTGATAAACAAATTTGCATCTATGAGCTTACAAGAGCTTTTTGCAATGACTAGCGGTAACAGCTACGCGGATATGCGCTTAAACGTTTTTACTAAGATCACTAAAGCGGTAATGACTCAAGTTAAAAAAATTGAAGTAAAGCGCAACACTAAGCTAATTAAACAAGGAGTGTAAAATGGATATTGAGCAATTAGAGCAAGCAGGTCGTCTATTGTATGGCGACCAATGGCAAAGTAACTTAGCTAAATCGCTTGCGATTGATAGCAGAAGGGTTAGGCAGTGGGTTAATAATGATCGCCCTATATCTGAATGGGTAGCACCTGAGTTATATGCGCTAATGGATAAAAACCAACAGGATGTAAAGCGGTTTTTAAATAACTTAAGCAAGGACGATGTTATGACAAACTTTATTGATAAATTGAAATCAAATACGAGCATGATTAACAAGGTTGCTCAAAACCCTAACAGCACAAAAGTAGGCGAGGCAGTACAAGTGCAATTAAAAAGTATTGTCATTGCTGTTTATAAAAACAATCTCTTTAAGGTTGCTGCGATAGATAAAGATGGTAAAAAAATGATTAGCTTTACAGCGTCAAAAGGCGATGCGGGCTTGGTGTTTTGGTTTGGTGATAATTGGCAGGATAAAGTAATTAAGATTGAGCGAATCGGCGATGAGGATGAGCTAGTCAGGATTAACGATATCGCTTGACCCATGCTGCCCGATAGGCTATTGTATTGTCATACTGGCTTAAGTAGTAAGTAAGGCCATTAAAGATTAAAAGGCGATAGGTTTAATTACCCATTGCCTTTTTTATGCCTGATTGATTTAGCCGCTATCACCAAATACCTAAGAGACACCCAATAGCAGATGGCAACTGCAAACAAAATCAAAGTCTTCGCTGATTGATTCATGTTGTATGTGGCATGCAGTCAGTACGTGTTGACGAACTGTTTATAGCTTCCTTACCCACGTTAGTAATAGCGTGGGCTTTTTTATGTCCAGCGTTTGGTAGTGAGGTTGTTGTCATGAGATATCAATGCACAAGCAAGACACTCTATGAGAACTATCGCACAGGTGAAACGCTAGAGTATAGAAGCTCAAACCTAAAGCTGCTGACCGCTCGAGCTAATTGCGGCAACGGTGAAGCTAAGAAGTATATGGCTTTGATTCAGCCTAAAAATAAGCAACGGAAGTTATAACCATGCCATCGACTCCATGCCGCCAACACAGATGCCCGAACCTCGTTAAGAGTCGAGCCATGAAAGGATATTGCGATGACCATTCAGACCAACGCAGCAACTGGTCACGCAGACCAAGCCGCGCAGGTAGCACCACAGCACGCGGTTATGGACACTTTTGGCGCAAGATTCGCGAAGAAGTATTACGCCGTGATGATTATCTATGCGTATCTTGTAGCAAGTCAGGCAGACACGTACCAGCCAGCGACGTCGACCATGTCATAAACAAAGCAAGTGGCGGTACTGATGAGCTCGATAATCTACAATCTTTGTGCAGTAAATGTCATCGATCTAAGACTGCTAATGAGTAAGGTTTAGTAGCTATGCCGTCATATAAATATGTAACTTGCGAATGGTGCAAGCACAGCGTCAATCGCCATGTAAGAGGCACAAGAGATGCAGGTAAGTTCTGCTCACGTGAGTGCTCTTATGCCAGCTCCGCGATGCATTGAAGCGGATCGTAACTAAGCAGCGCAAACGTGCAGCCAAAGCTACTAAAGAAGCTAGGCGCGCGCAAGTTGCTTTAGATCGTTTGCAGTACATTGAGGAAGCTCTTAAATGTGTATGTAAGAAATGCACTAAACCATTTATGCAAAAGACCCATATAGGTAAAAAAGAAGCATATTGTGAGTTTTGCTCAGAAATAGTATCCAAAAATAGTAGAAGAAAGAGCGGTCGAATAGCTAAATCAAGACGACGCGCACGAATGCGAAATACAAAGAACGATTCTATAGACCCGTTTGATGTGTTTGATGCTGCTGATTGGACTTGCTACTTATGCGGGGATTCTACTCCTAGAAGCCTACGTGGTACTTATGATAACCGTGCGCCAGAGCTGGACCACATCCATCCACTATCCAAAGGCGGTACGCATACGATAGATAATGTGGCTTGCTG
>JGI1221J13441_10000692_pt1 | contig 14855 bp, 20 predicted proteins | sample LakVidmifraction_4_FD_13441 | JGI IMG/M metagenome (IMG submission 13441) | reverse complement strand
GGCGAAGTCCTACTAATTGTTGAACGTGTAGTACCCATCAGATCATCCCCATCCGGATAGTGGCCGCCCTGCCAGCATCGCTGTTATCCAAGGATGCTCACCCCCTGACGTGATTGGACTCGCATGGAGTCGACGATTGAAGAAGCCAACGTATCGATGGATTCCTTGGACAGATACACGGGAGCCTGCTGGCCTGCGTTCATGCTGGCAAACGATTCTCCGATGGCCTGTGTTATTCCGGAGGAGTCCAGCGAGGCCTCTACCCTCAAAGCACTCTGGGGAGTTGGTGTGGCCTGCATTGGAACCAGCATCCTGGTGATGGAGGATTCGGTAGACAGGGAGGCTGACACTTCCAGCTTCTGAGCCTCACCCATTATCTTGCTACCCAGCTTGCGTATTGGCTTGAGCGCGTCTTGTTCGTTCTGCTCGACACCCGCACCGATTCCAGAAGGCAAGTACTGACCGATCTCATCGCGCATGCGCTTGGAGGGGGAACCAATGCCGAAGAAGTCATTGATGCCTCCCATCACGTCATCAACGAATCCACCGATCTTACCCAGCAGCCAGCCAACAGAATCTGAGATCCCACCCCAAAGACCCTGGATAAGCTGGAGACCTGCATCAGCAAGCTGGGGTATGGAGTCTACGATAGCCCCTATGATGCCGGTAATGATCTCCGGGATAGCCCCCACGATACCGCCCAAGATGGCAGGCATATTCGACACGATGGCCACAAGCAACTGGATGCCTGCCCCTATTAGCTCAGGGATAGAGTCCATGAGGGCACTGATAAGACCCGTGATGATCTGAGGTATTGCGCTTACAATGGTTGTGATTATGGTAGGTAGGGCATCGATCAGCGCAACGAACAGCTCAATGCCGCCTTCGATCAGCTGGGGGAGTGCTCCTATTACGGCATCTAAGATGGAGGTTATGATTGGAGGCAGTGCGGCAACGATGGTGGTCATTATAGACGGTAGCGCAGTGACCAGCGCGGACAGCAGGCTGATTCCCGCGTCTATCAGCAGCGGTATGGCTCCTGATATAGCCCCAATGATAGATGTTATGATAGAAGGAAGAACAGCCACTATCTGAGTTATAATAGATGGCAGTGCCCCGACCAGTGAGGTAAGAAGCTTCAAGCCAGCGTCTATCAGCATTGGCACCGCTGTTCCAATGTAGCCAACAATGCCGTTGATGATCTGGGGCAAGGCCTCTATGATGACAGGAAGGGCATCCAACAGGCCCATAGCCAGACCCTGGATTAGCTGCAGACCGGCCTCCAGCAGCATGGGAGCGGCATCTATTACTGCCTGCACCATATCCATAATGCCGGTAACGATCACTGGGATAAGTGTGGGAGCCGCGTCGGCTAGCCCCTTGGCTAGTGCCACCAGAGCCTGAGCCCCTGCGGATATCAGCTGAGGAGCTAGCGTAGCTATCATCTCCACTAGGGCGACAAGGCCGGGCACAAGCGCTGACACGAGTCCCGGAAGAGCAGTAATTACGCCCTCCACAAGTCCACCAATGATACTTACTCCAGCGTCCAGCAAGGCCGGTATAGCTGTGGCGATGGCTCCTACAACACTTTCCATCATCTCGCCCAGCTTGGGGCCGAGAGTTGCGATGTTGCTGCCTATGGCCTCTATGACCGGGGTGACGTTACCTATCACCAGCTGCAACGAATCGATTACGTTACCGGCCAGCTTAGCAACGTCCGAGTCCGCACTGCCAAGCCCGGTCAGCAGGTTTGTGAATGCCGCCTGCATCATGCCCACGGAACCTGAGATAGTCTCGCTGGCTTCCTTGGCTGTGGTGCCTGTAATGCCCATCTCGTCCTGCACTACGCCAACAGCTTCAATGATCTTGTCGTAGGATACATCGTTTATGGTAGCCGCTGTGACATCCATGGTCTCGCCCAGCACGCCTGACTCATTCACGAGCCGTGCCATCTCACTAGCAGTGCCGCCAAACCCAAGCTTGAGGTTATCTAGAAGGGTGTAGTTCTGCTTGGCAAATCCCTGATAAGCCCTCTGGATGGAGCCTATGTCAGAGCCGAACTTAGCAGCGTTATCGGACATGTCGATCATAGCCCTGTTGGCTATGTCAGAAGCCTTTTCAGTGTCACCGCCAAGACCTGCCAGCAGAGCAGCCGAAAACGATGTGGCCTGAGACATGTAATCGTTTGCACTTAGCCCCGCTGTCCTGTAGGCTTCGCTGGCGTAACCCATCATCTTTCCGGATGAGTCCTTGAACATGGTCTCGATGCCACCGATGTTCTGCTCGTAAGCCGCGTACTGCTTTAGTACCCCCGCTGCAAGAGCGCCCCCCGCCGCGACAGCCGCCACGGAGAAGCCGACCAATGCCTTACCAGCACCGGCCAGCCCCTTCTTGGACATGTTACCTAGCTTGGAGTTAGTCTTGCCTGCTTCGCCACCGATGCCTGATAAGCCCTGTTTGACTTCTTTATCGCCGTCTAGCGAGACCTTGATTTTTACATCATTGCTTGACATTACTCTCTCCTTCCCGTGCTAGGTGTGATCTGGTGTAGGAAGAGATTCTCCCTGCCCTTGGGAGAGCCAGTAAGTTCCCATTCCTGGGTCTGGCCCCTTGCCCTTATTGTGGGAGTCGATGCTGGACTTGTTGGCTGTCTTCCAGGAGGCTTGACCTTCTGCTATGGCTTGCATTGCAGGGCAGTCAAGCGACCATGCCGTATAGTCCTCTATCGTCTCTTCCCTTCCTAATCTTGAGTTGTATAGGTGCTGACTCAGGGGCCTCCCGCAGCCCGTGCACTTTACGTTCTTCATCTGTTTCCACTGAGATAGTATTTCTAAGTCTATCTCTTGCCAGGAATCCGGGCTTCCCTCGTCAAGGAGGCGAATCGGGGGTCGCCCGGATTCCAGAGCCAAATCAAGCAGCAATGCTAGCCTTGGCCCGATTTCGTAGGGCGAATTGAAACCTCGCCCCCCGAGTTCTGCCACGACATGAACGCCTGCACAACCTGATGCAGAGCTCCCCCGGGCAGGATACCCTTGTCACCCTTAGAACTAAGGATAGCAGCGTCGGTGGATAATGGCTCCACGACTGAGCCGTCCTCAGAGTCAGGGTCTTGGCCGTACACTCCCACGAACGTCTTGGCCAGCACCTTCTCGTACTGATCAATGGGAGTGAGACTGGCCTGCTTTACCAGCGCAGACCATTCTCCTAGTTGCAGCTTATTGTACCGAATCCAAACAGGATTAGATTCAGGCTTGGCCTCGGCCACACTAGCCTCAAGAGCCTCCAGGTTATTGCTCATAAACTCCTGATTGCCGGTAAGGGTTCGCATGGCCTTAGCCTGCTGGAGCTCCTTCTTGGCGTCCTCGTACTCCTGAGAGTAAGTGGCACCAATGTCAACCTCCAGGGTTAGAGTGTCAGATCGTCGATCCTCCACAGCCCGCATTAGTTCTTCGTAACTGCTGAATGCCATTTCTATTCTCCTCCTTGATTGGTTCTGACTTAGACGGCAGCGGCCACGGCAACTGCCGAAGTGCTGCGAGTCACGACCATGATGTGTGCCGTTACCCCTACGAACGTGTTACTTGCTTCGAGCGGGTCAATGGAAGTGATGATGACCTTCCAGATCCAGACCATCTGGGCTGCAGCAACTGCGTCGCTGTGAGCAAGACCGTCACGACGCCAGACGTATACCGTGTCGCCGACAGATAGTGCCGTGATGAGATCTGAATCTTCCTGTCCCGTGCCCTTGATCAGGAGGTCGTCCATGGAGTGTGTCGTACTCCCTGGAATCTGTTCGCTGGCCGGGTCGCACAGCCAGTCAATCGACTCGGAGTCGGTACTGGAGGTTCCGTTCATGTTGGTGATTGAGCAGTCAAGTCCAATACCAGCATCTAGTTCGGTGATGGTAGGGGCGTTGATATCGACGATGACAGGTGCCACGCCAACTGCTACGTTTCCGCGACTAATCTGGGTCGATGGGTTCCACTGGGTGAGAGCCATTTCTGGTTCCTTTCTTATTTGTTGGTGTGGTTCTTGTGTTTTGTTGGGTGGTGAGTATCAGATGTCTCCTCAAGCGTAGCGAGGTCGTCGCTGGGGTCGTTAGCAGCCGCTTTGTCGGTGCCAATGTACCCGTCATCTGCCGGCGACTCCTTTCGGCGCGGAGAGTATCCGAGAACTGTCTCTCCAGGCTGTAAATCTCGAACCCGCTTATGCACCTTGGGATTGAAGTTGTGCTCGGAGATGGCGTAGCGCACTCCCGAGTCCTTATGGTCTACCACGATGCCTTTAGCCATCATATTCCTCCTTGATTGATTTGTACAGTTACTTGGGACTCGTAATGTCCCTCTACCTGAGCCCCCGAGTATCCCATGGAAGCTGCAAGAGTGCTGTCTCCCGATCGTTGACCCTGTAGGGCAGAAATGGCGGCCACCGCCAAATTGAATGACGCGTTGACGCTGCCTGCACAGCAGTAGAGAGAGAACTGATAGTCCCAGCCAACGGCACCGCCATTGATGGCCGTCTCTACGGTGTCTATCAGCAGGGGCCGATTGACCACGTAAGGCAGAGATGCCCCCGTGGGAGCATACCCATCGTAGTGACCCACGCCTATACCGGCCAGGAGTGCGGTGATGTCTGTCATGTCCATGTCACAGCCCCAAATCTTCGGCAGTTAGAATGTCATCGGCCTGTCGTGCCAGCTTCTTAGCTGATGTGATGTGGAATGGTCGAGCCTCCATCTTGCTGGTTCCCAAGGCCACATAAGTCGCGTACTGCACTGTCGGTCCAATGAAAATGTCCTTGCCAGCCGACTCGGCAGTGGTGCTGTTCACCATTGTGCCTGTGTCCACCGCGTGCATGCGCTGTATCTCCTGCTTCATGATACCGACGCCTACCTGAGCAAGTACACGGAGGTTCTTGTCGATAGTAGGGTCTACCTTCTTGGCAGCAGCGGTGACTAGCGCGGCAAGCTGTCCCATGCTAAGGTCCTTGTCAGCCATTAGAGGCCCTCCTTGCCTTCCTGGTTGACTACCTTCCAGTCGCTAGCTACTGCCTTGCGGATGACGGCGATGCCGTTCTGGCTTACCTTGTCCAGCAGCAGCTTCTTGCCTACGAGAGACGGCTCCTGCACACACACTGCAACCTCAATGACCATGCCAGCATCCAGCACGGTGCCCTGAGCCACCTTGATGGAGTACACGCTGTCCGTGCGAGACTCTATGGCGTTGGCTAGTGTAGTTGTCTGCACCAATGACGGAATGCCGTTGGATAGCAGTGTAAGCTCACGCGTCACCTCGAATCCCACGGTGACAGGGGGACCAGCGGAGTACAGGTCGATGGTGTCTTCCAAGACAGCACCGGCCAGGAGCCGAGATGCCTCAGCTAAGGTCTGTGTCGACATCACCATAAGAAGTACCCCTTCCTGACATATCGGTTCGTACTACGTAGGGACGGTCAGGGATAGTAACCACCTGAATAATGTCGTTCCCGCCGCTTCTCGCTATCGGGCTCATGCTCCTAAAGTGAGCCACTAGGACGCTCCAGCGAGGAGCATCTACGGCCACACTAGTTCCTTCGCTGGATGTCTGCCTGACAACTGGCTGAGCCTGCAAGAATCCCAGCAGGGACAGGGCAGCGAAGTAGATGTCGTTGGTTTCGGTGTATCCGGTCTCTGCTGGCCAGAGGCCCGTGGAGTCAGGTATCTGCGCAGCATCCAGGGCAACCTGCTTCATACCGGCGGTGATCAGAGAGTAGTTAGGCAGGTTCTCTAGAAGAGCATCTAGCTCATCCAGTGCTGACATGATACCCTCCGTACGGTGTTGTGGTTATGACTGTTGGGGATGGAACCAGACCTGCTAGCTCCACCCCCGAGTCAGTGTTGGTTAGACGTCCCCAGCTGGGATGCCGTCTCCTACCACCGGGTCAGTCGGAGTGATGACTGCGAACGGGTAGTCCGTAGCACCTCCACCGGCAGTAGAGAAGGCCGTAGCGAACGCCACACGGAACTTGAAGCGCAGTGCAACCATGTCCCGCTCGGCGAGGTTGATCTGGTCCGCGCCAGTGCCCAGCGTGGCCTGATCGAGCAGCTTTACCTGGACGTCCTCGCGGATGCCAAGCACAACCTTGGAGCGATCCCCAACGAGAGCAACTGCGTCGGCACGGTCCCATGAGCGGTTTCCCACGTAGAACAGGTCCTGGCCGTAGATGCTGGCCGCGCTACCATCAGACCGGAGAGCGTCCAGGTAGATCGGTGCGTTGTCTAGGTCACGAAGACCCCGAAGCTGGCGACGGAGGAACCTACCAGTGAATGCCGCGTTGACATCGAACTCGTCGTCTTCAACCAGCCCGAAAGCGTCGTTGAAGTCCTCGGCGAGGTCAACTCCAGTGCCGTCAACTACGTAGTTCTCCGCAGCAATTGCCCCCGGTACGAGAGCCGGGTCAAGCCACGTCGCAGGCTTGTTGGTGCCGAAGAAGATGGCACCGTCCAGGACGCGGCCAAACTCAGCAGACACCAGCGGTCGAATCTCTGACCAGATGTCGAACTTCGTGTCGGCAAGGGTGTTCTCGTGCACAGGCACAATAACAGCGATCTCCTCGGCGACAAGGGTCTTATTGGTCCAGCTGGCCTTGGACGTAGGCTTGATGTCCGTGGCCGTATCCGAGCTGGTGTCCGTGACGAACCCCGCTGTTGGCAGGGCTGAGAGGACCGGCATGCTGGCAGTTCCAGCAGTCATTCGGATAGTACGGAAGGAGGCCAGAGCCGCCGACTGTGCCGTATCCGGCTTGATGATTTCGTTGATGTCCTGACTCGCAAGCAGAGCGAGAGCGTCAGCACGAGTGATGTCAGCCATTAGACTGACTCCTTCCTGTTGGTGTTACTGGGTTGGCTTACTTGGCAGCTGATCGGAGAAGGTCGTTGATGCTTGGCTTCTTCCCATCAGGCGCGGCGGGACCGCTACCGAGAGCGCTGGATGTGGCTGTCGGGTTAGCCTTGTTCCAGTCGGTAACGATGGTAGAGATTTCGTCATCCGTCTCGAACAACGATGTAGTGAACGACTTACTGTCCAATGCCTTACCCAGAGTGCCACCGGCCTTGGAGAGGAACTCCTCGAGACGGTCGTACTTGCGCTGCACAGCAGTGAGCTGTTCGCCTGTCTGACTATCCGTCGCAGCCTTAGCGGCAAGCTGGTCAACCTGAGCCTGGAGTGCCTTACGGCTACCGCGCTCTTTCTGGAGGTCTGCAAGGAGTGAGGCCTTGGCCGGGTCCTTAGCAGTGTCCTGCTGGTCGGTGCTGTCGGTGTGGTCACTTGGCGTGCCATCCTGGGATACGGGCTTAGGTGGGTCACTCGGGGGCGTCTCGCCTGGAGTTCCGTCAGTTGCCGCTTTGTCGTCCTGATTAGCTGTCTCAGCCACATCAGTTGCAGGATCTCCCTGCGGATTATTGGTAGCCATCTCGGTACCCTTTCTGTTAGTTTACCTGTTCAAGGCCTGCAACGCAAGCCCTGTCTCTCACTCCGGCGAGTCGCCTAGTCTAGCTAGGGTGTCCGGAGCCTCCTCCCTGGAAGTTTTTGGTCGGGACGGCTTCTCCGGCCCCGTGGTCTGCACTGAGGTGCCATCTGGCAGGATCACCTCTATGCGTATGTCCTGCTCGGCTATTGGGTCTCTCATTCTACGTATCCCTTCAGTGTCCGCGTGTTGCCGATCGTAGTGTCCTCCACGATGCGCATGCTGGATCCCTTCTGCAGCAGTACCTCGTACTCGTCGGCGTTCAGGGCAGCCTTAGTTCCCTTGGGGATTATCATCTCCAGCACCACAGCAGGATCGCCATCCTTGTCCATGGCCGCTACCACGTTATCCAGGTGATCACGGCTTAATGTGGTCGACTGGAATGCCTTGTCCTTCCACTGAGCCCCCGTTAGGTCAGCGGGTAGGTCATCCATGTCAAACAGTATTCGATAGGAATTCACAGTCTCTGGCAGCTCGTATCCGTTGATAACCTCACCGATTTTCGCAGCCAGCTCATCAGGAGCGTCTCCAGCACGAAGTGCCGCGTTGATGTCCCACGACTGAGCATTTCCAAAGTACTCATCCATTGTATCAAAGGCTTCAGTTGACTGTTGTGACGTGTACTTCTGGAAGCTGTCAGACATGGCCTGATCGGGTACCACGTCCTTGTCATAGCTGGCATACTTGCGCTTAGAGTCAGCAACTACCTTAGTGGCAGATTCAGTGCTATACGTCGCTGTGGAAGACCTAGGAGACGTCCTAGCAGCTACCTGCGCTGCCTTAGCTATATCACTCTTAGCTGTCATAATATAGCGGAGTTCGTCGTCTGTTAGCAGGCCCTCATTATTCATCATCTGCAAGTGCCCTGACTTGATATCTGCGTCGTCTATCAGGCTCTGAGTTTTTGGTGTGGTCTGGACAGCAGACACGGTATCTGGCTTGTCCCACGCGGGATCCCGTACAGAAGTCGGTTGCTCCCGACCAGCCTTATTGTCCGTAGCCTCGGGATTGACGCTGCCCTTGTAATCCAAGTTCTTAGGGAGAGTAGGCACGAGAGTGCAGCGGCCATTGGGGTGATCCTGTATGCTGCGATCTGGCACCACTAGACCATCACGGTTCAGACACCACTGACAAGTACGAGGCCCCCTCTCAGCAGACCACACCATGACCAGACCAAGCCCGTCAGCCTCATTCCACTGATTGCCCCAGTAAGCCCTCACTGTCTCGGTACGTGCCAACCTCTTGAGCTTGTAGTGACCCTTATTCATGCCTCCTCGTAACATGGCACGAGCAGCATCATTGGCGTTCAGTCCGGTCATGATGCTGGCACTGACAGCGGCCTTCTCCATCTCACTGTAAATAGTGCCAGCTTGCAAGGCGAGTTCAAGCTTCTTGGGAGCAGGAAAGTCCGCGGCCACACCTAAGCGCGATGCGGCCCCGCCCATCTCCTCCATGATCTTCAGGCTCTTCTTGCGGAACTTGGCTAGCTCCACAGTCATGTCAGCATCTAGAGGCAGGCTCCTGACCCAGCGGAGATAGTACTTGCGTAGCTCCCGCTCCATCCTGCCTGTCGGCACCGTGCCCATCAGTCATCATCCCCTAGTACCTCGTCTAGGCTTCCCTTGGCCATCTCCAGCATACCCATAGCTATCAGGTACTGAAGGTCACCATCAATGCCAGTGCTCACTATCATGGCACCGTCCCCGTCAATGAACAGGTCTATAGTGATAGTGCCTACGGATACGCCTTCATGGTCCATGGTCTACGCCCTAGCGGCTGGTGGTACGGGAGGTGTCGGTACTGGGTTCATGGCGGGAGCCCCTGCCTTCTGTCCGGGATTCTGTGCGTAAGCAGCTATCTGGTCGGGAGACATCTGGCTGTCATCGGCATAGCCATCGTCCTCATAATCGCTCAGGTCAATCTCAGGAGTCACAACCTCTGCGATGTACGCTAGCGGATAACCCATCTCGCTGAGAGCCAGCCCGTGAGCGTCCAGGGACTCCTGTAGGAGGTCGTCGGTGGTGTTCCAGAACTCGAACTCCTTGTCTGTCTGGCCAGCCACCTCAGCAGTTGGTGCCAAGCCCAGCAGCACGGCAAGCTCCTCTAGCTGGATCTCGATGTCCTCACGCATGCGGATGACCTTATTGTTGAACCGCTTGCTGAGTACCTTGAGAGCCACCCCTGTAGGCGGGACGCCGGATCCCGGCTTGAAGTAGTGCTGGGGGATGCCGGTGCCTTGGCTTACCTTGTCCAGTATGCTGTCGTGGTAGGCGATCATGTCTGCAATTGTCGGTGGCTCCAGCTGTCCGAACGGGCCTTCGCTAGAGGTGGTAAAGATCCTACCGGCAGCGCCATCGGCCTTCTGCTCCTTCATGGCGTCTGTGCTTGGCTGGTTCTTGAGGTACGGGTTCTCTGGAGGCAAGCTCACGTTCATGAGGTACCAGAAGGGCCGAGCATACATCTCCGCGATAACGGTCTGGTCGATGATGCTGTGGTTCACTCGGTCCTGCAGCGCGGCCATGCTAGCTCCAAAGCCCTTGTCGTCTAGCGCGAAGCGGAACAGTGTGTTGCCCGTGGTCGCCTCATCGAACTTATACCCGAGCTTGTCGGCGGGATTCATGTCCGCTGGCACGTCCTTGGTCCAGAGCTCAGTGTGGCCGTCGCTGTGAGCGTAGGTGACGTAGTCCTGCATCTTTTCGATAGACCGGGTATAGATAGCGGCGACAGTGTACTGGCCGTCACTGATCATCTCGAAGTGCTCCGGGAAGTGAGGAGTGCCAGCGGAGTCCACTACGACTGGACACTCCCCACGTGATAGGAGGGGAACCAGCACGTTACTGAAGCCCCTCAGCTCTTTGGGTACGGGAACTAGGTTCTCTGCGTACAGGTCTATGACGCCCTTGAAGATATTCTCGCTGGTCTGCTGGTCCTTGAGGTTAGGGAAGGCATTGGCGACATAGGTCTCCCACTCCTTGCCGTGCAGGGTATAGCTCATCTTGCCGTTATAGTAGGCGGCATATGTCGGGCTGTCCCTGTTGAGCAGGAACTGCTGGATGTCGGTCATGTTAGCTCCCCATCGTGAAGTAGTCTTGCTTGCCCTGACTTAGGGCTTGCGTCATTGCGTCAACCTCGTCGTCGTGCTTGCCAAATGGGAAGTCCCTGAACTCTTGGAACATACCCTCGGTGTACACCGTATCTACGATAGCCACGTTGCCAGCGTCCACAGTAGGCTGGATGGCCAGAGCCCTGACCTCCTTGCTACCCCGTGGCGTGACCGGAGTGATGAGCGCAGCGCGCTTGCTGAGAGTGTCGATAAGAGCTGCCCCGTTAGCGGCCTTCTCTACGTAGATGCGACTGGTCTGAGGCCAGCGCGCCGCCATCATCTGCACTTGGCTGACTGTCTCTGTGAAGGAGTAGCGGCCATGCACTCTGTCTATCATTACCCAGCGGGTTCCAACGACCGCCCAGACCTGACCAGCCACATAGTCTCCGCTGGTGGCCTTCTTCTTGCCGTTGTGCATGGCACCGAAGGTCAAGTCCCACGACTGGATGACCAGTGCTCTGCTCAGTGTCTGCATGAACCCGTGGTCGTCCTTGAACACCACCTGATCCCACGGTATGACATCTATCTTGTCTACGTTGATATAGCTCCCACCAGTCACCTGAGGGTCACCTTGATATAGTGCCTGCCAGACGTAAGTACCAACCGCACCTTTGATGGTGAGCCAGGACTTCTCTGTCCGGTTCTGCACTGATGGGAGCCATTCCCCGACTGCTCGACCCAATATATCATTTTCGTGTGTGGCCTGAGCGGGTATGTTGACGTAAGAGGCGGCAAGTGCCGCCTGTACGTGAGCTATGAGGTCGTCTTTGTGCCAGCGGGTAGCGATGACTATGATACGACTGAGTGCTGCCATGCGGGTCAGTACCACTGAGCTGAACCATTCTACGGTTGTCTCGCGTATGATGGCGGACTGGGCTTCTTGCATGTCCTTGACAGGGTCGTCTATTACGGTGAGGTCAGAGCGGAATCCTGTCATTGCGCTACCCCGGCCAGCAGCTAGAAGTCCTCCTCCTTCTCGAGTCTCCCATCGCTGGACGTTACTGGAGCCTGCCTTGAGTGGAGTCCACGCTTGTACCAGTCCACGGATCTGACGAGAGACTGCGTTCGCACGCGACTGGGAATAAGTTGCATACACGATCTTGAGCCATGGATTACGAAGCAGCTGCCATGCTATATAATGGACGATCCAGGTCGTTTTTCCTTCCTGAGGTGGTGTGGAATAGGCCACACAGTCCAATGAGGTGTTTAGAGCCTCTGGATCCATGCTGTTGAGGAGCACCTCTGTGAGAGCACTGTTACGAATGCTGGATGCCTTGCAGAAGACCTCGAAGTCGTCCTCTACCTCTTCGTAGGTGTACTGTCGTGTAGCGAGATCAAGCAAGACGGCTAACCTCCGCAGCTACATCATCCACAGAGATACCGGGGAAGGCCTTGAGGAGACGTGCAACTTCCCGAGCTGTTTGGGTACGCAGACGCTTAGTGTCGATCTCCTCGGAGCCTCCCGTGACCTCTTGCAGCAGTCGGAGTATCTGTACGAGCTCCTGTTCGGCCTTATGCAGCTCGACCACGAGAGGATGTACGCTGCTCTTACGGGACTGTTTGGTGGTGCGACCATTGAGGTCAGATTCGGATATCTCCTTGCTGTCTATGAGCAGCCCGTGATACGCCTGAGAGTTATCCCCCAGCTCAATGCGCAGAGCTGTGATGTCGGTAAGCTTATTTCGAGCTAGCCTGTTCAGCTCATCCTCCACGGATACGCTGCCAGAGTCCGGGCTAATGCCCCACAGCACGGCTACTCGTTGGCTGACACGAGCCTTATTGCCGACCCGAACACTGGCAGCTGTGCCTCCACCGTGACTGCTGCACACCGTCAGACCGGGAACCGGCCTGCGTCTACAAGGAGACCCGCTGGTGTTCAGAGCCTTGCAGCGAGGCGCACCGGAGATACCAGATGCTTCTGGGTCCTGTCTGCGCTTGCGCTGCGATGTGGGCATACCCCAAGCATACCTCAGAACAAGGACCCAGCGCAAGCCAGGATACCCCCTGCGTCGTTAGGACCTGCCAGTTAGGATTATGCCATAGGATCGGCCCAGAAGCGATACCTTGCCAGACCGTATATGCTGCCCTCAGCACCAATGAAGTCCACTCCCCTAACATTCTCTAGGAACCGAGTGAAGGCTCTGTCGCTAGCCATCACATCGTAGACGTCCTTCAGACGCTGATGGGTGGCCGACTGTACGTGCCGAGACATGTGATGCTTGCGCAGATATTTTCGACACGTGTCACAGTAGGCACTGGTCAGCCACCATGCAGCCTTCACGTCACGGTTAGGCTTATTGACCATGCCGAACTCCTACTAGGATTCCCTGCTCGATCATATTCTGCACGGTCTGCCACTGTGCCATACTAAGAGTGAGAGTGCCACCCTCATTGATTATGTCGAGAGCCAGCCCAGACACGTTCAGTTCAGGCTGGCCGGTATGGTTAGACTTACCGACGGCCTCGTCTACCACTTCACTGATGGACATCTCCTTGTCTACCACGTGAATGATGGACATCTCCTTGCGCATGGTCTCCTGAGCCTGTGTAGGCTCATATCCGTTGTATGCCATTATGATTCCATCCCTTCATACACAGACCTCAGGATGGCCATGAGCACTCGCATCTCCACGGATTGAGGTATGCCTGCATCCTGTTCGGGCTTCACGAACGTGTCCCAGATTTCCTGAACCTTGACCTTGGTGTCCACTGGGATGCCGAGTGGGGCAACCATAGGAACAGGAATTGTCAGGGTGGGGCTCCCACCGAATTCGGGATCCATCAGGCGTGCCAGTAATGGTTCGGTGACGCTGCGTAATAGATTGTTGGGATCCAGAGAACAAACATCCCGAGTAGCGCGTGCTTGATCACCGAGTGACCTGTCTGCTGTCGAGTGTACTGAGCTTTGTCCCTGGACTGCTTGACGGCCACATGATTCACCGCTGGCACTGGAGCAGGAACCTGAACCGAGGCAGTAGCCTCTGGCTGAGCTTCCGGAGTGTTGTTGATAGTCATGAGAGGTGGACTCCTTAGATTATTGAATGACCGCTAGCGGCGGCCTGCCCCAAGCTTACACCACACCAAGCCTAAACGCAAACTTCTAGTTCCTGTAAGCGTGGTCAGACGGTGCAGCGTACTTGTACGCGACTGCACCAGTCTAGACCAGAGTCTTGCAGTAGAACCTCTGGCAGGTCTCAATCCAGAGCACGGCAAGCCCGTTTCAGCGCCCCCAGTATTAGTAACCCTAAAGGGGTTTCTTATACGGGGCGCAGGGGTTAGTGGTCGTTCGCGCGCGAGGGCGGGTATCGTTGCTTAGTGCTTAGTCGGCTTGCGCTCCTTAGTGCTTAGGTGCATACTTGGCTCCTTGGCCTTCCTAGGCCACACGACAAGGAGACCACTATGATGTTAGCCCCTGAAAGAATGGACGCGGCGTACCAGCTGTCGCTGGAGCTTGATAAGCGTGACGTACGGAAGAGTGACCTTACAGAGATACGAGTGCTGATCGACGCCGAGGAAGAAGGCAGGACGCGCTCTCTAGAAGTTGCCAACAGGACGACCGGCCAGGAGTCCTATAAGAAAGGTCAGGCCAAGGCCGCTGATAACTCGGGAGCTATACTCGACCTGCTGATGGAGGCACTGGCAGCGGTCAAGAATAGGAATGCAGTCAGGGCGGCTGGCTTTCTCAAGCAGGCATCTACCTTCAGGTCCCAGGCCAAGAGCTCTGGGGAGCAGCGAGGAAAGTCAATATCGGCGTTGTATCAGCAGTACCTCACTGAGACCGACACGGTCTTCCACTCTTGGCTTGCAGCCAACGGTTACGACAGTGAGCTGGTGTCCCTGGGATTGGCTGACCGCAAGCCCGTCACTAAGGGCAAGAAAGCCAAGCGCATCCCAAAGTTCGTTGATGAGGGAACCACCAACACAAGAGGACGTGTGAAGGACAGCGATGAAGGCAGTAGCAATAGACCAGAGGACTACTAATGGTAAACAAAGCATGACACTGGTGCCAAGCCATTCAATAATTATTCCAGATATATGTTTCCACACCAAGGAGATATCCAACTAAACTGGATTTGGTAATATCTAGATTGAGTAGTAAGCTTTAGTTATGGATAACAGCAGCAAGCTCGTACTTGGACACCTCGTTCGCTCTGAGATTATCGGAGGACACTGGACCCCCAGCACCATCCTCGCCAACGGCTTCACCTTCACATGGGATGAGGAGCAGGGCTACTACTCCCACCCCCGT
>JGI1221J13441_10000691_pt1 | contig 14861 bp, 13 predicted proteins | sample LakVidmifraction_4_FD_13441 | JGI IMG/M metagenome (IMG submission 13441) | reverse complement strand
TATGGGGGGAAACCCCATGGATGGGCAACAACCTATGGGTCAACAAATGCAACAACCTATGGGCCAACAAATGCAACAACCCATGGATCAACAAGGAGGTTCAATTGAATCTAATTTGCAAGGACTTGGTGGACCCCAACAACCTCAGATGGGTGATCAAAGAAGTATGGATGAAAAATATAGGGCATTAACTTCATTAGGATTAAATCCTCAAAACATGAGTCTTGGCGCTAAGATGATTGGGGATATAGAAAAGAATAAGGCGAGAGAAAGAGATATTTCATCTCGCGAAAGAACGGAAGCGTTTAAGATAACTTCACCTTATAGATCTGAACTAGCTAAAGAAGTACAATCAGCATCTTATATCAGTGATGTTATTAAAGAACAAAAAGAACTGAGCAAGTCTGGTAAAATGGACAGTCCTTTATGGGCTGCGTTTTTAGATAAAACTGGATTAGATGCTTTAAAAACCCCAGAAACTCAACGATACCAAGCTTTAGAAAAAGAATTTCTAAAGGATCTTAAATCAGTTTTCGGTGGAAAAGTTTCTAATATAGAAATGGAAGCTTTTTTGCGTGGGGTTCCAAAAGCTACTAATTCTAAAGAAGCTAGAGAAAACATATTGGATCGACTTGATGCATTTTATAAAGCAAAAAAATTAAAATTTAAAATGTCTCAGAAGATAATTAAAGAAAATAATGGTATCCCTCCTTTAGACTTACAAGATCAAGTGACCGCAAGAACAGTTGATAAAGAAAAGGAATATGCTCATCGGTTCTTAGGCATTCCGAGTGATGCAAAAATGATATATAACCAAAAAACTGATCAAAAAGCGTATGTAACTAAAGATGGAAAAAGAGTCATTATAGATTAAGGAATTAATATGGATTCAGATTGGATAGAAGTAGATAGTTTTCCTACAAAACAAGAACCAAAAAATGAAGGAGTTCCTGATTGGATAGGCCGACAATTAAGTAGAACTGGCGCTCGAGCATTAGAAACAACTGCGGGAACTCCAAGATCCAGCTATGATTTGTTACAGGCAGCATCAAGTTATATACCAGAATCTGTAAAAGGTGCATTAACACAAGGTTTATCTGCAATACACCCCGCTGCTTCATGGGTTCCTTCTTTGGTGGGAGCGGTTGGATCGCAATTGCCTTCATCTCAAAATGTAAGAGAGACTTTAGCGCAATTAGCACCAGAAGGATATCTTGAACCACAAACAGAAGGGGAGGAAGTTGCTGATGCTATTACTTCAGCTACTACTAACTTACTTTTTGGTAAAATTGGAATACCAAACCTTCCTACTACTGGAAAAGCTGCCCTTGATCTAATTGCTAGTTCAGTAAAAGGATTAGGAAAAGCAGCAACTGCTGCATCTGCTGGTCAAATTGGTAGTTTTTTATCCAAGAAATTAGGTGCTGGGCCATTAGGTCAAGAACTTACTAATGTTGGAATGACATTGATTACATCTGCTGGGCTAGGTTCAAATTTAAATAAAGCTGCGGCTGATGCATATGCTATAAGAGATAATGCTATAAGATCAGGAGAATCTATTAAAGGCAGTAATGTATCAAACATAACAAAAAGGGTAACAAACAATTTCTTAAATAACTCAATATCAACCAAAAGGCCCGGCTATGAACAAGTTAATGATATAGTAAATGCTCTTGATAATGCTGTTAATACAAATCAATTTGGAGACAAATTAGCTCCCCTAAAAGGGTTAGTGTCTATAAAAGAACAAATGGGGGACTATATTAGTTCTCTGCCTAAGGGATCTGATAAGGCTAAAAAAGTTATTATTGGTATTAATGAAGAACTAAAAGCCATGTTAAAAAACCCTTCTATTACCGGTAATAAAATATTTAGCGAAGCTCAAACAGCAGCTGATGGACTGTATACGCATATAAAAAGTTCACAAAATATTAATAATTGGGTTCGTGATGTTTTGACTAGTCAAACTGTATTAGGAGCTGGGTCCCTTGCATCAATGTATGGACTTGCTACTAATCCTGCAGGAATGATAGGAAAAGCAGCAACTGCTGGTGCTGTAGCGGGTGTAGGTTATGGAGTAGCAAAAAGTGGAAATTTAATAAGAAACATAGCCACTATTCCATCAGTGAGAAAAGAATATACAAAAATGATCATGATGGCTTCAAAAGAAAACACCGCTGGATTCATTAAAAGCGCAAAAAAACTAAATAATATATTATCAAAAAATGAGTCAGACGAGAGCGATTGGGTAGAAATTTAATGAAAAGTTCTAGAATGAAGTGCAGCCTTTTTTGTTGGACCTATTTTTTTGGTTAAAAACAGTTTACCACTAAAAGGGTTGTACTTCGAACTTGAATTTACCAATCTTTATAATCAGAACCATTATATTCATAGAAACCTTCACTTCTACTTTCATCTTTATGTTTACATGCTTGTGAACACACCCATACGATTAATAAAAAAACTAGAAAGTCATCCATAATTAACTCCATTCAATATGTATTTCTTTATTAAATAATGCTTTATATACAATGTTTATTGTATGCTTAAAATATTTTATTGTAAAGCTATTTCTTTTTAAATTACCAAAAAGAAGGATGAGATCTTACGCTTATTCGGGTAGATCGCCCGACTTGCCCGATTATCCAAATTTAATTAGCTACTTATTGCCTGTTTTTTAAAGAATACAGAGTATCGGGATCTTCTCTTAAAGGATTAACATTTCGTCCACTTTTTCCATCCTGAGATACTGAAAAGGTATGTACATACTTAAATTATTCTCTAGGAGATAGATAATGCCTATTTTAAATGCAATCAATGTTGGCAATGCGAGTGTAGCAAACGCTCCAGTTGTCGCATTAAGAAATCCAGGGCTTGGTGATATTATATATGTAGTCGGTCAAGTTTGGATTAACACAGTTGATGATACAAGTTTTGTTTTAACAAGCTTTGGTCCGGGTGGAATTCCAGTTTGGACAACTCAGGGAGTTGTTGGTGGTGCCCTTGTTGCCACCAGTTTAGTAACCACGCCTGGCCCCATTAGTCTTACAGGAACTACAACAATAACAGGCGACAATAATGTTACTGGCGTTATAACTCTTACTGAAAATAGCGGTACTAATGGCAGTATTATTATTCAATCAACTCAAGGCACTTCGGATAGTTCTGTTGAAATACAATCAGTTGCTGGGGGTATTGAAATTATTACTAGTGCGGCTGGTAAAGATGTGGCTATAGTAAGTAGCCTTGGTTCTTTTGTTGCCTTTGCTGGAGAAAATTCATCAACAGCAATTAGTCTTAACGCTTCTGGTGGGACTTCAAGTGGGATAAGACTTCAAAATTCGACTGGGACCGCAACTAATTCGATTGATCTTACTTCCACATTGGGTGGTGTTACTATAACTGGTACACGTGTATCAGTAGGTGGTAGTGGTGAACTTCTTAACTTTTCTGGACTCAATGCACCAGGAGCAATTAATCTTACCGCATCTGGTGGGGTTTTAACTGGAATATTAATTGAAAATACCAGTGGAACCGCAACTAATGCGGTTGATATTAATGCCTTATCGGGTGGTGTTGATATAACTGGTGCACTAAATGTATCAATAGAAGGACAGCAAAATGCTCCTGGTGCCGTATCATTAGAAGCATCTGGTGGCGTTGCCTCTACAATGAGCTTAACTAACAGCTCAGGTACTACTGTTGGTACAGTGCCTTCAAATGCAGCAATTGGGATAGTATCTACAGCCGGTGGTATTGGTATTAGTGCCGCAAAAGATGTTTCAATGATTGTTGGTACTGATATAGTTCTTAATACAGTCCTTGGCGATGTGTCATTGCTTTCTGATGCAACTGACGTTGATATTGAAGCTACTCTTGGAAATGTAAATATTTTAAGTCCAGTAGGGACAATTTCCATGAATAATTTTGGATCTGCTGGCGCTACTGATATTGGTAATAAAACCGCTGGTGGTTTAGTAACTCTAGAAAGTTTAACTGAAATCAGAATTGACCCTGTAGCAACTTTATCGCTTGCGCCAACAAGTACCGTATCCAGTATAGATATTGGTAATATATCTCCGAGTGTTTCTCGTACAACTGTTGTTAATGGTGGCGCGGTTATATCTGCTATTACTGACACGCTCTCATTAGCTCCTGGTGGAGTTAATACAAATGGTGCTGCTTCAAAAGTGGTCAATATTGCTTCTGGAAATAATTTAGTTGGTTCTCAAATAGTAAATATTGCTACTGGAACTACTGTTTCTGGCGCTAAAACAGTTACAATAGGTAACGTTGATGGCCTCACTACTATTAATGAATTTGGTGCAATTTCTATGAACGTATCAGGCCCAGGCGTGACCACAATTGGTAATGCTGTAGCTGGTGGTGCAATTGATTTAACAACTAATACTGCTGATCTAACTTTATCAAGCACAGGCGGATCCGTAATAGCTACTTCAGCACGAGCTGCTAATAATGCTGTACAAATTACCGCAACAGATCCTCTTGGTGGTGTACTTATTACTGGTTCAACTACCGGTAATGTATCTATCGCTAGAAATACTCTTGCTGGTGCTGCTGGACCAAACGCTGCTGTTGCAAGCACACTTAATTCACGTGTTGGATCTGTTACTTATGCAGGATATACCCAAGCTGCCGCTTCAACATTAGTTATTACTCTAACAAACAGTTTTATCGCAGTTAATTCACTTATTTTTGCACAAATGACAGATGTAAGCGCTAACGCGTCTGCTATGACACTTAACAGAATAAGAACTAATGCAGGAAGTGCTGTTCTTACTTTTATTAATAATGGATCACAAGCGGTCAATGGTAACTTACAACTAAACTTCTGGGTATTAAGCTAATAATTAATGGGGGTCTTTATGGCCCCTTTTTAACAAGGAGATAGTAATGGCTTATGGTTTAAGATTAGTGCCTGACTTATTAAGGACATCTGCTTTTGGGGCAATTGGTGCCGGATATACTGCAGTTGGTACTGTATTTCTACATCCTATGCGTATTGTAAGTATAAAAAATCTTACTGATGAGAGTCTCTTATTTTCATTTGATGGAATCAATGATCATGAAATAGTTTCCGGACAATCAGGAATAGTGTGGGATTTCTGTGCTAATAAATATGGTGATGCTGGAGCTGTAATTGGTGCTGGTACCACAATCTATGTTAAACAAAGTGGTGTTCCAACTACTGGTTCTGTCTATATTAGTGCATTCTATGGATTTGGGGAGTAGTCATGTCACAGATACAAAGCTTTATTTCTGGAACGGGACCAACGCCAGGAACTCTTCTTACATTGACTGGTGATAGTGGAGGTGCTGTTGCGCCAGATGGTGCTGGCAATATAGATATATTTTCTACAAGCGCTAGCGTTGGATTTGCTGAAATAATAGGAAGTCCAATTATTCCTAACACTCTTTTTATAGGTCCTTTAACCGGGGCAGCTACCACTAATGATAACGTTTTTACTTTTATTAATGTAGCTCTTCCGATAACGTTTCCTACTGTGATTGCATCGAGTGCATATGTATTATCAGCAAACGTAATAGGAAGTAGAGACGATTTTTCCGCATCATGTGGTGGGTTTTGTACAGGAGTAGCTCGTCGAGAAGCAGTAGGAAACGCAGTGCTTGTTGGAGAAAATACATTAGCAAGTAAAGATTCGCCTGTAGGAACCCCAACTTTTAAGGTTGACCTTGATGGCAATGTTCTTGGTGTATTTGTACAAGGACTTGCGGGACAAACATGGAATTGGACTTGTACTTTTACCTATCAAAGACAATAACTTAAGGAGATTACATGTCATCAGATTTAAGAAATAGTAATGGAAATCCATTTTTATATTTAGAAGACGCGACTGGTAGTGCCGCTTTTGGTATTGATGCTGCAACAAATACTGTTAATTTGATTGCATCTGATGCAATCGCAAATCTTGATCCAAGTTCAGGCGGTTCATCCATATCTATTCAAAGTACTACTCCTGGAGATATTGAATTCTCTCCAAAGGGCGCGGGGCAATCAACCTTTGTTAATGGCGATGTAGAAATATTTGCTGGCAATCTATTAATGAAAAACACTGCGGTAGCAGGAACAGAAGGTGTTATTGAATATGGTGGCAATAGATTCGTCCACAATGCTGGAACTGATAATACTTTTGTTGGCAGTCTTGCAGGGAATTTAGGAACAACCGGTGATAGTAATGTTGCGGTTGGTACTAATGCATTAAATAATGCTACGAGCATGACTGGCATGACAGCAATTGGATTTAACGCATTAACGAATCTTACTGCTGGAATAAACAATACGGCTGTTGGTTATTTTGCTATGGAATCTGCAACAAATGCTAATCAAAATACGGCTGTTGGTTATAATTCTTTAAGAGCTTTAACTTCGCCTGGAATTGGCGGTGGTCTTAATGCGGCATTTGGAGCTTCTTCTTTAATTTCGAGTACATTGGGAAGATTTAATACCGCTTTGGGATGTCAGGCATTAAATTTTCTGAATGGCAATGGAGATAATGATATTTACAACCTAGCTGTTGGTATTCAAGCTGGTCGGTCAATGACGAGTGGAACTAATAATACTTTAGTTGGTGCACAAGCTGGTGTTGCTACTCTTTTGGGAAGTGGTCTACTAACTGGTGATAACAATGTTATTGTTGGGGCACATGCGGGAGAGACTTATACTGGTGCAGAAACTTCTAATGTACTTATTAGTAATGCTGGTGTAGTTGGTGAAAATCTTACAACACGTTTAGGTACGACTCAAACAAGGTGCTTTGTATCAGGTATATCTGGAGCTGCTGTTACAGCTACCGGAACAGTTGGTATTAATGCTGCGGGACAACTTGGCGCATCTAATGGAACTAATGGCCAAATTCAAGTTGGCGGTGGTACAGGCCCCGTATGGGCTAACATTACTTCAACCGGGTCTTCTATCACGGTAACAAGTGGTGTGAATAGTATTAATTTAGAAGCAGCAGGTCAACCAGGCCTTACATGGAGCATTGTAACAGGCACGACTCAAGCAGCCGCAGCTAACGGTGCTTATATTGCAAATAATGCCGGTCTCGTTACTGTGACCTTATTAGCAGCAGCAAGTGCTGGTGTTGGTACTAAATTGGCTGTGACTGGTGTGAATAATGCCAATGGGTGGATAATAGCTCAAAATGCCTCACAACAGATCTTTTTTGGTACATCAACCACAACTGCTGGGGTTGGCGGTTCATTGTCTTCTAACAACATACGTGATTCAATAGAATTGGTATGCGTATCGGCTGATGGATTGTTTTGGAATGTAGTAAGCTCTGTAGGAAATATAACAGTAGTATAGGGGAATATATGCCTAGTAATAATTCTTTAAACAACGCAAGTTCAACTAATATTGCTTCAGAAACTCAAGTTTTTACTGTATCCAATAGCAATAATACGGGTTCATCTGCTGCTCAAATTAATGTTAGTGTTGGTGGTGGTTCTACTACCGGAGATCCACAAACAAGTTATATTGTACCTGGTGCGACGACATGGTCTGTTGGTGTAGATAACTCAGTGTCTGATCAATTTGTAGTAGCATCTTCAGCTACATTGGGAACATCAAATGCCATGGAAATCCTTACTACCGGAGCGGTACGGTGGCCATTACAACCATCATTTGCTGCTTATCTAAATAATAATGATTTCAATAGAACTGGTGATGGTACTGTTTTTACTCTTGGAAGTGGTCTTGCCCTTACAAAGGCATTTGATAAAGCTAATAACTTCAATACCAATGGTACATTTACTGCACCAATAACTGGACAGTATTTTTTATCAGGTGGTTTTCAGTTGGCTCTTTGTGCCACAAACACTGGTATTGAGATTCGGTTTGTGACAACTGCTAGGACATATTCCAGTAGAACCAATAGGGTGTCAGCAAACACAACTACCGCTATAAGTCTTAGTACATTAGCTGATATGACTGCTGGAGATACGGCAACTCTGGCGGTAGTTGGTTATGGTGAAGCGGGAGCAACTGAAAGAATCGATGGACTTTCTTCTGATATGGTAAGCTTTTTTTCCGGTTATTTAATGGGGTGATGATATGCCAACTAATAATTCTTTAAACAATGCAAGTTCAACCAATGTTGCTTCACAGACTCGAATTCTTACTGTATCCAATAGCAATAATTCGGGTACATCTGCTGCCCAAATGAATATTAGTGTTGGTGGCGGCTCTACTACCGGAGACCCACAAACAAGCTATATTGTATCTGCTGTGGATACTTGGTCAATGGGTGTTGATAACAGCGACAGTGATAGCTTTGTAATCTCTAAAAATGCTGCCCTTGGTACATTTAATTCTCAGAGAATTACTGTTAATGGCGTCAACACTTTTCCATTACAACCGTCTTTTTTGGCAATACCAACTAGTGATCGATTGAATGCAACTGGTACTACCACCCCAGCTACTGTTGGTCAAACAGTGGGATATACAGTAATATTCGATAAGTCATCTGGTATTAGTGGTACAGAATTTAGTAATACAACTCCTGGACAATATATGCTTATGGCATCAGTTACTCTTAGTAATTGCTTAATAAATACAGGCGCAATTCTAAGGATTCGCGCAGGAGGTCCGAGAGGGTTGATTAAAACTATTAGAAGACCAGCTTCTTCAACCGATCTGTCTATTAGTCTTTGTGGCATTATTTCAATAACAGGCCCTATTTCAACTTTTTGGGTAACTATAGCGGGTCTTGGTGAATCAACAGCTAGAAACACCATTGTGGGTGGTACCGCAGACGTTAAAACGTTTTTTGCTGGATATTTAATGGGTTAAGATAAATACTTCTTTCTCACTGCTTGCCTCCAAGAACCCTTTATCTTGGGGGCTTTTTAAATGAATGTACCTGTAGACATACCACCAAATATCATGGCGTTAAGTTCAAAGCCGTTTGTTATTGATGAGAGACTAAGCATCTGTTCATTAGACATATAAAAGTGTAGTTGAACTACCTCTCCGTCTTGCTGAAAATAAACTCGATGATAGAACCGATCTTGAAGTGCCTCTGATGGTTTTGAGGGATATGGTGAGGTTTCTAATATGTTAGTACCTAATATAGCACCTGACGCTATAGAATCTTGAACTACTGGTGCTGTTGATGTACTGGTAATATAATCTACCGTAATCTGACCACTGGCTGTCCTATCGACATAAAAGTCAACCCAAGGTATGAACCATCTCTCATCACTATCCATATTAAAGTTGTATTCCTTGGTCTTTATCTCCATTTGTGAAACACGCTCTATGGTACCACCACCACGATAAGGATTAACTACCGGCGCTAAATTAGTATTAATACGTATCGTATCTTTATCAACATACACTACTTCTTGGATAGTATTATTTAAATTATTAAATCCGGGACCTACAAGGGGTCCAGGAGTAATATTATTAATAAATATATACGGTGACCGGGTATTAAAATTATGGTTTATAACTGTAAGAGTAACAAACCCAATACCTTGTGTTATATTAGTAATCTGGAGCGACATGGAATTACGGGATAGATTTGGAGTAAGGATAAACATAAATCCTTGTTGGTTACCTGCAAGTACTGATCTAAACTGACTTTGTTTTCTTTNNANGATGTTANCCAAAGGTNCCNGGAGATGGNAATATCCTAAAGCNGTAATTGAATCGTCACTATAAGACCATGTATTTCCTATATAATCTAATACCAATACCCTATTAGGAAACGTATCACTCTCTAAGTAATTTGCTTCATCTGAAGAGTATGAGAAGTATGCAAGTTCTTCAAAGTAATCACGAATACCTTGTACTCGTTGCGGTCCAAATTTCGTATTGCTAATATCAAACACTGTATCGGGAATATCTACATCAATACGTTCTACATTGAGTCCATTGCATGCATGAATACCAACAGACCCCATACCAATAACCACTTTATCAAATGGGATTATTGAGTTGGTGGACTCTACACCAAGTTCTGTATTAATCTTTTGAAGTTGGAATAATTGAACTGGATTGCCGGTAAAAACGAGTTCATAGGTACTTGATTGAAAGAATATTATCAATCGATCTTTCAATGATTCTACCGCAATGATTGCTTCATTAGTAGGAGCATCAAGAAAGTCTCCCAGACCTTTTATATCACTACGCCATGAATCAACCGCTGTAGGGTCTCCATATTGCTTACACCATCTTATTCTGTTTTTAAATTGCAGTTCATTAGCACCAACCATCTCTCTTGTACCAAATGTTATAAGTACATTCTTAAAGGTAGTTATGATCAATGCAGTTAATAGAGTGTCTCCTGCAGCATTAGTAACCGGTGGTGGTAATGTATTCCAATTTACTGAATCATAATATTGTATGCCATCAGCAGATACATTGTTAACTACATAGAGATTATAATCAGAAGCCTGAGCGGCTCTATAGTTAGTGGAAGAATGAAAATCATGATCAGTGCCAGTCCAAAGTCCAGTGCCGGATCTATCCCAACCTAAAAGTTGATATTCATAAGCAAAGTTTGTATCAAAGACTATTGTTCTTTCAGTGATAATACTTTCTTCTTGAAAAAGCGCTATATGCATAACGGGGTTTGCAGGATAATAATAGACAGCGGAATTTTGGACTTCACCGAGAAATACAACTAGTCCAATAGTGGTATTAAATTCTCCCTCTCCAAATGCACCAGTGTTTAACATTTGAACGGGAGTGCCCAAAGCTGGTACCGTATACTGATTTTCAAAAACTGAAAACATCTGTCCAAATTTAAGTGGATCTACCAAACCGGGAACAATAGAAACAAAATCGCCTACTCCGTTGGTCGTACCAATTTCCAGTCTCAACCGAGTAAACTGTTCTTTAGCGGTAGGAAGAATATCCGGACCGTCTTCCATAGGACGAGCACCAAAACGTTTCTTAATGCGTCCACGCCAGTTATATACATTACGTAATAGTTCATACGCATCATCAGCTATAAGCCAAGGTTTTTTATTGGTTTGCGTACCTGATTTTAGTGGAGCAATGAGAAAGTTTTGGAATGCCATATTATATTCCTACCAGGAAAAATTATTATTACCAGATCCAAACGAATTTCTATCACTGAGTTGATTTGTATATATAGTACCGGTTTGTTCATTAGCGTACTGTACCCATGAGCGACGTTGAACAAGTAGTTCTTGTCTTTTATATTCTGGGAACAATGATTCTGCACTGTCGTTATCATTACGATCTTGGAATATCTTAATTGCAGCACCATACGCTATGTATTGCCACCATTGTTCTAGTTTGGGTGTATCACCCGCTGCAAGTAATGCTGATGGTCGTATATACACTTCCATTTCAATTGGATATGGTTGGTCTGGTACTGGTCGCACAGTAAATTTATTATCATAATAAAGCAGGCTTGTTGGTCGTGATGGATTGTAAGGGAATGTCATCGCATTGACTTCAATACCCGCCTTAGGCGCAATGTTAAAACTTATCTGGAAAGCGCCAGTAATGTAGTTAATAGTGTTTAATCCGGCACCTACATCTCCGATAAGATTACCCGCTCCATCATCATGTAATTCCAAGCCAGTATTAGCTGTGGTAACTGATGAAAAGGTGACATTGTTTCTGAGTACTGGAATTGCGGTTAAGGTACCAGTAAAATCAGTTAACCCACCAATTGTACCCGAGGCTACTTGAACAATGTTATTTGTTTTAGGCCATATATTAAAGTATTCTTCTGGCTTTTGAGAGAACATCATTTTGCTACCAGCAGAATACATCGGATAATGTGTCGTGATATAGTTCTGGTCAAAGTTTAACAATTGAGGGACTATAGCGGTACTATCGGTTGCATATTCAGATATAAAGGGTTCACACCACCACGTTAATTTTGTTCTTAATGAAAACAATCTCAGTTCTTCTGGGAAGTCATATAAAACAAATGTATTTACATACTCAATGATTTCAGCATCAGATATCATTTGTGCAGACGGAGAACGAGTAAGTCTTCTTACTTTTATAATTATTGCCTGTAAATTTGATGCCATAACTTTCTCCTAAGGGTATGGTAAAACATTTTTAGTTGCGCCAAGTAAGGTTGTAGCGACTTCACCAGAAGGGACTGCTTGAGCGCTTTGTAAAGGGGCTGCAGGAACCACAAAAGAATCAAACAAGCTTGAATCAATATCCGTTACAAAAAAATCAGGAAACGCAGGAAAAACAAGAGTAATCAATCCAGTTTTGCCGTTCAATTGATTCATGCCGTATTCAGCAGGTATAAGAAACTTAATATATTGACCAACAAGAAATGTATGCGCAAAAGATGTTTGCACTACTGCAAATTGTTGTCGTGTTATTCCAGTGATTGTAGCCAAGGCTGGTGTAAATGTAGGAAACAGTTCTGCTCCGCTTGGCATATCAATCCTTTAAAATGCTATTTCTGGTGTTTCAATTTCTACGGTAACAATATTAGTTGAAGTAAAATCTGCATCTTCAAAATCAAGCTTTTGGAAGTTAGTTCTGTGATTTTTAGAATTGATTCGGACAGTTCTTTTACCATCCGCATTTCTTTCATTAATATGAACCGGAGTAAATACACCGACTGCTAAATGTTTTGCTACCATATAAGGAAGTTCATAGTTATTACCATCTATTAATGAATAACTACGTACTTGATCCTCAGGATACTTATGAAAAGGAAAGGTTAATTCTGCACCCTTTGTTTCTAAGTTAGAGAACTTTCCTTTAACCATAGTATGATCACGATCATATTGCTTCTTATACGCTTTTTCTTTTTCTTTATCGTTAAATTTTGGCATATACATTTTTTTTCCTTTTTAAAGAGGGCACCCAATTACGAATGCCCTATGTGTATTATCTATTATCTACCAAGTAAGATTTGCCAGCTACCCAATACATAACGTCACCAATAGCACCAGCAGGACCAGCCGTTAAGCCAGCAGCTGCAGCACCACCAAGTGTCATACCAATTATTGAAGTATTAACTACCGCATCAGCCAATGTATCTACATTATTAGCAAGTGATAAAGCAGTATTTTGACCAAATACATTTACCGTTGCAGGCGTGTAGTCACCGTTAGCCCCTATTGTTGCGTTCGTAGGGAATACGAATGCATTAAATGCACTTGTATCTAAATCAGTAGTGAATGTGCTTGCAGTTACCGCGTTAATGGTTGCAGTCAATTGGTTAATCTGAGTCATAGCATTTTGTGGAGATACAAGGTTAAATCGAACCTTTTGACCAACACGATACCCATGATCAACACTTGTTGTTACTACCGCATTTGCCGCTCTTGTAATATTTACTATAAAGCGGTATTGCGGATAGAAGATGCTACTCACGTTTACTTTGCGCCAGAAACCGGCGTTAGCAGATGCGCCAACCGTGTTTGCTAATGCATTAGTAATAGTAAAAAGAAGATTGTTATTAACGGTAATTTGGAAATCAATTCCGTTAAGTGCAAACCTATCAAGAAGAGCTGCAGATTGACTTAGTCTAACCACATCACCAGTTTTTAATGCAATACCAGAAGCTGCAATAGAAGATGTAGTTATTGCTGGATTTACATTATTAGATGTTGCTGCTGTAGCAACTGATGCTGATATTAATGGATCATTGCCTTGATCAAGTGTCGTAAAACCCAAGGGAGCAGGTACAACACCCATAGTTAATGGATCATTTGCCACAGTATCTAATTTAACAGTTGCAAAAGCTGTACCACTTGGAAAACCACGTTGCCAATAGAATGTAGTACCAAGGTCAGCAGCGCCGCCAATTGTTGCAATAGCAGTTGCATTGTAAACCCACATGAAATCTACATTAGATGGGATAGCAAGGTTAACATTAGAACCATTAGCAGTAAATCTGCCTTGAGTTATTATTGTTCCGTCCATCTTAAACTCCTAACCGTAAGGTACATCTTAAAGCAACAACCCACGCGTCATTTAAAATTCTATATGCCGCACCAAATTTATAACCAGCTGTAATATTTTGCGCCAAGGCACCCGAGTAAATTGCAGGGCGAAAAAGAAACTGAGCTGAAAATTGGTCTTGTTCAACGATTCCGTATGATTCTTTAGCGACGATAAAGACATTTAGAATATCTCTACCGAGTGCGGAAGCGTTAGGAATTACAGAACCAATTGAAGATACTAAGAAGCGGCAGTTATTCACTGCGCCCCACTCAGACTCAATTGTTTTGCTTTGATCAGGATATTCAGACTTAGCAATAAACTTAGGCATAATAGCGGGATTTTGAAGATCTGGGATTATACGGCTATTTGCCAACCCTATGAAACTATTGCGCGTTGGAGATGTCGCAAATTTCAAGTCGCCTTCAATTCCACCTAAAAACGTGCGTGCATCGTTATTAATTAACTGAGTAGTTACTTTATCAATATCTGGTGTAGTAATATTTGTAGGAAGATCACCATTGGTACCAAAAGTTGCGTTAACAAATGCGGCTGTTCCTGAAAGCATGTCACGTGTGAGTTCGTCTTCTGTACGACGTAAACTATCACCCAAACGAATAGCAGCGTTGTTTAAAACGTTGTCTTGAGCTTGTAAAGTTACTTGCTCGTTAATTATTATATACGTTCCATAGAATGAAATTTCAGCATCAATATCGACAGCGGTCAAAAGTTGCGCATCAGGGTCGATTCCGGTATTACCGAGAGGAACTGTTGCGGATGACAGGGGATTATAACGTCTGAATCGTGCAATATTACCACCTCGTGCTGGCATATGTTCACGCATCGCAGGGATACGGTGAATATAGTTAGGCACTGGAGTGCTTAATATCATTTGATTAAATGATACTTG
>JGI1221J13441_10000690_pt1 | contig 14867 bp, 26 predicted proteins | sample LakVidmifraction_4_FD_13441 | JGI IMG/M metagenome (IMG submission 13441) | reverse complement strand
ATTTCAATTCCTATTTTTTTTAGTCTTTCTGTAAATACCGTTATCTTATGCAAATTAATTTTTTCTTCTAGCCATTTCACATAGTCATCACTAAAGTGTTCTACTCTTTGCTCCATTAACGCTACTGTATAAACATCCAATTCTGTTTCTTCTCTGTAAATTTGTTTAATATCCATAAACATATTTATAATTTAGTTAAAAACTCTTTTCGTTCTCTAAAGATAACTATATTTTATTGATAAACAAATTTATTTTAAAAATTATCATTCGGTTTGATATTTAAATTATTGTGGATTTTATGCAATTCCGCTGTGTCATTAATTAATTTGGCGTGATACAGCTCTTTTTGCTCATCCAAACTTTTTGCACCTTTTCTAGGCATCGGGTCAATTCCGTTGATCAGGAATCCTTTGCCGTTATTGTATTCGAAGTATAATTCCTCGTCAATAATTGTCGGTGAACCACCCGTAAATNTGTCTTTTATTTTTGGCGTTCCAATCATTGTGGTATTCTTCATCGTTGGATGTTGGGTTAACCTGTGGCAAATTATAAAATTATCCGCCTTATTAGCAAAAGGTTTNCCGCCNTCGATATTTGATTTTTGAGGTGGCGCAACGTGTCCGTTGTAGATGTGTTCTTTTGGGTAAAATCCNCTNCTNCGACCGCTTTCGGTGTTTGGATGAGCATTGATAAAAATACTTTTTTGCTCTATTTTGTTTATCATTTTTAATTCATTCATAACTTTGTAATTTTCAGAGTAAACAAACGGAGTGTCTAACCCATTGAACGGGTCAATTAACAAACAATCCGTTTGAGTTGATAGCCATACATCTGTCAACTGGGTGGGGGTGTACATTCTTTGATTATCAACGAATTTAAAGTAATTTTCGACAAGCATTTCGGCTGAACGAACTTCTTTGTGATTTAATTCAAAATAATTTTTACCAGTCCATAGTTGAATTAAATCTCTCATCACTTTGTGTGCATAATTTTCGTCCATGAAGAGCGTGAATTGCAAACCATGCGTCATCGCCAAACAAAGGAAGTACCATTCAGCCCAATAGGTCTTCCCAACATTATCATGTCCTAAAATAATTGTTAATTCACTTGGTTTGTAAACGAAGTGTTTATCTAGGTCGCAACCAATACCCAAACCCATCTGTATTTTTCCATCTGTCAACTTGGTAAGATAGTCGGTACTGTGCCCGTTTTTTAATATGCTCATAAGATTAGGCCCTCTTTATAAAATTGGCTACCAAGTTCATTTGTCCACTCTACGCCATTGTCTAAATACTCTTTTTTCTTTAAGACTAAATAATTTTGAGCTTTTAAGTGATTTTCATTTCTTTTCACATCCAACGTTTCTATTTGGGGAAATTGGCTTACCCTCACTTCATCCTCCCAATGTTTACCATTTAGCCATGTCACGGGATTTTTACGATATTGTAAATCGGGAGTATTTTTAACGTAATTATCGACAACTGCTAAAATAGCCTTAATTTCTGAATCTTTTAGGGCTGTGAATTTTTTATGTGTTTTTTCTCGACCTATTTTTTTGTCGTACTTATTCCAAAATAAATCAAACTCAATCTCTTTATCTTTATCTTTATCTTTATCTTTATCTTTATAGCTAGATTTTTGCTTAAGCAAACTTGTAGCATTGCTAGATTTTTGCTTACCACCCTTAGAGCCCGCTACCTGTCTAGCTTTCCTGTTGTTTGAAAGCATGTCAAATTGGTCATTTAAGAACTTTATTGAAACAGAATCCGACTTTTTTTCGTGTGATAAAATATCAAATAAAATTAACTTTTCAATTAACTTTTCATCATTTTTAAACTTCTTTTGAAGCGTTGTTTTAGTTACGCTACAATCTTGCACCCAATAATAAGCGCATACAGAAATGAATAATCCTTGCATCTCGTAAGATTCAAGACTTATATCTCCGTTCTGCCATTCCTGTGCAGTAAAACGAAAATATGGTAGTTCTTTAGCCATGATTACACTATTTTTTTAATCTATTTCTAATTTTATAAAATCTTCGCCTTTTTTTACCTTCACTTTATACTGATGAAGTTCAGTAATTTCCTTGTCATTTACGCCATATTTTTTCTGTAAAATATCAATAATTAACTTCGTGGGATTGTCAATATCGCTGCCCCAGTTGCTAAATCCGTAGGTAATTGTTAACTTTTTAAACGATTTCAATTCTACTTTCGGCAAAGACAATAAAACAAGTTTTTCGTACATTTTGTATTTTTCGGTCTTGAATCTACGACCCCGCCACGCCTGATTAACTGACAATGGCTTGATTTTTAAAGTAAATGTCATAACTCCATCTTTACATTAAACGCCGTATGACCGCCAATCACTATACCTACTCCGATTGCTTCTTTTTTTCCACCTTGCATGTAACCCATTGCGTAAGATTTGCTGTCTATTCCGCAACCTACTTGCATTGCGAAAAGAGCGGAGTATTTTCCAAAGAACCATTCAACATACATTTGAGTATGAAAATGACCGCTAACTGTGCTTACCATGTCTCGTTTGGCGGCTGTTTTAGCTACACTAGACTTATCTCCATGAATATAGCGTACTCCATCAACGTAAACCTCCGTTACGTAGTTCCATTTAGGCGTTTCTAGGACTTCTTTAAATTCTTTTATCCACTTGCTCGGGATGTTGCTAGACTGCGCCTTACGGACTATAATTCTATCGTGGTTTCCAAGGGTTACATCTGCTTCTGGAAATGCCTTATACCACTTAGAAATACGCTTAATAGCTAACTCTAGCTCGTCTTTTCCACCCATACCATCTGCATCGGTTTCGTGATAGCTGGAGTAATGCGAATCAATTAAATCGCCAATAAATATCACTTTGTTACAATTGTATTCTTCAAATGTTTTAATACAATAATCTAGGTAACCATCTAGGCAAAACGGCTCGTGCAGGTCTCCAATCACTAAAACTCGATTTTCAACTTTAATCAATTTTTTATAGGCTTTAAGTACATTTCCGTATAACCTTGGACGCTCTTGTTTCATATTTTTAGTTTAATTTTTCGCAATTTACAATAAATTATTTACCTTTTATTCAAATCCTTTTGTTAAGAATTGTCTAAATGCTCTTTGGATGTCTATCTGTTGTTCTATTGTCCATTTGTCTGCAGAATCCATTATCTTACTGTCGAGCGTTCTTATTTGAGAAATCATGTTTTTTATTCTTACTTTCAATGCTTTGCCTATCATTCCCTCGCAATCTTCCAATAGGTCGGCTATTGATGGTAGTATAGCAATTGATGCTGTTAATTTCTGTTCTTTTGTCATTTTTTAGTCTATTTCTTGATTGTTTTTATTTTCAAATTTTTGTTCTTTTGTTAATTCTTGACGCATCAATACGCTGTATCTTTTTAGTCTATTTACCGATTGTATTCTGGGTTTTTCAATCTCAAAAAGTCTGTTTTTAAAGTTCATTAAATAAGATTTATAATCGTTATTTGGTTTTTGAGATAAAAAATTTGCTATATTTTTATTCCCATGAATAACCGTTGCGTGGTTCTTGCCAAATAACTGACCGCATGTCTTTAATGAGTTGTTTGTGTAAGCATACTGATAGGCTATTATAAAGTAACGGGCAACTACAAGCTCTCTTTTTCTGCATTTATCCATTAGTTCCTCTTTTTTAAAGCCACTAGCGGAAAACAAGTCCTTTTCGGTTAAACTACTAGGCAAGCATAGCAAATCTCTCAAACATTCCTTGCTTTGGTCATCAATGTATTTTGTGCTTCCGCTAGATTTTTGATAATAAATATCAATCAAATCTTTTTTTGTGAATTTGTAATCTTTGCCTACTTTTTTGTGGATTGAAATTTTCATTACATCTAAAAAATCAATTATTATTTTTTCTCCTTTTCTCATTTTTTCTCTGTTACGTTGTAAATTATTCCTAGATTCAATTTCCTAAACTCTTCAAAAAGTTGTTCGAAAGATTCGGACTGTATATTTATTCCTGATGCAAAATAATCTTCTTTTTTCTTGTGGTACACCACGTGGAACGTTTTTTTAAAAGTCAAAATGTTTGGTTTTGCATTTTCATTAATCGTAAATACTGACCGAATGTCGTTGTCTTTTTTCATTTTGTTTGTTTTAATTGTGTAATTTGGTTTACTCTGTTTTTACTCGTTTCTATGTCTTTATGTTGCACATTTGTGTTGATTAGTTGTGTGTTATAGGCAATTGTAAGAGCGACCTCACGGCTTAATGAATATGTATACATTCTGATGAACTTTAGCTAATTTCCCATTCTTAAAACCTCGTTCTAATGTCATTGCCTTAGTGCCGACAGGTTCAACTAATATCAGTTCGTTGTATAACCTCATTCCTGCATTAAAAAACGCTTGTTTCGTTATTCCCGTAAAGTCTTTTTGGTAGCCCTTACGATCCCTTAAATCCCCAACCACAAAGACAGCGTATCCATTTTTCTTTATTAAATTACAACTCTTGCTGATTATTGAATTGTATTTAATAATAAATTCAGCATCCTTCATATTACTTAAATCTTCAGGCAAATCAGAATATACTTCCAANTTCATATAAGGCGGGCAACTGAATAATAAATCAAATTTAATGTTCCATTCATCACTTAATACCTGTTCGCTATCGCCACAATACCATTGTGGTTGATTTTTTATGTCAAGTATTCCGATTGATTGTTCCCTATTGCTTGTACATTGTTCTTCCCTTAATTCAATACCAGTGTATTTATATCCCAAATAGTTTGAAACTATTCCACGAACAGAGCCTCCAGCAAATGGGTCAAGTATCAATCCCCCATCAGGGCAGAACCATTTGTAAATTATTTCACAAATCACAGGGTCAAATACACTCATATTTTGGTCTNTTCCGTAAGTTGCGAAATTACCGGAAGAAAAATTTTTGCCATATTCATAACTACCCAATTTACTTTTTGCATGGGTGTTTTTAATTGCGTCTAACCTTCCTAATTCTGACTTAATACCCAAATTTAGCCATTTGCGTCTTAGCTGTTGCCATTTAGGGTCACGCTTGCTTAACACAGTTGTTGGACAAAGCAAATATTTATCTGCCAAACTCAACTTTTCTTTAATTTCATTTCCAAACAAATCATTCATACTATTGAGATTTAAGAAACAACTGCCCATAACAGCACCTACCCAAAATAGGGGCTTTAGTAGTTATATGAAGTTTTGTGCTTCGATTAATATTCATTGTTTAATTACTATTTTCATTCTATTTATTATAATTCATAAACGTATTTTAACAAACCTCGAAAAGAATATTCTTTTATTTCATTGTTATATACAATTCTATAAATAATTTCATCATAGATTGGCATTCTTTGGTCTTTTAAAATTTTATTTACTATTAAATTTCTAGCTTCTTCTATTGTTATATCTTCTGTCATTCTTTTTATTTTTAGTCTATTAATATTGAATTAATTTATCTTCTTGTTTGGGAGTATACCAACTACTATCTGGTCCGTTCCAAACCTCGTGCCCATTGCACCCGTTAAACTCTGCGAAAATATCACTTTGTTCTTCCAAATTCTTAATATTAACAGTTCCTATTTCAGTCTCTAAATTATTTCTGTAAGCAATTCCATCTAGTATGTCAATACCCCCAATTGTAAAGCTTTGGGTTGATTTTTTGAACTCTGGCAACATATTGAACGCTTCCATCATTTCGATTAATTTATCGTTTATATTCGCCATCTTAAAAGCTTTCAACAGTTGCCCATTTCGCCCAGTCGCCCGTGCTGTCAATTACGCTTTGCGCTTCTTCTTTTGTTTCAAAAATCCAAGCGTCAACGGCACATCCTGTGTTTCTACCACTTTCACAAACATAAGAATTTTCGGTTGCTGAATTATCAAAAATAACGTATTGAACTGCATCAACGATAAAATCGGCGCTTTTGATATGGTCATTCACTAGTTCCATTGTTTCAAATAATTTTACTTTTTCATTAATTGTATTTCTTACTTTAAACATAATTTCTATTTTTTTATTGTTACGTCTTATTGACATTACAAATATACATATCTTTTTTCGTTCCGCAATACTTTTTAACATATTTATTCACATTTATTTTAGAAAGTCAATGTTTACGGTGGTTGTATAGTGAAAATAAATATCGTTTATAGAAGCGATATTGGCAAATATCGTGTTTAAAGGCAATAAAAAAAGGGTGCGAAAATTAATCTACACCCAATTTATAAAGGAAATCAATCTATTTTTCGTTATACAAGCTGCTTTCCATAATTCTTCTCCTGGATAGTCCGTTGCTTACTTTCCCATTTACCTTATTCCACATAAGGAACGCTTTTTGTATTTCTATTCCAGTTGCATCTGCGTTGGAATATCGCACAACCGTAGACTTGGAATAGCCACCCACACCGATATTGTAGCACAAAGAAACAAGCGCATCGAATTGATTCTGGTTTAATGCAGTCTTAGCGTACTTGTTGACCGCATTTTCATATCCTTTAACAGTTGTGTCAAATAGTTCGTAGGCTCTTTCTGTGCATATTGGTTCGTCCGACATTGATACCTTCCTTCCATCTTCGTAGCGCGTTGAACCAATTCCGATAGTCGCCACCTTAGCTGAACATAAATAAGGCTTAGTTCGCAAACCTTCAAATCCTGCTATTAATTCTTTTCCTTTTTTGCTTAATTTCATCTTGTTTGTTTTAATTGTTTAACTTGGTTAACAATGTGTATAAAAGAGCGGGGTTGTTTTCTATTTTAATGCGCAATTTGCCTTAATGGTTATTTGAGAAAGTAATCCTTGAAACTTGGTATCAGTATTATTTTCGCCACCCATCCAAAGCATATCTTCTGCATTAAATATCATCGTCCACCGCATTCGAACCACTATCCCTTCCTCTTCGTTTTCTTTTCTTATCAAGTTGTATATATCTTGCTGTAGTTTTTTGTTTTCGGCTTTTAACAATTTGTATTTTTCTTTTATTTTTTTCATATTTAAGTTAATTAAGTTTCTCTATTTCTTGTTTCATTTCGATTTAATTGGTCTTGTGTTGCACATTTGTGTTGATTAGTCGTGTGTTAGCGTAATTGCTCGTTTATTTCTCTGTTTTCAGAAATCAATCTTATCATTTGTTTAATAGATTGATTTGTAAACAATTCTAACAAACCAACCAATCACTAAGCCGATTAAAAGTATTTTTACCCATTGAAATAAGCCTACTTTGTCAACTATTCGTTTAGTTTTAACCACTTCTTTGATACGCCATTTGGTAACATATTCAATTAATTTAATCGAATCTTTCTGTATCTTATACTTCCATTTGGTTTCGTGCCTAGTCGGTTGCGCTTGATAGTCTGGACATATCGATTCGATATTTCGCACTATAATCGAATCTTTGCCGTTTATCCTTACGGTGTCTAATACTTTTAGAGTTACGATAGCCGTAGAATGCTTGTATCCTCTGTTTACGGCTCTTTGATGTATCTTTGAAGTGTTAGCGCACGAGCACAGGATTAAGACGCTTAGAAGTAGCCTATTCATTTTTAAGTATTTCGTATTTGTGCTTAATTTGGCTTACCTCATATTTGAAGCCTCCAAACATTGCCGCCATTAAGGTCAAATAGATTATTGAAATTACTATAAAAACTATTAAATTTTTTTTCTCCATATTTTTGTCTTTTAGATTGTTTTAAACAAAAATACAAATATTTTATTGATAAGGCAACTATTCTTTTATGGAATTTTTTACGGTCTTAATTAATTTAACTATCTTTTTTGCTTTATCGAGCATAGAATAACCATATATTTGAGTGTAATTTTCGTCAATACTTTTTGTTTCAATTACGATAAATACTAGACTTGTAATTTTTGTACTTAAATATTCAACCGAAATAACGGAATTTAGAAGGCTATTCAAAATATGAAAATCAACAGCGTAAACAAGCAGAATAGCCAACGAATAGCCAAACACTTTCGGCATAAATCCTAAGCGCAATTTTCTGCTAGAAAACAACTTTTTACGCCTAGCAACGGCAATGCCAAAGCACGTGTCGATAAGTGCCATGAATCCAACCAAAAAAACAACCGCAAATATTGGGGAAAAAAACAAAAATAAACTTTCAGCAATAGACATTAGCCAAATACCCATGTTGAAATTATTTTTTAAGTACATTAATTTGTGCATATCGTCATATCGTTTGGTATATCTATATCAATTGTCATTGTCCACCCAGCTAGCAAATTTTCAAATCTTTCTGTAAAAGGCTCGCAGTTTCCAACCGACCCAACTACGATACTGTTGTCCCAGAGACCCCCACGTCGCATTAATTCATAGGCACGATTAAGCACTCTCAATTGAGTGTCTAGTACATCTTGCTCGTTCGAATTGCCTCTAAAAATATCGATTGTTTCGTCCTTTGACATGTCTACCACATCCATCGCAATAAGGCTAACATTGAAACGAATTACGCTACCCTCAAAAGATGCATTATTGACCATCAAATGAACCAAAGGAAATATCGTTTGTTTATTTAAATCTACATCAAATATGTTGCCCTCGGTTACTGTGTTTACAAGTGGGTCGCCTTCAAAATGAGCTCGAATTGACTGTGTTAAATTGTTGAATCCTTGCATTATTATATTATTTCTTTTGTTTGAAATCCAGAAAATGAGTGTTTGGGATTTTTCACTTCCATCGCGTTTTGGAATGCAATTTCTTGTTCACACATCACGTCGAAGTGATACCCAATCGCCATTTTTGGGGGTGTAATTTCTGCCATTTCCTCGTCATAAGTGCCTTGTTCAAGTACTATAGTTCCAATTTCAACAACTGCGTGAACGCCTTGACCGTACGCCAATTCGTCAACGTACACGCCACGTTTAATAAGGTCTTTTAACGCACTCTCTTTATCTGAATAGACTAGTTTGTATATGTTCATATTATTGACGAATTAATAGTTTTATTCTTTTTTGCGATAAGGTGTGACTAGTTGGATTTGTAAATGTTGCCGTTGTTCCATTGTCGTACGTTTCCGTAATTGTTGAAGTTCCAGTTAAACCTGTTTTGCTAATTACGTCTGCATTTCTCGTTACCGTTGAACTTGTTGTTGGGATGTAGGAAGTGGCGTAAGAGCCTGTTTCTAGTTGTGCGCCCCACAGGTAGACGCTCTTCCCATCATTATTAAAATTATGAGTCGTTCCATTGTGTAGATAAATTTGAGTTAGAATTTGTGCGCCAGCTCCGGCGGTGGCTTTAATAGAGCATCTGCAATATCCATTTTCTTCGGATGTAATTAATGCCGAACCATTTGTCCAACTACCATCTGCTTCTACACCACCTACACCTACAACCGTACAATCATCAAGTTTAAAAACATAATCTATACTCCCCGTTGCATTATCTGACATGGCTAGAACAGCATGAGTAAGTTCTTTTTGCTTTAAATACACAGAAAAGATATAAGTGCCATTTGCTGCTGTTATAGTTTGGGATAAGCGATGAACTCCCGACCCTCCCGATGTTGTTATTATTTCAGTATTAATAGTGCCATCTGGTGAGGTTGTTGAATTTGCTGTTACCGTTGCTCTTAAAGTTGCCCAACTCGCACTATTAAACTCCTCACTTCTTAAAGCTAAATTAGTACTCTGCGTCTCTACCAATATACTAGGACATCCTCCACCCGAATAGTCCAATCTTGGTACGTTAATTCCAACACTTTCGATAAGTCCATCTTCGTTAACTCGTGTCGCTGTGGTTGCACGAACTACATTAAAATCAGCAGCTCCATCCGTTGGTTTCAGGGCGTATAATTTACCTGCTTGATAAGCGTTTGGCGTCAAAATTATTGAAGCATCGTCGAACAAACTCATAATAATTTTAGATTTTTAATTGTTTCGTTTAAGCATTTTTTCGCCTCGATAATTCCACCATCTGCCAATACTCTAATTTGAAAAGGCAAAAACAAGTTACCGACCAAATCCGTTTCGGGAGAAACGCTAATTAAATGTATGTATCCCCAACCAATATCATTTGAAGTTCCTTGACCAAATCCAATTTCATTAGTGTTTGCGGCTTGTCCCCAACCAATATTATTTGCCATTTTTTTGTGTTTTATTTAAAAAGATTCGTAATTTTTCGATATTCTCTTTTTTTGGTTTATAAACTTTTTTCAAATGAACCATCCTGTATAGTTGTTAGTTGTGTCGGGGTACATATCTTCATTATTATTTGAGTTGTATTCTGGAAACAAATCTCTATGAAAACTCATATAAGTTATAAATCGTTCTGTGTAATGTTGCGCCGTTTGCCGTTCTTTTTCTAGTAAGAAATCTAACTCATTTTTCTCTACGTTTGTAGCGTTTTCGGAGTTGTGTTTGTACACTCCTTTATTTGCTACTGTATAAGCTGCGTAAGGCAACCACTCCACCATTGACCAATGAATAAGCATAGGTTTAACATAGTCGTCCACGAGGTCTTTGTAGTTGCCCGTTAAAGAATTTGATGAAATATCTGCCTGTATCTTGTTTAATAATTTTGAGCCTAGATAAGTTTGTATGTGAATGTCCTGCGCTATCTTTATAAACTGCACAAACTTGTCTGAATCGACATTTCCGTTGGTCGATGTAAACCTAACTAAATCATTTTTTGTAATTAAGAGGGCTTGTGCCATTATTTGAATCGTTTATTAGATGGTAAGAATCCTTGATTTGGCATGTTAACTGGAAGTTGAGCTACAAACTCTTCGTTTTTAACAACATAGCCTTGTCTAGCTGCCTTTGCTTGTGCTATTTGCTTAGTTTGACCGCTGTTAATATCTAGTCCTGTTCCTGAAAGAGTAGCGTAAACCTGCTTATTCCATCTGTGATGGCAAGAACCACCGCCCTTATACTTCCAAATATCGTATGTATCAGCGCCTTTTGGCCCCCAACCGTTGTTTACTATCTGCGACTCCATCGCCACAATGTCCTCTTTTCGGTAAATCTTCTTGGCTTCAATCATTTTTCTGCAAAAAGCTCTTGATTTTTCAGTTGTTTGACCAGCGTAAACGTATCTGGTTAAGTATTTTATTTGATTAATTGTCTCGTCCTGTTTGCTTGTGATGTTTGGTCTATCCCTGCCTGTTGAAATGAAATTCCAAGCCTTAGTAAGTAGGCTCTTTTCCACTTCTTTTGATAACATTTCATTCTCGTAATCGTCATTATCGTAGTCCACCGCAAACTCATCAATCAATAACCATTCTGGGTCTGCATCATGACCTACTTTAATAAGTTCATTTGCTATATCGTCGTCATTTTGTGCGCTCAATTGCGTTACATCTTGACCTGTTTCTTCCGCTACTTGCTCGTCTGTAATTGCGTTCTCCAGGTCTGTAAATTCTAAAGGTTGCAAGGTCTTGAAAAATAATTTTAATGAAATACCGTTGAACGCTAGAATATCGTCTAAAGCTTCTAAAATTTCATCTTGAATTGGTCGAATGACCATATTATCAAACAAATTTGATGAGTTTTTGAGCTCATCTGCGTTTGAGCTAAATCCATTCGAACTAGCGACACCAAATAACAATGGACTTGTTACGTTATGACCTAACATTATTTTACGCAAACACTCTTCAGACAAGAATGTATAGTTGTCGGCAGCATTTTTTAAAGGAATGTCATCAATCGTTGTTCGGGTCTCCATATTGTCGTTAAACGCAATCACAACTTTTTGACCTCTTGAACCCGTTAACTTGTTCAATACTTTACTTGAAATTATTTCCTGTTGTTCTAAGCTTGGCACTCCATTGTTGAAATTAACGACCTTTGTTCCTGAAAATCCATTTTGAACCTCATTGATTAAATAGTCGGCTATTTCTTCCTCTAGCAAAGCGTAAGGCAAAGCGCCTTGATAGTCTGGATAGGCATAATACTTCATTCCAACCGCATAAGGTTTAGAGTAAAGTATTTCTATCTTATCATTAGAATAGCCAAATGCGGAAAATCTTTTTGGTGGAAATTTCTTTGTTTCTGTCCAATTATCGGAATAATAATATCCGATAATTATTCCATCTTTGTTGCATTTTTCGGATCGAACCAAATTAACGGGAATGTGAAATGCTTTAATTATTTTGTCGTGTTTATCGTTGTAGTGAACCTGTAACGCAAACTGACCGAGCAATTTCCTATCTAATGCAATCTTCCGCAAACAATCTTTATTAAATAGGCTCATCATTTGAGCGTACTCATTTGGCTTAGAATTGGCATTTAAAGCACTCAATCCTTTTCCGTAAATAAGTCTTGAAATGTTGTTTATAATTGCGTTATTTGTGGTCGAATTTGTATATCTGTCAATCAAAAATTGATAGTAATTATTATCGTCCCCAAACTCAACCCACTCATCCCTCTTGGATTCTTGTATCGTGGGCGTGGTGTACGCTGACAGTTGCATTACGTGAATGTTACTCATATACTATAAATTCGTTTGTTGTTGCGTTAGAAATGTATTTATCGTTGTTTACGGAAAAATTAACTAATTCTTGGTCAGTGCAGAAAATCTTCCCCTTAAACATGACAGACGCACCCTCTTTTAGTGTCAATGTGTAGCTGTGATTTTCTACTAATTCAAACAATGCAGAAATAGTCGTATAGTAATCTCCATAAATTGCGCTTATCAAATCAATTACCGTTGTTACATTTGTTTGCTCATCCGTTATTTCAAGAACACTAAACGAGCCACGAGGAACTAATCTAATTTCTTGAGACAATAAAGACGTTGTTAATATAGTCATGATATTATAACTAGAAATCAATGTTTTTGTTTTATATCCAAAAAAAAGAGGGCAACCTAAGCCACCCCCCGTTAAAATAAAATAATTTGAATTAAGCGTTAACGATTGAAGCGGTTGAGAATGCAGTAACTAAGGTAGCATCGCTCGAGGCATCAATTAGATTTGCAAATATTTTCTCCTGACCTACAAATGTAAGTGTGTATCCGTTAAGGTCGCCCATTGCAGTTCCGTTAGATACATTTGCAGTTGTAATTTCCATTCCATGCTCCAAACCAGCCAAAAAATATTGGTTATTTCTGTTCTTAATTACAACATTTGGTCGACCCCACGCAAGTAATTTAACATTTTTATGCGTTGCGGCATCTTGTTTTTTCAAGATTATTGACAACGTTTGCTCAACAAAACTTGTTCCATTTTCTCTACTCGAATTAAAAACTTGTTCGAAAGAATTCGTACCTTTTACCTCGTATTTGTACAAGCTAGATACTCCAGCGACATCCGTAATCAAATCGGTATTTGTTATATCAAAAGTTGTTCCCGTAATATCTCCATAATTGATAAAATAGACAGCATCAATACCTCCAACGGCATCTTTGCACACTTCTAATCTACCATTTCCTAATGCACATGACATATTTTTAAGTTTTTTAAGTTATAAAAAAAGGGAGGAGCGTCTACCCCTCCCCAATTAATTAAATTTGTTAATATTAATTTGCAGCGTTAACTATTCCGTAAGTAACTAACTCACTTGCAAATCCGTACTTTGCGTCTGCCGTAAATCTCATGATTACTCTTACATTTTGCGAACCATCTAAATCACTCATATCTAACACCTTAACTTCGTTTTGATTATTCATCAAACCAGTCGCAAAATACAAATTTGAAGTTTGTCCAAGCAAAGCAGTATTAGCCGCTAAGCCGTTCGCCATGAAGATTTCAACGCCATCAAAAAACAGATTGCCCAACACTTGATTTGTTCCTTTTCCATCGTATCCATTTGCACCAAGTCCAGAAGCACCGAACCCACCAAGCGCACGAATGTACGCTCGGTAAATGTTTTGCGAAACGTATAATTTCAAGTCTTCTTTTCCGTACAATGAAGATGGTAAGGCGTCGACGATTTTACCTAGTTCCGTAATAACATTTGAAGCGTTTACAGTTGTTCCCTCTATTTCTTGACCAGCTGGTAAAGACGCATCAGTAGCTAATTGCGTCATGATACCATCAAACTCGCCAGCCGTTGCGTTAGCGCCTCTCCAGATTGAAGTCTCGATGCTTGCAGCTACTTTTTCAGAGGCATGACCGATTAAAAAGTCAGCAAAGTTCTTGGGCAATGTATCAAATGCACTGAAACCCATTGATAAAGATTCATAATCCGATTGAAAGTCTTTTTTACAAAGTTGCAAATTAACCTGAAAAGATTCGGGCTGCAATATTTTTTCAGTCAATGTGATTGTTGAAGTCGGGTCGAAATCGCACGTCGCATTTTTAACCAATCCATCTGTCGCAATCTTTTTGATTACCTGCTTGAATTTTACGTTTGGCATTACTGTTATTCCTCCTTTTTCTAAAGTAGGGCCGCTTAACAATGCAGCCGCTAGGTATTTACCAGCAAATTCCCCAGCGTAAGTTGTTGTAATTGAAGTTGTTGTTGCCATTTTAATTTTTTTAGTTGTTTTAAATTGTTTTTAAATGTTGCTTATTTTTTCCATTATTGAATGGATTGTTGTTCTGTTTGCTTTTGGCGAAATTCTGAAAATAGAAACTTCTTTTTCATTCTCTGGATTGTAAGAAATTGGTTTCGGTTTTTCGCTTAATTCAATTGGTGCTACTTCTTTCACTTCCTCAACTTGACCAGCTAATTTAACTTTCAATTCTTCTATTTCTTTTTTCAATACTTCAACTTCTTCTGTTGAAAAATGTGTTTCCTTTGTTGTTGAACTTGTTGTTATTTCTTTTTTTGGAGCTGTTACTTTTTGTGATAATACTTCCTCAACTACTGCTTCTTCAGGCACTAATTCTTCTTCCGAAACCGCTTCTTTGATTTCTGCGATAATTCCCTCCTCTGCAACTACTAATACA
>JGI1221J13441_10000688_pt1 | contig 14879 bp, 13 predicted proteins | sample LakVidmifraction_4_FD_13441 | JGI IMG/M metagenome (IMG submission 13441) | reverse complement strand
CTTTAACTCTTGCATGTCTGTGAATAGCTTTGTTACGCCTAAAATCGATCCAGCTACGTCTATTGTTTGTGGTTGTGGGCTTGTAGTGTTAGTGGTTTTTCGTTTGATGAATGGGTTCATAGGTTTGACAGGTCTATTTTATTATATTATGATGCAAGCATTATGCAAATCATAGGAATTCTGGTAGGAGTGTTTGTAGGAATATGGGTTCTGGCTTTTATTTGGCAAATGATAAGAGCTGTTTTTAATTTTTAGAGCCTTTAAGTGCGCTACCCCCGCCAACCTTCCCACCCAATTCTGGTACAACCTTTATTGATAACTCGTTATCAGCGGCTCGGATTAGTTTGAACTGCTTAGCTAGAGTCAAATCAGTGGCATTTGAGTCAAGACCCATCAAATCAACTAAATTGTATACTTTGTCCGACAAGTCTCGCGGTATAGGCTTTTTCTGGTTTCGTAGGTTGATAAATGTGTCTAAAAGGTTGCGGTCTTCATTATCTAGCTGCGATGCTATCTTTGAGTATGGGTTAGCTTTGTCTACTAGCTTAGACACATCCTTTGTTTCATTTCCAAGTTGGAAATAACCAGGCATGGTGCTTGACTTTGTTTTGTTAGATGGTACAGTGTCAGATATGTTGTTCATCAAGATAGTATTAGTACTTGTGTTCTTAGGCATTGCATCATCTGCCCTAGAAGACTGGTTAAGTAGGTAGTCGCCTGGAGCTTCTATTTTTCCAGTTGCTCCTCCCAGTGCTTTTATAAATTTCTTAGCTTTTTCGCCAGTAAATCCTAGAGCATTAATAACTTCACCGATTACTCGTGGTGAAGTAGCTATTGCGGCGTATATAACAGGCAATACTCCAACACCTCCTGCTAGTGCACCCCCTCCTGCTAGTGGGCCAAGTGCTCCAACTAGACCTCTAGGCAGTATTTCGCTTAATTGTTGACCTGCTATCTTAGGCAGTAACTCCCCACCTGTAGCCTCATCAAGTTCTTTCACAAACTGTGCGCGGAAGTCATTATTTTGTCGTAGAGCGGTAGTAAGTTTCTTAAATGAAGTCTCAACCATAGCCTTGTCACCTAATGACAACCCTTTTTCAATATCTCGGATCATCTCAGTAGATTCTGCGTACTCGGTGACTAATTTGTCATAGCCCGGCTCGCCCTTAATCAAGCCCTTTGCTGTATTTCTGAGAGTAGTCACAAATTTATCAAACTTCTTTGAGTCCTGTGATCCAATTCTGAAATCATCTATAGTTTGTTTTAGCTTATCAATTCCTGCTACAGTGTTATCACCCTCTCGACTTCCCCAATTACTTATAGTTGTATATAAATCATTTATGTCTGACTTGTAACGTCCTAGTCCTGGCGCTCTTTCAAAGTCAAAAGCCCCATCTTCTTTTATCGTTGCGCCGAACTCTTCCAGTAGTTCATCAAATTTAGCATTTACTGGTGTCGCATCAAACTCTTTCGTGCTGTCTACCACTTTTGCTAGTTGTGCCTTATAAGCATCTGTGCGCTGTTTTATAACTTGTCCTAGTCCAGCCTTTGCCTCATCAACTAGCGCCTCAGGGCTTGTATTACCTCGAAGACCAGTTCTAAATGCCTTAGCTCTTTCGCCTCCTGCTATTGCGCTTTCCATAGCCTCTTTTAGCACACCAAAACCAGCACCTGTAGCCTTTCCAGCAATTTCTCCAGCAACTCTTCCTGCTCCTTGTAATACCTTACCTGCAAGAGGTATCGACCCAATAGCTGTTCCAATACCCGGCTTTAACACCTCTTCTTGCCCCTCTGCGGCATTTGTGGCAACATCTGCACCAAATCCAGTAGCAAGTCCTGTAGTTATGTTAGCTAGTGGCTTTGCGGCCTTTTGTCCTACGCCAACAGACTGTGCTGCTGTTGAGATGCCTTTAGCTATACGACCAACTGGTAATAGTCCAGCTGCTACTTGTCCAAAATCACCAGCAATCTGTCCTGCTGTGAAGTCTCCATCTATAAACTGCTTTTCGTCATCGTTTGCCATTAGCTTAGCAGCAGAAGTTCCTATCGCGTTCCCTATTCTTTCACCAACACCGAAACTGGCAGTAGATGCTGCCCGCGAAAAGTCACCTAGTGTGGCGCTCTTTAGTCTGCCCATTCTATCCTTTAATGAATTAGTAGAACCCTCTGGCTTATAACCAACAGCCTTTGCAAACGCATCTGCTGGCCGTATTTTAGGAGCAGGTGAATAGTTTGCGGCACCAGTTGCCCTATCATCTGTGATTGTCTCTCCGTCTGCTGCGGCCATTGCTCGTAATTGTTCAGGTGATAACATATTATTGTATTCTACCAGTAGCCTGCAGATATTGCAGTACTTCCTGTTCTGTTAATTCCCTCCCCAATGTTTTGTCGACAGTGTTTAACTTATTGTAAATAATTGACTGGACAGCTGGGTTTGTTCTAGCTATGTTTATCAATTTATCTTGTGACTGCTGTGCTGTCGATATGATTTGATTTGCTGTACTCTCAGGGCGTGGTGCTATTTCACCAATAATCGTTTCGTCTGGGTCTACTTCGAATCTCTCTGCTTTCTTCCTTTGAGCTAGTAGAGCTGGGTCATTTGCAAGTGCTTTTCTTTGGTCTGCTAGTACTTTGTCGACTAACTGTCTCATCTCCTGCCTTTGCTGGTTAGACAACTGTTCACCTCTTTTCAACTTGTTTACTCTCGTAGATAGTGTGTCCGCTAGTGACTGCGACTGCTGAATCAGTCTGACATCGGCATCACGCGTTACAGCCCCCTCATCAATAATCTTTTGGAACTGGTTGATAGCTGCAATATCTCCCAAACCAGATCCTTGTCCTAGAGCGTTATTAACATTGTCCGCAAATGTCTGCATTGATACTGACTTCTTAAAAGATGGATTGTTTGATATAGATGTATTTATCTGGTCAATTACCTTGTTCTGTTGTTTATCATACCCACCATAGTTTGTAGTTGTAACAGCTCTACCTGCTTTTGCGATAACCTTTTTTCTATTAGCGTCTTGTGTTTGGTAAGTATCAAAATCTGGCACTGATAAGCCCAGTGCGCCCATTTGTGCCGCCATAAAGTTATACTCGCCTACAATGCCTGTACCACCTGATGCAAAGCGCCCTGCTGATTTGTAAGCGTCTGTTAGGTTTCGTGACTGTAGTGTATTTTGTATAACTTCAAAAGGCGCACCGTTTGTACGCAATGTCTTCATTAAATCGTCCAATCCCTCTGGTACGGTACTTTTTAGGCTTTCCGTTACTTGTTTTAGGGTAACCTTGCCACCTGCGTTGTTGATTTGCTTCATTATCTCCGTTGGGTCAGTTGTACCCGCAGAATACGCATCTGCTATACCCATATCAATAGCTACAGCCTCATTCTGCTTTCTCATCTCGTTATTCCTCTTAGCTGACTCCTCCGCTAGGCCTGCTGCAGCAGCTACTTTCTCCGCTCTTTTCTTCTCGATCTGTTGTTGCATTCTTTGCATCACTTCAAACTTTCCAGTTCGTTGTGCCTCTTGTGCTGCCATTATCAACTGCTGTTCCTGTCGGTCTAACTCTGCAAGGTTACGCAGTCCAAAGTTCTCTTGAGCTGTTACGATACCTTGGCTGGAAACAGGTGCAAACTGTGCGGAACTTCCTTGTCCTGTAGCACCTCCCATAAGTAACGTATTCTGTAGTCGTTCTTTTTGAGCTGTATCCATTCTGCTTTGCTCTTGTTTTCGACCCACAAATTGCTGTTGAATCTGTGCAATTTGTCCGGCTGTTTGTGAGTCAATATTAGCCAGCATTTGTTTGTTTAATTCGTCCGACTGGCGGTCAAAGTCCTGTACTGTCTTGCCTGATGCGTCCTGTGTGTACCAGTTACCATTCTGCCCCTCATAGGATTGTCGGTCAGCTAATAAGTCATTCTGCGTTTGAATAATACCCGGAACAGCTGCTATTCCGCTTGCGTTAGATGTTGTTGTAGTTGAAATAGGTGCGGCAGGTGTTGGTGCAACTCCGTATACTCCTGGATTGGCTGCTATTGTTTTCGGTCTGCTGTCCATGAAAGACTGAGACACTATTTTCTTAGGCGCTGCCATAGGTGCAGCAACTGGAGCAGTTGGAGCTGGTGCACTGAATGTATTTCTGTAGGGGTTTATCACACCGCCTCCTGCGTTGTATTTTGTAGGGTCGAGGGCCATATTAGATGAAGTACTCGGTTATTATAACAGCTCCTTGTCGGCCGACATTACCATTAACATTAGAGCCAGATGAACCACCGCCACCTCCAGAACCGAATCCCGTACCTGCTGTCGCAGCAACCGATGTATTCCCCCCATTACCACCTCCACCAAGCCTTGTAGAACCACCTGCTGGGCCTCCAGATTGATAGTTTGTTAATGATCCTCCTGCTCCTGTTCCTGCTCCACCCACATTTATATTACCTCCCGATGCTGAACCACTGACACCTGGTGTAGAGGTTACTGATAAAGTACCTGAATTACCTATAAGAATGTTTGTTGCTGTTTTTAACCCAAATATAGTTCTACCTGTTACTGTTGCAACCGCAATAGTAGGCGAAACCATAAAGTATTCTGACGCGGCTAACGATGCGGATGATATAATAGATGAACTATAACCACCTGCGTTTCCACCTGCTCCTGCTGAAGGAGCTGTTCCATCTCCTCCACTATTCCCTGCCCCAACTAATTCAACAGTTATGTAGTTTAGATTGGCTGGTTTTGTATAAATGAAACTTGCTACTGCACCTGTAATCAATGACCCAGTTCCTAGTGTTTTATCGTTTTCTGCTACCCCAGAGCTATTTGTCACATCAAAGAAGTTAGTTCCTGAGTTTGTTACTATAAATAGTCCTTTGTTTCCGGCTGCAAAGTTTTCACCATTTGCATCTACTACGCTTCCAGTGGGCATAGTGCCAGAAGTTATCCCAGGGTCAGTTCCTGTACCATCCCATGTATATCGGTATGTTGTGCCAGAAACATTTGTAATATCAAATCGTGATGATACCGCACTCCTACTAGTACCTACTGTAGAGTATGTCGTAACTATTGGCGTTAGGCTCCTTGTCGGTGTCTGCATCTCAAAGTCGGTTCCGTCATAGACTACTGTTACTATCTGGTTTACTAGGATATCTCCTGTTGTAGTATCCTGATTACTATACTTCTTTATACCCTTTACCCCTAATCCGTTAACATTCAAAGAACACGCCCCAGTATTTGCTGTACCTGCTGTGAATATAACCTGCATACCTGTTGTGTACGCTCCTGGTGCTGGTACTAGGGTAATGGCGTATGCGTCAGAGCCTGATGCGTCCAGTCCATACTCGGTCAGTACATTCTGTGGATACTTGCTGAACTGGTTAGGACTAAACAGCAAGCCACCACTTGACGGTAAGTACTGCCCAACTGCTCGGGTATTTGTACCCACTGAGGTTGATAGTAACTTTGGAGTATTAGAAAGATACACAATAGAGCCAGCTGCGCCTATGTTGTTGGTATCAATTCCCTCTACCAATACCCCTCCTGTGATTGCAGCTGCGGCTGTGCCTGCTCCTTGTGCAATACCTAGTGTGACACCGTAGGTTATATTAGCGGTATCTGCATCGGTAGCCCACCAGCGTCCGTCTGATGCTCTATAGTAAACAGAGTCTCCTGCAACCAGTGTTTCCCCTGCTGTTCCTGCTACCACCATTCTATTAACTGATACTGTTCCACCATTTACCAAACCGTCTACATACGACTTACTAGCAATACCACCTGATGTGAGTGGTGTTGGAACGCTCCAGTATCCTGTGACTGTCTCGTCGTTATCCTTTGCAGCATAACTTGTGAACACTTGTGGCGCATCTGATAGAATAAAAGTTGACTGGCCTGAATGAGGCAACTTGAAAGTTGTACTCTCTGTATATGGAAACTTTTTAGCAAGACCACGCACCACTCCTGTAAGTAATGCTGTACCGTCTGCATTCTGTGTAATACCTGTGAAGCTTACAAACTCTGAACTTGCTGTCTTAGGTGCAATAGTAGCGTACATTATCGAAGAGTTTAGCAGTGCCATTGTATATGCAACCCCAGATACAGGCTCTAGGAAAGAAGACAGCGTCATTGTCGTTTGTGTAGATGTTACTGATGATTGAAGTGTGTAGGTTGCTCCTCCTGCTGGGTTGAATGACATATATATTAGGTTCTTAGTTTGTTAATAATAAAGTTTGGTTGTTCAGTCGCAGACAGCTCTGCATTCGTTCCTGTTGCCAGTATCATCCATCGTGCATTGGCTGAATCAGACGAGTAGATCAACTGGAACTCAAAGCAGTTGGTTGTAGCTAGTGAGTTGATTACTTTGAACTTAGGTATAGTGTCCTCTGTGAGCTGGTCGCCGAGACTTTCGTCACCGAGTGATGCATCTCCGAGACTTGCAAGTTGTTGTGAGAATGTATACGCTGGTTTTGAAACCGAATTTACAGGAACAACGACTATGTTTGTAGCTCCTTGATAATTATAGTTTACAGTTAAATTCAACAAAGAGCCACCAGTAATATATCCCTCTGTAAAGACCTTGCTGAACTCTTGTAATCCTTGTCTGCGATTGTTAGATCTGTATGGGAATGCTGCGATACACTCATACGGTAACTCCTCGTCACCAGGTGAATCGTCAAACCACTGCAGCGTATCCCACACATAGTAAACCTGTGGATTAGAGTTGGAGAACACTACTACATCGTTTCCAATAGCGTCCACTCGTGTAGCGTTCCAAATGAAGGGCGGATGCCATAATCTCTCGGCTACTACCTGACCCGATGCGTCTACTTCTTGTCGCACTTGGTAGAGATATACTGTACCAATGTTCGGCGCTGTTATGTAGGTATACTCTCCGATACATTTCAAAGACCCACCGGTAAAGTCTGCGCTTTCTAGTTCTGTACATATCTGTTGTGAGACTGACGGATATCCTGGTGTGAATAGATTAGTGAAGTCTCCAAATAGCCGTACTTGTTGGTCTTGTGCTAGGTACACAATAGAATCCCCTACTGTATCGATAAACTCGTGGGCATATGGTGCTTGACCAATTGCTACAGGTTTCACGTCCACCTTTGTCTGCTGTGTTACATCTGTCCCAACGGTTAGGTCGCTGAATGATATTACAGCCCATGAACCAGTACCAAATCCAATATGCGCTTTACCTTGCCGTACGCCAATACCTTTAAGAGTACCATCCAATGTTAATAGCTCTGGTGATCCGTTTACTCTAGGAGTTGGCACAATGAAGTTAGCCGAGTCCGTAGCGCTTGATATATAGCACACACGCGAGGTATACGAGCCAATATACAGCTGGTTATTGATTACCTTTACAAAGTCATTAGAGAATCCTATGGCCGGTGTACTTTGTACTGTTATAACGTTCTGTAATACGGTACTTGCTACCGGTATAGCGGATACATCTGGTGAAACACCTGTGAGGGTAGTTGTTATTTCCCCCCCTGTGTAGTAGTACTGTACTCCGCTTATCTTAAATACCTTTAAGAACTTCGTGTATATAAATCCTGTTCCAATAGTTTTATTGCTTTCTACCACGCCGGCTGCGTTGGTAATTTCAAAGTAGTTAGCACCAGATCCGGTAACAGTGAATAGCCCATTGTTCGCAGCTGTGAAGTTTTGTGCTCCTAGTAGTATAAAAGAACCGATAGGCACGCTAGTAGCTGATATATTTGGGTTTGTTCCAGTATTGTCCCACGTGTAACGGTATGTAGTGCCCACAGTGTTTGTAATATCAAATTGTGATGTGCTTGAGCCTATCGTTGCTAGGGTATAGTTCTCAAATCCTGCTTGTGACCATGTTGTTGTGCCTGCTTTTGTGAGGGTACTCGCAGTTGATGACAGTACTGTTGTAGATCCGCCTGACCAGCTCTGGATATAGTCGTTACCATTCACCATTTTAACAGAGTCCTTCGCTTGATTGTTATCAAACCACGTTCCGAACACATAACGTGTATCTGTTACGCCTGTGAGCAGGTCATGCCATATCAAGTCAATTTCTACCTGTAATTTGCTGTTTGTTACACGCAGAACATACTGGCCACCCCATGATGTGTTCCATATGAAAGCACTAGCGATAGCCGATAGTGTTGTGTCTGCTGACCCTCTTCTCTTTTGTCCATCTCTAACAGATATATTACCGTCTCTCTTCTTGTATACATTTTTTGAGCCTGATACAAGGAAGTTAGCAACAATCTTTGTCTTGTCGAATGCTGAATTATACCCGGAAAATTGAGTAATAGTGTCAAATTCAAAGTTTTTTGCGTTGTTGCCTCCAATCATATAACTTAGTAGTAAGTGCCTCCGTAGGTATTCGCGCCTGATTCGTAGTAATTACCTGCCATTCTTAGCTCTTGGCTAGGATTATCACCTCTAAAATGGGCGTATAAACCTAGTTTTGAGCCATTACCATGTAGTATCTCCCCTATCATTCGCATGGTAGGGTCTCCATTTCCGCCTCCTGTCTGCTGTAATATCGCCAGCGCACTTTCGTACTCATATATCGAGTAAGCTGGATCGTTCAACACAATAGTATCGGTGTCTGTTGTAATTGACTGGTTTAATGTTGTAGCCCCTACTGCTTTGAAGATTGCCGCTGATTCGTACAGTATTTGGTTCTGTGAGGGAAACGCTAGGAACAGCCCACCCACTCGGAAGTTGGTGAATGTACCTGTATGGGCAATGGTAACCTGTACATAGTCAATAGCTGACCAGACAGGTGTCCCAGTCGAGGTAGCCCCTGCAAAGTCAAATGCTACTAACAGCCATTCACCTGATACCCATGAGCCTAGGAATCCACTTGTCTTTGTTACTGTGTCGTAGTTACTACTGTCTGAACCTATGCGAAGACTGATAGACGTGAGGTTTGATGCTGTAGCTCCCGGCGGTATCATGATGGAAAGGAATGCAACGCCTACGTCTTCGTAGCTGGCTATTGATAACTGGCTGGTTAACGCCTTTGTAAGAACTCCAGAGGAAGAACCTGTAAGAGTGAAACGTAGCGATGCAGGCTGTTGGTAGTACACACCTATATCTGCGATTGCTGTTGACGCGCTACCTGTAGACACCCAGCCAGTGATTGCATTCATCTTGTCCACATTCACCTGTTGTATTGGATTAGTGGACTTTATACGAATAATCGGAACGCCATTGTAATATTCAAAGGTGAACATTGAGCCGTTAGGCAGAGAGCTCTTCTTGCGGTCAAAGTCATCTCCGAATCTTTTATTAACAAAGTCGTTAACAGGGCGTGCCATGCCTTGCGGTCGTATATCAGTAACAGATGTACCAAATACATTAGCGTTACACAGGTAATCAGTGACACCGCTGTACAAGGTTATATTCTGTGTGCCTGATGCCTCTGGTATATCTGCCTGTTGTACTAGAACACGCGCAGCACGCTCCAGTGCCCCATTTAAGTTATCAACATTGCCGAGATCAATACCTGAGAGTATTGCGGCGCAGCTATCTTTAAGTTGTGACACTGTTTTTAACGCCATATATTATCCGATTGGGGAATAGATTACTGTAAGAGTCGAGGCTGCTGCTGTGATGATACGCAGGCCAGCACTATAGTTTGAAAGAAACCAGTAAGTACCCTCAACTACTGATGCCTTAAGTGTAGCAATATTAACTGTTGAGCCTGTCGTGTTATCAATGATAGAGATTGTACCTGCTGCTGTAGTACCGAGTGTGATAGCTATTAATTGACCCTGACCTGAATGAACCTGTGTGGTTACTGCGGTTGAGATGTAGGCGTACTTGTAGTTGTCTCTTAATTGCATAATTGTATATAGTTAAGTTCTAGTAAGTGAGCTTGAGCACTCTGTCCTCCCCTCCTCGAGAGAAGAGGAGAGAGAATGCTTTACGCCATGTTATACACAGTGTAGTTGATTGTGACTGTTCCATTCAAAGCTGCCGCTGATGCGATATTTTGTAGGATAATCACAGCTGACCCAGCTGCTGGTGTTACCCATGTAACAGTTGGAAATCCTGTTGTTGCTGTTCCCTTACCCACTGACACATGTACTTGTGATGTTGCTCTAATAAGAGAGTTAGTCAAGGTCATTGTATAAGTAGCGGCTGCAGCTGTAGTCAATGCCTCAGTAGTAATCTGTCCAGTCTGAGCATTGATTGTTGCAGCATTTGCTGTGGAAGTAGCAGCCCCAACAGTAACATCAACCTCTGTGAAATTTGTTGAGCTTGCAGACATATATGGTTATGCTGTTCCGTTAGATCCGACTGTCCCGTTGTAGTAAATTGAGTCTACTGCTTCGCGGCTTCGCATCTTGTACTGGAATTCATCGTTAGCGCTGAACTGCCATGGCACAAGTGTTGAGTTGAACTCTTCACTGTGGAAACGCATTACTCCGTTGTTACGAGCACCAATGAACCATGCTGTTGTAGATGTTGTCAAGAATGGGCTGTAAACAACCTTCATCCCTGGGTAAATATCTGACCAGTAGTTAACATCATTGTTACCTGTACCTGAACGCAATACTGATTTACAGATAGCGTTACCGGTCTGGTGAAGAATTGAAGGTACAAGCATGTAATCAGGCTCGTATCCTGCAATAGTTCCGTCCTGTCCAAGCTGAGTTCGTAGTGAACTAACAGCAATGTTCAATGTTGAATCTGTAAGAGCGCCTGTCTCCAAGTTATCTACAGTGTCACCGTTCTGGTTAACATGTGAGTTTGAGTACAAAGCTACACCGTCAATAGTTGTCTGAGTTGTAAATCCTAGGTTGAACACGTTGAACGCATTGCGGTCACGAGTTGCTACCCATGCTCCAGCACGCTGGCGAACAGCTTTCTCTACAGAAGAGATTTGCTGGTCTTGCATAAAAGTTCTACTGATTGGCATATTCTGGTTGAAGTTTGCAATCAACGTAGTACGCATTGCAGATGCTGAAATCTTTGCTTGGTCAATTATAGGAGTATCCTGTGTTGTTACTTGGAAGTAACCACCACCACCTTGTACAGATGATACAACAGCAGCGTTGTGCGCCTTGTCCTGTGTAAATACTACTGGGTCAAGAGCTGTTGCCTTACCCTCACGAGCAAGCATCAATGTCTCACCTGTGAACAACTTGTCGAGAGCTGTCTTCACCAAAATCATGTCTGGGCCTGTGAAATTATCCATATTATTATATTATAAAGATTATGCGGAAACGCCAAAGTTTAATAATGTACCTGAGTGGCGGTAGCTGAAGAGCAGTGTCTGTGTCTGGAAGTCCCCACCAATTATAACTACACAGTTAGCTATTGCATCTGCTGCTGCCGCGTCTACTGTCCATGTTACGCCAGTCAAGTCTAGTACTACTCTTTTTCCGTAAAGGGCCGTAATCTCTGCTGCTGTGTCCGCATTTGCTGCTGTCTTCGCCTTTGCCTCGTAAATGTATCCCGGTAATGGGATCCAAAGGTCTACTGACCCTGCCGCTGCTCCAGTGTTAGTCGATGAAGACTTTGCAATTCCTGTAAATCTCTGTGCTGTTGAGCCGTCTCCGTCTACCATAGGAACCACTGCTCCTGTCCATGTTGCTGCTGCTGCATCTGCTCCTTTTGAAGGCTCTCCACGCAATATCAAGTTTGATGAAGCAGCAACTAGTGCTGTCGTCGAAAACTCTGGGTTTGCTTGTCCTACCAATGTAATGTTGTTTAACGCCATATGGGTGAATTTCTATTGCTGGGGTATAGTCTTTCTTGCTACCATAATCTCTTCATCATTGAGAAGTCCTGCTTGCTTTAACGCCATTTCAGTAGCTGAGTACTGTATTTGTTGTGTTGGGCTTTTAGCTGGTGCTCCTGATGAGCCTGAGTGAGTCTGTGGTGCTACTTTATTTGTCTGCATTTCTGTAACCTGTTGGTTACGGACTGAATTAGCTAATGCGCGTGCTCGTTTAAGGTCTTCCTGTGGGTCTCCTGACGGACGAATAGTGTTATCGATATGAAATCGGACTAACTCTCGCTCTGTTGTATCAGTAATGGAGTCTGCAAGTTGCGTTGCTGTTTTTGTAGCAGTTTCTTCTTGCATCTTTTTCCACATACCAATTGTGAAAGGCTCGTCGTCTTGGTCCCCGTCTGGAATTTCTTGAACTCCTCTGCGCTCGTCTAATTCTCTTTGCATTCGCTTAATGTTGTACTCTAGTTTCTCCTCGTGAGTTCTTCTTGGTCGCAATCTTTCTAACTCCTGCTCTAGTGGGTTGTTGTTAGTTTGTAAGGTTTCCTCTGTCGAGACATCGCTCTGAGTCTCCGGTGTTGTTTCTGTATCGGAAGCTGATACATTGTTTAATTCTTCCAGTGTTAGTTCGTTATCCATAAGTTATTTGTAGTAAGCCTACAGTGCTTTGTTTATTTCGTTGTCAAAAGCCAACGGTGCTTGATAAAATTATACTATCTGTTGATAAGTGTTGCAAGTAACTTGTTTTCCTCTTGCTGATAATGAAGTGCCGCCTTGGCAAACATAATCATATCGGTGTTCAATCCATTATATATTCCCATCTTTACATATTCTCTAGCTACTTGGTCACGAACAAATGACAAGGCAAAATTGTTCTGCAATGCTCTTGCCCCTGCTCGTAGCTCTGTCTCCTCCTCTTGTGTGGCTACTCGTCCGTTGAGGTAAAGAGAGCCAGAGTTTGGGTCAACAACTATAATCTCGCTAACTGGTAGCACCTGCATCTTTTCGAGCAGGGAAGATATTAGAAAATGCCGATCCTCCTGTGGTAGACTCTCCGACTTTAACATTTTCGCTACTAACCTTGTTACTAGTTTCATTTTTGTTCTTTTTAGGTTGCTTATAATCTGTCTCCTCGGCAGTGTAGCCCTCTGCTAGTTTGCCACCCATAGCTATGTATATTCTCTTTACTTCCTCGTCTCCTTTATCACCAGCCTTTGTGATGGCGATATTGAGCTTTGTTAGATTGACTGCGTATTTGTGCATACTGTTATTTCTTCTTAGGGTTTATCGACGCTTTGTATTCGCTTGGTTTGCCACCTGATGCAATAAACTTGTGCTGAGTCATCCCCTGCTTTGCTTTATTGTATCCGACAGCTGTGTTCATCTTTGCCATATAATTATGCTTGTATTAAACCTGGTAATGTTGGGGTTTGTGCCTGGGGACTACCAGGGCTTTGCATACCCATTTCATCGAGCATTCCTTGCTGTTGAGGCTTGGGCTTAAACTCGTCTGGGTCTCCGTCTGCGTAATCCTCTAATATAAACTTATCAATGACAGCCTGTTGGTCTACATAGGGGGCTATCGCAGGGCTTGTGAGTAGTGCTATAGCTCTTTCTTTTCGCAACTGGTCTGTCCCCATAGCCCTCGAAGTGATGAGTTCTGGGTCAATGTAGAGTCCGAACTGTGTCTTTGCAAACTTATACGGGTCTACATTGTATTCAATTGTTTTGGCATCCATACCTCCATGCTTATCAAACAGTGCCCAATTCTTCGCATGTGCCTGTTCCTGTGTGGTATCCATCATATCAGTGGTGAAGTTNATATGATGCGTNACATCTTTGCCGGNNTCCTTACCTCTTANCTTGGTTTCNNTNTACTTCATNTTNAGNGCCTCTGGTACTGTTGCATCTATTTCNCCTACNGTTGTGTAGCATAGTATGTCATCGATAGTTANCTCTCCAATTTGTCGGACTAGATCCGCTATCATGATTGAGAACACTGACATCATCACCNTTGCGTTCTGTTCTGCCTTTAGAGATGCAGTGGCTGTGATTCCAGGCATTGCGACACCTGACTGTAGTGCGTCCTGTGTCGACAGTGACATGTCATCTACCTCTGANCGCATCATGTTCATTGCTGCCTGTAGGTTAGGACCCAACTGATAAGGTGTGACTGTAGCACCCATAGGCATTCCAATTGTTGCACCCGGAACCATTACAGTACTATCTACTTTAGCCACTCCAGTCATGAACAGTGGCTTGATTACGTCCAAATATGTACCGTCAAATGCTATTTGATGCATTCTATTCTGTGCTGCATCGTCCCAGAACTCTTTGAAACATGCTGACTTGTAATAGGCAAAGCGTCCACTTGGATCTAGTGGTTCAAANCCACTCTTTGCAAAGGGATATATCGGAACAGTTATGTACTCATCTTTCGCCACTGATACTCTACGGTGTTTGAACCTATTCTTGAGATATATGTCGTCACTATCTCCCATGAATACGCCAGCCACAAATGTAACCTGTAAATCCTCTGCTCTGTAGTACACAGTTAGCTCTTGTACATAGTTAGCGTCCGCCTCTGTCCAGTCCACATCGTAAAGTGTTTGGTTAGATGAGCCAGCCATTACCATTCTCGTCGTTCCTGCTCGTACATAGTCAAATTGGTCTACTCCTTTGTCCATACACTTGCCCTGGTAGACTGCGNGAGCCTCGTCGTAACTGATACGGCGGACTTTACAGACAAATGGTTGCTTTTGTATATCAAATGTATAGAAATCACCTAGTAATAGGGTATCTATTGGTATTATATTCAGCCCAATACCTGTTAACAACTCATCAACAGCCTCCTCTATACGCCAATTACCGTCCTTTCCCTTGACCTTTACACGCTGGATAGCCTCGACATACTCCACCTCCACGAATACAGCAGGGTTAACTAGCGCGCTGGTCATCATAAATAGGAATTTAAGCTCGTAGTTCGCCTTCTTCATGTGGTTCTCCACTAGTAGTCGCATGACCTTTGCAGTTAATGCGTCTTCGAGGTTCTCCTCGTTGTATGCGTAACACATTGGGAATAACATACCTGATATTACATGGGCAAGTATTCCGATTACTTTGTTACGCGCTGTGTTCTTGCGTCCTTTCCA
>JGI1221J13441_10000687_pt1 | contig 14883 bp, 8 predicted proteins | sample LakVidmifraction_4_FD_13441 | JGI IMG/M metagenome (IMG submission 13441) | reverse complement strand
GGCAGTGTCAGTCGTCGCTCGCAGAGCAAAGACGGGAATTCTTAACGATCAACGATCAACGAACAGCGAATAACGAACAAATGATTCATAATTTGTAAGGGGAATTTAAGATGAAGTTATCAACTCGAAGTCGATATGGCTTGAGATTAATGTTTGAACTAGCTCTGGGATATGGAACCAGAGCTGTTCAACTACAAGACATAGCAAACAAACAAGATCTATCAGAAAAATATCTTGGAAAGCTTGTATTTAAGTTAAAGAAGGTAAACCTGATTGACTCAATCAGGGGTGCACATGGAGGATATACTCTCAAACGTGAACCGGACAAAATAACAGTATTGGATATTGTTACTGCGCTTGAAGGAGATCTTTCTATCGTTGACTGCACTTCAAAAAGCGTGGAATGCAATCGAGCTCGAACATGTCCATCACGTAACATATGGTGCGGTTTAAGTAAGGTAATAAATGATTATCTTTCCGGAATAACACTTCAAGATCTACTCGAAAGATATAGCTCTGATGCTGAACTGTCAGAGGATATGTACTTTATTTAGGGCATACAATTTATGACTTTGTAATGCGATATCAAGAACCTTCTGCCCCTACGACAGAGACAATGCGTCCGTATTTTGTGTTTTTAGTTTCTAGGGTGTTTGGATCAGCTCTGGCAACAGCAATCACTGTCAGACTTTCTGTCTGATACGGTTTAAGTGCTACAGTAAAAAGGGTATTACCATCGAAAGCTACAGCCGGATAAGGTTCTTTTTCAGAATTGCCGGGCTTATCTTATCGACTTGGACTCCTTGGTTCGACATTGTATTCTTCCTTTGATTTGGAGCACTCTGCCAGCAGGTATTGTCACAGCTCTATCGAAATGAATCGTGTTGCTGTCGCACCTGGTCGAAACATGACTTCGACCGAGCGTAACCGATACGCCCAAGCTGTCACTAGACAGATCTAATTCTACACTCTTGAGTGTCAAGGTGCCGTGAAGTACGGAGAGAGACGCTCCCCCCTCGCGGATATCAATTTTCCCCCAGCCCGACGCCAACGACCAGAAGCATCGAAAACGCCCATTCGGCATCTGGAAAGGATGAAAGCCTATGTGTCCGCGTGTCATATCAAATTCAAATCCGCTTAATGCGTTCAGCAGACCGTAGCTTGCCATGGAACGGGCGTAGTTACTCCCACACTCGAACTCATTCCACGGGTTTCGACGTTCACCGTCATAGCGGTCGCGGATGCTCTCGACCACTGTCAGGCCTTCTTTGACCAGTCCATTCTGGATTAACTGTACGGCTGCTGCGTACTCAAATCCGTGCATGGTCTCCTGTGCATAGGTCAGAGGAATAGCCGGTTTTCGTTTGCCTTCTGGCCAGGAGCAGATGGCCATTCCGCCCTCATCGTTCAAGGCGTAGAGTCTGCACGGGTTATACGTGTCGCGCATGTGCTTGTGGAAGTTGTGTCGAAAGAGTGCTTTCAAGGCCCGACGTGTTCTTTTCGGATCAAACAATTCGCCTAGCCCGTACAGATTGGCATGATACTGGGCAAGAGTCTGATCGATCGCGCATCCATGGTCAATCTGGTACTTGATCTCCTCGTGCTCCGTGTCCCAGTACGTCGCCTCCGCATCAAATGATTTCAGAACACTTCGGTCCTTAATGTCGACCTGCTGATGGTAGTACTCCCCGTTAAAGAGGTTCTCTTCCACCCACTTTTTGCCTTTGGTGAAGAGGGCGAAATACTCCTTGCTTGTATCAATTTCACCCAGGTGTTCAGCCATGTTCGCGGCGGCTTTGAGTGCGCCCAGATAGAATCCGCATAACCATGAACTGGGGCCGTAAAGCTCCATGTCGAGCGTATGATGTTGGCGTCCCCAGAGAACTCCGGTCTTTTCAGGATCCCAGCGGTGACTGTTGGTTGGCGCCCAGGCGAACTCGATGGACTTCTTCACCGACGGCCATATTGAACGCAGCCAGTCGGTGTCGCCCGAGACTTTCCAGTCGCGGTACACCAGCATGACATTGCTGAAAAGCCCGTCTGCGCAGGAGAAGCCTCCCGGATTCTTTACGCCAAGCGGTAGCATCATGCGGAACGGCATTCCGCCGTCCGGTTGCTGGTTGTACTTGTAGTCGACCTCGCGCATAGTACGCGCCAACTGGGGAAAAAGGAATGCGTGCGCCTGTGCGTAGTTCCAGACATGCGTACAGCTTCCTTCGCAGCACCCACTATCGCAGTGACAACCCTCAAAGCCGTAGAGGGTTCCATCCTCAAGGCGCAGAACCGTGGGGCTCTTGAGAATGGATATATTGGCCGACACCGCGTCGAGCACAACGTCGGGCACGCTTGACGCGAAGAGGGTACTGTGAAACTGCTTTGTCTCTGAGTGGAGTCTGTTCCAATTGGAAAGCGCATATTGAGCACTGTCGAGGGAATCCTTCCAGAGAGTGGCGTAATAGTTGCGCCAATGCGGAGATATTTTTGCCTTCTTCGCGAGTTTCTCTGCTGTCTCTCTGGCCCAATAGTTTTCACAAACGGGAACGTTCCAGCTTATAACAAATCGCACTTTACGGGTCTGGCCCGGCCGTACGCGAACGTGCGTTGCCAGCAACCCGTGGTCGCCTTTCTTGGGCTCCTTGTATAGCCTATTTGTGAATGGGCCGGGCGTGGTCAGATCTCGCCAATAGACTTCCAGCGAGTCAAACCATGCACCCCGGAACCAGTATTCCTGGTGGCTTGTGGTCTTAGCGTCTGTTGCAATAGATATATCACCATAGGTCGTATTGTTAGCATCCACGCTATTCGTTTTGAATTGCAGGGCAGAAGAACCCTTGCTTTTACGAAACCGATGAACGGAACTATCGGCCAGGGGATTACCTAGTGTTCCCGCCACAGTGTAGGTGATTGTCTGTTCCGTAGGATTGGTAATGCTGAACTCGAAGAAGGCTGCCGGAATGCTTGAGTCTTTGTCGTTCAGGGGAATGAACGGGTTGAATGCCTCGAGTGTGATCTTGGCGGGGAAGGGGGCTCCCTTGAAATAGAGCTTGGCAAATGGGTAGCGGCCATTAAAACGTGTCTCCGCGAAATGGGGCATGCCTGCAAGGGTCTCGCGATTTGGACCATAGCCATATCCTGCATAACCTTTGGATCCGACGACTCCTGTGTAAGGTGGCTGCAGGTCACCTTGTAGTATACGGGCATCAAGAACCTTGCCACCCGATTCAGCCTTGATGGCAAAATGGGAGAAACCATTCAGGCCACCCTTATTCGGGCGGTTGAATATCTCCCAATCAATCAGGCGTCCGTTGCCGGCTAACCCGATACAGCCCGACCCTATACCCCCAAGCGGAAAGCTGATCTGTCCTAGCTTCGATTTCTCGTATGTAAACCTACTCATCTTTATTGCGTCTCCTGTCGAACAATATATTATACGAATGTTCGTAAAATAATGTCTTTTAGTATTTTAATCTTCACTAATTAGTATAATGTTTTTTTTCTGAAGCATTATTACAAATGCAATCAGAGCCGCGGCAGCTGCCTCTTTATCAAAATGGAATTCAAGAGCAATTGTATCTGCAATTGTATTCAAGTCTTTTTTACCGTCGATGAGTTCGACAGTACGCCGACCTACCTCGTCAAGCAGAAGTATATGATTTCTGTTTCTTAGTGATGGAAAAAAGTAATTCCACCATCTTTTTTTATGAGTTTTTTTCTCTTGGTTGGCCCATTTTAGGCAAAAGCCATGCTGAGGATGTTTTATTCTTTTAACAGATGGATGCATGAGGACAATTGCATTTAGTATTACAGCAGTTTCAACAGTCTGCTGAATCTTTTTTTCTTTACTGTCTCTCTTTTTTTTTCTATTGATTATTGGCATATATATGTTTATTTTCCCTGTTGGTCATTTTCCATATCTTCAAGATGGAATTCCTCTTGGCTTAAGACTTTATCGAGCTTTCCGTCAAGGATCCAGCATATGCGTGCTGAAGACTTAAGCATCTTAGGGTCATGAGTTGAACATACAACAGTAACACCTTCATCGTTATTAAGTTCTTTTAAAAGGTCAATAATTTCTCCACCGGTTTTTGTATCCAGATTACCAGTTGGTTCGTCAGCCAAAATTACAGATGGCGTATTGGCGAGAGCTCTCGCGACGGCAACGCGCTGTTGTTGACCACCTGAAAGCTCGAATGGTTTATGATGCATTCTATGCCCAAGCCCAACCCTTGTAAGAATTTTTTCACCACGTTCAGCTGCTTCTTCTTTACTTGTGCCCTGGAAAACCATCGGGAGTGTGACATTCTGCAGAGCAGACATTACTTGAATAAGGTTAAAAGTCTGAAATATATAGCCGACACGATTACATCTAAACCAAGCTTGCTCGCTTTCACTCATATCAAAAACAGATTGCCCTTCAAAAAATACTTTACCGGAAGTTGGCACATCAAGAGCACCAATCTGATTGAACAAGGTTGACTTTCCAGAACCGGAAGGTCCCATAATTGATATAAATTCACCTTTGTAAATATCAAGGGATATTCCTTTCAGTGCCCAGAGTTCTTCTTCTCCGGTGACGTACAGTTTTTTTACATCCTCTGTACTTATAATTACGTTTTTATCATTGCTCATATTTACTGTTCCGATTACTGTACTACATTTTTTTTTTTTTTGTCTTCATTACATTACGACATTCACTGCCATGAGCAGGAAAAAATGTTTTTATTATTATGTTTCCTAGGGCATTGCCCTAGGCTAAGTTATTTAGAGCTTTCAGCCCTATCATGGTTTCCACGGGGACAAGCCCCGAGGTGAACAACTTTTTTCTTTGCGTTCTTTGTACTACAACCCTTCATTTTCTTGCCTGTCAACTTTTCATGATAATGAGGACATTATCGCCTTGTCGAGCCGTAGTCTCGCAGAGCGAAGGCTGATCCCGTTCTTGCAATACAATACTGATTTGCAAATTTTAAGGTAGCACAACCTTCTAGGTTGTTGGCGTTTTACACCTGCAACAAAGATCTTTGCGTTACCCTAAACAATTGCTATAACTATTCTTTGTGTCCTTTGCGTTCTTTGCCTGCCTGTGCGTTGCACGCAGACAGGCACGCAGACAGGTGGCTAAAATTCTTCTCTTTCTTAATCTTTCTTCTCTGCGCCTTCGCGCGAGAAATATCTTTCCTAGAATGATTCTGTCATTAAAATTATCCCTTCTTCAAATGATTCTGTCATGAAAATGATTCTGTCGATAAAATTTTTCTTATAATCATTCTGCTGTAAATCATTCTGCAAATAATCTTTTTTATCTGCGTAATCTGCCTGCCTGCAATTTCGCCTGTGCGTTGCCGCAGACAAGCACGCAGACAGGTGGATAATATTCTTTACACTAATTTTGTTAATGGAAATCGCTGCTGAAGTCAATATCTTCAGGTTTTGCGGATTTAACTATTCTTCCATCGTCGATCCATAGAATTCTGTCAGATGCCTGAAGCATTTTCAGGTCATGGGTGGCCGAGATAATAGTAACATTCAGTTCATTTTGCAGATGACATAACAAGTCAATCATTTCCTGTCCGGTATTCTGGTCAAGATTGGCGGTAGGTTCGTCTGCAAGCACAATTTCCGGGGAATTAGCGAGGCTTCTAGCAATAGCAACCCGCTGCTGCTGACCACCGGAAAGTTCAGCTGGTTTATGGAGGATTCTATGTCCAAGACCAACCATTTTAAGAATTTTAATTCCTTGTTCACGAGCTTCTTCACCATCAATTCCGGCAAAACTCATTGGTAAAGTGACATTTTCAAGGCATGTCATCACCTGGATAAGGTTAAACGACTGGAATATGTAGCCGATTTTTCTGCAGCGTAGCCATGCAAGTTCATCCGTATCCAGTTGTGCTATATCCACCTGGTCAATGTAAACTTTTCCTGAAGTTGGTTTTGCAAGGGCACCAATTGCATTAAAAAGAGTTGACTTTCCTGAGCCAGAAGGCCCCATAATTGAAAGATATTCTCCTTTGAGGACATCTAGAGTTGCCCCGCGAAGAGCATGAGTTACCTGAGATCCCATTTTATAGGTTTTAACAATATCAACTCCACGGATAATGACTTTCTCTTTTTCTTCAGAGGGCTTTTTAAAAAGCAAATTGAGTTTTTCTTTTTCTATTATCATAATACCTCTTATAAATTTGATCTTAATGCATCAGCCGGCACCATGTTTGATGCGACTCTAGCCGGATATAGTGCCGCCATTATGGAAAGTATGATTCCTACAGCAAGACTTGCAAATCCGAAACCACATATTAAAAGAAAATCAACAGATGAGAAAACCAGTACAAATCCGTATGATATGGAATATGCAAGTATTGAAAAAAGAGCACCGACAATAACACCTAAAAGACCACCTACAATACCCATAAGAGATGATTCGAGCAGAAATATATGTCGAATGAAGCTAGATAATGCACCTAGGCATTTCATAGTTCCTATTTCACGAAAACGTTCAGTCACAGACATAAGCATTGCATTAGTTATGCCAATCACTGTAACTAGTAGAGAAATAACACCAATCCAAATACTTCTGAATTTGTCCTGCTCCGCCTTTTTTATTTTTTTGTCTATTTCTTCCTGAGACCATGATCTTGAAAGTACAACAAGCTGACTTTGAGGAATATCCGGAATTTTAACATCCGGAATTGTGGTTGCCAAAACTTTATTATTATCCTTAGATAATAGTTTGTTCCAATCTCTATCTTGAATTTTGCCATCTCCCATCATGAAAAGAGCAATGCTTTTCCCTCCGGCAAATTCCTGATTAGAAACTTTTGAAATAGATTTAAGAGAGGTCGGCAATTTACTGTCATCCACAATTTGTATTTGTTGGACACCATCCTTCTCAAAGGATTCAAGAGCACGAATTTCGATTTCCGAGAGATTTCCAACGACAATCAAGCTGATTGTTTTATCTTTCAGGAAGCCTACCTCAGCTTTGACAAAATTACTAATTCGCAGGACTTCTTCACGTATGGCATCTTCTTCATTAACACCTTTTTTAATCATCTGTCCAGTTAGGATTGACATTAGAAATGCTATACCGCATATAACACCGGTAATGGTCACAATTGAACGTCCCAATCGGATCTTAATTCCTTGGAGCACTACCTCCATAGCAACCTTCAATGGAAGTTTAACCTGTTTGTGATCGTTGTTATCTGTTTTGGTCATGTTTGTCCTCAAAATGGTGAATTTGATACAGCGTTTTTAATTAAAGTCATAGCAATTGTTGCCATTCCGATCAGCCCCACTCCTGTGAAATACCCTGCCATGAGAGTCGGTGCCATCCGTAAAAAGTTGTTTGCACCAAATTTTTTCTGAAAATAGAATCGTCCGACCATGGCACCTATAATTTCCAGAACCATAACATGGGGCAGTTGTCCGAACCCCCTTATCATTCCAAAAATCAACATAGTAGGCAGACCAAAAATGGTAAATATGACAAATAGTGTAACAGTCAAAGCTGCACCACTAGTCATTACCTTTGGATGCAATGCTTTTGCAAACTCAGAATCGACAAATGATTTTTCAATTTCCTCTTCTCCCTCCCGTCTGAAGGTTGATGAAAAAAGCAGCGTGTTCTGCTTTGACATCAGTTCCCAGTTTTTCTGTGCTGCCGGAAAGATATCCGAAGGAACAGCATTAGATTTCCAGATAAACGCCCAGAAAACAAATGAAAGTATAAAAAGCACTGGAATAACTACCAGATCAGCCTTAAGTAATGAACGAAAGCTAACTCCTGTGAGCTCGTTTACCCTAAATGCCTGAGCCTGCACACCATAGTTCTGAATTGGAACAGGAGCCAGCCAAATATCGATTTTTTTGCAGCCTGAAAGTATAAATGATCCTTCTCGTACAAATGGAATATCAACAGTCTGACCAGTAATTCCGAGCAACCTTGCATTTATATAAGAGATAAAAGGGTTATATAGAAACGCAAAAACAATCAGGAACCCTATGATATCGGGTACAAGTATATTGACTACGATAACCATTGAAGAAGCGGCAACTAAATATCCTGTAAGAGCAAGCCACATCGGATAATCCCCTCGTCCCAGATTTGGTGTCTTCCAAAGGTTGGAAGTTCCGCGATCCAAGACATCCGTATCGGTTTTTGTGTTTTGTTTTTTGGCTTCTTTGGAATTCTTAAAAATATCTTTAGCGGTTGAGTATATACTTACAATAGCAATCCCGGCAGCACTACCTATACCAAAACTCATCCAGAAGTCAACACCATTGACAAAAGTTGTATTGATTGTATCCATCCCAGGCTGCCATTGACTCAAAATACCCATGCTATGAAGAATAGGATTTGCCACAATCGTAACTAGTATGGCTAGAAAAGATCCGACAACAGCCCAGAAAGGAAGAACAAAGCCAATAAGAACAATGCCGGCATCAAGCACCATTCCGGTGGGTGTTGCAGGCAGGATATTCTCAGTCAATACTGTTGTATCAATAAAAGGCTGGGGAATGATAAAGAAAGGTTTATCCAACACCAAACCAGTAATTGCCGGAACTCCAACCTGTATAATTCCAAAAGCAATACCAATGACAGAACCCAATGAGAAAATACGCCATTTAGAAAATGTTTTTTCTCCCTTCTTTTCAGCATCCTCTTTTTCTTTTTCAATGTCTTCTTCACTTTTTTCTACCTCGGTCAGAGCAAGAGCGCCTTGTGCTTGGATTGGTGCCATAGGGAACGGAAGTTTTTCAACATCTGAACAAAGCCTGAAGAAAAAGTAACCCATAGTATATTTGTTGATCAGTCCGACAATAGAAATAAAAAAAAGCAGAGCAATTGGTTTAATCCAGTCAATATGGAACAGCAATCGTTCAGTTATTGCAGTACTGTCAGGTTTGGGACAGTACCATGTGGGAAAGAAATCTCTCATCCCCATATCTCTTGCTGCATCTGAAGTTACCAGGTATGTACGATATATAACTTGTCCGAATGGTCCGCCAGGAAACATTATATTTGCAGCCAGCATTGCGCCTGCAGCATGCAGAAGAATAATTAGATTTCCTTTCGACATTGGCTTCATTGCCCGACGTGAAATTTCACTGAAAAGAATAACAGTAACCCATGTTGCCGCAGCGCTCATGCTTCCACCTGTCATCAGCCCCAGGTAAATGGCACCAGGCATCATAACCATACCACAAAAAATGATGCCTATGATTGTAGACCAGCCAAAGCCACTTTCAAACGTATCCGGTGTATCCAGTAGGTTTCGATATTGTTCCAGCTCTTTATCCACTTTTTTTGTGTCAGCCATTAAATTTTTCTCCTCGTTCAACTTCATTTATGATAAGAGTTTTTGCTTCATAATACAGATCTTGTTTCATTTCATCAGAAACAGCCCTCCAGTGTAGGAAGTGCTGACGTATTTTCTTTATAAATCTCAGATTTAATCTGTTCCATGATTCTAAAGTTCCAGAAAGTCGGGTAAGAGTTATACTTGAAATATATTCACCTGTATCTACATCGGTTGCAAATTTAATTCGCATTGTCTGCGACACACCCAGATCAAAAGGTTTGAGCCAAATAGGAACCTCAATTTGAGGAATATAACTATCATTATCAAGTTTATCAAGTTCTGGAGAAATTCCGACGACAGGTTTACCGGCATAAAACGGACCGGAACTACCGTCTCCATTGTTTAGCATATATTTATAGAAAAATGCTATAACAGCAATCCTCTCCATATGATTATATGTGAAAGGTAAGTCAAAAGAGATGACATTATCTTCAGGTTCCGGGACAGTCCATCCTGCTTCATCTGCCGGTTCTGCAATTTTCATTGCTTGTCTTGCTGGATATATTGTTGAGAGGAATACGGCCAAGGTGATTGTCAGAGAAGCATAGACAGTTGCAATAGAAGTAAAGTTCATGTTAATTCCGCCAGTCCATCCCAGCGCCATCAGAATACGTCCAACTCCCTGACTTAGGATGTATCCAAGAAGGGCTCCGACAACAGAATATACTACAGCCTCGGCTATAAACATAAAAAACACATATTTAGGGGCTATACCTACTGCATTGTAAACATAAATTTCATCACGTCTTTCATATACAGAACCTTTCATGGTGTTCAGCACAGTCAGTGCTGCAATAAACAGCGGGATTAACATGTCAATCAAACCGACCATCGAACTTTCCCTAGCTCTTTGTCCAAAGTAGGCAATGCCTGCCAAACCATAATATGTGGCTTTGCCGCTCTGCTCAAGATAATTATCTATCTCCTGTTTTGCAGTCTTAAAGTCGGTGTTTGTCATGTCTATCGCTACCGAAACAATTCGTGCACCTCCCACAATACTTGCACTAAATTTACCATTTAGTCCAACAAATAGATCAGAAGCAGGTATTCTTATATCATTTTTCTCTGCAAGTATACTTCCGTTATATATTTTTGGTGTAACCATTGCAGTGAGATCAAATGGTAGAAGGTTGTCACCATCCAAATCAAGCAGCTGCTCAAGGGATGAAGATTTAAAAATGCCATGAACCAAGAATTTTGTTGAGTTAAGCTGGACAACAACTTCGTTCTGGTCAACACTTTCTGGAGTTATACCAAGATTTTCAGCGGTTTTTTCAGAAATTATAATTGGGGGTATTATATCTGGATCATTATTATCATATTGTTGTTGTGTGAACCATCCGTTGTGGGTAAGCAATTCTATTTTATTCTGCATAGGCTCTGTTTGAGAAAACAATACACCTGAAGCTAATTCAGTCGACCTAGCATTGTCGCCGTCTCCAATCGTCATCATGATTTCTGGAGGTAGAAGTTCCTGAGTACTCCACTTTCTTGATCCCAGGAACATGCTTCTTTCATTAATATCATAATTTTCACTATATCTTTTTTTCAGAGCAGTGGTTTCTCCGCCACCAATAGGTTTAAATAAATCTTCTTTAATTAATATACCCTGATAATTTGCTTTAGCTAAGGGAGAAAGTCTATCGACAATATCACTTTGTATTGATGTGAAACAAATCATAACAAATGTAAGAAGAATAAGAGTACTGCAAGTTAGGCCGGTTCTTACTTTTCGCCTATGCATATTGTTGAGTCCCAGCATAAATGCAGTTATTAAAATACCCAATGTATTTACATTTGCACCTTTTACATGTCCTTGTGATTTTTTCAAGGCATCAATATTCTCTTTGAACTTACCAGAAAGAATGATTGTTACTCCGGCGGAAACGAGCATAATAACAAATCCAAGAAGTATCATGAAAGAAGAGCGTATCATCTGAAATGCAGGATGCAGTAGTCTTAGCAGCATAAATACAACAAGAAAAATTATAGACTGTGCCAGAAGTTGTTTTCTGATATCAGTAAAGCCAAAGGCAAGTTTCTCAAAGAAAAAGATAAATGGAACAAGCAGCCCCATATACCAGAGCACTCCTATAATTGCTTCGGAAATAGAATTTCGGATTACCGGATGATTCAAAGTATTGTATGTCACCGATTGAGCAGCCGCATGATTACGAACTACATATGCCAAATCATTGGAATAACTCTTATCCAGGTTCTCAAGACCTTTTTGGTTAAAAGATGTGGTCATCTCATCGACCATGCCATATTTATCCTGCAACTTGATTCTTTTGTTATTCATAAAACTCATAGACCTTGCAACTTCACTAGGCACATTGTATAAAATCTTATTTTCCATGGGCAGGTAACCGTTGCCGTCAACATCCTTGTCAGCATTACCAACAAACCCCGGAGGAATACCAAGCATAAATGCTCTGGTATTAAGAACAAGTTCATTTTCTGCAGAACCTGATTTAAGCTCAACAAAGAATCTCTCATCTGGTTTAATAAATTCGAGAATTCCTTCACTTCTATTAAAACGGTGATGGTTTGCAAATTCTTCCAATCCGCGTCTGGAAATAAATGCCGCATCGCTATATGGCTTGAGTGTCTGCGGGTTAATTCTGTCAAGAATAGCAACAGGAGCACCTCTATACAAAACAAGATTTACATTTTCTAACTTATTTTGAAGATTCATAGACTTGTATATACGTTGTGCACTCTGTCCCTCATCTTTATAAAAATAAATAAGTCCGTTATCATTAAATAAAACCGCCTCCGGGGAATAAGTCCATCCTGCGATAAAACTGGAGAGAATCATGTCTTTTGAATAATGACCATAAGGATTGGTGAAAAAGAAATTAATATAACTGTATCCGGCATTATTGTCAATTATTTTTTCGTCCTGCCCATTCAGTTTGCGTGTCATAAGGGCGTGTTCTAATGGAAAGTTAGGTACAACTGAAGTACCTATACCTGATGCATATACATAACCACCAACATCTTTAATAATTGTATATTTCAGCTTCTCAAACTGTCCGTTACCATAAATTAATGACAGAAATGTCTGTCCGAATACCTGCAAAGTCTTTTCAATAGAATTTAGGTGTTCTGAGTAGTCAATATATATTGGAGAACTATATGTAGCATAATCTGCAGCTATTGAAACTATACTGAATGCAGGATAAGATAGCATAGACCAGTATTGTGAATGAAGTGGCAATGTTGAAATATTTTTAACTATATCATCACCTTGATTTTTGCCGTTAAACATGATATTAACCTGTTCTTCCAGATTTAAATCAAAAATGGCATCTTGAATGATATCCTTCATGGCAAAGGCAGAGTAGCCATGTTCGATTCCTCTTCCTCCTGACAAACTAATGGTTTCTTGATCTTTAACTTCATCTTTTACTGCAAATGCAGGTGCAAAAACAATTAAGTTATCATATGAAGATAATACTTCATTAATGGCAATATTCTGGTCTAAACGCGTCTTCATATCTGTATGATAATCATACAATTGCCGAATTCTATCGCGCATTTTGGCATGGAAATTATCAAACGGTGTTTTATTATCTCCAATCAGAACCAATAATTTGTCGATTGGATATGATGAAAATTCGTTTGCATCGTCAAAATCTCGTTTTGCAGCAATAAAACTTTTATATTCCAGACTGTTCAGCTCAGGAACAAGTTGCTTATGGAATTCTGCTTGGGCAAGAGTCAATATTTCAGATTTCTTAAAAACATAGACACGTAGAACATATTTAAATTGCTCTATAAAAAACTTTTTACCTTTACTGTTATATGCATTCAACTCTTTTTCTGTTTCAGACGCATCCACACAAAACTTCTCATTCTTAAATGATTCAAGAATTTGTTCTAGTTCAAAAATTTTGTTCTCATTTTCAGACTGTTTTTCCAACAAGTAATTTCCGCGAAACTTTCCTTCGCCACTTCTACCTATGGTTCTTAGAATTTCATTTTGACTATCACGCCCAATCATATCACCTGCTGTAGCAATAAAAATTATATCCCTTTTCAACGTGTTTCTATTATATGCTTGAACACCTTTAAGCACTTGCAGTTGAATCGCGAGTTGCAGAGCATTAAAAGAGCCGTTGTTCAAGTCGGGAAGAGACGTAAAACCGTCATAGCTTACAGGCATGACAATCGCTTCTTTATTTGAAGTGTCAGCTCTTAACATTCCTAGAATATTAATTGAAGATATATTTTTAAATTCAGTATCAAGTTTGATGGTAATTTCTTTGCCTACATACTCAAAAATACTTTTATCAGCAACAGCAGATATATAATTGAGAGGAATTTGCATGTTCATTTCGTTCAGGCTTCTCCATTGAAGTTCTGAAATACCTTCCGGATGAGCTATTAGTACAGCTTTGAATCCCATTGCTGCATAGTTATTAATCGAGTTTCCCATGGCCACGGGCCGTGGTTTGCTAAAGTCAATTAAAGCAATTTTATCTCTAAATGTTTTTGCAGTGTTAATGTCTTTTTCATCAACAAGAAAAAGTTGGCCAGTTAAACCATCTTTTCCTGTAACCATTGGCTGCAGATGATTTGGCGGCAATGGGAATATATTCACACTGGTTTTTCTGTTATCGAAAAAGATTGCCGGATTATCACACAAAGGAAAGGGGGTGTCATGTTCCTGCTGAAAAACTTCCAGACCCGCTTTACTATATGCTTGTTCAATAAAATCAGCACATTCTTTGTGTCCCTTCTGCCCCGGAGATCTTGATCCCATTTCCGCAATCTGATGAAACTTACTGCCAATCTCATTTGTATCCAGAGCCGTTAACATTGCCGAAGAGTTAAATTCTTTAAATTTCTCTGCAGGAATTTCATATTCCCGAGGAGGGAATAAGTTTAAAAAGACAACAACGGATAACACTGTAAGAACAAAAAACAGCAGAGTACCGGCTGAATGTATTAAAATATTACTGTTTTTCTTCATTTTAAGGCAATACTCCATAAATATTTTCAATTCCAATAGACCTCATATAGGCACCAACTATATAGAAAAATGATAAGACAATGATTGATGCAACAAACATTCCTACAAAAAAGGGCTGTAACTTATTTTTTACACATGTAGCACCACCAAATGCCAATACTAGACTACGAATTACCCAAGCAACAAAGACGCTACCCCAGACTCCTTCCATCATATGAGAACTCCCGAGAATAAAACCTATAGGATGAAACCAGAAGCCTGAGAAAAACTGCCTGAGGACAGTAAGTACTACCGATATGCCTCCAAATGCAAATATTACTCTTGTACCATAATTTACACTAGCGGCAACTTCTGCTGATCCATGGGCGGACCTAGTCATTTCTGTTGTAGCCTTTGCCAAATCGGTAGTAAATGAATTGAAAAACCAGGACAGACTATTGAAACTCCATTGATATCTAATATTATCTCCTCCTATTGCGTAAGCATTAGAAAGAAAGACCCATCCTCCAATAATGATACCGCCAAAAAGCCCGAGAA
>JGI1221J13441_10000686_pt1 | contig 14898 bp, 18 predicted proteins | sample LakVidmifraction_4_FD_13441 | JGI IMG/M metagenome (IMG submission 13441) | reverse complement strand
TCTTGCATCTTTAGAATGAATGCGGCTTTCTGGTTTGCGGAGGGTTTCCATTTGCTCATGATCGTGAAGTTAGGGTGGCTTAATTGTAGTTAGTGAGGTCGATTTCCAAGACGATGCGGTAGTCGCCCATGTCGATGACGCTCAGCGGTGGGAGGACGCTCCCTTTAGCGGGGTTGATTATAGCCCAAGCGACGAATGAGTATCCAGCGATTGTCCCGAACAGTGCCGGGGTTTTGGGCGTCCATGTCTTAGACGAGGTAACCCACATATCAAGAGTATCGTCAGTCTTGATGAGTTTGTCAAAGTCCCGGCCGAGATCGTCGATAAGGGAAGTAAGGGCGGTGAAGTCTTTCATGGTCGTCAGTGGTTAGGGTGGTTTGTTCTGCTCCAATAATGTAACACAACACCAAACGATATGCAAGTATTTCTTTGCAGTATTATATCTTTCTTTTATTATCGCCCGTTATGCCCTAAATTCACGCATGGTTAAAACATTAGACACGCCGAGCCGGGTAACCGCTGAACTATTCGAGGAGGTCTGCACCCGGATTGAGCAGGGGCGGTCACTCGTTAGCGTGTGCGACGACGCAGATATGCCGTTCAGGCGTGATGTAAATCGGTACCTTAATGAGGTTGAAGGCGCATCCGACAGATATACGCGCGCGTGTTATGAACGGGCCGAGTACTTAGCTGAGCTTGCATTGACTGAATCGAACAACCCAGGCACGGAGAATGGAGCCGTGGCGCGTGACCGGTTGAAAGTAGATACCATCAAGTGGTTCACGGCGAAGGTCCACCCTAAGAAGTACGGTGAGCGCATCCAGACGGAGGATATAACCGAGAAGCCACGCACGTTGGTGATCGTTACTCCTAAACTAGACGGCGACAAAATCGCCTGAAATGATGGCGTTATCCCGGTAAAACACCGGTGGTATTTCGTTAGGTTTTGCCGAGTGTTGAAAAGTTAGTTCAATTCATTACCTTGCCCGCATGATACCAACGATTCAAGGACCTTACGCTTACGCCGAATTATACGCCAAGCGTAACCGCGCGCGGTACTTCGGCTTTGATGTCTACGACGACACAAGCAACACGGGTATGAACTTGGCGCAGGTGATTTGATGCGCGATACCCGAGTAGCCGTCACGCCGTCATTGGCGCAATATAACTTCATGGCTGACTTGGAGACCAAGTACGTCTTTATGTTTGGCGGTAAGGGATCGGGCAAGTCCTTCGCCGGTACACTATTCGCATGTCACATGGTATCGCTGTTTCCCGGATCGCAAGGTCTGCTTATGTGGAACACGCTCGGTCAAGCCAAGGATATGTTCCGCCAAGATATCGAGCCACGCTTTAAGGAGCTCGGATGGAGTTACAAGTATAACGAGCAATCGACTAAGGTCGAGGTCATGGGATGCACCATTCACCTGCGCTCGGCTGAGCCGGACGCGAACGAGAAGATCGAATCAGTCCACTACAGTTGGGGATGGGCGGATGAAGCCTCATCTTACCCCGCCGAATCACTGAGCCGGTTCGTATCGCGCATTCGGAAACACAAGGCGCTTGTCCGTATCTCGTCTATGCCGTCCGATCCGGACGCGTTCATCTACCGGTTTGCCGATAACATCGAGCGAGAGTGCGCCACGCACGGTATCGGCTTTAAGCTATTCGAAGTCAACCTTCACGACAACCCTGATGAGGACTTCCGCAAGCAGTACGAACTAACCCTGCGCGCGACCTATGAGGGCGACTTGCTCCGGCGCTACCTCAATGGCGAACGAGTATCGCTTGAAGGTCTCGGAGCGTTTCGCGTCAATCAAACGATGATAGGCACCTACCCTTACGACCTGAACAAAGACTTATATCTGTCATGGGATTTCAACGTTGAGTATCGCGCCGTAACGGCATGGCAGGAACAAGGTGTTACGCCTGGGGGCCATAAGACGGTTGCTTGCGTCGCGTCGTGGCAGATGAAGGAACCCACGGTACACGACGACGCGGTGGCGCTATGCGAAAGGCTTAAAGGCCACAAGGCGCTAATCTATTTAGACGGTGATGCGTCCGGCGACGCGAAGACACCTATGGCTACGGTCACCGCGTGGGGCGCAATCAAGCAAGCATTTGCCAAGGGCTTTGGCTCATCTATCCGGTACGTCGTGAGTTCGCATAACCCGAACGTTCAGAATACGATACAGTGCGCGAATTGGGCGCTGACCAATGGGCTTGTTGCGTTCGACGCATCGGCTAAGGTATGCTATAACGCATTGGTATCGTGTCGCCTTGACAAGTCCGGCAGTATCGACAAGTCTAAAGACTCCTCGCCAAACGCTTCACGCAGTCACGAAGCCGATACTGCGCGTTATGCACTTTGGTACTTTTTTAAGCGTACCTTCCCCGGTAATAAATCCAAGTACTTCATCGTATGAGTTTAATAAGCACAATCAGGCGGAAGTTCCTAGGCTCGCGCGCCTTCGGTGGTATACTGTGGGGTAACAACACCACGACATACACCCGTTGGAATAAGGCTAAGCTGATCGAGCAGGGGTACAACCGGAACCCGGTGTTCAGCGCGATCTGTGACCGCATCTCTGACCTGATCGCCGACCTACCCCTATACGTTGACTTCAAAGACGAGAACGGGCGCGCTTCACAGTCCACACGCCACCCGCTCCTTGACGCGATGAACCGGAGTGACCAGGGCTTCCACTCGATGATTAAGCGCACCGTGCTTTACTTAATCGTTTGTGGTGAGGCGTATATCCAAAAGCTTTGCATCGAGACGAACGGGAAGAAGCGCATCGTGGGCTTCGTCGTGCTTCCGGCTCAGTTCACCAACCCGATACAGGGCGACCCGATGAAGCCGGTGATCGGGTATGAGTATATCGAGAATGGGCGCATCACCTTTGACCTTGATGAGGTGATCTACATTAACAACCCGTCTATCAGCGACTACCTACACGGTATCGCGCCGGGCGTGTCCATCGCTGAGATTATGGATATGCAGAACGCCTTTATCACATGGAATAAGAATATCGGCGTGGGTGGCGGTCTGCCGTCGCTTGTCATCCAAGCGCCGGGAATCACAACCGAGGACGCGCAGGCGGTTAAGGACCTGTGGGTTACGGTCAACGGTGGCGCGGGTAACGCTCACAAGCCATCAATCATGGGCGGTGGTGAGGCTATGAAAATCCTTAACTTGAACTTCAAGCCCAATGAAGCGGAGTGGGCGAAAGGTATCGAGATGGCGACGCGCCTGATCGCTATGCGGATGGGCTACCCTTCCGAACTGCTTAATGATCCGTCGGGCAAGACATACGCTAATGTGACGGAAGCAACCAAGACGCTATACCGCGACGTGGTACTACCTACCGCGAACCGGCTATATAGCGCCATTAACCGCTCATGCAGTTCGCACTATGCTGACCGCCCGATGATCGTTATCGATAAAGACAATATCGACGCTATGGGCGAAGACCGCGCGCTACTTATTAAACGCCTTGCCGAAGCGGTCAAAGCGGGCATCATGACGGCGAATGAAGCGCGCGAACAACTTGGATTCCCATCGAACGACGCGCCGGGTGCGTCTGAACTCTTTAACACACCCTCAGCGCCACCCGCGACTGATTCATTTACATAAATACAAACGATATGGAAACTTGGGAAATTGGCGATATAGTTGGCTTCGATATGGACGGTGTGCCGATGGCTGGCATCATTGAGGACGCGGACGACGCAAGCTACACCGTTCGTGTGCTTGCGATGGATTCCGACGGGCTACCTACGGTCATTACTGACGAGGCGCATACGGTCGCTCAGGTGTATAGCCTTGACAAAGTGGAGCCACCGGCCGACGCGCCAACCGAGCAAGCGCCGGAAGACGAGCCGTTACCCGACGAAGCGATGAGCGAAATGATGGATATGGAGGTGGACTTCGAGTTGGACGACGATGTGGATATCGAAGCTATGGCCGACGCGCCAACCGAGCAAGCGCCCGAAGACGAGACGGATAGCAAAGCAACGTACACCGTTGGCGATTTCGTGACGTGGGATAGCGCGGGCGGTCAAGCGTCGGGGCGTGTTGACGCAATCCATGAGCAATCGTACACCGTGCCTGATACCGATTTCACCATCGAAGGAACGAGCGAAGACCCTGCCTATCAGATAGAGGTATTCGACCGCGTCGATGGCGGGTGGGTCGCGTCCGGTGTCGTGGTTGCCCATCACGGCGACGCTCTGAGCCTGACCGAACCGCTAACCATATCAGACGAGCAAAAGCACTACCCGCGTTATATCGGTAAAATCAAGAACGCCAAGGCGGATGAGACTGAAGGTATCGGCCATATCAAAGGCTACCTGTCCGTCGCTGACATCGTGGACCTTGGCGGGGATGTGGTCAAGAAGGGAGCGTTCAAACAGACCTTATCGCACAAGAATGGTAAGACGGTCTTCATGCTTGACCACGGCTATAAGACCTCCGAAGTTATTGGCGTACTATCGCTCGAAGAGGACGACATGGGTCTCAAGATGGATGGATGCATCAACCTCGCCACGCCTCAGGGTAAGATGGCGTATGAGACCGCTAAATTCCAAATAGAGCAAGGCGTGCCCATTGGCGCGTCGATTGGTTATTCCATCGTCAAGTCCGCGCCCAACGCTCACGGCGGTCTTGACCTGCAAGAAGTGAAACTATACGAAGGGTCGATGACACCCTTTCCGATGAACGAATCTGCCACGATAATCGAGGCAAGAAAAAGACACGACCGCAAGTACCGTAAGGTGCGCGCTCTGTCATTGATGCGCGATGCGCCCAAAAGCAATCGCAAAAGCGTTGGCGTGAAAATCACAGCGCTGGACATCTTCAAGGCATTAAATAACAAAAACAAATAAGTCAACCCAACAATGGCAAATGACCCAAAACTGCGGAATATCCGCGCCATGATGACCGAAGCCGCGGGCGACGTGTTTAGCGCGAAATCCGAGGCTCAAAAAGCCGAGTACAACGCGCGGTTCACCAAGCTCAACGACGACCTTGACGCTCGCTTCGCCGAGCTAGAGCAAGCAGTCGCCACCAAAGGCTATGGCATCACAGGCAAAAACGATGAGAATCGTAAAAACTTCACCAAAGGCTTCAACGAGTTCATGCGTAAGGGTTCCTACCCTGCCGATTTGCTCGCCAAAGCTGATGGATATGTACGCTTTGACGGCGCTACGGCGGGTAACCTCTTGCTTCCTGCTGAGATTTCCTCGGAAATCAACCGCAAGTTGCTCGAAATCACCCCTGTATTGCAAGTTTGCGATGTGCAGAACACTAGTTCCGCAAGCCTCGACATCCCGGTCCAGACCGGTAATGCCGATACCTTCTGGGAAGGCGAAGACGAAGCGTCCGAACTAACCAAGGATTCGTTCCGCTTGGTCAAAACGACTCCGTTTGAACTGCGCTCGCGCGTGTTCTTCACCCAGTCCATGCTCGACGATGCGGCGTATGACCTCGAAAGCTACACGATGCAGTCGATTACCGACAAGCAATCGCAGAAGATCGGAACCGCCGCGCTTTCGGGCAGTGGCTTAGGTCAACCGGGTGGAATGAACTCAGGCCTTGAGTCGGTTAACTCGATCGCGCTCGCGCTTTCTTGGAACGATTTGATCAACCTGCAAGCCGACATCAAATCCGAATACCTCGCTGACGACGCGACCACCGGATGGATGTTCACCCGCGCCACTCGCGCCGCGATCCGTAAGCTCGCGCTGACCAACGGTAATGCATACACGTGGGAGCCTGACGGTAAAGCTGGCTACTCCGAGCGTCTGCTTGGTTCGCGTATCTTCTTGGCCGCGCAGGGCGACCTCGCCTCTGCCACCACTGCCGGGGCGTTTACGTCAGGTCAGATCGGTGTGCTTTACGGCAACTACAAACGCGCGTACACCATCGCACTTCGCGAAGGTACCTACGTCATCCGCGACATCTACTCAGGTTCGGACCGCTTCCGCGTGTTCCTGAACGTGATGCGTCGTGTTGATGGACGTGTCACGCAAGCTGAAGCTGCCAAACGGCTCGTCGCCGCCGGTTCTTAAAACATAAAAGGAGCAATACAAAATGGCATCTTTCGACTTCGGTAACACAATTAACGTACAAGTGGCATTGTCCACTCGTCAGATTGTTGACAACACCAACGCGGTGGCGGTGGACACCAATGGTTATGAGGGCGCGGCGTTCTCGTTGACCACGGGTAACTGCTTCGTCATTAACGCGATCGCGGGCTTCGCGCTCTCCTTCACGGAGAGTGACGACACCAACACCCTGAATAGCACGGCTATCGCTTCCGACCGCATCTTGCGGACGGCTACGGTGAACGCGGCTAACACGGTAGCTTGGGCATCAGTAGCCAACACCAAGCGGTATGTATTCGCCCACGTTCGCGAATCTGGCTCGCAAGGCGCGGCTACGAACGCAACGGTATCTGTTAACGGAATCTTAGGAATCCCGCACAGCGCACCGACGACCTGACCAATATGGGGTGGGCTTAGGCTCACCCCATTTATTCCTTAGACAACAAAAACCATGACGACGTACGAAATCACAAGCGAATTTAAAGCATCGACCGACGGACTGACGACTAAGACCTACAACGTGGGTGACATCGTTACGCCGAATAGTCAGAACGAGAACGCGCAGTTAGCCCACGCAGTTGGGCGTGGTCACGCGATTGCATATCTTCCCAAGGCGCTACAGGAGCGCATCACCAAAATCAAACGCGCACCCAAGGTCAAATGAGCAAAAGCCAAACCAGTTCGACGGGGTACTATGGATGGCGGGAATCCGACACGATAACGGGTATCGGTCTGCCGTCGTGGTTTGCGTCCGACATCGAGACGACTATCGCGCCCGTAGGGTTGGTGGTGAGCGTGGCGCTCATCAAAGCGGGGCTACCGTCGCCCAATATGGCGAACGATGAGTTAATTCAGCTCGATATCGAAGCGGTGACAGACCAGGTCGAGCGGTACTTATCGCGCGACCTACTGAGCCGTACGCGTCGCGCCATCTACTACCGGCCGACCAATGCGGTGTACATCAACCCCGTGCCGGTTAGCGCCATCACGCTCGTTCAGGGCGTTGACCGCGAAGCCAACGCAGTGACGCTTGCCCTTAATGTTGACTATTACAAGCGGGGCTACGGCTCGAACGTTCAGTTGTACGATATCAACAATCAGTACGAATATTTACAAGTGACGTACACCACCGGATACGGAGCAAGCGCGGACGTACCTGCATCTATCCGCAAGGCGATTGTACAAGAGGTATTCCGGCAGTTCAAGCGTAGGCAAGACCCCGTTATCGCGTCTGACTTCACAGTCGACTCGCTTTCCTCCGAAGCGCAGTCACTCATTCGCTCTTACATCGTGCGGAGGGTGATGTGAATTTAGGCGACCAATTCTTAGCGATTATCACCCCGCGACTTGTCAACGTGAATAAAGTAAGCGAGCCTGTGGCGACTGATATTAAAGACCGGATGCTCGTCAACACGTCCGAGGGGCGGAGCTTCGTAAATGCGCGCTACGATAACACGTATAGCAGACCTTACGCCAACCGCGCAAAGGGCGGGGAGCGCTCACCGGTCAACCTTCGGGGTGAAAATCTGGGTATCGAGACCGCCAAGGTGGTCATGGCTCCGCTTGCCTCCACTATATCGTTTAGTATTGACGGTCAAATACTCAAATATCATCATGATGGAACGGCGCGTGGCGGTAGGGTTCGCACTATTTTCCCGAAAGCCATCGACCAAGTACCTACTGAAACCAAGCAATTAGCGCAATCCGGCGTGTTGGAGGTGCTACGTGGGTAAGTCGCGCGACATTTTGACCTCCATGATAGCCGATTTGGCGGAGTACATCGGCGATACAGGCATTAGTTACGACCTATACCGCATCCAACCGCAGGACTTGGAGTCGCAATCAGCGGTAAAAGGCGCGCGTCGCATCGCTATGTATGAGGAAAACGACACCGTTATCGAGCGCACCAACGCCTACAAGGCATCTCTGACCGACGTTCGGTACTCGATTGACATAAGTGTCGCCCGCGCATACCAACGCGAGGACGCGTCAAGTGGTGAACTGCCATTATCGGACATCCGCGATTGGGTGCTTGATTGGTCGCGCAACCTTGACGCGGGCGCGATAACCGATTGCGGTATCTATTACTTCGGCTACGAGGGGTCTACCTCAATCACACGTCTGGACATCTACGTAACACAAACCCTGCGCTTCATTGCGCAACGCGATTTAATCTCAACTCAAAAACAAACAGTAGTATAATGGCAATCACCAAATCCCTAGTGTTCAGCAATGTAACACTTCAAAATACGACCGGCGCATCTCCGCTCACCTACGAAAACCATGTGGTTGACACGGTGGAAATCACCATCACCCCGGTGGTCGATACCGTCCGTAACGGCCAGACCTTAACCGCGTCTTACGACGTGTCGTTCGCGGTTGGATTACTCAACACCGCTGTGCTTGCTGACGCTCGCGTGTACGCTGATACCTCAGCCACTCCGGTGCTTGGTCGTCTTTTGTTCAACGGTGCAACCGGCGCGCGGACGCTCAATATCGGAAACGTGTACATCAATGGTCGCAAAGACTTCTCCGGAAACCGCGACGTGGCCATGCTCAGCGCAACGATCCGCACAACCAACGTAGCCTCCGTCATTATCGAGTCTTAACACATGGCACTATACCTTAAAAAACTTGCCGTCCTTAACCAAGGTACGGACGCGGTGGCGCAGTTAGTCAACGTTATGGAGGGCGCGGAGGGGTCTGCGGTCTTTGGGTATAACGTTGAGGACGCATCGCTTGGCGTGGCTAACGGTCAAAAGCTACAGTTCAAACAGACGCATACACTATCGCTTAGTGTCCTGCCTCCGGCGGGCGAGAATGCTACGGTGATGGATGCGATACTCGCCTCCGAAAGCCCTGTGAGCGTGCGTGTATCGGGGATGTCCGACGATACTTTCCTGCTTTGGGATAACGCCGGATACTTGATGCAGAACGACGAGTACGGCGATACCATTACGCGACATCTGACCATGACCGAAGTGGCGACCATTGGCTATCGCGGGGTTGCGCCTGCGACTAAACTACCTGTCTACTCAGGCGTGAATGCGCTTGCGATATACAACCTCAATGCAGGCTCGACTACTGCGCTTAATGGGTTCACGGTTGCCGGAGGTGCAACGGGAGTTACTAGTAGTGGGGGAACTCAAGTCGTAACGGTTGGCGCTACGGTCGTAGCAAACACGGTTTATTTTGAGAGTAACAATATTTTCTTTCCATTTGAGGGAGAATCGCTAACCGTGTCGATGTTCGTTAATGTCGCATTTACCCCCGGCTCTTTTGCGATGGGTATACAGTTCTTATCTGACCCGACAACGGTTATATCGACCTCCTCAGTGGGTTTCAGTTCGGGCGCCACCGGCACACGAATATTCCACACCGCGACCATTCCCGCAACCACGAAATACATCCGGATGTCTGTGCTTTCACTAAGTGGTATATTGACAGGCTCGGCTTTTACCATCACCACTCCGATGATTGCACTCACGCCACGAACCACCTACGGCGTATAACACTATAAAAAACCACTATGTTTGAAAAAACACTCACCGTATCCAGTCTTACCGTAACCCTTCGACCTTACACCGCCAAACGACACGCGCAGTTAGACGCGCTCGTCGCTGAGATTCAGGCGTTCCTATCCTCCAACCCCGAATGGGGATGGGATGATATACCGCAAAACGTAAAGGTCGCATTCTGGAAGCGTAAAGCTGAGATACTATGGGAGGCGACGTATCCAACGGGATTCTTTGAGGCGCTTGATTTCGAGTACTCGCTACTCAAGGATAGCGAATTGCATTTTATCATGATGCAAGTCTATCTGTAGAACGCGCAGAACTTGCATTTAAGCGTTCGGTGGCGTTTATGCCCTCAGGGGCAAAGCCGGACGCAACCAAACAGAAATGGATTGAGATTGTTGGTATTTGGAAGTACTACTCGCTGATTCTTGCCGGGTTCGACCCCGTCAAAGCTGATGCGATTTTCAACAACCCCGCCCATGATATAGCGGAGGCTTACGTGTCTCAGATGTGTTATAACCATAAAGAATAGTGCAAGACCAACTCATTTACCAAGTTGTCCTCCAGACCGACCCCGCGTCGGTCAAAGCCGTTCAGGAGCAACTAAACGCCATCACCACACAGGCGCAGAAAAGCGCGAAGGATGCTCAGGTCGATGCGCTTGCCGGTGGCAGGGTCGAGGCTATACAAAAGATTACGTTCGCAAACAAGGGGAACGTTCAATCGCTTATTGAACTTCAGAAGCAACAAGCGAACTACAAGGCTGACCTGAAGGTTCTTATTGTCCAAGAGCAAATACAGGGCAAGCTAACGGACGCGCAAGCGGTGAGCCAACAGGAGCTTAAATTATCGCTTAAAGCCGCGTCAACGGAGTACGGCAAGCAACAACGCGAGCTTATCGCGATTTCATCCGCGACAACCGGATTAGCGAGGACCTACGATGAATTGGTGGCGCAGAATAAATCGCTATCCATTCAGATGAAGGCCGTACCGCTGAACGATACGACCGGAAAGCTCAAGGCGCTACAGACGAGCTACAAAGATAACAACGACGCGCTCAAGAAGTTCGACGCGTCTATCGGTAACAATCAGCGCAATGTTGGGAACTACTCGGACGCGCTTACAGGTATGGGTAGCAACCTATCCTCTACCGTTGGACCGATTGGCGGTGTGGGTAAATCGCTTACAAGCCTATCTGGTATCATTAAGCTATCCCCGATAGGGATGCTTGCCACGCTTGCCCTTACGCTTGTAGCATCGCTTTCCCGCGTTCAGGCGGTGACCGATTCCCTTAATGTGGTGTTTCAGGGGCTGAACACAGTCCTTACGGTCGTGGGTGGTCGCCTTGCCAAGTTCGGGTCGGGAATGGTCGCTATCCTAAATCGCGACTTCAGCAAGGGCGTTGACCTCATCACCGCATCATTCACAGGGCTGACCGACGAACTTGTGGAGACCTACAAAGCGGGGTCGGGCGCTGAGAAGATGTTGCAAGACATTCGGCGTTCGGAAAATACCGCACTTGTTGTGCAGGCGCGACTTACCCGCGACATTGCCGAGGCGAGGCTCGATGCGAAGAACGCGGAACTGTCTACGGAGGAGCGATTAGCCGGAATCCATAAAGCCATCGAACTATCCAAGCTACTTGCCGAGAGTGAGCGCGGGCTTGCGGTTCAGCGCCTCAACGCGGCGCAAACCAAGCTACGCACCGACACGACTGACATCGAGTTTCTTAGCGCAGTCGCGCGCGCCCGCGCAGACCTCATCAACGTAGACACGGCGCTTGCTAACTCGCAACGCTTGCTCTACGAAGAGCGTACCACCCTATCAAGAAGGTTTATTGAGGAGGCAAAGGAGGAAGCCAATCAGCGCTTGGCGATCGAAAGACAGTTTCAAGAATCTATCAAGTCAATCGGAGACGAGTTTAGCGCAACTATTGAGGCGGGTCGGCGCACGCAACGCTCAAAGATGATATCAGACCAGGCCGACGCGCTCGACAGACGTAAACGCGACGCAGACGCAGACCTCGAAATTCAAAAGAACCTCAACNCTGAGAAATTAGCGCTTGAGAAGAATCTGTTTGCGCTATCGTTCAGCCTTGGACAAGTGTTCTTCGGGCAGTCAAAAGCGCTCGCTATCGCCCAAGCAATCATCGACACGTACAAGGGCGCTCAGAGCGCATACGCCAATACGCCGGGCGGGTTGGTCTCCAAGTCAATCGCCGCCGCCGTCGCTATCGCGCAGGGCTTCGCGCGTGTCCGCAGTATGCGAAGCGCCAAACCGGGGGGCTCCTCATCTTCCGGTAGTTCCGGCGCGGGCGCATCCGCAGGCGCTCCGGTCAGCGTTCCGCCGATCGTAACGGATAGCGTTATATCGCGACCTAATGTGTCTTTCGCCTCATCCATGAACCCCAATAGCGGGTCGCCGAATATCAATATCGAAGCCACGCTCGACCGTAAGGGATTAGCCATTGCCGTCCGGCAGGGTGAAATAGATATCAAGTCAGAACAAATCACATTTGCATCATGAAACGACAAATAACCACATCGCAGATTGACCTAAAAGTGGACACGGGAACGGGTGAGTATAGCTTCCAAGGCTACCCCACTAATGTGGACATATTCAGCGGGTCGCTTACATGGCAACCGCAGTACTTCGCCGATAAGAAGATGGACAAGGCTCTGTCTGGTCGCCTACGCTCACGGCTTCAAGGCTACCGGCTCATGGGGTCACTCACGTGGGAGCGCTCGTTAGAGACGAACGTCATTGCTGACGTGCTTGCAAAGGTTCCCTACGGCGTGGAGCGTGTTTTTTGGACGGGAACGACACCAACTTTCGGCACAGTAACAACCTTCACTATCACACCCGCACCCGCTACGGCGGACACTTTTAACGGAATGATGGTGACGTTTGACGGTGGTTTCAATCGAACGGTGACCGACTACGCATCAGGAACGGTCACAATAAACTCAAGCGTCAGTATCGGTGGAACGGAGGAGGTTCAATTCCTAACCATCGCATCCATGCCTACCGTCGTTTACTACGCGCCAAACGCAACCGACCCGACCAGCGTGAATGAGGTAATTCTGGACGGAGCTATCGGCGCATCTATCGAGTCAACCATTGTCCGGCAACCCATCACCGTCACCCTTGAAGGTGTTGAGATAAGCCCGAACATTCCGGGATATTACCTGCAATGATTAACACAGGCTCATTTCGTCTCGCAAGTGGTCGGTATTGGCTGACCATTAACACGAACGCCAATGCGAGCGTGGAGATTGATGATATTTCGAGCTTGCAGTACGACTTTGACCTGACCGATAGCGAAGACATCATTAGCAAGATTGCCATTATTCCGGGCGTGGCAACTATTACGCTTAACGACACGATGGACAATCTTGCGTCGTTATACGACACTTTGCAAGCGCAGATAGGTGCACCATCGCCTACGCTTGGCTACACGACAATAAGCGCCACGCTATACCGGTTCCCTTACGACACGAATACCCTCGCAACCCTTGAGCAAGCCATTCAGGAGTTCCCCTTTCAAGTCCAATTTAACGGCGTGCAACTCAATGAGCTGAGCGGTGAGACGACTATGCGACTGCTTCCACCGCAAGCCGTATCGCTTAACGTGGCGCAGTTCATGACGAATGTGACCGGGAATAAACCAACGCAGAACTTCGCGCTTGCGCTCGGTGGTATCCATGAGTCAACCGTCTACGCGCCCGGCGACGTGATGCGCTCACTAACTGCGAACCTAAACAAAACGGCGCTAACAACGGTCTTCGAGTCGTCACCCATTGGAGGCGGTCCATTCCCGCCCGTCACATACCCCGACTACGCCAACGTGGGTATCGTGGGCAATGTGTCATTTTTTGTCACCGAGTTTGCATCCGGTAGCGCGTCAACGGGTCAGATTTACGATAACTATAAAAGCATGGCGGGTCTCGATAGCGCGGTGTACGGCTCCGCGTTCGGTACTAACTTCTACGTCGGACGGCTCACGACCAATCATAAGGTGGTGCTAACCTTCGACGATGTGGTGAGCGTGAACATGATAAAGGTTAACCGGGATATCAACCTGCAGACGTTCGCCATCACCAACCCCGCGCCATCGTTATCGCAGATTGCGCCGGACACCGACTCCGCCGGGTTTAACGGCTTATCGACGCGCAACGTGGGTATTAGCTACTCATCGCATACACCAATTTTGACGAAGGCGAAAGTAACGATACTCAACACCAATGTTGAAGGGCAGTACGCCGGATTTGCAACACCGGACATCGAAGCAAGCGCCCTTCGTAGCGCTCAGCAAGGCTACTCCAACGGCTTAGGTTCGGCCGCGTGGAAGGTTGAACACCTACGCATTCAACTTGACGTGATGTCGATTGACAAAATCAGACCGTGGGAGGTGTTCGAGTTCAACCGGTACGCATCCGGAATACCGGACCGTTACAAGAATAAACTATTCCGACCCTCAGCGGTGCAATACGACCTCAAGAAAGACCGCGCGACAATTACGGCGTACCAAATAGCCGTCACGCAGTCAGAGTACGATCAGTTCGTGGATTTCGTAGCGGATGACTTCGGAACGCTCGCAAGCCCCGCCAACGCCGAGGCTATTTTAAATATTATGGGTACGATGGGGCTTGCGCCGTTACTTGTTTGCACTTGCGACGCGGGTAAAGCGCTTAAATTGTATACCATTTTGCAATGAGTATCGTATATTGATACGACGTATAAACCACCACAAACCACACAGCCACTCAAAAACCATGAAAGACGTATTTCTCGCTATTCCTTCCTACGGAGGCAAACCCATATACCAATGTATTCGCGCTGCGGATGCGTCGGTGTTGCTCAAGGACAACCCCGCCAAGGTCGTTCAGCTATACGTGGGCGACTCGCTCGTCACCCGTTGCCGGAATGAGCTTGTTCGCTTATTCCTGAACTCAGACTGCAAGTATCTACTATTCATTGACGACGACCTTGAGTTCGACCCGCGCCACATCGCTCGTTTGCGCTCCCATAACTTGCCTATCGTTGGCGGTCTATACTTCAAAAAGAACCTACTCCACGCTCCGGTGCTAAACCGACCCGGACAAGCATTCGATAATGGGCTACTTGAAGTGGGCGAAATTGGCACGGGCTTCCTGATGATCCGGCGCGACGTGTTCGGCGCTATGAAGGAGTATTTCGATATCGAGTACACCGGAGCGGGCGACCAGGAGCAAGGCGCGCGGTGGGATTTCTTTCCCGTAGGGCGCAAAGA
>JGI1221J13441_10000683_pt1 | contig 14933 bp, 12 predicted proteins | sample LakVidmifraction_4_FD_13441 | JGI IMG/M metagenome (IMG submission 13441) | reverse complement strand
GAACATCACCAATTTCTGCAACACCGTTTCTTAGTAACTTAAAGTCAAGCGTGTCGGCATTGGCGAGGGCAGAGCTTACAAGGGTTAGGGAGTATAAATATTCCGTGTAGTTAGATGCGGTTATCTGGTGGTCGGTAACTAATCCAGTCTCAGCTATTTCACCAGCTACGAATGAGCCTGTTCCAGCACCTAAACGGTTAGTGGTGGCTGCACCGTCTGTTAGGGAGGCGGAGTTAAAGCCGATGACGGGCGACACTCCATCGACGTAAACATAAAAGCAGTAGTCGGATAAAGCACTAGCAGTCCAACTCGCACCGCCCCAACTCGCACCGTTCCCTGTTGTATCACCACTAAGGTCATCGCCTCTAACATTTATACGGTCAAAACTTGCGTTACCTACAGTAGCAGTAAGGACTATTGAAACAAAGTAATTTTGCGAAGAAAGAGTAATCTTGTTTGCGCCACTAAAATTAAAGTCTTGAAGCGCTAAAGATGTTCCAATATCGGTAATGTTTACCGTATCTGACACAGCTAAAGCAGCGCCAGTCGGTACGGCAGTTGGGTTAGAACCCGATACACTGTATACCTTTGCCGAAACTGTACCGACTAATGATACTGCTATTGTTTTGCTTATTTGAAAAGTAGCTTTGCTTAGAGTACCCCCAGTACTGGTGAATAGTTGTGCAACTTCTTCCCCATCGACGTTAAGAGCTTCGTTGAAAGTTCCGTTTGACTCAGGATAACTATCGTCTAATACTGGTGGTCCAATACCAATATTATAATAACTTGCACCGTTCTTGCTGTACTGCAACTGGTAATCATCAGTAGCCGCACCAGCCGTAGCCGCATTGTTTTGTATCCGTGTTCTAAGCTGTAGGTTAGAGTTTGCATTTACATCACGGGTAATGTTGGTATCTTGGGCTGCAATAGCCGTAGAACCTGTTTCTGTGCCATCTTCGTAGAGACGATAGGCAGATTGTTCAAACTGGGTGTTAAGTAATAATACACCAGTACCATCTTCAAGAAGATAGCCGTCCGTGGTGTTGGTGGAGGTTACTTCAATTTCAATACGGTAAACGTCTACCGAGGTAAATGAAATATCGGTAGAACCATATATTTTAGTCTCTAATGCCTGTAGTTTTGCCCAAGTCCAACCACCAGAGGGCGTGGTAAGAGTGAGGTAAGAACCCCACTGAGCAGGGCTTAACCCATTATTCGCCGTTCCAAGTAATTCTCCGAGGGAGTCTGTATAAATAGACGCATTACAGATTGCTGTTGAACCAGCCTTATTACTAAATATTCTAGCCCGTACTAGGGTAATCGTTCCGCCACTAGCTGGAGCATTTGTACCTTCCGCCATAAGAAAGTTAGAAGATGTGCTACCAACGACCAGCACTTGGGCTAAAGTACTAGTACTTCCGTCAAAAGCATTTGCGTCATTAGTCCAAACGCTATTTGGGTCGGTGGCGGTTGCATCACTACCATCAAAATAGTAAGTAGCAACTGTTGCGGTGTCTAATAGATACCTGTCAGCCACCTGGCTAACCTACTTTCGTCAATTCCAGTATAGAATCAGCCTTGAGTAATACACCACTGGCGGCAACCTCTGTACCGAGACTGAACTGTAGGCTTCCTGTTACAGATACGACCATAATGCCTCTAACTACAATCAGTTGATTGGCGTTAGCTGTGGCCGCACCAGCCGATGCCTTAGAGTTAGCGTTAAGAACACGCTCACCATGACCTTCGTGAAGCCCTGTGGTCGTACTTGTTACGATGCCATCGTGCTGACCTGTTGCAGCTGCACCACCAGTCGTTACGAAGTCGGAGTGCATGATATATGTCGTTACTGTGCCTGTGTGGTTGTTGGCGATTCTTATACCTGTAGTTGTAGCTGCTGTTTGGAATATTAGAGTGTATTCAAAATGCCATGTTCCAACACCTACACCAGTAGTCGTTATGACTACACCTGGCGTGACTGATGTCTGAGAAGCTGAATCTGCACTTAACTTTTGTAGTGTCTTGTATGGGCCAGCCGCACCTGAGTTTCCGTTGATGCGGGTGAACAGCAAACTAATAGCTGCTCTCTTAGATGTGGTACTTTGAACTACTGGGAAATCTTCAGTCCCGTCTAATGTTGTTGCTGCTGTTAAAGCACTTACTTTTGNATCTGGCATTACTAACTCCTTTCAGTTAGGGGTTAGTTATTAAGCGAGAGTAAACACTCCAGAAGCGTTAATGACGATACTGAGCGTGTTGCCTGTTGTAGCGGTTACGTCTGCTGGTCCTACTGCTTCTAGTAAGAAGTAAGCAACTACGTTGCCAGATACTTCGTACAAAACACCGAATCTAGCTACGATTGAACCACCTGATGCTGTCCAAGCTGTAGGGTCAGTTGTATCAAAGGTAACTGTTGTAGTACCTGTTCGAGACAATGTAACCGCATTACCGCCAGTTGTATAACCGTTGGCGTTTGCGTGTTCGTTTGTTAGTCCAGCATAGGTCGTGCTTGCTGCGCCGATGTTAGAGGTTGATAAAAATAGTCCAACTTTGTAAGTATCTGCATCTAGGAATGTTCCGTTGCTTAAACTTGTTCTTGCCCCGTTGGTAAAGGTCCATGTACCTGCTGCCATAATGTTACTCCTTTCAAGAGTATGTTATTGTTGTTGCCCTGTTGTCCCACACATTGTTAAATAGTGAGTCCCCATCAGCCCATGTCTTTATCAGACCTGAACTGGTGTTAAGGCTCGCTATTTGCCATACTGCTGCCGAAGTTGCTGAACCAATCTGTGCTTTACCTATGTAGGTAGTGGTTGGCGTTGATGTATCATCTAATCTGGTTGCAGTCGGAGTACCTGCTCTTGACCAGCTCACTCCATCGGCGGTTTCATAATTAGCAACCTTCTTGGCGTGTATATTATCGCCAGTCCAGTCGGGGCCGATGTGTTCAGCTTCTGCTACATTTCGTTCAATATTGCCAGTGTGTGGGTCAGCCATATAATGCTCCCATTTCCCTGTCTAGCCTTGATTGCATCATGCTTAACTTGGTGTATTCGTATATCTTCTTAATAGATACCTCACCACCAATCATTCTTTGTAATTCTCTTATTTGAGCCACGACATCAAAGTATTCCACTGCGCCTCTTTGGCTTGCCCACTCCACAATCTTATTCATCATGGTATTGGTTTCAGGGTGTTTCTGCACATCTAACGGTATTTCCAAGAAACTGTATAAACGCAACATACTTACCTCATCGAGTGGATTATCAAAAACGTAGCCTTCGTCACCTGGGTCTGCTGGTGATGCGGGCACTGGTGCGCCAACAGCAACGACAGGCTGTTCCCTGGGTATATTCTGCGCTACCTTAGTAGCAATATCTGCTTCATTCATATATAAATTGTAGCACTATTGACAACAGTTATAAATAGTCTAAACTTAATGGCAATTTGCCACTCCTAATAGAATCTATCGTTTTATCGTGTAATCGTTTATTCAACCTTAGTTCTGGCCGTGCGTCTGGCTCTTTCTTGTGGTATATGAGTTGTGGCCTGTTTGTTTCATCTAGCAAGAAGTTGCAGCCAAGCATTTCGGCGCGTAAAGCTAGATTGCAGTTGCCCCATGCCCAACCAGCATCATAGGCTTCGTCGAATCCGCCCAACTCTTTAATTATGCCCATTGGTGCTAGCCCTACATTTATTTCCCATTCTTCTGGAAAGCACTCGCGCACATCATCTTGCCACGTATATCTTGGGTCCTCTTGCTCGCCCTCTGGGTTTGCAGTTAGGGTAGTAACAAGCGTCTTTTTACCAGCTAGGTTAATTAGCTTATCAAAGCAGTCATCTTCAAGAATGATAAAATCTTGGTAAAATATTACATAATCACCATTACAGTGGCGCAATCCCATATTGGTGGACTGTTCAAGATTACCTGCCATACCCTCTTTTTTAGGTGGTGCTTTAAGGACCATAGTGGCAAAAGATTTAAGCTCATCTGATACGTCATTTTCTGTTATAACAATCCACTCAAACTCATGTTTTGTCGTTTGGGCCTTGATTGATTCTATTGCTAACTTCTCCCAGCCCACTCGTTTGGTAACAGTTAGTACGCTAATCATTTTTCTGCTTCACATTCTATAGTTGAATTAGGTATTAGTTCTTTAATGGCAAACCCTGTTGCGAAAAGGTCCTCTTCTAGTATCTCTGGTGTAAACCCCATGTAATGGTAGTCATACTGGTCCAACTGCCCACCGTAAGCATACTCAACTATTTGTCTGTCGCGTGGGTTCTGTATAATCATTTGAGCATGCCAGTAAAGGTTTGGTACTTCTATATAGAACTGCCCACCATCTACTAGTAACCCGTAGACCAATTCTAAGGCCTCTCTAGTGCGTTTCATCGGAAAATGCTCAAGCACATGTGTCATCTGGATATGGGTACAACTGGCAGGCTCTACGTGCTTGGGTAGGTCCCAGAAGTCACAAACAATGTTTATGCCTGGTAGGTCTAGCACGTCATGGGTAGTCCAGCCTGATTCTTGGCGCTGGTTAGCCCCGATTATTAGTTTCATACACTTTCGACCCAATCTGCACCTGGTAGTATATTTTGCCAATAGCTGAGTTTCTTTATAGTTACATGGCTTGCGTCGTGTTCCCAGTTGGGCGTATTAACAGTGCCCACGACTAAGTATTGGCGCTTGCTCTTGGTCTTAATGTCTTGAATTATCCTCGGCACTTGGTCAACTGGTATATGCTCTAGCGTATCAATTGATACGATTAAATCAACAAAACGTAGCTTACTGCTGGTAAGGAACTTTTTAATATTATCATCGGCTTGTGCTATGGCCCATTTAGACACGTCATATCCGTAGGCCTCTACGCCCCTATCCCTAAGAGCCTTTACTAAATAGCCCTTTGCACAACCAAAGTCCAACACGCTCTTGGGGCTATATGTTTTAACTATGTAATCTGCATACACCTGAAAGCGCGGGTCGTCATTGTAGCAGTGGTAGCCCTTACCGCCATCAAAGTATTCTTCATCAAAATATTTATCTGTTAAATTCACTGCTCCAACTTTCTGCAACTGTGAACCAGTCCCACGCGTCTCTAGTTTGTTGCATCATCTTGGTTCGTTGCTCATTGGTTTGCGGTGGGTCAAGTAGTGCCTTGACTAGTTCATTGTAAAACTCGCCGATACCATTCTTTTTCCAAACGCCTATTGGGGTGTGTTCGTCTTGCGCTTCCATGTGTTGCTTGTACCCAGCAGTAACGGTTTCGTCTAATGCGGCGAAGTCTGTCGTGATTGGATAAGCCCCACCAGCCTGTGCCTTGACTGCTGTGATACAAAATATTTCACAGAATTGAGTAGGGTAAGCCCATACACCAGACTGGTTAATTAGCTTAACGATGTCCTGTTGGCCAATCCTGCCAAGGTCCTCTACGCTCGTCAGGCTGTTTATCTTGCCAACCATTAACTCTTTCCATGCTTGGCGCTCTGGATTATTCCTGTTGACCTCATCATAGCTCTGCCAGCCATAGGCTATCTTTAGCTTAGCGTTAGGCACCTTAGCTAATACGTCTGGCCATATCTCTAGTAGTGTATCAAGCCCTCTAACATGGCTACTCATATATACCACCTGCTGTAAGTCTCTTTCATATTTGCCGTCTGCTTCTACAAATTCAGCAGGGTCTATACCATTTGCGCTATAAAACACCTTATCTTCTGGTATAGATGGGTAGACCGTTTTGTGGTACTTGCTAAGCAGCATAACTTTATCCACATTAGCTAATCTAGCTGGGGTGAACTCGGCATCATCAGTTACGTCGTGCATCCATAAGTATGTCTTGCGTGTCTTAAACTTGGCATCTAATAGCCAAGGTGCTCGCCATATAACCAGCACATCAAAAGTGTCTCTTGAGTCAAACGTCCAATAGTTCTTCCACTCAACACTATCGTATATACCGTCTTTGGTACCAGGGTCGGCATAAACAGTAACTGCCCAACCAAGTTTAATTAGGTGTTTAGATAAGCGTATTACAGCCTCTTCACTACCACCTATACCAGTGGCTAAACTCCAAGGTCCCCAATTCTTTAACACACCGCTACCACAGTAGATAGCAATAGATTTCTTGTCCCACGTCTTTGGGTCAACATGCAACTTCATAATGTTTAGAATAGCTGGATTTTGTTTGTAGTCATCAGGCAGTTTGTCATAAGCCCGAAGCGCCTTGTCTTTGGGTAATGCCCTGACAGCATTAACAAAACTGTCTACAGTATTCTTCTCTTTAATAATTGACTTTAACATATCTACAAAGTCTTTAGTTGTACTGTCTGGTCGTATCTTAGCAGCTTCCTCGGCCAATCTAAGTGCTAACTGTAAATCTTCTCCACCAATCTCTAGGCGGCACTGGGCAAGCATCATATAAGTTCTATAGGTATTCTCTAGTGGATTAGTGACAAGTGATGTTGATTGTGGAACCTTTAGAACTGCCGCCTGTTCAAGCCACATAATAGCCTTCTGCCATTGTTCAAGTTGCATGAATGTTGCGCCGAGTTCTACGAATGCAGTTACCTCTTTAGGGTTTTCGTATAGTGCCTGTAGTAGATGCTGTGATGAATTAGCCATGTCGTTCATCTGGTCACGGTACACCTTGCCTAGCCATACGTGCGCTTGCGCTCGTTCTTCGTCCCAGCCAGATAACTTTAGGTATGCCTCTAGTAGTTCAATGGCCTCTCCGTAGCGCAGTGCATCTATGTAAGCAGTTCCTAAGTAATATAGAGTTCTAGGGTCTGGCTCTGTACCCTCAGCATTTATCATCTGTTCCATTATTATAATGTTGCGTAGATTGCTGGCATCCTTGCGGTCATTGTCGGCGTGGTGTACTACCTTAAAATCTTCGGTGCGGACTCGGACTACTCTCCGCTTTTCTATTAGTGTTTCGTGTAGTGTGCCGCGCCACTCAAAAGCACCGTTATTACGAACTAGTCGTAGGTTGGTATGGGCGGTGACTACATTGCCAAACTCGTCATTGTCATAGTCGTACTTAGCCATAACTCCGTCAATGTTCTGTTTAGCCATGCGGATTACGTCTTTTATCTTGTGGGGACTGTTAATCGTGTCATCTGTGTCGAGCCAGATTATCCAGTCGTACTCCTTTGGCACTTGTGCAAAGTTGAAGTTACGCATGGCAGCAAAATCATCTTCCCAAAACTTGCGAGACACTTTAGCATGATATTTATCACATATTCTATCAACCTTCTTCGATGGCTGTACACCTTCACGAGTATTGGTGGTTATAAACACACCATCTACATACTTAGCTATACTAGCCAGACATTGGTCTAATAGCTTAGCCTCATCATCACTTGAGCGTACTATCATACACAGCGCTAATTTACCCATATTGTATACCCCTATTTTAGAATGATATTTTTTCTGCTACACGAAACTGTGGAAAGTTTAAGACGAACCAGTGGAAATGAGCTTTGTCGGTAAACATGGTAGGATAACTGTCTTTAATGGTGGCATCTAATCCTGGTGGAAGTATAAGCACTTTCCTGAGCTGTGATTCTTCATTCTTGATAAGGAACTTGCTCACCCTACCGCCAGCATTTTCAAATTCATTACGTTTTTCAATGCGCACACGCTCTGCAATGTCACCAGGGAACTTAGACTCGTACAGTCTTATTATGAACTCAATGTTTCTTTTATCAGCTTCATCGGGCATCCCTACAATAGAAGCATAATCTTTTATCATAAATATAATGTACTACAAAAGAAAAAGCCCGTCAACATGTGACGGACTAATCCTTTTATTGAGTAGGTAAACCTAGCCAATAAAGAAGCCTGAACGATAAGCAGAGCTTTTCTCGTTCAACGCTTCAAGAGTAGCTTCGCCCTCGATAAGAATCTTGGTTGCAGAACCAGTCTTAGCAAGAGGAGTTGCACTTGTGCGGCGACCAGTCAAATAGGCAATGCGCCATTTGCTTGTGTCTACGGCTAATACAGCACTCGCTGGAACCTCACGGCTAACGCGGAACTGGTGGACACCAAATGAACTTTCGTAGTAAGTAATCGAAAGAATTTGGCGCTTTTCGCTTGCGTCTATGTTACGAGTGACGTTAGTAGTCCACTTGTCAACAATGCGCTTTAGGTAGCTTCCACAAAGAACTAGGTCAGCGCTTGAATCAGTACCGTTATCAAAAATACCAGCAATCATTCCGTTGAATTCATCTTCACTTAAAGAAGTACCAGATGCACGAGCGGTTTTGTTGGTAGTGATTAGTGCGATTGCACCATTCATACGACGGGCTAATCCAGAGTTACCAGATGCACGAGTACCAGCAACCAATGCTTTTTCCATATCACGAGAAATCTCTTTAAGACGCCTTGTGGTTTGGTAGCTCATTGGGTTGTTTAGGCCGTAGTGTGGCAAAGCCATTTCGGTGTCAGAAACAGTAACTGTTTTCTGGAACATCTGTACTACGTTGTTTACGCGTGTTGGGCCAGTTATATCAGCGACAAGAACATCAGCACCTTCAATACCAGCGTTATCGCCAGCAGCTGCTAGTGTGTCAGTTTGCCATTCGTGCAATGTGTTCATAGCTTGGCTTTCGCCTAGGCTAGATAGAAACGGTGTAGATACGAAATCAATATTAGTGATTAGGTCTACGACATCCTCTGGACGAGAAGTGTCATTATATGTGAGTAAGCCAATAGGCATAATAATCTCCTTGGGTTAGGTTCACCAACGAGAGGATTACTCTACTGTTGGATGAACGGTTTTACAAATGAAAGTTCGTTTACTGCTTTATTTAATAAAGCTGGGTCGCCAGTCTTACGAAATTGTGCAAGCAATTCTTCTCTTGATTCTGGGTTGTTGACTGTCCTAGTATTGTTCGGCGTAACTGGCAATTTGCCACCTACTCGTTCAGCTATTCTGTCCAACTTAGATTTCAGTTCGGCTTTTGCTTCATCTGTTGCGTCTGTTAAAGATACACCAGTTTCTTTTACAATTTCTTTGACCGCTTCGGGATAGTCGGCTAATAGTTTGGCTTCTTCACCAGCAAGTACTTGTTTCCGTTCGGTTTCTGTTCGCTCAAAGGCCAACTCTTCCGCACGTTTCTTTTCCTGTTCGTAAAGAGCCTTATACTCTTCTCTATCCTCTAAGTCCTTGGCCTGTGCGGTTGCTTGTGCATCCTCAAAAGCTTTGAGCTTATTTCGCAACATATTGGCTTCCATTTGAGCTTGTTCAGCTCGCTTGTTGGCTTCTGCTGCATCTTGCCCCGTATTGACTACTGGTGTAGTTACTGGTGCGCTTACGTTGTTATCGAGTGGCTGTGCCGTAGCCGTTTCAGCGGGTGTTGCTGTGTCTGACATATTGTTTCTCGCTTCCATGCGTTTAATTACGAGGCAACCCAACGGGTACCTATAGTTCTAGTATGTTAGTTTGTTGTATATTTGTCAACGATTTACAATTTGCTGGAATGGTACTGGTTGTTTAGTTTTCTTCTTGCTCGCAGACGCAACCTTTTTAGCAGTATTCATTTCTTGCTTCGTATAGCGTTTAAGCTGTGGGTATACTGGTGCAGCGGCAACTGTTGTTATAGGGGCTGCAATCGGCTTCTGTATAGGTAGTTTAATCCCTGCGGCGTTTGCTCGTTCTTTCCAAAATTGTTGTGCGTTTCGCTGGGCTGGGCTAAGGTCCTCTGGCGATTTAATAACTGTCTGGAAGTCGCCCCTGCCAGCACCAGTCATCTTTTCGGCAAAATTACGCAATGATTCTTGCTTGCCTGGTAGGCCTAGGGTTCTGCCTGGCCATGTGAAGGTTGAACCAAGCATATCCATGATTGCCATAGACATTCTACCCTTGGCTGAATCTGGTATCTTTTGACTGTATATTGCACCACTCTTGGGGTCTACATAGGGTGATTGTAGCGTAATGGTACCGTTATCGTGCAGAATCTGCGACCACACACCAAACGGTAAGCCACCTAATTGCCCAACGTCACCCCAGCTGCTCCTATTGCCCTGGAGTTGTTTCATTGTCCACTCTAAACTGCCGATTGGCGTAAGCCATTTGAATAACCTAATCTCATTAGCATAATCTTGTTGCCAGGCTAAGCCACTGTCTGTGTTAAGCCATGAGCTGTAATCCCATATACCCCTTACAACCGCCGCCTGTACAAGTGGTGTCTGATTGGCTATTGCTTTAAGTGCTAACCCAGTCACTTTGACGTTATAGCGTGATGGGAATGCTGCAAGGTTCATAAACTTGGCCATCTGGCTATTTATTGCCCCTGCCGTTGGGTATTGGACTATTGGTCTAATAAGGTCAATAATGTCTTGTGTACGATTCTGTAACACCTCATCAATGGTCATACCTAACTTAGCGGCGGTTGCATCTACAACAGCGGCAAGTTCTTTTTTCTGCGCATTAAGCATTCTGGCTGTTACGCGCCCAAGAGCGACACTGCTCGCCGCCTCGCCATACATGGTTGCTTCAAGAATACGGGCATTTTCCATTTTAGCAACAACATCATCAAGCTTTAGGTTCTCTGAACCTTTAGACGATAACTTATTGAACGTAGAAATAATGGTGCTTTTACCGCCCGTTGCCGCCGCACTCAATAGTTTAGTTTCTGTAAACTCCTGTGTACGGAAGAATGGGTTGTAGGTGTATCTAAGTGCGCCTTGTATGCGCTGGTAGGTTCGTTGTAATGGCACTTTTTGAGCATAATCAACTGCCCTATCTGCCAAACCACGAATAGCCAATGGCACGTCTATGTGGGCGGCTATAATAGATTTTTGTACCTTAGCGGCTGCGNNACGGCTTATACCTAGCGCTTCGGCTATCTCATTTNTGGTTAACTGGCGCATATCGCTAATTGCTCCAGTCCATAGTTTTTTAGTCCCACCCTGCCCAACGCCCTCAATATACTGTTGTAGTTTGTTTAGCGCAGTTACGCCACCTATGCTCACACCAGCCTCATCTATGGCATTGATGGCATTAGTCATAACCATGCGGTATGCTTCTTGGTTGCCAGTACCAATGCCTACACCTAGTTTTTCTAAGGTTCTTCCAATATTGCCAAAGGCAGGTGCTCTGCCGTTAACTTTTGCTACATCATCGCCAAGCACAGCAGTTAAATCTTCTAATGGGGCTGCCCTGTTTAGTCCGAGTGTCTTAGCCAAGCCGTTTCTCGTTTCACCGACTATTATAGAGCGTAATTGTGAGTCGGCTGATTCTGCTATGTTTATAAATGGATGAGTAATAAGCTTTGGCTCACCAGCAATATAGCCAAGTTCAGCTAATTGTTTCTTTATCTTAGTAGGTATGCCCTTCATGCCCTTTGCAGTATCAATGCTTTTAATAGCTGATTTGATACTACCAGGACCTTTTGCGGTATTGATTCCGTCAATCATTTGCTGGGTAATCGCATCATGCTGCGCCCACGATACACCGCTGTTTTTAGCATCTTGTATAATCTGTATGGCAGCTTCTTTTTCTGCTTTCAATAGAGTAGCCCCTTGTGCTTTGCCAGTGACATAGCCAGTGCCAGTTATCTCTTTTTTAACATTTTTTAGTGCCTGGTCCACGCTTGCTACAAGTTTATTGGACTCTTGTCGTGAAAACTTAATTACTACACCCTCTTTACCGACAACAGCCGACAGTATCTCGCCTGCTTTTTGGTGGTTTATCATGTGTTCCATGACATTATCAATATTTACTTTTTTATTAGCTGCAAGCAAGTCTCTAGTAATGCCAGCCATTGAGGCATTTGCAGCGGCGCCAGCTAGCCTGCCCCTGCCAAGTGTCTCTTGCACCGATTTAAGTTGTGCCGCAAACTCTGGGTGTTTCGCTACCCAGCCCCAGCCGTTGGCTATGTCGCCACCTTCGTCTGCCATGCGGAATATATGGTCAAAGAATGTACCCTCGAACTCACTACTACCACGCTGTAATACCTTTAATTGTTCTGGTGTTAGTTTAGCAAAGTCTACTCCAAGCCGAGACGCCTTAGACGCAAACTCACTTCCATGCAACCCAATCTGCATTTTCTTGCCAACACTACCAAATTGTTTCATAAGGAAGCCTAGTGGGCCACCCTCTAGCGCCATACCAGCCAACATAACTGCTTGACCAGCACCACTAGATAGCCAGCTCTTGCCCTCTGGTGTCTCAAGAAACTTATTGTCCATTGTAGTTGTGACGATTTCTCTGGCCGCCTGTATGTTCATCTGTCTAAGTGGTGAGTGCAATATAGTTTCTGCAACAGCATTAGTCACAAACTTCCTAGCCGTTATGTCGCCACCAAGTTTAGCTATTTGCCTTTCGGTATAGTCGCGTAGACCTGGTATTGTTTTAATTGTCTTTGTTACTACTCCGTCTATCCTGCCTGCTATAACTGTCGCATCAGCGGCTAAGCTTTTGGCACCTATGGTCTCTAGGCCCTTAATAATCGTGTTTCTACCAAGTACTTTAGTAATACCCGCTTCTGCCGTTGCCGCAAACCCGCCCTTGACCATACCAGCAGTACCGAGTGAAGCAAGGGTAATGGCGCCATCGACTATGTTGAACAGGTCGCCTATTGTTGGGTTATGATATTGGCCCGTCTGGTAATCCTTCCATTGATACTGTCTTTTTGAAGCTATTTGGTACCTCTCATTAGTCTGTATGACATCTTGGCCCACTGTAGCATCTAGGCTCTCCATTTCTTTGTTATAAGCGTCTTTAGTAATCCTGCCAGCGGACAGGTCGTCTGTTAGCCTTCTTTTAGTACCGAGGTACAGGTTGCTGGCGTCGGTATTCTGCTTCTTTAAGAACGACGTCTCTGTTTGCCAGTTGTGCGACGCCTGAAAGGATAGGTCTTTAGCTGGGGTAATAATTGCTGTTTCAAGTATGCCACCCGCATTTTTGCCTGTAGATTTGGCAAAACCGCCAATAAAACTACCAACTCCTTTTAGGGCATTTATATATTTATTAGATTGCATCGTTGGGTCTATCGGCATATTAGCTTCTACATATTTCTTTGTTTGTATGGGTGTTGCTGTATTGTACAAGAATGCTTTAGATGCAACCTCTGGCCCGTCGGCCTTAATTTTACCAGCCAAATTACCTAGCAAATCATTCTGTATGCTTGTTACGTCTAAGCCACTTTTTGATACTGACATATTAAAAACTCAATTTGTTTTCTAGTATTATTGGACCCGATGATGTGTTCTTAAATGGTGTTGCCGCTGGTTTGGGCACTATTGCTGATGCAGCCTGCTTGCCTATGTTAGATGGCTGAACTATTGCTGGTTTTGCCGCAACGGGCGCTGGCACTGGCCTGGACACGCCAGATATAACATCGCCAGCAGCATTATAGGTTGTGCCGTTTATTGTGTAGCTACCCTTGTACGGGTCGGCTGGTAGTGATGGAGTTATTTGTCTTTGTCTGGCATAGGACTCATCATAGGTAAACGTACCTGGCTGGTTGGACTTTGGTGCAGGGTTTACGTTTTGGCCAGGACCGCCAGTACCAATTAACTCGCCCATTCTGTTGAATGTCTTGTTATTAATAGTGTAATTGCCCTTCTCCATAGCATTCGTGAATAAGTTAGTCTTGGCATCATAAATGTAGCTGTTGCGCTGGATTGGTTGTTTCGGGTTATTGGTCGGTAGTTCGTGGGTAAACTGTAGTAGGCCGTTATTGTCTACGTTGTAGGCCGTATTCTTCGCACCGCTTAATGCCCCATAGGTCGAATCTACAGGGAAGTCAACGGTACCATTATCATAGACAGTGAATCCTTTTGCTTGTAGGGTTTCTGCTGGAGTCATGTTGACTGGTTTTATAACAGCTCCATTTTGTTCGAGTATAGGCACCTGCTTAGCTTTAATTACCACCTTGCCCTTCTCATCGACGATGTCGCCGTTAGCGGCCCTAAATGTCTTTGCGGAAGATGCTGGCCTGCCCGAACTGTCGGTAATCTTTACTTCTGTGTTACCCTTTATATCGGTCACAGGTAGGTTTGTAGTCATCTTATCTTGACCAACTTGCGCCTGTTGATAAATCGGACTAACTGTTGGCCTGCCGTCGTCGCCTATAGTTACACCCCATGTTGTTATTTTAGCTCTTGAGAATCCTGGCTTGCCGTTAGCTGAGTTTTGGCTTGGTGTGAATGGGGATGTCCCGTTTACCTGTGACTCTACTGCTCGCCTAATTTCGTCTACAGTTACGCCCATATCGCCCTTGAGTCCAGGTATGTTAAACTTCATTGTTCCAGCTTGGAAATCGTAGATGTCATTAACCACACTCATTTGGTCTGCACCAGTCAGGTTCTGTGCTGATACGCTTAAACCCTGCTCTACTGATTTGGCATACTCGTTAATTAAATCGGTGTAAGACTTACCCGCAGCATCTAATACTGACGCTAGTCCGTCTGGGCCAAGCTGTTGGTACTGCCTGTTCATATCGTTCAACGAGTAATAGTCACCGCCAATCTCAATAGTCTTTGCGTCACCCGATTTCAACCCAGCAACGTACTCTTTTGTGTTTTTATAGCCAGATTCGACCATTCGTTGAGCGGTGTTGAGCTGTTTCACCTGGTCGGCAACAATAGTGTTGTACAGGCTATCTATCTGTAGATTTAATGTTTGGGCTAGGTTTAGGTCATCATTAGCAACGGCACTATTATAAAAACCAATCATAACATTCATCTTGGATTCATTGTTAGAGCGACCTTCTAATACGCCAATAGTTTGACGCTGTATCTCTTTGCTAGTGTAGCTACGCGTGGCGCTAATCATTTTAGATGTAATACTAATCTTAGCTGAACTAGAAGCGGTAGAGCTAGCTTTTTCATAGTGACCCTGGTAAAGGGCTAGGTCGTCGGATGTCTTGGCGGATAGGTTCCACTCCATATCAACAATACGGTTTTTCTCATTTTGAATAGC
>JGI1221J13441_10000680_pt1 | contig 15013 bp, 41 predicted proteins | sample LakVidmifraction_4_FD_13441 | JGI IMG/M metagenome (IMG submission 13441) | reverse complement strand
GAGACCAGCGATGACTGAGCGCGACACGCATTCAAGCCTCGACATCGAGCGGGACCGCCTCGTCGCCGAGTGGGACCGCCTCACCGCCGATCAGAACCGCAACGACGCCGAGGTCATCCGCCTCAACGCCGAGATCGCCCGCATCCACGCCGAGCGGGAACGCATCCGGGTCGCGCGCGCCCGCCTCAGCGCCGAGTACAACCGCAACACGCACGACCGCACCCACCCACCGGAGACCAGCGATGACTGAGCTAAAGAAGTTGGAAGCCGAGTACGCCCGCCTCAACGCCGAGATCGACCGCATCCACGCCGAGGGCGACCGCATCAACGCCGCGGGGGAACGCGATGCCGCCGCGTGGGACCGCTTCATCATCGAGCACGACCGCACCCACCCCAAGGAGACACGCGATGACTGAACGTGAGAAGCTGGTGGCCGAGCGGAACCGCAACGACGCCGAGTGGGAACGCATCGGCGCCGAGGGAGTCCGCATCCTTGACATCGAGCGGAAACGCATCTACGTCGAGCGGGGCCGCAACAACGCCGAGCACGACCGCATCAACGCCGCCCTCACCGAGTACGACCGCACCCACCCACCGGAGACGACCACATGACGGACCGTGAGAAGTTGGAGGCCGAGAAGGTCCGCCTTGGCAACGCATATGGCCGCGTCAAGGCGGAGTGGGACCGCATCACCGGCGAGTTGGCCCGAGTCGCCGGCGAGCAGCGCCATGTCATCGACGCCCTCGCCGAGTACGACCGCACGGGGGGCACATGAGCCGCCACTGGAGACGCCGCGAGTTCGTGCGATACGGCGCGTGGATACGGGCGGTGGTCGGGGCCGTGGTCGTGATGCTCGCGGCGGTCACGGGGTGGCTGCTGGTCGCGTTCATGGGCGCTGGGATTAGCGCGCTGTGGGATTGATCGATGACCGCCTACGGGATTGCGCGCAGGATGCAGGCGAAATACGGCGAGGGGGCCGCGCCACGCGCACGGCGACGGCTCGACCGATACTCGCGGATGATGCTGGACCGCGAGGTATGGGTCCGCGCCGACGACGCCGGCCGATGGCTCCTCTGGTCCACAGTGTACGCCACTTTGATGCGGGAGCCGAAATGACGCGGAGGTTCACCTGGGACGGGTACGACGCGTGGAGGTCGTCTGACGTGGACGGCGAGGAGGCGCAAGCCTACGCCGATTATGTGGCGGCGCACGCGAGCTATGAGATGGGCTGCTGCGGGTACGCGCTGGGTACGGGCGAAGCGGCCGACGTGACCTTCGACGCGAGCGGCGACGCGTGCGACCGCGTATGCCCGAACCCGGCGTGCTTCCCGGACCTCACCGACGAGGAGCGCGCCGTACCGGAGCGCGTCGTCCAGACGATCCCCGACCCCCCATACCACGGGCCGGACGGGCCGGACGACGACCGATGACGGACCTGGACGAGCTGGAGCGCGCCCGGCGGCGGCCGGTTGATATTGGACTGTTCGCCACGCCGACGGTCGAGATGCCGGGACATAGCACCGAGGCGCGACGGATCGCCGTGGCGAAGGTGGCTCCGCATACCGTGGGGCAGCGTGGCGTGATCTACCGCGCACTCGTCGGCCACGGACGGATGACGCGCGCGGATCTCGTGGACGTGACGGCGATGCGCGAAAATAGCGTGACCGCCCGAGTCAGCGAGTTGGTGAAGCTGGCGCGCGTCAGAGCGGTGGGGATCGACCCCGCCAGCGGACGTAGCATCCTTGAAGCCATACCGGAGGACTAATGGAACCCGTCGGGTCCACGTGTTACAAGATTACCCTGCACGGAACGGCAATCGACGAGCGCGAGTGGCCGATGATGGGCCTGGCGATCTTGGCGATCTGCCGGCTGGACGAATCGCAGCACCCCGATCTTGCAGATTACCGCGCCACCCCCTTCATCTCATCGGAGCGTCCCCAGTGACCACCCTGTATATCGCAACAGTCGGCTTCGCGCTCGGCGGCATCCTCCAATACCTCATGGACCGCTTCCTGCTCGGCACCTACGGTCAGGGGTACGACCGGGGCCGAGCGGATCGACAGGACGAAGTAGACCGCGAGAACCGCGAGCGGTCGCGCAAGGCGGCCGTGACGCGGAAGAGGAATCGCGAGGCGGTCCCACGCGGCGCGGATGGCCCGGCAGGTGCCGCATGAGCGGCGACTTCGCGATGCTCCACGAGATGATCGCGTGCCATAACGCCGCCTTGCAGATGGGGGCAGCGGGCGGGCGCGCGCAGGGCCGAGACGAGGTGCTGGCAGAGATCCGGGCGAAAGTGATGGGGCTCCCTCGGCACGCGGTGGAGACCGTGTATGTGCGCATCGACGACGTGCTCGCCCTGCTCACGGGGGCCACCAGTCATTCGGCATAGGGCCGGGGCGCTGACTGCGCCTCCTCCTGCCAGTCGCGGCGGCGCGTCTCACGGCCCGCCTGAGTCTCGGGGTAGACGCACCGCGGGCAGTGGTCAGCGTCGGGAGCATTCTCCTCGCCACACCGGCACCATTCCGGCATCGGGCGGACGGGATCAGTCATCGCTCGGCTCCGGTGGGTGGGTGCGGTCGTATTCGCCGAGGGCGACGGTGTTGCGGTCGTACTCGGCGGTGATTCGGGCGTCCTCGGCGTTAAGGCGGTCGCACTCGGCGTTGAGGCGGTTCCACTCGGCGTTGAGGCCGTTCCGCTCGGCGTTGAGGCGGGCGCGCTCGGCGTAGATGCGGCACCACTCGGCGTGATTGCGGTGGCCCTCGGCGTCGAGGCGGTTGACCTCAGCGACCAATCTCTCTCGTTCACTCATCGCTCGGCTCCGGTGGGTGGGTGCGCTCCGCGTCGAGGCGAGTGAGTAGCGATTGCACTGCCCACGCGAGCGGGACAGTCCGGTGATACGCGCGGAGGGTGTCGCTCCCGCGGTATTCGGCGAGGAGCGGGGTAAGCGCCGTCTCGGTAGCGGTGATCATCTCGATGCGCCCGGCCTGCCGACCGCGCGAGTAGCCGATCTCCCGGGCGCGCTCCAGCATTGCCGCGCCCGGAGCCGCTTCCGCCGCACGACGAATGACGGCGGCGGTGAACCCTAGAGTCCACGGCGTCGGGACCAGTGCCCCCGCCTGTCGCACCTGCCTAAGCCCGCCTGCGCCGTCGTAGGCGAGCAGTCCCCACGCCTCAGGGATGCGCAGATCGTCAAGCCACTTCGCGTCCCATACCGCGAGCCACCAGCGGGTGCAGTAGATTCCGACGCGCGACCACTTTGAGGGCCGATCGAGTTCCCGCTTGAGGTCGGCGCGCGACGCCTTGACCTCGTACCCATCGGCCCGGTACCCATCGGACGGCCAGAGTGAGACCGCGAGCGCGTCGGCGTACCCGGGGGCAAAGCCCGTGCCATCCGCGACCTCGGTCAAGAATACCTTCCGAGCCGCCATCAGCTTCTCGGTGCACGGCGTGCCGTTTCCCTCCCTGGTGTGGTAGGACGATAGGAGATCGAGGATCACGCATGTGCGCTGCGTGTCCGTCATACGCTCAAGCGGCGCCTCGTGCCCGTCGTCCGGCACGGCCCTCGCCTTCCTCCGCGCGACACTCACGTCGGCTCCCCGCTCAGTAGTGCGGTGAGTGCGTCGGCGCGGTAGAGCCAGTCGCCAGTGACCGGGATTGACCCGACATCCACCCGCTCTAACCGGCAGGTCTCATCGTAGTCGTAGCTCTCCAGCCCCGCCACGACCGCGTACAGCCGTGCCCGCTCCCGCGCTTCGGCGGCGGCGACGAGCGCGTCGATTTCCGCGTTCGCATCCAGAGTGGCCCGCGCAATGGCTTCTTCGCATCCCTTGTCTGAGGCACTGGTATCGCTCGGCCAGTGGTAGTTCACCAACCCAAGGAACACATCTTCCCGCGCCGCTGCGACCGCCGCGTCGAGCGCGGTGAGCTTCGGGTCAGTCATCGCTCGTCTCCGGTGGGTGGGTGCGGTCGTACTCGGCGATGATGGGGGCGACGACGGCGTCGAGGCGGCCCCACGCGGCGATGTAGTGGCGGACGCGCTCCGCGGTGATGCGGTCCCGCTCGATGTCAAGGCTTTCCTCCTCGTCGTCGAGGCGGTCCCGCTCGGCGTCAATGCGATCCCCGAGGCGGTCCTCCTCGTCGTCGAGGCGGACGCGATCTGACCGGATGCGGTCCCGTGCGGTCCGAATCCGGTCCCACTCGGCGGCGATGCGTGCGTCCTCCTGTGCGGCGTAGAGGTGGTCCCGCACGGCGTGGTAGTCCCGAAGCCTGCCCCGCTCGGCGGCAATGCGGTCCTGCTCGGCTTCCAGCGTCTCACGGTCAGTCACGGTGCCTCCTTCGGGTGGGTGCAGAGCCACGCGATCGGGTAGCGGGACCGCTCCCAGCGGTGCGCGAACGGGTAGGCCGGCTCGCCGTCCAGGCGCGCACTCGCGGCGTGCGCACGCTGCGCGATCGCCAGCACCTCGCTGGCCGACGTCGCTCTGATGCGCGCGCTCACGAGCGCACCGTCGGGCCGACGCCGGCCGTGAACACGGGGCACTCAGGCGTGTGCCAGCGCTGCGGGCGCTTTTGCCCGGCGACGTGGCAGAGCACGCCGTCGCAGCTGGCGCAGAACCCGCCTGGCGGCAAGTTGAAGTGCCCTGGCGCGAACGCCGTGCCGTGGCCGTGGCCGTTCAAGCGCGCGATCGTGGGTGGCTCGGGCGGCGGGCGCAGGAAGTCCGCGACGATCTCCGCCTCCGCCTCGGCGGGGGAGATCCGGGCGAACAGGCCGAGCCCCGCCGTCTCGTCGGGGATCGTGCGGGTGCCGATGATGTCGTAGTCGTGGTCGTGGTTGGCGTGGTGCTTCATGCGGCACCGCGCGGCAACCGCGTGCCGCATGAGTGACACGGGTCTGTGCTTGTTTTCACCGTGCAGACGCTGCACCGCTGGGGCGTGGCCGCCGGCAGTTGCCCATGCTTCGGTGTGCCGCCGAGATCGATAAATCCCGTCCCGACGATCACGCCCGCGACTTTCATGTAGTCCACCTCCGCCTTGGCGCTGTCGACGATGACCTTCGCGACGTCGGCGATCGCGCGTGCGCGATCGATCTCCATCGGCCGCTCTGGATCCCGGAGGTGCTCGAGCGTGGCGAACAGGTGGTTGCGCAGATCCTCGATCTTATTTTTCATGGCGCGCTCGCTTGTTGATGGCTCGGGTGATCGCGCCACGCAGCTGCGTGATGCGGCGGAGGGCGAGGGGGTACTGCAGAGTGTTCCGGCGGGCGAGCTCGCCACGCGGGATGCACTCGATATTCTCAAGCCGAAGGTCGGTGGCGTCGCCGTTTTGGAACGCGAGGGCGTGGCCCGGCGGGACGCTGCCACCGCTGCGCGTCCAGAGCAGCAGGTGATCTGGACGCCAGTTGACGGTCCAGGGCACGCGACGGAGGTCGCTGATCTTCGTGTACCAGTAGCCATCGACCACGCGGCGGGCGCCGACCGGCCGCCAGTTCCAGGTGTGGTGCCCCGCGGCGAACTGCGTTTTCTGCATTCCCCCTGCCGACCAGCCAGGCCGACGCAGACCCTTGTTCGCCGGCACCTGCCCCTTGCGGTAGCGCGTGGCGACGCCACGCGGCGCGGCGCCTGGTTGGAGCCGCCCGGACGCCGGGCTCGCCAGAAACTCGGCACTTTTCCGGACGCCCAGCCGAATCGCCGCCTCGTAGATGGCCCGGACCGTCCGAGCCAGACGCCGGGCCACCTCGGCCGTCGGCTGATCCGGATACAGCGCGCGGACCTGCGCCTCGTCCTCTCGTGTCCACCGGGCGCGGGGGCTCATGCGGCCCCCGCCTGCCGTGCGCGCCAGTGGGCGGCGCGGGCCAGCCCGCCGAGTCGCGCGNTCTCGCGCCGCCGCTCGGGGGTGAGTGCCTGGGCGCGCGCCGGGCCGCCGCGCAGGCCCGCTTCGCGCGCGGTCAGTGGTGTAGCGCCCTGCCGGAGACGCAGCGTCCGGCGATAGCGGCGCTTCGCCCGCGCGGCGTGACCCGCAGGCTTCTCCGCCCAGTAGGCGGCGGAGCGTCTCCGCAGATCCTCCCGCCGGCAGGGCGCGCAGCGCAGCGATTTTCCGACGGTGCCCGCGACGGGGGCCGGACAGTCGGCACAGATCCCGGCGGCGCAGCGCCGGCAGGCGGGACAGGCCCACGAGAGGCGCCCGACCAGGCGGTCGCGGCACTCGATCATCGGCGTGCCGCAGACGTGGGCGGCACGCCGGGCCGCGCAGCGGGGGATGCTCATGCGCCGTCCTCCCCAGCTTCGCGCTTGATTTTTTCGAGGAGCTCCAACGTGTGCGGGCGTCCATCGTTGCCGAAGGCCCCGCCGAACGTGACGACATCCTTGACGAGCGCGACGGGAAGTGTCGCGGTGTTCACGACGGTGCGGACCAACTGGCCGAAAAAGATCACGGTGTCTCCGGTGGGTGTGTGCGGTCGTACTCGGCGGTGTAGCGGCCCCACTCGGTGGTGAGGCCGTCCCACTCGGCGTTGTTGTGGCCCAACTCGGCGACGATGCGTTTCCGCTCGGTGGTGAGGCGGGCGTACTCGGCTTCCAACTTCTTTAGCTTAGTCATCGCTGGTCTCCGGTGGGTGGGTGCGGTCGTACTCGGCGAGCGCGGCGGCGGCTCGGGCTATCTCGGCATCGGTGCGCCCGCACTCGACGATTATGCGACTGTACTCGGCACTGCCGTGGCTCCGCTCGTCTACGATGCGGTCCCACTTGGCGTAGAGGTCTTGCTTCTTGACAGCGAGGCGGGCGTGCTCGGCCTCCAGCGTCTCTCGGTCAGTCATGTGGTCTCCTTGTGGGTGGGTAGTCAGGGACGCAGCGGCGGGGTCCTACGTTCAGGCTGAAGCCTTCGCCCCGCCACCCTGCGCCCCTGACAGTCAGGGACGCAGACCATTCCCGTGATCCGACCAGATGCGCTGTGGACCGGGGTCTGCGTGCAGTCAGGGCAGGATGGCGGGGCGAAGGCCGACGCCTCCACGGGGGACCGCGCCGGATGATCGGGCGGGGGCGTCCGAATCTTCTTCGCGAAACCGGCAAACGTGCGCGGCGCGAACCGCGCGCCAGCGGCCCGCATATCCGCCAGGGTGGCGCCAATCGCCGCCCCCGACTGCCCCGCCTTGGCCAGGAGCGCGTCCATCGCGTCCGGCGCCCGGTGTTCGGCACGGTACGCGTCGTATGCGGCTTGGTGTTCGGGGTCGCCGAAGGCAAACGCCGCCGACGCGCTCTTCTTCTGTTGTATCTGCTTACTGCGTACTGCATACTGCTTGTCGTTATTTGCGTTATTCTGCGTTACTTTCTTTGCGCGGTGTCGTGCCGCCCGCGCACGGCCCAGCTCGCGGCGGTGTTCGGCGCTGTAGAGGTCGCGGAACTTGGCGTAGTTGAGCAGCGCCCATCCGCCGTCGATCTCCTCGACCCGGCACCCGCCGTGCGCTTTCGTGCGGGAGTCCGGGTCGGGCGAGAGGAAGCAGGTGAGCGCGGTGCGGCACTCCGGCACAGTGACGCGTGCGAGGTCGGCCAGCCCCGGCACGGAGCCTTGGACCTCCCCGTGCCGGTCGGCGAGCGAGAGCATCGTAATCCAAACGACGCGCGTGGTGGCACTCTCCCGCCACACGGTAGACGTGACCAGTGCCGACGAGAGTTTTGCGTATCCTGTCATTCATTGCTCCGCGAGAATGTCACGCCCGCACGGTACCGCACGTCCCGACCCCGAGCAAGTGGTCACGCGACCACCGGCGTCGCGATATTAAGCGGTCACTTTATATTTGCGCCGCGGCTGTAAAGTTGCCGAGATCTCACACACCGACGAGATGGTGATGACTGCACCTGCCGTCGCCTTGTCCGCCGCGTCAGCGAAATACCACCGCGCGTCCCTCACCTGGCTGTCATCGAACCACACGCTCTCGGACTCCGTGATGCCGTCCTGCGCGTTTTTCTGCCAGTTCAGGTCACGCTTCCGATGGTCGGGTTCCGTCACGCAGACCACCATCGTGAGTGGCCCCGGCGGGCGCGACCACTTCGCCTGCCGTGCCGCTGCTAAGGCATACAGGCCGATGGCGTGCTTGCTCTCGCGATACTGCGCCGAGAGGACGAAGCGACCAGACAGGAACTTCCGGTTGTCGGAGCATAGCGCGCCCCACGGCACCGAGATGGTCAATGTCTTGGCGCCGGCGTGACGGGCTTCCGGCGTCTCTCGGTCGCTCACGTCGGCTCCCCGCTCATGCGCGCGGGCTGCGGGTCAGCGGCCGGTGGGTGGGTGCGGTCGTGCGTGTTGCGGTTGTACTCGGCGTAGAGGCAAGCGCGCGCGACCCGGATGCGTTCCCGCTCGGCGTGGAGGCGGGCGATATCGGCGTTGAGGCGGATGACCTCGGCGTCGTTGCGGTTCTGCTCGGCGGTGATGCGGTGCCACGCGGCGTCGAGGCGTTCCTCTTCGGTGTTGTGGGTGCGGTCGTATTCGTTGAGTGCGGCGCGCACGCGTTCCCGCTCGGCGTTGTTGCGGTTAAACTTGACAGCGCGGCGGCGTCGCAAGGTGTTGTTGCGGGCGTCGGCGGCGGTGATGCAGTCCCACTCGGCGTCGAGGCGGTTGGCTTCGGCGGTGAGGCGGTCCCTCTCGGATTCCAACTCATCTCGCTCAGTCATGTGGTCGTCTCCGGTGGGTGGGTGCGGTCGTACTCGACCTCGATGCGGCGGACCTCCACCACTTCAACCCCCTCACTGTTCGGCCAAAGTTCGTCAAGATTCCGCTCGGCCTCGTCCTGCGTGTCGTAGAGGGAGCCGACCTCGGCCTCGTCGAAACTAGGCAATAGCACCCTCGCGCGGAAATCCCACAACGCGAAACCGACACGGGCTTTCCTCTGTCTGCGCTCAGCCACGTGGCCGTCCTCCGGTGGGTGTGTGCGGTCGTACTCGGCTTCCATCTTCTCTCGATCAGTCACGGTGTCTCCGGTGGGTGGGTGCGGTCGTACTCGGCGATGGCGTCGATGTTGCGGGTGTACTCGGCGTGGACACGGTCCTGCTCGGCGGTGTTGCGGTCCCACTTGGCGTAGAGGCGACCCCGCTCGGCGTTGAGGCGGTCGTACTCGGCGTCAATGCGGTTCTGCTCGGCGGTTATGCGTTTCCGCTCGGCTTCTAGCTTCTCGCGCTCAGTCACGGTGTCTCCCAGTAATTAAAGGTCATATTCCCCGGAGTCGGCACGCCACGCGACCTCGGTCGCCGCCGCCGCGTGTTGCAAGTGCAGCGGGCCAAGGGCGTGCGCCCGCATGAACGACAGGATGCCCTGCTGGTGGACTTGCGCGTGGTGCGCCGTGCAGCAGGGGACGATCAGGTGCGCGTCCGCCTTGCGCCCTGACCCGCCGCCCGCGATGTGCATATTCTCGATCTGCGCCGAGCGACAGTACGGGACGACACAGGGGAGCGTCTTGATGAACGCCACCCGCGCCCGACTACAGAAGGCACGCGCGAACTCCCTCGCCTTCCGTTCAGGGTTCACGCGCCTCACTGGCGTTCCCTCCGCATCCGGGTGAAATGGTTGAGGATGGCGACGACGACCAGCGGGTGCGGCGTGGAGTGGCCGTCGACCCACCGGCGTACCGTGCGGCCCGAGGCATCGCCCGTCAGCCTGCCGTACTGCGCCGCGAAGTCCTCCGGCGAGCAGCAGGCGGTGCGTAGTGCGGCGCGGATCGTACGTTGTGCGCGACTCAGGGTGCCCTCCGGCGTGTGGTCAGTGTGGCGAACCTTCCCCCGATATATAACTCGCCCTTGACAGCCTGTCAACCCCCGCTTACTGTTCCACCACACCCTTTGATTGAGGTCACCGACGATGGCTAGGATTGTCACGCATTGGGAGAGCCGCGGAGGACACGACTACTGCGGCGACGACGAAGGGCGCGTCTATCAGTGGCACGCGATGCACGGCTGGGTCGAGGTGCGCGGGCGCGTCCAGCCCACCGCCGAGTGCCTCGTCGCGCCGACCGTTGCCGACGAGCCAGAGCAGGTGGGGGCGTGGTATCTGGATGGCGTGTGGGGGTGTCGGTGCCGAGACGGGCTGTCGCATCGGGCGACGCAATCGCACTGCCACGCCTGCGGCGCGGCGCGCCCCATCTTCGCCGTATCGGAGCCGTTTTAAGCTCGGCAGCTAGGAACCCGTCGCGCTCTTCCGAGTGCGCGGGACACGAACCTCTTGGAGGAGATATGAAGCACTCAGACACCATCGCCCACCTCGCGGCCGCGCTCGTGAAGGCGTCATCGGAACTCAAGCCGGTCGTGAAAGACAGCGTGAACCCGCACTTCAAGAACACGTATGCCACGCTGGACGCGATCACCGAAGCCGTCCGCCCCGTCCTCAGCAAGCACGGCCTGACCGTCCTGCAAGGCGCGACCGTCCCGGAGACGAGCGCCGGCGTCCTCACGGGGTTCGTCCTCGAAACGATGGTCCTGCACGCCTCCGGCGAGTGGCTGACGAACGGGGTGTTCATGCCCATCGACAAGCCCTCGGCACAGGGCGCAGGGTCGGCCATCACCTACGGCCGGCGCTACGGCCTCGCGGCACTCTTGGGCCTGACCTCGGACGAAGATGACGACGGGGAGACGGCGACGAACCACGCGCCGGCGACTCGGGCCGCCTCGCCGTACACTGCCGCCCCCGCGCCTGCGCCCAAGGCCCCCGCGCCCGCCAAGCGTGCCGCCCCGACCGACCCGAGCGCGAAGCTCACCGGGGCGCTGGGCTTCGTCATGCCCTTCGGCAAGACCAAGGGGACACAGCTTGGCCTTATCCCGCCCGGCGACCTCGAATCAGCGATCAAGTGGGTGCAGGACAGGGCACCGGACAAGTTCGGGGACTTTGTGCACGCGGCCGAAGCGGTGCTGGCGGGAATCTCGGTGCCGACCAGCGCGGACTCGTTCGAGGGGCTCCCGCCCGATGCGGACGATGCAGACGATGACCTCCCTTTTAGCTGAGGGGTTGACGCCATAGGGTGAAGTAGTGCATACTTCGCGTCAACCCCTTCGGGGAGAACGATGAGAACCAAGGTCTGCTTCAAGTGCGATGCCGAGCTGTCCATCACCAACTTCTACAAGCACCCGCGGATGGGTGATGGGCACCTCGGGAAGTGCAAGGCGTGTACGAGGTACGACGTGCGCGAGAACCGGAAAGCGCACGTGGACTACTACAACGAGTACGACCGTGTGCGATCGAGGAAGCCAGAGCGCGGCCGCGCCGTGCCACCGGAACGCCAGCACGGCGCGGCCGCGCTCGCGCTCCACGCCCAGCCATTCGGGTTTACGCGGGAGGATGTGTTGCTCGTTCGCGCGCTCCTCCTTGCGCAGGACTGCCGCTGCGCGAACAAAGAACTTCGGCGCGAGAACGGGTGCCGCGATTGCGCAGACTTCATGCGCGCGCGCTCCCTTGCCGACCGCATCGAAGCCTTCTTGCCACCGGAGGCACCATGTCCGAGTGGGAACTAGGCGCCGGAGTCACGCCGCTGGACGTACTCCACGCCCAGCGGCACCAACTCGTCACGGACGCGTCACGACTCACGGGGTGGTACGGAAACTTCGGATCGTGGGACGCGCACCGGAAGTCGGTGCTCTCGCTGTGCGCGATGAAGGTGCGGCTGGACTTCGAGGGGAAGAAGATCACGGAGTCCCAGGTGGACGACCGTTCCCACGCCCATCCCGAGTACGTCGCGTTCCTCGCCCGAACGGACGGTGAACGGGCGGCGTGGATTATCACGAACGACACGATCAACGGCATCAACGAACGGATCAAGCGGGACGATCACGCGCTCTGGAACCGACGCGGGGATCTGGGCGCGAGTGGACGGTAACGCAACACACAACTCACAGGAGAACACAATGAGAAAGCTCGTCGAGGAAGTGGAAGGGGAAGGACTCATGGCCCTCATCGGCCAACGCATCACCCTGTTCTGCATGAACTACATCTACACCGGCAAGCTCGTGGGCGTGAACGCCACCTGCGTTCTCCTGCACGACGCGGCCGTGGTCTACGAGACGGGACCGTTCGGCGAGAAGAACTGGAAGGACGCCCAACCGCTACCGAACGCATGGTACGTCCAGACCGCCGCCATCGAGGGGTTCGGAGTCGTCAAGTGATGCGGGCGTGGGCGCGGGGGATGGTGTGGGCGCGGTCGGGCGCGGGGTCGGGCTCGGGGGTGTGGTCGGGCGCGGGGTCGCGGTCGCAGTGGCGGTCGGCGTCGTGGTCGGCGTCGGGGTCGGCGTCGGCGTCGGCGTCGGGGTCGGCGTCGCGGTCGGGGTCGGCGTCGGGGTCGGCGTCGGGGTCGCGGTCGGCGTCGGGGTCGGCGTCGGGGTCGGCCTGCTAAACGCAAGAAACGCCGCCCCCAGTCACTTGGGGGCGGCGTCGTTGCGGTGCCACGCGACANGGCTACCGTTTGGCTCCGGCGAACGGATCGAGTTTAGAGCTGCCGACCCACGCTCGCACCATGACCGTCGCCAGCGTATCGCAGATGACTTCCTGCGTCCGCTCGACCTGTGCCGCGTCGCCGTGCAAGAGGTTCTGTATCCCTGCGTCGATCATCCACGCGTGTGCGAACTCGTGGAACAATGTGTGGAATCGTAGCGCCGGCGGCACCTTCCCCGCGATGTCTATCCGCCGTTTCGTGGGCTGGTAGAGGCCGAGGCAATCGTCGCCGTCCCGCGCCTTGAATGACTCGACGCCACGCCGGACGACGACGCGGATCGGGCCAGCCAGCCCTTCAATCTGGCGAGGGATCGGCGGCCACCGAGGAGTCGGCATGGCGCACCCTACCGGACGAAGAGGTAGGCGGGCGTGTTGGCGGTGCGCCCGTCAATCGCCACGTGCCGCCGCCGGACCACCAGCACCGCCCCGCTCTCAATCAGCGGACCCATCACCTCCGCGAACGCCACCGGCCCAACCCCCAACGCCGCCCTGATGGCTGGACCGGAGTGGGTGTCCGGGCTGACCGTCGCCGTGGATGCTGCCGCCAACGCGTCAAGGATTTCGTTCACGGTGATGTTCACTTGGCCCTCCACACGGCGTTCGGCTCGGGATGATACACGACAGGCCGCACCTCCATCTCGCCCTCCGCAATCGTCACAATGATGCCACCCACATCGGCAATCGCGTTGGGCTTGATCTTGTGGACGAACGCCGTGGCGAGCTGCCACGCGGGCATCTGCACGACGCGGACCCGGCGCGGGCCGGTATCAACGAACTGGTGCATATGCGCTCGGAGTACCAAGTCGGGGGCCTGCACCCCGCGTTCGGCACATTCGCACAGGATTTCGACACTCAGCGCATGGACGGCGTTGGCTTTCGTCCACGGCCTCGCACCGACCCTGCCGTGATGGGCCAGCTCCACCCGCCGGCCCTGATGTTCGAGCGTGAACCCCCAATGCGACGAGCGCCCCGTCGCGGCGTCTTGGATCACGGGCCAGCCGTCCTTGCGCAGCCCCTCGAAGATCCGCTCCTCATTGGCTGCACTTGGCCCGACGTGGGCCTCGGTGCCGCGGATGCCGAGAATGTGGTCCGGCTTGAGCGCCAACGGCACCCTCAGCACCGCATCCACGACGCCCGCCTGCGCGGTCGGGTTCCCGCTGAGGATTTGGGTCGTCCCGTGGTGGTTGCCTTCCGTCATGTCGCCATCGAACGCGACGACCAAGATGGCGTCCATCTCCTTCCGCGTCTCCTCGACCTGCCGCCAGTAGGCTTGCCAGCGCTCCCAGAGCCACAGTTGGGCCTTGGAGGCGAGGTACTCGCCCCCGTCATCCAAGCTGATGCGAGGGGGTGCGAGGGCCACGGTAGACCCCGCGTGGAGGTCGGATACCGCGGCGATGAGCATCGGGCGGTCGGGCTTCCCCTTGCCGCGCTTCACTGGCCGGCCTGGTCGAGCGTGTCGGCGGCGCGGGTCAGATACCACGCCCCCTTCCGCAAGTCCTCGGCGTAGTGCTCCTTCGCACCAGCACGCCACGCATACTTGATGGCCGTCGCTCGGCAGTGGGCAACAAACCCCTCGACGCCGAGGGCGGCACGGATGGCGTCGATGCACTCGATACTGCCGGCGGTGTAGTGGGCGGGATGGGTCACTGGATCGGCGGGGGGCATCAGCAGCACCGTGAATGGTGATCCGTCACTGGTATCTCCGGGGGTTCGGGGAGTTCGGGGTGCTGGTACGGGGTCAGTCCTTGCGCGTCCTCGTCATTGACCGAGACGTGGCCGTGGCCCTCGCAGGAACCGCAGAAGTTGGCGGGGTAGAGGGTCTGTCGGCCCGTGCCGTCACAGTGATCGCACACGTACTGTTTCACGAGGGATCGCGCTTGACGGCGGGGTCTCGGGGACTCATCGCACCGCCACGATAACGACCAGTGTTGCCACCGAGGCGACGAGTGCGCTCGTGGTACGGCTCGGGCAGGGCACGAACGCGATGCGACACTGGCCTTGTTTCTGGATGGCGGCGAGGAGTCGATCCTTGCTCGCAATCAGGGGGTCCGTCGCGACCAGCGCGCGCTGGAACGCCAGCCGCTCGGCCGCATGGCCCGTGACGAGCGCGTCCACCGTGTCGGCGTACCGCTGCACGTCCGCGACCAGCCCCACCGTCACCTGCACTTGGACGCCCAACGCCTTGCGCACGTCCGCGATGTCGGTCAGTGTATCAGCCAGCACGCTGTGGGCGTGGGTGAGCGCACCCTGCGTGGAGACGAGGCGGGCGGAGAGCTTGGCGCGGGAGGTGCGCAGCGCCGTCTCCCGGCGGTCGGTCGCGGTGACCAAGGACTCGGCGAGGAGACGCATCGCGGTCGCGTGGCGGGCGAGGACGAACCCGTTCGTCCGTTCATGGCGGACGGTTGACTCGGCGATGGCGGCGCGATGCCCCTCACATCGTCCCGCCCATAACACAATCAACGCCACCCCGACAATCGCGATGGTGGCGCGTCCGAGCCGGATTGGTGTCATGTGGGTTCCTATATGTGGGGCGGGGTGAAATAAAGCAAGGGCCGC
>JGI1221J13441_10000677_pt1 | contig 15041 bp, 14 predicted proteins | sample LakVidmifraction_4_FD_13441 | JGI IMG/M metagenome (IMG submission 13441) | reverse complement strand
TTTCGTTGCGTTTTTGACCTATACTTTTTTCCCCATTATCCAAACTTACAATAACTTCAACCTCGCCCGTAAGTTGCGGTTGTAATATTTTTAAAAGTCTTGTTAATTGCCCCGCCCGTTTATCTAGTGAGGGTATGCAGATAGTGAGAATCATATACCAAAATTTTTTTGCTTTCTTATTTTAAAAGTAGCTTTATCATTATCGAAATGTCTGTTATTCTTTTTATTAGTGGCATCCTCTTTCCCCTTGCCCATAGTATAGTGAATATGCTCAAAAGTAATAGGTAACGTTATTTTCCTGCCTAACTTATCAGCTACATTCGAAAGCTCTTCATCACCAAAGAAATGATTATAGTCAGGGTGATAAATATAACCGAACCGGGAATAGTAAGCCCTGTCCATTATAGGCAGCGAAATTATATTATCTGAATTAATACCATTTACCTTTATTCCGTCATCAGTTTTTACAGCATAGTCAGAATGCCCCGCTAAAGCATCCAATAATGATTTATCCCAATGCTGCGGGCAATCAAAATCATCCGACACATTTATAAATAAGTCGCCCTTTGCCCATGTAGCCGCAAGGTTTAATTGCTTTACCATATTGGCGTGCGGGTGTTGATGAAGTGTAATAAAACTAAGCTCGCCAACCAGATCATCATACTGATTTCTTAAAGGATCCTGAACGGATATACATAGTATGTACTCAATATTGCCGGGGTCACTTGCTTTAAGCATCCAGTTTTTAGCTGTTGCTATAGCCATTTCGGGCCGCCCGAATGATGGATGAAGTATAGTGATTGTCATAATTAAAAAACCCCCATTGGCCGGAACCTTTGAGGGAATTAAGTGAGCCTTGCGGCATCATCTCATTTCACATTCCGGCGTGTAATGAGATGTTGGAATGCTAAGTTACTACTTTTATATAACTTTTATATAACTTTTATATGCCGCCGTTAATTCAACCTCGGCCACCACATCTTTTGGAACCTGCCGAATATTTACCGGCCTTATTTGATGACCGCAATTATACCCACCCCGGTTGACAAAGAAGGTACTGGCATCTGTACCCGGTATCATGCCGCCGGGTAATCCCGTTTTAGAGTTTAACGGCACTTTTGTTTTTGCGCCGTCTTTTAAATAATATAAATTTTCAGCCCTTAATAATTTTGGCACCTGGGTGATGTGAAAGTAAGGCTGATCAGTCATTGCATCACAGAAAGGCCTCGTAGTATCAATATCAGTATTGTCATATTTAAACCACTCATAGCCTAGATCTGAGGCAACTATATTATTATATTGGGCTGAATATTGATTAAGTGAATCAACAGTTATTTGCTTTGCATACCTATCCAAATACCCCTTTTGTTCGGTGTTTAATAGGCCATCCCTTAGCGTTGCGGTTAAATCCTTATAACTGCCGCCGGTTGTAATGGAGGCTTTTAAAATAGCTGTAATCCTGTCCCCTACATTCACCCCGATACCGGATTCCGTAAGCTGGTTAACCGTTGTGCTGATAGCCTGCTTTCTTAATGCTGTCAATACTTTTCTGGGAGTGAATTTTTCCTCCTGCGATTTCCAGTACTGGTTTTGCAATACTGTAATTTCATTAAAGGCTTTGGCAAATACTTTTACCTCCGCTTTATATTCATCAGTAACAACTATGCGTATCATCTTACTTCTTATTGAGGCAAGTATCGAAAGGTTTTTGGCTGTTACCCTTACCCGGCCATCCTTGTATAAATCAAGACGGGCGGTTTCCTCATTAATGGAATCAAACATTGCCCTTTGTGCTTTGGGAATGTTTTTATTGAAACGCTTAATAGCGTTCTGAATCTTTTTTAATATATCAGAATAATCAGACATCTTCCTCCATAACCGGTATTAAGTCGCTATTGGCAGACGTTATTTGTTCGGAGGCGTAACTTTTTATTTTATCTTTTTGTTCTTTCAATTCCAAATCAGCAAAGCCTTCGATTTCATCCAATGCCCGCTGGACAAACTCATGAATATTCGAGGATATAATATATGTTTCCAAAGTTATACCCCTATTTGAAAGCCTTACCATTTTATCATCTTCGCTAATATTACTAAGCGGGTCAAGAGATAACACAAGCTCTACCAACTCACGGATTGAGGGGTCATTATTAAAAGCCTTGTTTGCATATTCGGCCTCAATAGCGTTGGTGATTACCGGATTCACTTTACTATCCTTAATGTTTTTTAGTTGCTCTTCCAAATGTGATGAGGATAAAATATCATACTTTTCAGGCACCGCAATTTTTGGAACCATTTCATAAATATCCTCCATCTTGTAAATCATTCTATACCTGTAATTCGCTATCATTAAATAAATCCAATCCATACACCTTACTATATCCTCCGCAATAGAGTGTACGGTATTATTAAGCTCATCTTTATCAACCTCCTTTGCAACTCCTGATTGCGATAGCGGCGTTGTGGCTATAAATTCAAAGTTAATGGAGGCCAACCCGTTTATTATATGATTATAAACACTTTCCTCCTGAACCTTAATTATCTCAACATCTTTTTCGATAAACCCGGCCGGCGGTGTTGGCGGCGTTGTAGTTGCCGCCCCCTCCATTGAGTTTAGCGGCCTTATCATTATTTTAGAATAAGGGCCGGCCACCACATATCCGTTATGACAGGATTTATTATCACACAAGCAAGTTGTTGCAATAGAGGAATCGCAACCAACGTACCAAGACGGGTTTTGTCTTTTACCGGTGCCTTTACAGGTGGTGCATTCATGCTGGGTGTACTCCCATCTTTCGGGAAACATATGCATAACCTTTGCGGCCTGCAAGTCGCTGTATTCTCTCACCGCCTCGTCAAACTCAGGTACGACACCGGATATACGACTTTCGTATAAACACTTTTCCCCGTGAGTGTCAACAATTACAGCACCTATTTTATAAACAGGCAATTCGCCTAATCCATGATCGTAATCTACCACGGGCGTCATTGTGCCTCTGCCGTCAGTTTGATCGTACCTAATTATCTTTTCAGTAGTTACTAAGTAATAGCTTTTGCCGGGGAAACTCCCTTTCGATGTAACGAAAACACAACCCAAAGGATTTACCAACACAGCATAATCTTCATAAACGTAATCTAAAACATTTACTGAATCTACAATTTGAACAACCGGCTCCAAAAACCTGTTATCGAAATTCAGTTCTTTTGGGTAGCAGAATAAAACAGCGTTCGGGTCTGTTGTATATTTCTTTAACAAAACGGCAAAAGCCCAATTCGTTATAGATGTAAATTGAGGGTAATTAAATTCGCAGTAATCCTTTAGAGTTTCGCCCTCTGGTATTTTAGGAAAATCGCCCTCATACCTTATAGACCAATCCGAAGAACGGCGAATCTTTTGAAGGCTGGAAATTATCTTTGAAAAGAAAGGCTTTGTTTTTGGCACCCATATTTTTTTTCTGTACTCCAAAACCTCAGCTGATTCATTGGGCCTACGGTCTGTAAGTAGCTCACAGGGGTCAAGCCCGTCGGCGTGAACAAGTATTGCATCTGCTTTTTTTACAGCCCTTTCATAAAAACAATGCCGGTATTTTATCTCCGTCCCGAAATAGTTTTTTAATTCTTGTGTTGAAAACTCTAGTTTAGGCATAATTTACATTTTTATACGGTCGGGCATGACCGCCTTTTTTGATTGCAAAGTAAATAAATATTGCAGCCCTAAAGTCCGGTGTGCTGCCTTACACACATTATTGTAACAGGTTTTCATTACACCACTGGCAAAGTTCCCGCCAACGGATAGTAAATAAAAACTATTCATTATTTCTGGTAATCCTTTTCCCTCACCGTGTAGCCGGTGCCAGTATGCCGGTGTCCACTTATATTCATGCGGATCAATATTCATTTTTGCCGCAGCTATGTTTATCGCTAATTCATCCGGGGTATGCCCCGCAAACTGCTTAACCTTTACTTTTGGATTTGAGTAAACTTTTTTCGCTTCCTGAAATAGTTTTTTTGCATCTTTGGTAAAATACATCACTTCACTTCTCCATTGGTAAAATTTTTCCTCAAGATTATACACTTTCTTTGCCTCCAAAGGATCAGTCCAATAGTGGTACATTGTATTGCCATAGTCAACCCCTGTCTTATAATCATAATATCCCTCCGTTATTGAGGTAAAGGAAACACCTGATAATTCATTAAATAAATCTGAAGGCTTTTGTTTTGGTAACCAAATCATATCGGCATCAAAATAAAGCGTTTCGTCATATGGTGTATAATCAAGCAAGCAAAGTTTTGCGGCAAAAGCATTGTCCTTTATTTCTATAATGGTATCGAATATTAATTTTTGCTTATCGGATAAATGCGATAATCCTGTACCGTTGTGCAAAACCGTTATCGGCATATTTTCTACGGCCTTTATACTGACTGCTAAATTATAAGCCATCCGCCCGTAGAACGGTGCGCCTGTTGCAAGTAATATTATTCCTCTTAGCATATACCGATATAATTATAAGTGATTACATTATCAATACTTGCAAAATAAACGGGGTTATTATAAATATCCATCAATAAACATCTCTCTATATTCTGAAGATTTGTAATAGCCCCATTTTGTATATTTCCGTTACAATCCATATAGCTAAAATGATAAATTGAGTCAATCGGGGTGCCGTCATCACAGAAAATATCAAAATTTCCGCAATCATTGCCCGAATCTGCTGGTGTCAAAAATAAAAACTCCGAATAAGGCGAATAAACACCTGCGCTACAAAAGGAACGAATGTACAACCCGTAATCAGTCCCCGGTGCAGGGGCTTGAAAGGTTATTGAATTAGACATGACCGTGCCTGATGCTACCGGCGTACCCGGCGTTTGCATTTCATATAAAATCCATTCATAGCCATTTGCTGGTGGAATAACGGGATTAGTCCATGTTACGGTGACATCACTTGGCCATCCAGATAAATCAACCGCAGCAAATGTTGATGGCTGCTCGCAAGTTATACTTCCCGAAATGCTGCCGAATATATCTGCTTCATCATAACTACCATCTGGACAGGTCACACGATAAGTCGCCAGTTTAATAATACCAACCGTGGCCACCGGGTTTTTTGCTGTCAGGGTGGCAACCCCGGTGCCGGAAATAATAGTTGCTGATGAAAGATAATTGGTATCAAACCAAGTAATTTCTGCAACAGGAGGGTAACAACAGATTGTATCATTATCAAAAGTATCTGCAACACCCTGCCCGCCCTCCTCTATCGTTTCCGAAATTAAATCCTGCTCTAAACTAAGTTGTGACGCTTGTTCACAGGTCTGACAGTTGGTATTTGTTACATCAAATGGCGTGACCTGAACTTTTGTAAGTACCTGCCCAAGTGGGTAATCTAGAAAGTCTGGTCGGGTAATTTCATAATCACTATCCAGGGATGCGCCGCCAAAATATTTTTCCCCTTCAATATTAACTTCGTCATGATTTAATGCAATCACAAGTTTCTGATGCTGGTCGTCACTCATATAATCAGACTGTAAGTTATACACCTTTCTTATAGTAACGGCCAACGTTTTAGTATCTCCGTTGGCAAGACGGAATCTGTTGGCCTCAATAGGAAATTGAGGGGCTTTGAGGTAAAACGGCAATCGTACTCTATTTTTAAACATAATTATCTTATTACAATTATTCCTGAACTGGTGCCACCTAAATCAATATTTATAAAGTTTGGCGGCATTGTATCGAACGTGGCCACCACTCCCATATTTGTTAATATTCCACCGCCGTCATAAATCCACACTTGGACTGTTGGTACAGACCCGTATTTATTCTGCATCGAAGTTGTATATGGTATCGACAATGTTTCTTTATTTGTAAAGTTAATTATTTCCGGCTCACAGGTTGTACTATCTGCATTCACCCCTTCGCTATTACAATAATTAAAACCGGCAAAGTTATCATCATTACCATATTCAACCACCGAGGTGAAACAATCCTCTGATATTCTTTGGAAACAATTACTGCAATAATTAACCCCGTCAATAATAACCCGTATGTAAAAACATTCTTGCATATCTATTTCGCCAACCATGCCCGGCATACCGTGCGGCCAATTATATAATAGTTGCCGGCTGCTGACCCTGTAACGATCTGGTAGCTCTTCAAACTCTACATCAAAGCCAACTTGATCGCAAAGCCTAACAATACCCATTCTTATTCCAGGTTCGTAAGGGTTGCAAAGTATTGATATTTCTTCGGGGGTATCGGCCTGCACGACAAATTGAAATGCAATATCATCGTCTGTAAATACAGGAAGGCAAAGGTTTATTTCACCGAAAATACAATGCTGGATAGACCCGTCACTACCAAATTGTACGAATGAGTTTGTCGGGTTTATAATTTCGTATGCCATCTACCATTTAAGTTTTAAAGTAATATCTGCCGATCCTTTGGCCACTCTATAATTAAGGTTTTCAATATAGCCTTTCATTGTGTCGCCGCTCCCGCATTGAAAAGTAATATAACCTAGCGGGGCGGCTTTTATAATATTATAATCTCGTAGGCTCATTGGATAGGAGTAGTTTACTATCTCAGGTTTCCAGATAGGGTCTTCCCCTGTAAGCATATCAAGCCTTGTAAGATCTGAGTTTTCGGCTTTATTTTTTGCATCAACTCCGCAGCTATCATACGGAGAAAGTATGCCAGAGGCCGTAAGATTGCCGGTGCCTGATGTAAAAAATAGTTTACTTGCTGAATTTATAAGATTATTATATGATTGGGCGATTGACTTCCACCACCGCATTAAGTTATACATTGGCCTTATTCTCCAATTATATGCAGTTGCGGGTGAATAAAAACCGGACGGGTCCACTATATTTCCTTGTTCAACTTCGTAACTATACACGGTCCTGGTTACACATATAATAAAGGTTTCATTATCATACTTTGTATCTGCCGCCCCGGTGTCCGCAAATGATTGCTGCCGGGTGTTTTCAATTGGGTAACCACCTGCAACGAACCCGCTGGTAACATCTAAGGTTTTATTTATTGATTTTAAAGATGTTCTGAACTCCTTATTTGAATTGAACTCATCCAACCCGTTTAATGATTCCGTTTCCCATTTTTTATAACCAACCTTTATAATAGAGTAAGCATCCTCGGCATCTAAAGAAAAATCAGATTTAGGTATTGATAAATGTTTTATTATTTCAACATCTTGGTAAAAATATTCCACCGGCTCAATCCGTAAATTATCACCTTCAATGCCCATCCCTATATTATCAATTGCATTTAGGCTGTCGAATATTTCTTTTAATGATAAAAAGTGTACCGGGTTTTCGGCAATCCTTAATCTCAAACCATTGGTTAAAACCCGTAACGACCCGCAGCCATCCTCTGCCGCAGCATAAGGCTGACTGTCTGTTCTGCCATAATAATCAGATTTAACTTTTAAGCACATATCTGTTATTGCCTCAGTAACCCGTGATGCCGTTTCATGTATAAGCGATACGGTGGCATCAGTTGGGGGACAAATGGAAGCTGCCTTTAGCTCAAAAAAAGATTCTTTACTTTGTGTATAATTGAATGAGGTTATTTGCGAAAGGTCGTTAGCCAGTAAATTAACTCCGTAATAAATAAAGTCCCCTTCCGATAATGAAAGTGGGATAATTTCAGATATGTCAAATAATACATCTCCATCAAAGTTTAACTGATAAAAAGTGTCCGTAAACTCCTCAACCCAATTTGAGAAAACAGTACCGTCAAGTCCGGCGGGTAGCCTGAATAATTTAAGTCTTAAAGTTTGCTGCGCCCCGACCCCGCTTTGTTGTATATTTATTACCCCCTTATGTCTGAATGTGCATAATACGTTTGATAGTTCACACTTAATATCTCTAAGTAATATAGCCGTTCCTATGTTTGTTGGAAAGTCCGGGTAAGGAGGTATATTGTTTGCCCCATCCTCTGTAATTATTATTGTTGAGGATGTGCCAAATACGCCAAACGATGACTTTATAATATTATCATAGGCAGGCGAAATATATCCATTAAAATCATCAAAATTATTAGGTGTAAAATTGGGGTCATCTTTTATATTCGTTGTAATATCATCGATCCCCGTTTCAGCTCTGTTACTTACTTCCAACTCCTGAGCTGCTAACTCCATCTCAAAATTTAATCCATCATAATTTTGTAATATAGTGGTTTTATTAAAAGCTAGCTGTTCGGATAAATCAACTTTCTGATCGTAACGATTCCGAAGTGTCATTATACACCCTGTTTGCTCCACCGGCATAATAACCAGGCAGCCATCATTGCCACACTTTTCTTTATACTGCCTAAAATCAAGTTTCCCGTGAAATAAATCTTCGTCTTCTCCACCGCAATCCGTGTAGGCCTTAAATGTTACATCTGCACTAAACCCCTCGCCGGTTTTTTTAGCTTGCAAATAATCCGATGCCGCCCCGTAAAATTGAAGCTCCGAAGTGGTGGCCTCGAAAAAGACACCATGCCAGACGCTATCCCGCTTTACCCGGATAACGAGGTCAGAAAAACCAATCGGCTCTTCAATCTCTAATTCATCTATATAAAAGGTCCATATCATTTGCTTGAATAATATCTATCGTAATATTTTACTTTCATTAATCCACTTGCCACTGATTCTGAAATAAATTCTTTATCAATATTTATATTCGTGTTTCCTGCGGTTTTATTACCCATTGCTGCCGCCATTCTGTTATAATCAAAGCTGCTGCCGTTGATTGGAGCCATTACCTTTTTATTGACCATTGGCAGTATATTCTTTGTTTCACCGGCTGTAAATACTTTATCTCGGCTGCCTAAATAAACAAGTTGCCTGTTCGCTGCAACTTCCATTGAGCCGTCAGCACGTTGGATTAATTCAGCACCCGCTTCGCCTACTTCAGCCACACCGGAATAGTTACCTTTTTTACCGGTGGCAAATTTAGGGATAGGGCGGGAGGCTATAGCCGCAATCTGAGCCGTAACCAATGCGGACGTTATAATGATAGCTGGCACATTAAAAGGAGGTGGTGCCGATGCGATGGCTTGCATAATTGCTTGAGCGCCGGTAATAGTCGCATTAAATAACGCAAGTGATTTTTGCTGCTGTGCTGATCTTATTTTAGCTTTCTTTTCCTCGGCCTCTATTCTTTTATTTCGCCTTTCGGCCTCTTTTTCGGTTATTGCACCTGCGGATAACAAATCTTCAACCTCTTTTTTTCTCCCTTCTATATCGTTTTGTATTCTTTGATTTGCGTTGGATTCGAACTCAGATAAAATAGCCCCGACTTGCTGCAATGCTGCTAATGTAAGATTAATATATTCCTTTGTCCTTTCCTGCCTAAGCTTTAATTCGTTTTCAGTCAGCTTTGTAATCTTTTCTTCCGTTTCCTGTGACTTTGCTAATTTCTGATCAAGTAACTGTTCGTACACCAAATCTAAAGCCTTTTGATCGCTGCCTTGAATTGCAGCCGCCTCCCGGTTGGCTTTTATCTGCTTATCAATAGCGGCGTTCTCAATATCAGCTAATTGATTAATTGCGTTTATACGAATATCTGATTTCTGTTTTTCATTACCAGCCACCGCCTCCAATGCACGCCTTGCACCGCCGCCTTGCGCTGATGCCAACGATATTTCATAATCAGCCGCCTTTTGTATTGATTCTATTTTTAAGGCAACTATATCAGACTGAAGTTTTGCATTGATAAATTTAATTTGTTCTGCCGTTACCCCGGCTGCAAACTTTTCGTGATCCGCAGCTTTATTTAATGCCTCTATTCTTAATTCAAGTTTTGTTTCCTCATTTAGATTCAGGTTTAATAAAGCTATGTCCAGCCTTGCCTTTTCATCTGCAAGAACCACATCAGCTATTTCTTTGTTGTATTTTTTTGAAAGCTCACCACTTTCTTTAAAGAATTGCTGAACCAGTAGCTTTCTTTGATTAATGGAAAGACCCTCACCTTCTAAATCAATTTGAAGTTTTGCCCTTAGTAGTTTCTTTTGCAGATCTAATTCCTCACGGCTTCCTTCCTTAGTGGATAATAATTTAAGTTCAATCCCCGCCTGAAAGTCTGCAAATTCTAAAGCCCTTCTTTCCCTCGCTGCCTTTAAAGCTTTCTCGCCATTCTCTTTTGCTTTAGACGCAGCATCATCTGATCTTTTTGTTTGTTCATCTGCTAAAGACTTTTGAAGATTAAAACCTTCAACTATTATCTGTGTGTCAACTTCTTTTATCTTAGTATTATTTTCGTCTATAGCAGCATTTAATTTTCCATAAGCCGCGGAAGTACCACTTAAAGCATCACGTTGTTTTGCAAGATCAGCGTTATTCTGAGTAAGGTTTGCCCGTTGTGCCTGCAATGCCCTACCTCTTATTCTAACTAAGTCACTTTCCGCTTTCCCGGCAGCAGCGGCCCTTGCAAGATCAATAGAAAGAGTTTGCTGGAGCAAAGTGTTCATTGATTCTAAACCCCTATTTTGACTTTCTATCAATCTTGTCGCCTCCTCTAAATCTTTATTTGATTTTTTAAAAGCCTGTGATAGTGCTAATACTGCTATCACAACCAGCCCTATCCCCGTTGCTGCAAGTGCTACTCTAAATGCAATGGTAGCTACGGTTGCCCGGCCTGTTACCGCTGTATATATTTTTTGAACCGCTATTTGAGTGCCAGTAGCAATCGTATCTGCAATACGAGCCAAGCTTCCTTCCTTTTGAAGTGCTGTACTTATCTGCTGAAGCCCGGTAGCAAAAGCCATTGCCGCATTTACCCTTAATAATGTTTTTTGTAGTTCTTCACTTTCATCCCCGAATAAGGCAGCGGCACCCTGAATCGCTGAAAATCCACCCGCCAATGCGGAAATGGATCCGACCACATTATCAATACCTCTGGTGTCTGACCCGGCATTAGCAATGTCATTACCAACATCTTTGATCGTATCGTCTAACTCACCGGCTCGTTTTTTTAATCTAAGATATTCTTCGCCTAGCACACCACCGGCCAGGGCAGCCTCCTGCATTTGTTCTTTTAATAACTTTAATTCTCTTTTTAATGTGATTTGCTTTGGTATCGCATCTTTGGGGTCTAATTTTTTATAAAAATCTTCCGCCTTGAGGCCAGCCCCTGCCAGTTCGTTCCCAACTTCTAGTAAAAATCGCTTCATCCCTGATTTGGGGTATTTCTGCAATAAGTCGTTTAATTTTGAAAAAGATTGAACGCTACCTTGCGCACTGGTTGCGGTGGTTTTAAATNCAGCCCCTTGCTTTGAAATTTCCTGATTTGTTTTTCTGAATGTGGCCGCAAGACNGGCATCAACTTTACCNGCTTTTTCTAAAATATCCACAGCCTCGGAAACGGCTGAAAAGTCTGCCTGAAAGTCTATTATTACCGTTTGAGTAGTAGTTGCCATTGCATAATTTATATATTTATCTTGGCTTTGGCAGCCCGGTTATTTCTTCTTTTGTTTCTCTATTGCCCCGATCTTATTATTTAAGACCGTCCAATAATCCCATAAAGGTAATCGAAGATACGATTCAATTCGCACAGGATCATTATCTGCCAGCCAATATAGCTGACTTAATCTTTCCTCTATTCCTTTTCCGACAGAATATCTATAAGGCTCTTTCGGTGTATTTCTGCCACCATTTCCGCTATCACTGAATAGGTGTCTGAAATTCCTTCTTGCGCCTGCAAAAAAGGTACTAAGTCTTTTAACGGCGTTTGCAAAAAAAAATCCAGCGTGCCTTTGTCCTCCTTCCACTTTTCTATTTTTTTTAAATTATATTCTATGTCGTACTTGTAAGGGCTTTCAGTTTCATCAAAGAAAACCACTGAAGCTAATTTATAAATAAAGTCAGGTACAACCATAAGATTTAACCTGTCTTTTAAATTAGCATTTATCTGTGCAATATATCCTATTTGTATTTTCTTTGGGTCTGAAAGTAGTTTATCCATTGCCCGGCAATGCAACTCTAAGTAATCACGGCTGCAACGCATATCCATTTCGTTGTAAACCATTAAAGCTGCAAATTGCCTGCCCGTTGGTGTTTCTTCCTGATCTGAAAATTGAAAGTACCTTATACCGCCTAGCTCAAAGGCGGGTTCAACTTTGTATTTGTTTTCCAGTAAATAACTGCGGAATGGTTTCGAAAAGATACGCTTCAATATATTCTTGTGGCGTGTATGATTTAATTGTGGTGCCATCAAGTTTTACTTTAAATTTAGATTTGGTAAGATAAAATAAGTATTTTTCAAATTTATATTTATAATTCACCCCTCCGCCACAGTTACAAGTACCCGAATATTTAAACCCCAATTCTATTAATCTTCCTTTGGTGTCCATCGTAAAATTAAAACATTTATTCCCATTGCGATAATTATAGATAAAGCAGGCCAACCAAAAATTAAACAAAGTAGCCCGCCCCACCAAGGGGACATACAAGCTATGCAGCCACCAATTGGTTTCCACAATGTCGGATACTGGTTTTCCATCCAATCACCAATCTTTTGAAAAATCATACCCTCCCAAAAACAAACATTGATAGCGTTCACTATCATTGCTATTATGAAAGCGTATTCAATCATTGAATTATTTTTACAATGCCAGTGCTAATACCGCCGTGATCTACCACAACAGAATCGGGGAGTAGTTGAACCACTACGGCCACAGATGCCTGCCAAACGCCGTCAATTAAATATGAAACAGTTACCGTGGGTTTATCCCCCGTGAAAGAAACGGTTGTTGTTGACTGATTAATAAAATTTTTCGTTATGACATCACAACAGATCATACCTCACACCCCAAGTTGTTCTTTTCAAAATTGCCGCCGTTTATCTCAAAACCTATACAATCGTATTCCCCTGTCATTTTAAAATTAACAGGCTTACAAGTTGCTTCATCATAAATCTCTAAAGTAAAGCTCCCCGAATATTGGGTAAGTAGGCCTGGCGGCAAATCAGACACCTGAATTTCCAATCCTCCGCTGTCTGCAAAGGTTATCGGCCCCTCATATTTATTTTGAAATTTATCGGTGATAACGAACTTGTAAGAAGTATAAACGCCCGGTAAAGATGTGTTGATTATAATAATATCTTCGCACTTGGCGAGAAAGTCGGTGAAGCAACAGTTACAGTTCATAGTTGTAAAGTTATAATTTTTTTTATTGTTTCAAAATATTTTTATGGAATGAATTTAAGTAGTACCTCAAGCCGTCCAAATGATCGGCTCTTTTCTTTGGGTTACTCCTATCGCCTTTGTCAATATCGCCCATGTCGTTTACTGAAACGTTTTCAAGATCAAATATCAAGCCTTTACATTTTACCGGGTCAAGAATTATATCCATCAGGGAAAACGCAGCGTTTACCAAAACTCTATTTTCTTTTACTTTGGGGTTTATCGTCGGCACTTTTATTTGTCCCATAGAAAGGTTGAGTTTGTTTTTAATAACCGTATAATAATTTATTCCGTCCTGAACCAAGGCTGAAGTATTCTGTCCGGTGGCATCGCCGGTTACGACAAATAAACAACCGGGGTAATTTATCGAAATATAGTCGCAAAGCTTGTAAATGTCCGAGCTGTCAAGCTTTATGCTCTCAATGCCATAAGTCCTGTTATTGTAATCCTGTAGCACTTGGCAAGTAATCGGGTTCACGTTAAAGTCGAAGGATAGCTTAACCTCCTGTGATCGGTTCAGTGTGGTTGGCGCAATATGTTTTTCTTTATCGAATGTGAAACAAAACGGATCACTGTTTTTCCGGTTGCCCCATTTTCCTAGGGTGAAAACTTGATAGTAATAAGGGTCAAGTGTTGCAAGCTGCTCAAGGAATGCAGCTCGTTCGGGTTTACAAAATTTATTGTCATGATAAGTGGTATGAGTTGAGTTGTAAATATACTTTACTATTTCCGGTGGCTTGCCATTCATGGCGGGGATCTCAATATTCCAAGTGTGCTGGAAGGTTTCCGAATGGCCTTTGAAAAAATCTTTGTAAAGCCAATAATCATTAAAATCTACATCGCATTCCGGGTTAAAGGAACACCACATTTTTACCTTGCCCTGATTGAATCGAAGTGAGGACATTATTAGAATAAAATCATCCTGACTAAGCTGATTCATTTCCTCCGCCCAGCAATGCGAAGGGTTTGCAACGGACTTTAAGTTACTGGCATCGTCCATACCACGGCATATAAACTTATTGACCGTTAACACATTTTATTTCTAAAGGGTTTTGATTAAAGGTAAACAGGTGGTCAACTCCCCAAGATATGCAAATGTCTTTTATCATCTGCCATTGCGATTCTTTTATTGTGTTAAATACTTTTCTTGCAAGCACACATCTAAAGTAAGGCAGATGCATACATTCGTAAATAAGCTGGCGGGCAATATGTGCTGTTTTCCCGGAATCCCTGCCACCCCAAAGGAAATCTATATCAGCATTAGATTTTAATAAAGGCTGGTAAACTGGCAGGAAGGCCTTTAGAGGTATACTTACTTTCATTCATCCTGAATAGTTACTTGAATAGTCTTATCAAAGAAATCTATCTCCTGCCGTTCAATGTAACCACGGTCTTTGTTTAATGTTTTTGATGCAAATATTGTACAGGCAGCATCGCCCTTCCCTATTAGCTTCATAAGATGCGATTCGACAAAGTCTTTCTTGACCTCCTTTAATTCGGCATAGGCTGCTTTATATTCCGGGTCATCGGTCATCCATTTATTGTGCGTAGTTCGATTGATGCCCACCTGGTCGGCAGCCATTTTAATAACGCCAAACGTGGCAAGCAATGCTTTTAACATTGCCTGCTTTCTAAGTGCTGTTGATTCTTTTGTACCGCCTGCCATTTTATAAAGGTACTCCGTTTTTCTTAATTACTAATGTTGGATCCAGCTTCTTCATGCGGTCAACTATTACTTGAACGTACTTAGGGTCCAACTCCATTCCGTAACATTTACGTTTTAATTGGTGTGATGCGACCATTGTTGATCCTGAACCAAGGAATGCATCGTATATTTTATTTTTATCTGTATTATCGTTTAGTG
>JGI1221J13441_10000676_pt1 | contig 15049 bp, 20 predicted proteins | sample LakVidmifraction_4_FD_13441 | JGI IMG/M metagenome (IMG submission 13441) | reverse complement strand
ACTAATTGCCTACAACAGTGGATTGACGTTAGCAGTTGCAACAGCAAGCATTGAATCAATCACTAAGGTAGATGGGATTACACGCACATCAATTACGCCTTACACTCATACGACAGGCACAACTATAATTACAATCTCGGGTGCATTAATTAATGAGCTTTATGAAGTAGTGTACACACCGATACAAACAAGCCAAGGATTAACGCCAACGCTGAATTATAGTTATCCTATGAGTTTAGGGGCGACCATATCAGGTAATGTGAAGTTGATTAAGGCTTTGAGCAAAGATGTATCAGAACTTAATGGATTTACAGTTGCTATGCTACTCAACCATGAAGCTAGACTAATAGTAGGAGGACACTAAAATGATTAAAGAATTATTATTAAAAGCAATACAGAATGATTCTCCATTTGCAGAGAATGATTTTATAGAGTTGCAAGCTAATTTCTTTCTGGTAGCTGGTAAATTGACACAAGAAGATTTTGACGAAGTTTTGCTTGTATTACATCCTGTAGTGGTGGAAGTTAATATTGTGGAATAGGACAATATTTACTGACTTAGCAAATAATGCATAAACTTTCAAATATATGTTGACAACTGCCATTATTAATGTTATAATTAATCATAAGTTAAATACAACTTAAATAAATCAATCACTTAGAGGAGTACAAAATGGAAAACGTTTTAAACAAAGAAGATGAATTAAAAATCAGAAAAGTACGTAATATGCTAGCAGAATTTGGTTGTTCTGTATATCCATTAGATAGAATAGAAAATCAGTTAGTATATTGTGCTGATAAATACAATTCAATAACAATCGCTTTTAATGAGTTAGTAGAAGTAGTTCTTGAAAATGACACAAAAGAAATTACAGTATCAGCAAGAATTGACGAAAGTGAATTAGACGAAGAAGAAATATACAACTTAGAATCAATTAAAGAAATAGTAAAATCAGTTAAATAACAAGCTGGGAGCTTCGGCTCCTTTGCTATCATAAATCGCTCAGAGGAGAAAACAATGATAATAATTAGTGCAAAACAAATGACAGATATTTATAATTCAGGTGCTAAGTTCAAAGCAGACTTTACAAATAAAGATGACCCAGATAATAGCTTAACAATTGAAATGAGTAGATATGAGCAAGATGATGTAGTTCATTATATGCTAGTAAGAAATCCAGAAATGGACCCAGATATAGATTTATCAGAAGATATTACGGTTGAAGTAATTATTGAATCAGCAACATTTATAGAGTTAATACAGTTCAATTAATTAAAACAAGAATAGAGAGAGCGAAAGCTCCTCTATTTTAGATTACAGGATTAGGAGGTGGTAGAATGGCTAGAGCAGATTTGTCAATCAAGTCAGCAGAGAAGGCTAGAAATGAGATAACAAAAAGGCAAACTAATGAAGTAAGAATGATGTACAAGAGAGCTGCTAAAAGTATAGTAAGAAAATCTGCTGCTTTGCAAGGTAAAGATAATATTAGTTCAGTGTTAAGACAACAGTATCTTAATGAATTAGAAGTTATATTGAAGAAAGAGTATGATAAGTTAAGTATTCAATTAGGGTTGAATATAAAGGCTACTATGACGGCTACAGCAGAGGCTGTAATCAAAGATTCTAATGTATGGATTACTAAAGTTGGTATGAAGATAGATGAAGCTTGGATGCATCTGCCAAATCAGATAGTTCAGAATATTTCTACAGGAAAAATATATGATTCTGGCTGGAGTTTAAGTAAAAGAATATGGGGCATTAATGAAAAGACAATGAAAGATATTCATTCAGTTATAGCAGAAGGTGTAGCACAAAATAAAGGCTCTTTTGATATAGCTAAAGACTTAGAAAAATATGTTAATCCTAATGCAGTTAAGAAGTGGGATTGGAGCAAAGTATATCCTGGTACAGCCAAGAAGATTGACTATAATGCCCAACGATTGGCTAGAACGTTAGTTCAACATTCTTATCAGCAATCATTTAAAGAAACAACTGAAAAGAATCCGTGGGTTGAAAAGTATAAATGGTTATCAGCATTCTCTGCAAGAAGTTGTGAAATATGTAAGAATAGAGATGGACAACTGTTTGATAAAGACAAGTTACCAATGGACCATCCTATGGGTCTATGTACTTGGGTAGCTGTAATAGACAAAGATTGGGATGAGATAACAGATGATATAGCTAAATGGTATAACTCACCAGATGGTACTTATCCAAATATTGATACATTTGCAAAATCTATTAGTAATAAATAAGTGATATATATGTAGACAACTTACTCTTTTTATGATATAATAAAATATAAAGATAAAACAAAGGAGAAAACTAAAATGAACTTACTAAAAGCTAAATGTAAGGACTGTAATAGAATTAACGTGTTAGATATTGATACAGTTAAAGAAATGAATGTTATTTGTGATGGCAAAGATTTGACTATTACATACTTTGATTGTACGAATTGCGGTAATAAACATATAGTGCAATTAGACGATGCTATTTCAACTTCGATATTTAAAAATGAAAAGAATCGAATATTGATGGGCATGAGAAATGGTAAGACGAAATATGAAGAAGATATTAATTCATTGCTAGCTCAGAGACGCAGATTGCTAAACGTAATGTATAGTGGCAGATGTTATTTAGATGAAAAAGGGAATAGTATTAAGATAGATATTATTTCAGTTAACGAGGTGAAATAATAGTGGATGAGAATACAATAAATCCTGTATCGAAATCATTGCAAGATAAGTTCATTGAAGAGCAGAGTAAAGGCAAAGTAATTGTATGCGATGAATGTTCAGAAGAATTTAAAATAAATACCGTAGATGATATTAAAGATACGGAAGTTGTGGTTCATGGTGAGAGGTTATTCTTAAAATACTTTGAATGTCCGAAGTGTGAGCACATCTACAAGATAAACTTAGATAATTCGGAAACTATGCTCGTTAAGAAAGAATATCAAAATGCTTTAGAAAGAGTACAAAGAAATAAAGCTAAGCATAGACCGATTGACGATAAACAATTACAGAGAGTTGAAAAGTTAAAAAGAAGATATATAGATAAGTGTGAGAAAATTCTTATTAAGCACAATGTGTCGTTCACCAAACTAGCGACGATAAATAAATAGAAGGAATATAGGTACCGTATCCTAAAGCGGAGGAGAATTATATGAAAAGTTTAGAATTAAAGAAGTTTGAAAGTAGAAATATCTTGCCTATGAATTTGCAGTTTTTTGCAGAGGGTGATGAAGAGAAAAAAGATGACCAGTCGAATACTGGAGATAAGAAAGAAGAGCAGAACACAGAAAAGACATTTACACAGGCAGAAGTTAATGCTATTAGTAAAAGAGAGAAATCTCAAGGAAAACGTTCAGCATTTTCTGATTTAGGTTTTAAAGATGAAGCTGAAGCGAAAACAACCGTTTCAGAATTTACTAAATATAAAGAATCTCAAAAAACAGAAACACAGAAGATAGCTGATAGTTTGGCTGCTGAATCTCAAGCTAAAATAGATGCAGTTAGTAGGGCAACCAAAGCAGAAGCAAAAGTTGAAGCAATGGTGTTAGGTGTGAAACCAGCAAGTGTTGATGATGTCATTACATTAGCAATGGCTAAAATGACAGAAGGCAGTGATTTTAAATCTGTTTTAGCAGAGATTAAAGTAAAGTACCCGATTCTTTTTACAGAAGGTGGTTCAGATGACCACCAAGATGATAAAAATAAAACGGGTACAAAAGGTACTGGTGGTAATATAAGTGGTAAGAATAATGGTACGGATAAAGAACAATCAATCGGAGTTAGATTAGCCGCTCAAAGAAAAGGCGTAGCTAATAAGAACTCATTCTTTACAAAATAAGGAGGAATAAAAGATGTTAAGACAACCAGGAATAACAAGTACTACCGGAGCTGCTCCAAAGCAAATCCTATTTAATGTTCAGAATCAATTATCATTAGGTGTTGTAATATCAGATGTAGGTGCAGTTACATTAGCTGATGGTACGAAAGTAATTAAAGCAGGTACTCCTTTAACAGGTAACTTAGATGCTAGAACAACAGCATTTACAGCAGCAGGCGTAGCTGACGCAACCGGAGTAGTTCTACATGATGTTAATGTTACGGCAGGTGCCGCAAACGGTACTCTATTGATTTTTGGATTTGTTAATCTTAATAGATTAGAAACAGATACAAAAGCTTTGATTGTAGCGGGAGTTAAAACTGCTCTTAATGCAAAGGTAACTTTCATCACTGCATAGTTTGATGAATTGATTAGTTTAAAAATTTAAGGAGGAATTAATAAATGAGTATATTTGACTTATTAAAATCCCAAGAACTTACAGCTTATTGGGACACGTTAGCTCAAGACAGAGCACCATTTATTGGAGAAGAATTATTCCCAGTAGATAAGAAAAGAGGTTTAGATTTAAAGTGGCTTAAGGGTGCGAAAGGTTTACCAATTATTTTAAAATCTTCTGCCTTTGATGTAACTGCAATTCCTAGAGCAAGAGTTGGATTTGAGAAGATGATGAGTTCAATGCCATTCTTCAAGGAATCAACTTACATTGATGAAGAATTGAGACAAGAGTTAAATCTTGTACTCGAAACAGGTAATACAGCTTACATAGATGCTGTCATGAATAAAGTATTTGATGATGAGATTAGATTGTTAGAAGGTGCTTCAGCCGCAAGAGAAAGAATGAGAATGATGGCTCTTACTACTGGTATTATTGCAATGACATCTAATGGTCAAAGTTTCTATTATGATTATGGTGTTGGACATAAAGGAAATGCTGCAATATCATGGGCAACTACTGCAACTGCTGACCCAATGGAAGATATTAGATTAGCTATTGAAGCTGTTCAAGCTGATACTGGTGTTATTGTTACTAGAGCAATTTGTGATAGTGTTTCTTGGAGAAATCTTAGAGCAAATGATATGATTAAGAAAGAAATATTTATTCTATCTAACGGTGCTGGTTCTATTTCAGACGCTAGACTTAGAACATATTTACTTGACGAATTAGGTATTCAAGTTGTTCTTAATGACAAACGATATATTGATGAAACTGGTGCAACAGTTAGATATGTACCAGAAAATACTTTTGTATTATTCCCAAGTGGTGCTCTTGGTAAAACTTGGTTTGGTACAACTCCAGAAGAATCAGATTTAATGGGTGGTAAGATTGCTAATGTATCTCTAGTAGATACAGGCGTAGCTGTTACAACTATTGAAAAAGCAGACCCAGTAAATGTTGAAACGAAAGTTACAATGATTTGTTTACCAAGTTTTGAAGCTGCCGACCATGTTTACATAATGGACACCGTGCAGTCAGTATAGGACGCTTAGTCCATAATAGATAGGCTGATTAATTTCGGCCTAATCTATTTTTAGGTTATAAAATAAAGTAAGGAGGCACAATGATATGATTAAAATTACTAATGGAGTTCAAGTAGCTAAAGTTACTAATGGAGCTTATGAAGGAATTTATAAAGTTATGGGGTTCTATCCTATAGTAGAAACAAAAGAAGTTCCGGAGCGAGTTGAAGTTAAGAGTAAAGAAGTTACAGAAGATATGTTTGTCGAAGAACTTTTAGAAAAACCAATTAGTGAATGGTCTAATGATGAGATTAGAAAGTTTGCGGAAATTAAAACTATTGATATTTCAAAAGTTAAGAAAGCAGCAGAAGCTAAGATTGTAGTAAAATCTTGGTTAGAAGAAAATGAGAATTAGTTCGAGGTGAAAATATGGCAACAGCTGATTTAGAAAGAATTAAGATAATTATTCGCGAAGAAGATATTCCATTCTTTACAGAAGATGAAATTATATTTTATTTAGAAGAAAATAATGGTAATGTTAATGCGACTATTTATCAATGTTTAATCATAAAATCGGAAGATTCAACAATTGCTGTAAGTGGACTATCAACTGCTGATTCTTCTGGTTATTTTAAAAGATTAGCATCTAGGTACAAAGTAAGAAACTCTGGTATACTTCTCGGGGGTGAATGACATTGAAAACACCACGTTTTGAATCGAATAAGATTAAAAGAATGATAGATATTCAAGGTTTAGAATATAAGTTCATCAGAAAGGCCCTGGATGAGTTTGGTGGTGGCTCTAGTTATGAGAAAGATGATAACGGAATCATTATTGAGAGAGTAATTAAAGGTATTCATCACGAAGTGAATGGCTATGTAACTATTACTACAGGAGATTCTGCTAGAACTAGAAGTAAGAAAACGCCAATGATTTTATGTATGTATGAAGGTGCTAATAGTTTGAAAACAAATGATGAAGTTATAATAAATAGCAAAGTTCATAAATTAACAGGTTTGGTGAATATATCTGATTGGAATATAATTGGAGATATAAGTTTAGAGGTGATTGATAATGGCGTCTCCTAAATTTAGCACATCAGAAATAAAGAATGGATTACGTAGTATGGAAGAAAGACTAAGTATGGCCATATTAATGTTAGGTAAGACACAAGCAACTGCTTTAGAATCACATATGAAAGAATCTAGGAAATGGACAGATAGAACCAGTGATGCCAAGAATAGATTAAAAGGTTCTTGTGATAATACTATTACAGGCGTAAGAATCACATTGGCTCATGGAGTAGATTATGGATTATGGTTAGAACTTGCTAATGAGAAAAGATATGCAGTAATAGAACCAACAATACGCTTGAAAGGTTCAGATGTTATATCTAGTTTTGAAGGTTTGCTAAATAAACTTAGATAGGAGGTGCTGATATTATTACTTCAAGATTTATAGATATATATAGACATTTAAGAGATAACAATATAGAGGTTTATAGTCCAGGTATGAAAACCGGAGAATGCTTAGAAAAATATGTAGTAGTTAAGAATGAAGGTTCAGCATCTCATACAAGCTTTTCAACAGATATTGCTTATTATTCATTATTGATTTATGTTCCTAAAGCCATGTACGCAAATTTAGATGAATATGTTTTAGAAGTTAAAGAAATAATGAAAAAGTTATTGCCGATGATTAAACCGGCAGGAAATGAAACCCCAAGCTTTTATGATGATGCCGTTAATGCTAATATGGTAAGCGTCATGTATAAAAACTTTAAAAAATTATAGGAGGTAATTTAAAATGGCAGCTATTAAAAGAGCAAGTGGTATTCCGACTATTGACGTTTCTATGGTAACAATAACTGCAGGTTTAGACCCAGAGTTTGGATTTGATACAGCTAATAAGATTGGTGTAGAAGTTCAGACAGAAGAAGTTGCGGCAGTTAAGTTAGTTGTTAAAGGAATTTTAAGAGCTCAGAAACCAGCAACTTCTACGATTACAGGACATAAGATTACATTGACAGATAATATGTTTAATGCAGATTTAGTTGTTCTATTACAAGGTGGAGTAGTTGAGTATGATGCAATTGAAACAGATTTAGTTGTTGGTTATACACCTCCATTAGCAGGTGCATCTAATGTAGTTGAACCTTTTATTTTAGCTGCTTACTCAGCTCAATATGATGCCAGCGGTTCAATAGTTAGATATGAAAAGATTTCTTATCCAAACTGTACTGGTATGCCTATTGCTTTCAGTTCAGAAGACGGTGCTTTTAGAGTTCCAGAGTATGTAATTAATTCAGCTCCAAATACAGGAGAAGCTCCGTACGTAATAACTTACGTAGCAACAACGGCTCTACCAACTTTTATGAGTTAGATAAACTTTAATTTTAAAAATGAGAATACAAAAATCGGAGGTACATTATGAGTGAGTTAGAAAAGGAAAGTGTTATTGAAGAAATACAAGTAACTAGTATACGAGATTTAAAGACTTATGCTAAAGGTAAGATAGTTACTTTACCACATTTTGCAGATGGACAACCGTTCAATGCTAGATTGATTAGACCTAGTATGTTAGCTCTAGTTAAACAAAAGAAGATACCGAATGCTTTATTATCTTCAGCAAATGAATTGTTTAAATCTGGTGGCTCTAATTTGGACACAGATGATAGTGAAATGATGGATAACATATTTTCTGTTATGGATATAATTTGTGAAGCATCGTTTTCAGAACCAACATATCAGCAAATTAAGGATGCAGGAATTGTTTTGAGTGATGAACAGATGATGTTCGTATTCTCTTATTCCCAAGAAGGTGTAAAGGCGTTAAGTAACTTTCGTTAATAGTGATAAGATATTGAGTATATTAGGTATGGTCAATACATACAAATGCAGACCAAGTGAATTGCTTGGTCTTGCAGATGTTTACACTTCTTTTTGCTTTGATGAGGCTTGTGCATTCATTATTGGGAAGATTGAGAATGGTGAGTTACCTACTTTCAAAGTTCAATATAATAGTTTTGCAGACTTGTATAAAAGTTATAAATAGGGAGGTGAAATCATGCCAGTTAATATAGGTAATGCTGTTGGATATATAGACTTGAATACAACTGGTTTAGTTAAAGGTGGTTTAGAAGCTGAAAAGGAATTATATAAATTAGAAGCCACGGTTAAAAAAGTAGATAAACCTATAGAAGAATTAGGTAAAACTGCTAAGACTACTGGTGCTAATATAGATAAATTTGGAAAAGAAGCAAAATCGTCTACTGCTCCGACAGAAACATTAAGAGCCAAAGTTGATAAGTTAAAAACTTCTATGTCATCGCTTTCTAAAGGTATGATTAGTGCTGGCAGAGATATGACTATGAAAGTAACTTTACCTATTGTAGCTTTAGGAACGGGTATAATTGCCACATCGGCTAAGTTTCAATCGGGTATGTCGAAAGTATCTGCAATATCTGGAGCAGTCGGAAATGAACTATTAGATTTATCAGATAAAGCTAAAGAAATGGGTATCAAAACTAAATTTAGTGCAACAGAATCTGCAGAAGCTTTTTCATACATGGCAATGGCGGGTTGGAAAACAACTGATATGTTAGAGGGTATAGAAGGTATTATGAATCTGGCAGCTGCATCAGGAGAAGATTTAGCTTCAACAAGTGATATAGTAACAGATGCATTAACAGCTTTTGGCATGACAGCGAAAGACACAAATAGATTTGTAGATGTTTTAGCTAAGACAGCAAGTAATTCAAATACTAATGTATCTTTAATGGGTGAGACTTTCAAACTAGTAGCTCCAGTAGCTGGTGCTTTAAAGTATTCAGTAGAAGATGTTTCAGTTGCTCTAGGTTTAATGGCAAATAGTGGAATAAAAGCTTCAAGAGCTGGTTCAAGTTTAAGAAATATCTTTACTAATTTAGTTAAACCAGTTGGTGAAGCTAAGACAGCCATTAAAGACTTAGGTATTTCAGTTGTAAATGCGGATGGCTCAATGAAACCTTTAAGTCAGACTATGTTAGAACTTAAAGATAAGTTTTCAAAATTAACAACAGCTCAGAAAGCTCAATATGCCGCAATGCTTGCAGGCAAAGAAGGTATGTCTGGTCTGTTAGCGATAGTTAATTCTACTGATGCTGATTTTGTTAAATTAACAAAGTCGATTGACGAAAGTTCTGGTGCTGCAAAAAGTATGGCAGATGTTATGCTAGATAACGTGGGTGGTCAATTTACTATTCTTAAATCTGCATTACAAGGATTTGCTCTTCAACTTGGAGATATAATTCTACCGTACATAAAACAGTTCATTGGATTCTTGCAGGAGTTAGCTGATAAGCTTAATAATATGACACAGAAACAAAAAGAGCATGCTATCGTATTAGCGATAGTGATTGCTGCTATTGGTCCTCTATTATTGATAGTTGGAAAATTGATTGCTTTTATACCAATGCTAATTACAGGTATACAAACTATAGGAGTAGCGTTAGGTGCTTTATCTGGTCCAATAGGCTGGGTTATTTTAGCGATAGGAGCTATTACTGCCGCTATTGTTTATCTGTATAAAACTAATGAAGATTTTAAAAACGCTATGGATTTAGCTTGGAGCAAAATTAAAGAAGCTTTTGTTAGTGCATGGAATGCGATTAAACCGGCGTTAAGTAGTTTATGGGATTCATTAAAAAATTTGATGGAAGCTTTGAAGCCTTTACTTGTCATTATAGGAACGGCAATGGTTCTTGCTTGGTCATTTTTAATAGGACAGATAAAAGGGTTTATAAGTGCTTTAGCTCCATTGATTGCTGCTGTAGGAAATGTAGTTGATTTCATATCTAATATTTTGAAAGGATTATGGGCATTAATTACGGGAGACTTTGAAGGAGTTAAAAAATACTTTGGTACAGCATTAATAAACTTTAGAGACTTCTTTATTAATATATTTTCTGCGATATGGAATTATGTCAAAGGATTCTTTGAAGGATTTGCAATTCTACCGTCTTCATTTTTACAGATGGGAAAAGATATAATTACAGGATTGATAAATGGTATATCGTCTGGCTTTAATAAAGTAGTAAATTTTGTAGGTAACTTAGGCAGGAGTATATCGAATAAGTTTAAAAGTATTTTGGGTATTAATTCACCATCAAAAGTATTTGACAAGTATGGGCAATATATAGATGAAGGATTAGCTAATGGTATTGAGAAAAATAAAGGTTCTGTATTAGACCAAGTTAAAGCTGTTGCTGATGGAATTAAGCAGACTATGGAAAAGAATATGAATTCGCTTAATAAGATAGGTTCTGCTTTAACTACTGCGCTAAAGGCTAGATATGAAGAAGAAGAGAAGATACAAATAAGAGCTTTAGATAACGAAGTTAAGAATATAGAAGATGCTTCTAATGAGAAAATTGCTCTTTATGATAAAGAATACGGAGAGAAATTAAAGCTCATAGACAAAGAAGCGTATGACCTTTTAAAAGGTGTTCAAGACCAGATTGATATTTTAGATAATACAACTGCTGCCGAAGAGAAAGCTTTAAAAGAGCAAGAGTATCAAAATAAAATATCAGAGTTAAATAAACAATTATTAGCCGCAGAAACGGCAGAAGAAAAACTTTCTATTCAAGAAGATTTAAGTTCCGCTTTATCAGACCATGAGAGAGAAAAACTTTTAGAATCAAGAGATGCTCAGAAAGAATCATTAAAGTTAACAATGGATGAGATAAAGAAAAGTTCAGAAGAAAAGAAAGTTCAGTTAGCTATAGATTTAGATATTGCTAAGTCTGCTGCGAAAGATGATTTAGAAGCTAAAGCTTTAAGTATGAATGAAGAGAAGATTGCAATTACTGCACATTTTGCAGAATTAACAACGCAAGAATCTTTAGAGGCTGAAGCTAGAAAATTATTTATAACAAAGAATAATGATGAAATAATTAGTTTGTTACAAACGTATAATCCGTTATGGCAAAATGAAGGTCAGTCATTTGCCGATAGTTTAATTAATGGACTTAATTCAGAGAAAGAACCTATGCAAGAAGCGATTAGTTCTATGCTCAATATGGATGTTCAAGTTGAAGGTCAGAAGAATGCCTTGAGAAGTCTTATGGTTGAGATTGATAATTTAGAGAAAGCACAAGAAGATGCTTCAGCTAAAACAGCAAGTAGTTCTGCTGGGTCTAGTAATTCAGTAATTGATAGTTTGGGAAGTATGAGTGAGGCTTTTGCAGATACAGCAACTGATATAGAAGGAAACTTACCAAGTATTACTGAAAGTTTTGGAGCTATTGATGACGCTTCAGTTTTAATGGGTACTCAAGCTAAGAATACAGCAAGAGTTCAAATAAAAGCTAATGAAGATACAGTTAAGAGTTCAGATGAATCTGCTCAAAGTATTTGGGAATCAGTTGTAAAATGGTATTCAGATACAAATGCTAAGATTAAGCAATTCAGTGATGATATGAAAGCTTCGTTATATAAATTTTTTACAGAACTTCCTGGTAAGATTGCCGAGTTCACTGGTAAAGTATTAGGCAATATAATTACATGGGCTTCAGATATGAATGATAAGGCTATCAATTTAGGTAAAGATTTCTTAGACAACATTATAAGATTCTTCTCAACTCTTCCTACTAAAATAGGAGAATTTATAGGATATACATTAACAAAGATTATTCTATGGGCAATTGATATGAATGTTAAAGCTATTCAGATGGGTAAAGATTTTATAGCAAATGTAGTTGATTTCTTTAAGACATTACCTGGTAAAGTTTATGAGTTTATTACAGGAGCTTTAAATAAAGTTATTCAATGGAATAAAGATATGACAACTTGGGCTACAACTACGGCCGTTGATTTCGTATTTAATTTAATTGATACAATTAAAAGTTTACCAAAAAAGATTTATGATGAGGTTCAAAAAGTTATAGCAAAAGTTATAGATGGGGAACTAATATGAGGACAACTTCAAGAGAAGAAATGGGAAAAGTTGTCACAGGAATTAAAGATAAGTTCGCTAGTTTACCAGAAGATATGATGCAAATAGGTATTAATATAGTTCAAGGATTATGGAATGGTATTAAGAATATGAAAGATTGGATATTTGGTAAAATCGGAGAATTTGGTAGTGGGATTATAAGTGGAATAAAATCTGCTTTAGATATTAACTCACCTTCAAAGAAAACGATGGAACTTGGAGAATATACAGCTCAAGGCTTTGGAGAAGGATTCATGAGTAAGATGAATTCAGTTTCAAGTCATATTCAAGATTCAGTAGTAGACGCTTTGAACTTCGATTCTACAAAAGAAATACAGATTGATTTTATTTCAGATGTTGAAAAAATGTGCAACGTAGTTACAGATTGGTTTGACATTTTAAGTAGTAAGATAATACTTGCAGTTAGCAAAATCAAAGATAGTATGAGTGATTTAACAACGACTTATGGAAGTATTCAAGTAAGTAGTGATGGGACTTTAAGTGTAGGCTATGTAGGAAATAATGGTAAGACTTTAACTAAAGAGAAACCAAAATCTAGTGATGTAATAGGTAAAGATGCAGACGGTGATACTTTTATATTTAACTCTCAAGCTAAATTGACAGAAGCGGAATGTGCAAGACAAGTTAAGAAAACTAAGAAAGATATGGCAGAAGGATTTTAAATAGAAAGGAGTGGTGAAAATGATTGAGAATATTGTTTTAAAGAATATTATTACTAGCGAAGAAATACCAATGGATATGAAAGCTACGATTTATATTTTGCAGAGTATTGATTGGGGAGTAGTTGAAGGTTCTCATCACTCCTATAAATATGTTAATCAAATTGGAGTTCATGTCATAGGTACTACTTTAGAAGCTAGAAATGTAAAGATTATAGGTTGGGTAACAGGAGTAACGGAGGACCAGTTAAGAAAGAGAAAAGCTGTTCTTAATAAGATGATTAATCCTCAGCAAGCAATTGATATTTCAACAGAAGATTATGTGTTAAGAATATTGCCAGAAAGTTCTATTTTGTATTCAGTAAACTATGCAGAAAATAACGAAATAGTTTGTAAGTTTCAAATAGATGGATTTTGTCCAGACCCTTTATTTAAAAATTTAATTGAGACAAAGACGACTGTCGCAGGAACTCTTCCTAAATTTAGATTTCCTTTAATAATCCCAGAAACTACAGGAATTATAATGGGATTAAAGCAAACAAGTTTGATTGTTAATATATTAAATAAAGGCGCAGTAGATGTAGGAATGAGAATAGTATTCAGAGCAATAGGAACGGTAACGAATCCAATTCTAATAGACATAAAATCACAGCAGTTTTTCAAACTCAATAAAGTTATGGTTGCAGGAGAAGTTATTGAAGTTGTAACAATATTAGGCGAGAAAAGAATAATAGGAACTATTAGCGGAGAAGAGTTTAATTATTTCAAGTACAGAGATTTTGACAGCTCTTGGCTGAAATTAGTTGTTGGTGATAACTTATTAAGATATGATGCTGAAACTAATTTAGATTCTTTAGAAGTTTGGATTTATCACAATGATAAATATTTGGAGGTCCAATAGTATGAGAGATATAAAAATTGGTATCGAAATATATGACTTGGATTTTAACCCGTTAGGATTTATCAATAACTTTAAATCGTTATCTTGGGGAGATTTATTCTTCGGTTATGGTAGCGTAGACTTATGGGCTCCAATTAACGAAGAGAATGCTAAGCTACTTGTTAAGGACAATATATTATGGTTAGGCGGAAAGTCTGCTGCTATAATTGAAGTTGTTAAATCAGGGGTTGACAATAATGGATATAAGATATATAATATAAAAGGAAGGACATTAGAGATGCTGGCTACAACTAGAATCATATGGGAAACTTACATAAGGTCAGCAGGCTATCCTTCAGATTATATGAATGAGATAGTAGATGCTAATTGTATTCATCCAGTAAACGCAGATAGAGTAATTCCTTACTTAGAAATTGAATCGTTAGGCGTTTACGGTGCTCAATCTTCTTATCAGAAAACAGGCGGAGAAGTATATGACGCTCTACTAGATTTAGGTATATCAAATAACTTAGGCTTTGAGATAGAGTTTGACCCTAGAAACCTTAAACTTATATTTAGAGTTTTAAGTGGTGTAGACAGAACTATAGGACAAGCTGTAGTTGACCCAGTGGTACTTAGTACAGACTTAGAAGATATACTTGAAAGTTCTTACTACTCAAATAAATCAGAACTTAAAACAACCGCTCTTGTGGCTGGTGCGGGTGAAGGAATTGCAAGAAAACTTTCAACTTCTGGAGAGTTATCAGTTACTGGCTTTAATAGAAGAGAAATGTACATTGATGCTAGAGACCTAGTAGATACTATGAGAGTTGATGATGTAGAAGTTGTTATCGGTTCAACTGAATACAATGAAATGTTAAACGTAAGAGGACAACAGTATTTAGCAGACGCTAAGTTGGTTGAGAACTTTGAAGCCACAATTAGAGTTATTGGAGAAACGCAGTATGTATTTGGAGTTGATTATGATAAAGGTGATTTGATTACTATTCAAGACAATCAATTAGGAGTGCAAGTTTCAGCTAAGATAACAGAAGTTGAAGAAGTATTTGACGAAGAATATTCGTTAGTGTTAACGTTTGGCTTTTCATATCCAACTATAATTCAGAAAGTCAATAGAGTTGCTAAACAACAGAACAATTCTGGAGCAACTGCAATTCCTACTTCTCTTCCTGCGAATGG
>JGI1221J13441_10000673_pt1 | contig 15098 bp, 17 predicted proteins | sample LakVidmifraction_4_FD_13441 | JGI IMG/M metagenome (IMG submission 13441) | reverse complement strand
GTAGCTACAGAGAGTTGTTGTGCGCTCGCTGGGAGCGCGACCGCTAGCATAGCTACGGCAACCGCATATTTTAGAATTCGCATGGGCTTTCCTTCGTCCTGTTTGGACTTGTTAGTTTTGTTGACGATAAAGGATATGTTGAAGCCAGAATTTTTGTCTGCACTTCAGGATATAAAAAGTAGCAAGCGAACAATTAGTTCGCATTTAGCATCAGTACCTCCTAAAGAGTAGTCCGTATTTTTATTTGTTGTCAGATGCTTGAGTAATCGAGCAATTATCTGCCCAAAATCATACTCCAAAACGGCGAAATTACAAACGAATATCTTAACTTATACCAAAATGTTAACATTTATCGATAATAACCGCTGATTTTTTTCTTGGAGCCATCAGGAGACACACAGCTATGAAGCCAGCTACACCTCGCCAAAACTTGGCGGCTAACGCTTATCACCAACTTAAACAGGACATTATTCGCGGCCGCTACGCTCCCGAACAGAAGCTATTGATGGATCGCCTGAGAGAGCATTACGGCTCAAGTACCGGGCCATTGCGGGAAGCGCTCTCACAGCTGGTAGCTGAGCGGTTAGTCGTCGCTATCAGCCAGCGCGGCTACCGCGTGGCGCCTATGTCGCTGTCAGAACTCAACGATATCTACGACGCTCGGGCCCAGTTCGAAGGGCTTATTCTGCGCCTTGCTATAGAACGGGGTGATGATGAGTGGGAAGCTACAGTACTTGCCACTGCCCACCGCCTGGCCAAAGTGAGTGACATTAACACCTCCGACGATCTGCTCGATATTTGGGATCAACGTCACAAAGCGTTCCATACCGCTATTGCAAGCGGCTGTAACTCCCCTCACTTGCTGCAAATGCGCAACACGCTGTTTGATCAGGTAGAACGATATCGTCATCTATGGCTTCAGGAGACCGTCATGTCCCCTCAGGCACTTGAGCGTAAGCGCCAGGAGCACGCGGCGTTGGTGGATGTCATTTTAGCCCGCGACTCTGCTCAAGCTGACGCCCTGATACGCGACCATTTGATGACTCCAGTACCGATTATTACTCGAATACTTAAGACTCGCGGCATCAAGTAAATTCTTCGTTTTAAAAAAATGTAGATATTTTCTCAAAACGACGATATCTTTACATTTATCGACTTCGCAGTTAGTTTCATAGCTGTGGGCACTTTATATCGCCTAAAATCAAACCAGAGATCTAATCCATGATGCACTTCAACTGGGACGACCCGCTCTTACTGGACCAACAGCTGACCGAGGACGAGCGCCAAATTCGTGATGCTGCCCATGACTATTGCCAGGAAAAACTTCAACCTCGCGTGCTGAGCGCCTTCCGTGAAGAACGCTTTGATCGCGAGATCATGAGCGAGATGGGCGAGCTTGGCCTACTCGGCGCCACCGTTGCACCGGAGTACGGTGGTGCAGGCGTCAACCACGTTGCCTATGGTTTGATTGCCCGTGAAGTAGAGCGTGTCGATTCCGGTTACCGTTCAGCCATGAGCGTACAGTCTTCGCTGGTGATGTATCCCATCGAGGCGTACGGCTCTGAAGACCAGAAACACAAATACCTACCCAAGTTGGCCAGCGGCGCAATGGTTGGTTGTTTTGGCTTGACCGAACCAGATCACGGCTCTGACCCCGGCTCCATGATTACGCGAGCGGAAAAAGTCGACGGTGGCTACCGTTTGACCGGGGCCAAAATGTGGATCACCAATAGCCCGATTGCGGATATCGCCGTGGTATGGGCGAAGTCAGCTGCCCACGACAACCAGATTAAAGGCTTTATCGTCGAGCGTGGCACCGAAGGCTTCACCACACCGAAAATTGAAGGCAAAGTTTCTCTGCGTGCATCCATCACAGGCGAAATCGTACTTGATAATGTTTTTGTTCCNGAAGAAAACCTGCTGCCNAACGTCAGCGGCCTGAAAGGCCCGTTTGGTTGCCTNAACAAAGCCCGCTTCGGTATCGCCTGGGGCGTAATGGGCACCGCTGAATTCTGCTGGCACGCAGCGCGTCAGTACACCCTGGACCGCAAGCAGTTTGGCCGCCCACTGGCTGCCAACCAATTGATTCAGAAAAAACTCGCCGACATGCAGACCGAGATCACCCTGGGCTTACAGGCAGCGTTGCAGGTGGGTCGCTTGATGGACAGCGGCAACTGGGCACCAGAGATGGTTTCGCTGATCAAGCGCAATAACTGTGGCAAGGCACTGGATATCGCTCGTCAGTCCCGTGATATGCACGGCGGTAACGGCGTTTCCGACGAGTATGGCGTCATTCGCCATATGGTCAACTTAGAGTCGGTGAATACCTACGAAGGTACGCACGATCTCCACGCCTTAATCCTCGGCCGCGCACAAACGGGCATTCAGTCATTTTTTTGAATAACTAAGGGCGAGCACCAATGAGCAACACACCCAAACCACTGGCCGGAATTAAAGTACTGGACATTTCCCGCGTACTGGCCGGGCCTTGGTGCGGGCAAATGCTCGCAGACATGGGGGCCGATGTAATCAAGGTCGAACGCCCCGGCAGTGGCGATGATACTCGCAACTGGGGCCCTCCCTGGCTTGCTGGCACACAAGAGTCTGCGTATTACCTGTGTGCGAACCGAGGCAAGCGTTCGGTAACTGTTGATATGGCCAAGCCCGAAGGTCAGGCAGTGATTAAGCAGTTAGTCGCCCAATCCGATGTGCTGCTTGAAAACTTTAAAGTCGGCGGCTTAAAACGCTACGGTTTGGATTACGCCAGCCTGAAGGCGCTGAACCCCAAATTGATTTACTGCTCAATTACCGGCTTTGGCCAGGACAGCCCCTACGCTCATCGCCCCGGTTACGACTTTATGATTCAGGCCATGGGCGGGATTATGAGCCTGACCGGTAATCCAGACGGTGAGCCGGGAGCCGGGCCGATGAAAAGCGGTGTGGCGTTTACCGATGTTTTCACCGGGCTGTATGCCTCGAACGCGGTACTTGCAGCGCTTTATCAGCGCCGCGACAGCGGCCTTGGCTGCCATATTGATATGGCACTGATGGATGTACAGGTCGGTGTACTCGCCAACCAGGCGCTTAACTACCTTACCTCCGGCGATGTGCCCCAGCGGCTGGGCAATGCCCACCCCAACATCGTGCCTTATCAGGCGGTTGCCACCTTGGATGGCCATATGATAGTGGCCGTCGGCAACGACCAGCAGTTCAAACGTTTTTGCACAGTGCTTTCACTACCTGCCTTGGCTGACGACCCACTCTTTGCGACCAACGGTGCCCGGGTGAACCATCGTGAGCTCCTAGTACCACAGTTGGAAGCTGCGCTAGCCCGACGCAGCACGGATGAATGGCTTGCCGCCTTTGAAGCCGTTGGCGTGCCCTGCGGGCCGATCAATACGCTGGATCGGGTGTTCGACGACCCGCATGTGAAAGCTCGTAAACTTAAGCAGACCCTGCCGCATCCCCAAGCGGGCCAAGTGAATTTGGTCGCCAACCCGATCCGTATTAACGGCGCCCAAATGAGTGCCACGACAGCACCGCCCCACTTAGGTCAGCATACTGAAAGCGTGCTCGAAGAGCTTGGCATTACTCCCGAACAGCGCACAGCCCTCAGCAAAGCGGGCATTGTTTAGCAGCGATTAGGAGTGAAATACATCCCCCGTCTTTGGCGCCTCACAAGGCGCTTTTGTTTGCCCGGCGAAGCCGGCAAACAAAAAGGGCCACTATAAAAGTGGTCCTTTTTTATCCGAACTTTCAGCCCCTACCCCATATTTTTCCTCACAAACTTCTGAATCTCCCCCACAATACCGCTACGGAAAGCCAGCACGGTGATTACGAAGATGCCCCCCAGAATCGGATCTACCCAGTCCCTGAGCGGGCCTTGTCCGAGTTGGTACTCTATATTTACCACAAGGGTTGCGCCCAAAACTGGCCCCAGCAATGTGCCCATACCGCCCACAAGCGTCATCAGAATAACTTCACCGGACATGTGCCAATGCGCATCGTTCAAGGAGGCCAACTGGAACACCACTGACTTCATGGAACCCGCAAGGCCAGCAAGCGCTGCGGATATTACAAACGCCAGTATTTTATAGCGATCCACTTTGTAGCCAAGGGAGATAGCACGAGGTTCGTTCTGTTTAATCGCCTTCAGTACGTGGCCATAAGGGCTGCTGACAATCCGCTGAACCAATAGGTAGCAGCCGAGGAATACTGCCAGCACGAAGTAATACATATTTAAATTGTCTTCAAGGTTGATCAGCCCGAACAGTTCACCTCTGGGTACGCCGTGCATACCATCCTCGCCGCCGGTAAAGGACGACTGCACAAAGAAGAAAAATACCAACTGCGCCAGAGCCAGTGTAACCATGGCAAAGTAAATGCCCTGGCGGCGAATGGACAGAAGAGCAAAACCCAGCCCGAGCACCGTCGCCACCAGCGTTCCCGCGATGATGCCCATCTCGGTGGTAAGGCCACTGTAATTAGTGAGCAGGTAACCCGTGGTGTATCCGCCCGAGGCCAGAAAAGCGGCATGGCCGAAAGACAGCAAGCCGGTAAACCCAAACAGCAAGTTGAAAGCTACCGCAAACAGCGCGAAGCAAAGGATTTTCATCAGAAACACGGGATACATCACGAACGGCGCGAGCAGCAAAAGTACCAGCAGCACGCCATTCAGTATCAGTTTTCTGCGATCCTCGGTTTTTTGTTGTTTCAGGATTGTCTTCTGGATATCGGACCGAATATCAGTCTGGCTCATGATTATGCCTCCTTTCCGAACAGGCCATTGGGCCGGATCATCAGCACGATTACCATGACCAGGAAGATCACCGCAGACGACGCGGGGGGGTAGAACGTTTTGGTAAGCCCTTCAACAACACCCATAAGAATACCGGTGATGATAGCTCCACCAATGGAGCCCAGCCCCCCGATAACCACGACAGCAAAAACGACAATCAGTATGTGTGAGCCCATGACGGGGGTTACCGAATAAATAGGCGCAGCCAACACACCTGCAAACGCGGCCAGCATGACACCGAACCCGTAAGTAAGACTGACCAGCAAAGGCACGTTAATACCGAAACCCTGCATAAGCTGGGAATCTTCAGTACCTGCTCGCAGGTACGCACCAAGCTTGGTCTTCTCAATCATGAACCAGGTGCCAAAGCACACGATAAGGGCGGCCACGATCACCCAGGCCCGGTAGTAAGGGAGAAACATAAACCCGAGATTTACGCCACCTTTGAACATATCTGGCATGGAATAGCGAAGGCCAGACACACCATAAATGTTGGTGAGAATCCCCTGCATGATCAGGGCGACACCAAACGTCAGAAGCAGGCTGTAAATATGATCCTGCCCGGCAATGCGGCGAAGAAGAAAATACTCAACAAGCACCCCAACGATGCCAACCAGAACAGGTGCCAGAAACAGAGCTACCCAGTAGTTGACGCCCAAGGTATCAAACAGGATGACCGTGGCCATGGCACCGAGCATATACATGGCGCCATGGGCAAAATTGATAATTTTAAGAAGACCGAAAATAACAGCTAGGCCGAGGCTCAAAAGTGCATAGAAGGCGCCGTTGATCACGCCTATCAAAAGCTGACCAAAAAGCACCGCCATGGGGACGCCGAAAATCATGGACATGTTGCTAACTCCAAAAGCAGCACAAACGTTGAATCAGTTTTTATTTTACGTAGTGCTCCGAACTCTCCAGCAAACGCCGGAGAGTTCCGTTGCCTACGTTTTATTTGCTGCTGACCAGCTTGCAGTCGCTATCCGCCAGCGGGCGAAATGCTTCTTCAGCTGGAATGGTGCGTAGGATTTTGTACAGATCCCATTCGTTGGTGGACTCTTCCGGCGTTTTTACCTGTGCCAGATACATATCGTGCACCATGCGGCCATCCTCACGAATGCGGCCGTTCTTGGCGAACATGTCGTTGATGGGCGTATCCATCATCTGCTTACGTACGATCTGAGAATCATCGGAACCCGTCGCTTCAATAGCATTGAGATACTGAATCGCACTGGAGTATATCCCCGCATGCACCATGGTCGGTCTTACACCGGTTTTCTCCATGAAACGATCAGCCCAGGCGCGGGCCTCTTCATTCATATCCCAGTACCAGCCCGTGGTCAGCTGGATACCCTGAGCGGTTTCAGCGCCCAGTGCGTGAACGTCGGTCAGGAACAGCAATAACGCTGCCAGGGTCTGGTCAGACCCGGTTAAACCGAATTCTGCGGCTGTTGTGATGGCGTTTGTGGTATCTGAGCCGGCGTTTGCCAAGGCGATAACATCTGCACCAGACGCCTGCGCCTGCAGGATGAATGAGGAGAAGTCTGGAGTCGGGAACGGATGGCGGATGGTGCCTATAACTTCCCCGCCATTGGATTCAACCATGCGGGTAACGTCTGCCTCCAGGGAGTGCCCGAACGCGTAGTCGGCTGTCAGGATATACCAGGTTTTGCCACCTTCCTTAACGATCGCGGTGGGGGTACCGACAGACAATGGATAGGTGTCATAAGCGTAGTGAATGTGGTTCGGGGTACAGTACTCGTTGGTAATACTGGATGCGGCAGAGCCGTTTACCAGACCAAGCTTATTGTTCTCTTCGATGACTTTGGTTGCAGCGATGGTTACAGAGGATGCAACAAGACCAGCCACCATATCGACGTTGTCGTTTTCCAGCCAGCGACGCACTGTGCTGGAAGCTACGTCCGGGCTGTTACGGTCATCAGCAGTGACGATTTCGATTTTAGCGCCCTTGACCGTACCACCGAAGTCGGCAACGGCCATTTCCAGGGCCGTTCGGGCCTGCCAGGTCGCGATAGGTGCCGGACATATCGGCCAGATAGCCGATTTTCACGGTGTTGTTGGTGATTTCCGCTTGGGCGCCACCCACCATCAAGGCTGATGCAACGGCTGAGGCTAGTAGTTTTTTCATAATTGTCATTGTTGTATCTCCGCTACTATTTTGTGTTCGTTCGGGTTTTTGTTGCTATTTTTTTCCTTTCACACGCACTGATCCGGGCTCAGACGCCCAGGTAACCATTCAACACCGACTGTTTCGCGTGCAGTTCGCCGGCACTGACTTCTTCCACAATCCGGCCATGCTCAACCACGTAATGCCGGTCGGCCAATGGCGCTGCAAAGTGAAAATTTTGCTCTACCAGAATGATGGTTAGCCCCTTCTTTTTAAGNGCTAACAGCACCTCACCCAGTTTCTCNACAATAACCGGAGCTAAGCCTTCGGTTATTTCGTCCAGCAAAAGCATGTTGGCGCCGGTGCGAAGAATGCGTGCCACCGCCAGCATCTGCTGCTCCCCACCCGAGAGCTTGGTGCCCTGGCTGAAGCGACGCTCATAGAGATTGGGAAACATGGTGTAGATTTCTTCCAGGCTCATACCTCCGCTGCGCACCACCGGCGGTAACGTGAGATTTTCATGAACGCTGAGGGACGCAAAAATACCCCGATGCTCGGGGCAGTACCCAACACCCAACCTTGCAATGTTGTGCGGCGCGCAAGACATCGTCTCCTCGCCGTTGATCATAATGGAGCCAGTCCGACGGCCCACCATGTTCATGATCGCCTTCAGCGTGGTGCTTCGCCCCGCGCCATTACGGCCGAGCAGTGTAACCAGCTCGCCCCGGTTAACGACCATTTCAATGCCGTGCAGAATATGGGATTCACCATAAAACGCATGCAGCCCCGAAATGCGCAGCTGCTCGTACTCCTTTGCCACATTCTGGCTCATTGGGGGGCCTCCTCTTCGGTTACCGTTCCCCGTTCGCCAGTGGAACCGGCTCCCATATAAACCTCGCGTACGCGAGGATCAGCAGAGACTGCTTCATAGTCACCCTCCGTAAGTACGGCACCCTGCGCCAGCACTGTTATCCGGTCGCACAGCTTAGAAACCACGCCGAGGTTGTGTTCAACCATCAGTACCGTTCGGCCCTCAGCTGCCTTGCGCACCAGCTCCACAACACGATCAACGTCTTCCGTGCCCATACCTTGAGTTGGCTCATCGAGCAGCAGTATTTCCGGCTTCATAGCCAAAGTGGTCGCCAGCTCAAGCGCACGTTTACGGCCTATAGGCCAGTTCAACGGTTGTGGTGTCCGCAAATTCAGTCAGGCCAACAGACTCCAGAAGTTCCATAGCGCGCTCGTTAAGCTTGTTCAAAGAGGCTCCGGACTTCCAGAAACTGAAAGAACTGCCTTCAAAGCTTTGCAGTGCAACACGAATATTTTCCAGGGCCGTCATATGAGGGAAAACAGCGGAAATCTGAAACGAGCGGACTATGCCTTTGCGGGCAATCGCCGCTGATTTCAGCGGGGTTATATCTTCGCCTTTAAAGAGAATTTTTCCGCGTGTTGGAATGAGAAACTTGGTAAGCAGGTTGAACACGGTGGTCTTGCCTGCACCGTTAGGGCCGATCAGAGCGTGTATATGGCCTTTCTGAATTTTTAGATTCACGTTGTCGACCGCAACAAAGCCTTTGAACTCTTTCACAAGGTTCTGGGTCTCCAGCACGTACTGGTCACTCATGATCCAATCTACCTTTTGTTATTGTTTTCCAATTTTAATTACTTACAGATTAGATTGACGTTTACGTATACGTCAATCTAATCCTCGTGTTTTTTTGGTGGAATCGAGTAAGTCATCGTTGAATGAGCAACCGGCACTTCTACGCCTTCGGAGTAGACAAATACCTCCCCCACGCCCATGGTGCGACCCACTTTGAGCATAGTCGCTCTCGCCCAGATTGGCGTATGGGCGGCGGCTTGCGCAGAAAGTTAATGTTCAGGTTGGTGGTTACCGCCAATGGCACCAACCCGATTCTGCTTAACAGAGCCGCGTAAAGGGTAACGTCTGCAAGCCCCATCATCACCGGGCCCGACACAGTTCCACCCGGCCTGAGGTGCCCATCATCGACATCCAAACTCATCTCAGCCCAGCCATCGCCCAGTTTCCTAAGGCTGCCGTACGCGGCACCTTGAGGAAACTGATCTTGGAGGAACCTATCCAACTCCTCAAAGGTGATCTTCATGAATCGGGTTTTTCCTGGGCCCGGTTACGCAGTACGAACCGCTGAATCTTACCGCTGGGGGTTTTCGGAAGCTCATCTATAAATTCAATTTCACGGGGGAATGCGTGTGTGGAAAGGCGACGGCGAACCAGCTCCTGCAGTTCATCCCGTAGGGTCTGATCATCTACAGGTTGCTGATCGTTCTTGATGACAACATAAGCCTTGATGATGGAGCCACGCCTCTCATCGGGCTTGGCAACCACGCCAGATTCTGCAACCGCAGCGTGTTCCAGCAATGTGCTCTCCACATCCGCAGGGCCCACCCGGTAACCGGCCGTCGTAATGATATCGTCGTCACGCCCACTGAATGAGAAGCTGCCATTACCGTGGCAGACCGCCATGTCACCGGTGAGATAGTAGCCTTTTACGAAGGGGTCTTTTTCGCCCCATGTGTAGCCATCAAAATGGAACAGCGGAGACGCTTTCACATCTACGGCAATCTGCCCCACTTCGCCCTCTCCCACTTCCTCATTTTTCTCGTTCAGAGCAACCACTCTATGGCCTGGGGAAGAATAGCCCATTGAGCCAGGACGCTCCGGGTGCTCAAGCGCCAAAAAGTTGCAGCAAGTCATTCCGGTTTCGGTCTGGCCATAGTGATCTGTAACCGGGCAGAAATGGCGATTCTTGATCCAGCTAACCACTTCTGGGTTCAAGGGCTCGCCTGCACTGCTGGCAACACGCAACCCAAGGTTTTCACCTTCAGGCAAAACATGATCATTGGCTTTCAGCAAGCGATAGGCGGTAGGCGCAGCGGCAAGGTTGGTAATCTTGTACTTACGAATCATGTCGTAGGTGGATTCCGGGGTAAACGCGCCCGGATTGAAGTGGGTGGCGTGCCCCATCAACAATGGCCCAACCACGGCATAATAAAGACCATAAGCCCAACCTGGGTCCGCAACGTTCCAGAACGCATCGTCATCCCGCAGGTCAATGGCGTACTTCATGTACACATAGAAGCCCATTAACGCCCGAGCAGGCACGGCCACGCCCTTGGACTTGCCCACGGTGCCAGAGGTAAACATCTGTAGAAATGGGTCGTCGCCCTTGATCATGACCGGCTCAAAGTCTGGCTTCTGCGCCGCAAGAGTGCTTCTAAAATCCGGAACATTGGCGCCGGTTTTTTCTGCATCGACGCAAAGTACTGGCGAGCAATCCTTCACGTCGTTGAGTTTGGGGTAGTTGGTCGGGTCTGTGACCACCAGCTTTGTACCGGCCCGCTCAAGGCGGTATTCGATAGCACCGGAGCCAAATGCCGTAAACAGCGGCTGATATACCCCGCCAGCACGCAGTGTGCCGGCAATAACGATCAACAGCTCCGGCCCTCTTGGCAACAGAGCTGCTACCCGATCACCTTTGCCGATGCCTTGCGACGTTAGATAGTTCGCAAATCGGGCGGCCTGCTCCTTTAGTTCTGCAAAGGTAAGCACACCGTCGCCGCCACCGTCTTTTTCGTAATAAAGCGCGACTTTCTTTGGATCGGCCGCCCACTTATCACAAATTTCATGGCAAACATTCAGCCCGTTTTCTAAGCTTCCATCCAAGATTTCCGCTTCCAGAGCGGCGGGATCGAAGTTTTTATAAACGTCGGCGTATTCCGGAAGGCTCATGATCAACTCCTGCTATTTTTATCATTGAATGCATGGATCAAGATTTAGCACAGCCTTCACCTTACGTAAAGGTAAACTTTAGGCGTACACGTCAGTATGAAATGCGGCTACTGAGGATATGATGAAGCCCATTACAGTCCACCAGCGAGTCCTCGCAATTCACAATAATGTCGGAGCGCGCAATAACATAGCCCTTCCCGGTTATGTTGTTTTTCACAACCTGATAATCGCCATCTTGCTCCATGGCAGAGAACTCACCAACAAAGCCTGTTTCCCGAAGCGACACGGTTTCAAGCCTGTCTCCTGGGTGGATAAGCCCCTCGTAATGCATCAGCGCCAGCCGCGCTGACGTGCCTGTGCCGGTGGTACTCCGGCAAATAACGCCGGGATGGACATAAGTCGCGGAACGGGAGCGGTAATAGCCCTCGGCAACATGCTCTACCGGCCCCATAAAGTGCAAAAATGGCAGGGGTCCCACATCGCCGAGGGTATAGTGAGAAAAACCACGCTCCGCTTGAATTGCCTCAACAATCGCATGGGCAGCGTTCGCGAGCTTGCGCTCTTCATTCAGTATGAGTTCGAATCCCAAAGACTCCGCATCCACCAGTGCATAAAACCCGCCGCTGTATGCCACGCTATAAGTGACCATGCCGAGTGACGGCACTTCGATAGTAGCTCGATGGGTATCGATGTAGCTTGGCAGGCCTTCGCAGGTGATCGCTTCAACCACGCCGTTTTCAACCCGCGCATCGATGCGAACCAAGCCCGCTGGGGACTCCAGAAGAAAGCTTTGCTTGCCTTCTTTCTTGGGTACGATTCCGGCCTCAAGTACTGCAGTCGCCGTACAGATGGTGTTGGAGCCGGAGTAAATCGGGTAGCCCATCACTTCCATAATGATGTACCCGGCCGCTGCCCGGGGGTCGGATGGAGGAACCAGCAAATCCACGGACATCTCAGGGATGCCGTAGGGTTCCTCCAGCAACAGTCTTCTCAGCCCATCGGCGTTATCACGCAGATACTCCATTTGTGCCCGCACACTGTCGCCCGGCAGCAGATCGATACCACCGGTCACAATGCGGCTGACATCGCCTCCGGCGTGGGTGTCCATAAGTTGAATCGTCAGTTCCTGTTTCATGTGCTGCCCTCCAAAGACCAGGGCTTGCCGTGCTCCTCCCACTGCGAATCCGGAACTATGACAATTTTGCCGAGATAATTGCTGCCGCGGTTCATGAAGTAACGCTCTGCCTGATGCAGCTCTGAAAGCCGAAAAGCACCGTGTAGCACCGGCTTGAGCTGCTCGTTCCGAATCCACTCAATAAGCTGTTCCGCTTCCTCCCGGGTACCGTGAGAGACGCCAAAAATTTGCACCTGGTACAGGTAAATTCGTGTCCACAGGATTTCGCTGATATTGCCGCCACTGGCGCCGGCAATACTGAGGCGGGGATAGGTTTGGCGAGCGTTCATATCAAAGATCATGGCGTCGATAAAGCGATCGGTCATGTCGCCACCCACCAGATCCATAACCGCATCAAGGGGCTTGCCGCCGGTTTCTGCCTTTACGCGCTCCACGAAGCTGTCCATATCAGACCGATCAAGCACTGACTCTGCCCCCAGTTCCTCGAGAGCTGCCGCTTTATCCCGTGTACTCAGTGCGAAAGGAATGGCGCCCATAATCCGACAGAGTTGGATCAGAGCGGTGCCCACACCACCGCTTGCGCCGGTAACGAGAACTCGCTCTCCGGCTTTTACCTGAGCAGATGTGAGCATGTGCATGGCGGTTTGGTACGAACACATCCCCATTGCCGCGAGCCCGGCATCCGTCAGATTCTCATTCGGCACAACGTGGAACTGATCCGATGGCACCGCAACGTATTCGGCATAACCGCCATCTGCGCCATGGCCGTAATAATCCGGAGTCAGGTTGATGTCCCAGCGGTTATCCGCATAGATATTGAAGTCCAGCAGGCCGCGCTCGCCAATACGGCGACTATCAACACCATCACCCACGGCCACAACGCGGCCGGCAATGTCTGCGCCTTGAATACGGGGGAAAATCAGAGTGGGTTTACCACCCATCTGAAATGAGGTGGTTTCGCCCTTTTTGGTGGGATACAGCCCTTCCCGGGCTTTGCGATCTGTATTGTTTTTGGCCGTAGCCGTTACCTGAACAAGCACTTCGCCAGGCGCAGGAGACGGGGTGGGTACGCTCTTATACTCAAGCTTATCAATGTCGCCATGGCCTGTAAGAACTATGGCTTTCATGGTGTTCGGCATCATAAGCAAATGACCCTCCCTACCTGCGGAATGTGAAGTGTCCCATCAGAATAGGCGACATTCACACAGGTGTCAGGGAGTGTTCCGAGTATTCATTATTTGCAGGCCCAAACTAACGGGCAATCACCTTGTACACAGGGCGCAACTTGGGAATCTGTTTTAAAACAACCTGAATAACGGTCATCAACGGCACCGCCAGCAACACACCAACAGGGCCCCAGAGCCAACCCCAGAAAAAGATAGAAACGAAAATAATCACCGGGTTAATGGCCATGCGAAAACCGTGTACCCAGGGTTCTATGAAGAACCCCACCATCGTGGTCAGGACAAGATAACCGACCGGCGCAATGGCCATCATCCACAAGGTGTCCAGGCTTACGGCTGAGACAACAGCAAGCAGCAGAATGGTGAGAATAACGCCAAGATAAGGGATGAAGCGGGCCAGTCCAGCCACCAGTCCCCAGACAGCCGGATCTGGCAGGCCTATAGCCCAGGCCATCAGACCGGTAGCCACGCCAACCGATGTATTGCTGATACCGAGAACGCCAAGATATTGGGCAATCTGGTGCTGAGAATCCCGGGTAATGCGCAGCACTTTTCTGCGCTGGGCCCTCGGCAGCTGCCGCACAAAGTTAAACACCAGCCTGTCGCCACTGACCAGAAGGAAATAAGTCAGCGCCATCGCAAGCGCAAGACCCGCAATACCATTGCGAGCTTTATTCATAAGCTGAGCTCGCCAGGATTCAGTCTGCAGAACGACTGTAGTTGGCTCCTGGCTAGGCTTTTTGCCGTCCCCCTCCGAGAGCTCATTAACCGAGTCCTCGACTTTCTGTGCCGACTCCGAAACCCTGCTGATCTGCCGCATCAGCTCACTTTCCCCGACCAGTAAACGGGAAATTCCCTCGGGCGCCTTACCCGCCCATTCCAACGCCGGCGTGGCAACAGCAATGGACACACCTGCGATAGCGGCAAGTAGCAGCAATACCAGAATCAGCGAACTGACCATTCTGGGCATACGCAACCCAGTACCCATGCGGGAAACCAGAGGCGACAGTAGCAAGCTTGTCAGCAGCGCCAGCACCATCGGCAAAACGATCTGATGAGCGAGATACAGGGTGTAAAGCACACCCAAAGTAAAGAGGCCATAGATTGGCGTAGAAAGATCGGTGAGAGTCTTGCCGGTTCTGGGATTGCTTTGCTCACTCGAGTGCTGTTCGTCTTCCATAGGAGATCCGTAGCCTGTCGGCTGGGCAGCACTGCAGGGCGCCACCCGCGTAATTTAGTGTGCCACCAAGGGTTTCAGGCAGCATGCAGGCCAATCAGTGTACCTTTGGTGAAGCCTGACCGCATCATAGAACGGCTTGGGGCAGAGCGACGCCAGTAAACCAAAACAGATCTAAATATTGCACTCACTCTGGACTCGCACCTGAAACTCCTTACGAATGCGCTCGTTTTCTTCATCGTTAACGAAAACACGCTCGCCTTCCTTGTTCAGCCGATAGATCCCCGACACGCTCTTTAGATACTTCACGCGCGCCCTCAAGGCATCACAGCGAGCTTTAAGCTTGGCTGCCTTGGCCTCCCGCTTGGCTTCGACCTTTTCCCGGGCAGCACGCTCCTTTTGGCTTTGCGCAAGGAACTCACTCACCCGCTGTTTACGTTCACTAGCAGCCGCATCCAACGTTGGCTGTGCTGCTATTAAGCGCACCTCGTCAGCAGCTGCATTCGCAGGGGGCCGATCACCAAAGTGAGTCTGGCCATTCCCATCAACCCAGCGGTAGGCGCCGGCCTGGGTAATGGGGGTAACTAGCAATAATATGGGAATTATGAGTCCTTTCATTAACCTTGACCTATGTTTTGATGTTGGGTTCGGGTGCTACGTGCAGCACTGCCCTATTACGCTTGGGGTAGTCTCCGACTTCTTTCTACGTATCGTGCTTACCTGTATAAGATATTGCGGCGAGATATAAAACCCGTATTCAAGATGAGGAAAGAAGGATGATTTCCGAACCAAACCAAAGTTTCAGCCCTGTCGATCCGAATGGCCAGTCAGCAAGCTGGAAACTGGTTAGTGTCGCGATCACAATCGTGTGCCTATCCGTAGCATCGTACATCAAGGTTCCAAT
>JGI1221J13441_10000671_pt1 | contig 15122 bp, 21 predicted proteins | sample LakVidmifraction_4_FD_13441 | JGI IMG/M metagenome (IMG submission 13441) | reverse complement strand
CCTGTTTGTTTGAACTTCATCAACGATTCCTGTTTTAATAATCTTAACTTTCATGCCTACTGGATATGGTTCAAAGTCTAAGTGAAAAGGTGTAATGTCTGTACAGTCTTTGCAAACATCTTGTAAGTATAGATAGCCACATTCTTTCCCCATATTTTGTTTTGCTCCTTCTAAAGTGTCATACCAACCACTCTTTCTGTAATCTCCGTCTTCGTCTTTCGTCGGTGAGATTATTTTGTGTCTTCCAAATTCACTTTTCACACTTACATGTATTCCATGTTTCAAGTATGTGGTTATGATTTCAAAGTTTGTCATATTTATTTATTGTTTTAATGTGTTTTTGTAATCTGTCCATTGTCTGTTTGCTTCTAGTGTATCTTCCTGCCCTTTTGTCCCCTTTCTTATACCGATACACCTCGCCTTTTTTTAAATTGTTTATCGTGCCGTTGCTATACATACGATCTCTTAAAATTTCTCTCTCTATCTCTGTCAACAATCCCCTTTTTCTATCTAGCCCAAATTGCTCACAATACTCCAAGCGCGTTATGCCGTGTGTCATGAAAATGTGTGCTCCTACCTTTCTAAAATACCGATGGCATAAAAGACACTCAACCTTGTCTGGCCCAGGTGTGTAGTTGCCTTTCTTTCGCATCATATATTCTCTTTGTTGTTCTTTGGTGTGTGGCATATTATTTTATTGGCCTATCCTCTCGTCCTTGCCAGTTATACGTTTTCCAGAATATTGTTTCTATAATTTTCCCAAGCACGAGCGCGATCAAAAATGCGCCTAGAAAATTAGTCTGTGCCATTGCTACTACGAAAATTATTATATATATCATTGTGTTTAGTTTTTACTATACAAAAAAGCGCCTCCGGGTGGTGGCGCTGTGATGTTAACGTGTTTGCGTTAAGGTGTTAGCGTGTTTTTTGTAATTGTTTCAGTATGCTTATAGCGTTCCTGCGGATCGTTTCATTCGTAGAGCTTAGTAGCTCCCCGAGTGTGACCGTTGCGTGATTCATTCCTTTACCCCAGCCCATTGTAATAGTTCCACGTCACCAGGCTCTATGTGTTCCACCAAGCTTTGTAACTCCGCTATCTCTTCATAGCTTATACACTCGCTCCTGATCTGTTCTCGTAGGTATTCTAGTCTTTGCATAATGTTTTATTATTAATGTTGCGTAATGTGCAACCGGCACGGCACAATTGACTTGCGCCGTGAGTGGTTAGAGATTATCGCTGTTAGTAGCCCTTTGCTGTTTTCATTTATAAAAACGATCGGCTTTTATTAGTGATAATTTTCATTAGGTGTAAAATAGTGACTGTATTTAGGATTCTGTTTTTGTGCGTGTGTGCCTGTATTGTCAAAACCGTCAAAATAGCCCTTGCCCTTAGTGAGATCACTCTCACACCATTCTTGCGCCTGTTCCTGTGTCACTTTATAGTGTATTAGTTCTTTTTTGCCTTTTTGTTTAAATCTGATGATGTCTTTAAGCATATAATTTGATTACTTCATTTATAAATTCCTTGCTCTCCATGTCCTGCATTTTTGCAACTCCGGTTATTTTAGGTATTCCTAACACTCCCTTTGATTCAATAGGTGCAACTCCGGTTATTTTTTCTATTTCATTCTTAAAACGTGTATCGCCTCCAAAAGTTTCCTTAACAGTCCACGACATTGCATACGTGCTAGTTGTGTCTATTAAGTCCACTTTGAAAATGCAATAGCTCCAATTTGCATTGCTAGGGTGATTATATCCAACTTTGCTGTATGTAATTATTTTCATATAAGTATTGTGATTATAGTTAAAATGATGACTGTTGCTGTTAAGGTGTATAGCTGTTGATACATAACTTTTTTGACCTGATCCTTTTTCCACTCGCTTTGTGTTGGGTTATACATTGTAGGTATTATCATCATCATAATGAAAGTGGTCGCTAACTTCAAAATTTTCTGTGTCAATATCTTTTAGAATATGTTGTACTACAATAATTGAAACCTCATTCACTTCTGCTAGTAACTCTTCTACTGTGTCCGGAGTTAATGCCATATAGCCGTCATAAGACTTATTATCATCAAGCATTTTTTGCAATTCTTGTTCGTTTGTTTTGATATATGATTCAAGTATTTTTCTATCTTTTATCGTTGCATAAAGGTCAATGCTATCCCCCTCAAAGTTATACGCTTTTGGACTGTAATAATCTAATTTAACGAACTCTATCCCAGCCCTCGCAAGTGTTGATTCTATCTCTTCTTGATAAGCTGATTCAAAAGCGTATAGTATTTTTTTTTGGCTCTCTTCTTGGTCTATGTCCTCATATCCATAAAGGTTGAAATCTTTTTTAAATATGCTTGCGCCGTTGTAAATCATATAATTGTGATTAGTTAATTGCTTATAGTGTGAGGCGTTTTGTTCTATGATGTCTTTTATATGGTGCATAATAAGGGTTATTTATGATTGGTGCTTTTCACACCTGCTATAATGATACATTAATTGATACATTAAAGCAAGTTGTTTTGATAGAATAGTGGGGATAAGTAAGAACGTGACAATAGGTAAATAAAAAATTATGTAGTAAAATAAAGTTATGTCAAACTTAAACCCGAAACAGTCACTGGCGCTGGAATACTATACTGATCCCAAAAGCCCGAGTTTTAGTAACAAGGGTAACAGTATGATCCGCGCAGGGTACGCGGTAAGTGTTGCCACTAAAACAAACAAGGCCAATTATGGTTGGCTAGATGATCAAAGCGCCGTGCGCGTGTCTATGATTAGCAAGGCACAGAGCAATTTAAAAAGCATTTTAGATTTAGAGCTCAAAATTGACCGTCACAGCGATAAAAACACCATAGACATAGTAAAGCTCCAAGCGGATGTATCCAAATTTACCCTTGAAAGGCTTGCAAGTGGTGTATATAACCGCGAAAGTGAGGCATCAGTCCCAAATGTGGTGATAAATATCACAGAATACAAGCGACCCGAGCACGTGGTGCGCGATATAGAGGCCATTGAGCCGTAATACCCTTGTTTATAAGGGTTATTTATAAGGTCGCAGAATGTAGATTGTGCGACGTAATGCGGGGCACGGGTGCGGGGTGTATAGCGTGGTGGTGTATAGGCATAGAGCACACGCGCACGGGGTGCGTGTACGTAGTACACGTATATAAAGAAAGGATACGTAGTATACATTTTTATTTATTTATTGTAGTTGTGTAAGTGATATGGGGAGGGTACACCTCCCTTTGATGAATGGTAAGTAATTATTAGGGGGGTGAAAATGTGCCAGGCATTTTTTCAAAAGTGCCCCTATACAGGGATCATAGGCCTTTCAAAGACACCTTGACACAGCCCCTTTTAAATTGGATAACACCACAATCCTCTTTACAATTTGCTTTGAGATTGGTACAATGACCTTGTACATGTACAATACCCAGTCGGGTATGTGCTTTACAAGGTGGTCTAAATTACCTTTTTCTTTCTTATATGGCTTTGTTGAGGCGTTTGGTAGCTTTTTCTTGTCTGAAATCTAATCAAAAACTCTGTATATACAACGAAATCAACGCAGTTGAGCCATATAATCGACCTAAAGTGCGTGTATATACAAACATTTGACTATGTATATACAAAATGATAGGATAAACACATGAAAAAGGATAAAATATTGATTATGAGGGTGTCAGAGGACGATTTAAGGGTACTTGGGGACTGTATTGCGAGGGTAAACCTCCTAGATTCGAGTTTAAAGAACAATAAAAGTGTCACAATTATGATCGCTTTGAGGAAGTTTATTGGAAAATAGCCTTATTATAAGCCATATAGATAATCTGTCCGACGTTTGTCCGACAATCTGTCCGACAGGTGTCCGACGTTTTGTGCATTTGTCGGACAAGGTGTATACTTATAGTATGAATAAAGTAAGCATATCTAAAGCAAAAAGAGATAAGATTGAATTATGCCTGTATGCAGGTGCTGGAGCTATGATAATGATAACGAGCATGGAGAGTGGTATTTGCACAGACAAAGTCATTCAAGTAAGGGATAGATATATCAAAGAAATTCTCGACTTATTAGATAATAAATAATATATGGATCACGATGCAAAAATAAAATACAGTGTCAGATTAGGTAAAAAGAAATTTGATGCTTTGGGAGACTACTTAGTTCAGATGGGGTATATAGAAGAGAATAGTCCTACTCTTATTATTAGGTATTGTTTGTCGTACACTAATGCTAAACTTAGACCATAATGTCAGAACCAATCACACTGCCACATAAATTTACACCATTTTGGTATCAGGAGGAGTTTCTGTACCAGTGGCAACACAAAAAGCGCCTAGTACTTGTCGCTCATCGACGTATGGGTAAGGACAAGACTGTGTTTGCAAACCTTCCACAGCGCATGATGCAACGTGTGGGTACTTATTTTTATTTCTTGCCTACGTACAATCAGGCACGTAAGGTTATTTGGAACGGTGCTGATAAGGATGGTTTTAGATTTTTAAGCCACTTTCCTAAGGAGATTGTCGCAGGGATTAATGAAACGGAGATGAAGATAACACTGACTAATGGCAGTATCTTGCAGATGGTTGGTGCTGATAACATTGACCGTATTGTCGGAACAAATCCGATTGGTGTTGTATTTTCTGAGTATGCGTTGATGAAGCCTGATGTGTGGGATCTTATATCTCCTATTTTAGTTGAGAACGGTGGGTGGGCAGTGTTCATTACAACACCGCGAGGAAAGAACCACGCATTTAGCATGATTCAGAAGAATAAGGACAATCCTAACTGGCACATTGAGATACTGCCTGTGAGCTATACAAAGGCACTAAACGAAGACCAGCTTAATGAGCAGAGGTTTAATATGAGTGTGGATAAATACAATCAGGAGTATGAGTGTAACTTTAACGACAATGCCACTTCTGTGTTTAAGAATGTGAGAGCGAAAACATATCCGTCACATGAATGGTTTGAAAGTCCTACAGCCATATATCAAATAGGTGTGGATTTAGCGAAAGTGAATGACTATACTGTGATTACTCCTTTTGACTTAACTACTTTCAGAGTTGCCCCGCAGGATTGTTTTAACCAGATAGACTACACACTGCAAAAGGTGAAGATTGAGGCTGCATATTTAAGATACAATCGTGGGCGTGTGATAATGGACAGTACCGGTGTAGGTATTCCTATTGTGGATGACTTGTTGAATAAAGGGATTAATGTCGCACCGTACAGTTTCACAGCGAACAGTCGTAATGAGCTTTTGATAAATTTACAAATATTGTTGGAGCAAGGGAAAATAAGTATTCCTGATGATGAAGAATTGATTGACCAACTTGAAGCCGCTGTGTTTGAGGAAATGCCAAATGGTAGAACAAAGATAGTTGTGCCAGAGCCAATGCACGATGATTGTTTTACAAAAGGAACTCAGATATTAACTGATAAAGGACAAAAGCCTATTGAGGAGATAAAAGTAGGTGATTTTGTGATGACAAGAGAAGGACTAAAGCCTGTTGTGATGACCAGAAGTAGCAGGAAGAATACTGTAAGAAATATTGGGTTAGAAGGTACTCCAACTCATCCGATTATTACAAGAGATGGTAATGTTAATCTTGCTAATGCGAGAGAAAGTGACACACTATACATATGGAACGAGAAACTATCACTTATAGAGGAAAGAAGTATCATAGATACCCAGTATCAAAGAGAAGACAGCACAGCGTCTACTATTGGAGGCATGACAAAAATAAAGAGGCACCCTTCCCACTTCACAGGCAAATTTGGATTGATAGTAATGGAGAAATACCAAAAGGCTACATCGTTCACCACAAAGATAATAACCCACTTAACAATGACATTGGAAATTTGGAAGTCATGTCTAAAAGCGAACACTCAACGATGCACTCTAAAGAGCCTGATTTTAAGGAACGCATACGCGCAAGTGGTAAAAAGCAAACAGGACGAATCGTCAGAGATTTGGCTAGGTGGAGATTGGAAAATCCAAGCGTTGCTTTCTCAGTATATCGAGCAAATGGAATTAAACAGGCAGTTAGGGCAACAGCCTCACTCAAAAAATGGAAAGAAAACAATGTTGAAAGAAATAAAGAAATCCTTAGACAGAATGGACTCAATCAAAAAGAAAGGGCTATCAAAGATTTGGCTAATTGGAGAGCGACACAGCCTATTAAGGAAGCTGTTTGTGTGGAATGTGAAAAGAAGTTTTCTTACAGGGCTTACAATGGTGGTAAGTTTTGTGGCACTGCTTGTCGGAGTAATTACTTTAACAAGAAAGCGAGTCTACAATCTGCAAGTAGAAGGAAAGCATGAGTATTTTGCTAATAATATCTTAGTTCATAATTGCTTGATGTCACTTGCACTTGCTGTGTGGGATATTCCACATAAAGCAGTGACACAGCACTCACGAACTAATGTGACTGAGGCGGGTGGTGTTGTTCCTTTTTACGAAGATTTGGGCTATTAATAATTTATGGTATAATATTTTATATATGGACGATAAATTGATTGCAGAGCATGTAAAAGAAAAAGAGGAGTCTAGCTCTTTCAAAAAAAGACGCTTTCCTCAATGGAACGAGAACTATGCACTGTACCGAGACCTTGTAAAAACTAATCGTCTGACACAAAGACAGGCTGTTAATATTCCTATTATGCGTGAAGCTATCCAAGGTTGGGTTAGTAAAATTGACGATGCACCTGAGCTTGTTTTCACATCACGTGGACGAAATGATAAAGACAAAACAGGGGAACTGATTGTGAATGAATTGTGGTCTTACTACTTTGATAAATTGAAGTTAGATATTTTAGATAATGTTGATAAAAAGATTGTCGGCCTACAAGGAAGATCATTTAAGATTTGTGGAATGTCAAAAAATGAATTTTTCGTTGATGTGATTGACCCTTATGATATTGAAATTTCTCCCCGCGCAAATGTTTTGAACCTAGACGAGGCGCAGTACGTGATTAGAACTCACATCTTTAAACCATTGCGTGAGATTCTTGCTAGTTCAAAATACGATGCTGATGCTAAAATGTCTTTGAAGATTTACATTGATACTAAAGAAGGACTGATTAAGGCCGCTGAATCAAGAGAAGCGTACATTGATAAAATGGATAGACTACGTGACCTTGGTGCAGAGAACTTTGATGATAGCAATGCCTCAGAGGTACTTATCGAATTGAACGAATCATATAAACTTGTATGGAACGCGAAAGAGAATAGATTTGTAAGACACTTGATTGTTATTGCAGCTGACAAAGTTGTTCTATTTAATAAAACTATCAAAGATGCACTTGGAGTAAGCATTATGCCTATTGTCACTTGGGCAGATGACCCAGACTTAAATGATATTTGGTGTGACGGTAAAGGTGACTCTGTAAGAACAATTAACAAGGTTGTAAATACTTATTTTTCACAAGACCTTGAAAGTCGAACATACAGAAACTTTGGTATGTATTTCTTTAACACAATGAACGGGACTTTTGTGCCTAGAGCTTTTGACCCAAAACCTTTTGGAATGTATGGATTGCCTGGAAACCCAAACGAAATTTTAAAGCAAGTAGAAATTCCATCACTTGGGGACACTACAACTCAAATCCAATTCTTGAAAGATATGATTCTATCTTCTATTGCTCAAACACCAACAGAAAGAGGAATAGCAGCAGGTTCAAGAACAACTCTTGGAGAAGTGGAAATCAATTTGCAACAGTCGCAAGGTAGAAACTCTGTTTCATCTAAACACTACAGACGATGTTGGCAAGAAATTGGGCACTTGTTTTATGAAATGATGAGCCAAAACAAAACAACACCAATCACTCTATATAAAGAAAACTCAGATGGCGAATATTACAAAAAAGATATTTACCCTTCAGATTGGATTCTTCCAGAGGGCTATGTGTGTAAAGTTTCTATTAGAGCCGATCAAGATGCACGAGACCAATTCTCTTTGCAGAAATCACAATATGTTATTACAAACTTCCAAGACAATCCTGTCGCATTAAAAATTGCTAAAAGAAAGCAACTTGAAATTATGGGATGGAATCAAGATGAAATTGATACAGCAATGCAGTCTTATGAACAGCAATCTATTCCTCCTGCTATGATGGGAGAAGAGGGTGTGGAAGAAATTGAAACACCTACAGGACAAGACGGAGGAAGACCTTTTAATAATGCTCAAGTAATGCAACAACAAACAGCTTAATATGAATATACTGAAAAAATATTTAGAGAAGATTGGTGTAGGGAACTTCTCTGACTTAGAGGATGATGAGAAAACAACTTATAGAGAATGGGAAATGGCATTGTCAGGAAAAAAACTTACTGATGATGATGTTGCAAAGTTTCTTGTTTTATTGGAAAATGAATTGGTAGATAAACTGATTGTTTCTGTTGAAGATAGAAATGACATTTACTTAAAGATGCAATTAGATTTGGTGAGAAAAATAAAAGGCTTTTTAGCTACACCAGAACTACAAAAAAAATTAACAGAACAATCTTTACTTAATTTAGTTAAATAAAATGATTTTCAAACTTAGAATAGAAGAACTAAAAGATAAAACAAAAAAAATTAAGAGAGCTATGATGGTCACTCTTGATACTAAAATAGAAGGCATTGGTGTTCTTAATGCGATAGGAGAGCTTGATAAAGGAAGTCCTTTGCAAAAAGAAGTTGATTTTATTATAAAGGAAATGATAAAACAAAAACAAGCTTCCCTTAAAAAAGAAAACAAAGCAAAAGTTGATAAAAAGAAAGCACAGTCTGTTAAAAAATAGACGAGTGTTAATAATAATTATATAATAAATATATGTTCAAGGTTGTAGATTAAAAAAAATAACTTCCCAAACCACTCCACGTGACGGGACAAAATATATGTCAGAAGAAGAAATCCAAACTGTCGATGAGGCAACGGAAGTAGAGGAAACTACAGAAATTCCATCAGTTGAAGAGTCAGTTGCTACTCAAGAAATTGATTATAAGAAAAAATTTAGCGAGTCTTCAAGAGAAGCTTTGCGACTCGTAGAAGAAAATAAGGCCAAAGATTCTGAATTGGAACGCCTTAGACAACTTACTGAAGAAAAAGACAATGGTAACTATACCGATGATTCAGAACCTTTATACCCTGGTTATGAGTTCTTATCAGAAGATGAGCAAAAAAACCTTTTAGAATATACTAATAGTATAAAGAAAGGTGCGATAGATGCGATTTACAAAGATCCATCAATTGCCTTTGCTAGAGAAACTTATAATGAACGACAATGGACAAACGCATTTGAAGCAGTTGTAACCGAATATCCAGAGCTTCGTGAGAATAAGGAAGAGTTTAAGAAAAAATACTTTAATGCCAAAAATGTTCCTGAGAACATTGGAGACATATTAAAAGATTTATCTAAAGTTTACTTATTTGATAAAGCCCGAGATATAGGTGCGCGAGATGCTGAAGAAAAAGCCGGTCGCTATGAAATTGAACGAGCTGGTGCTGGAGATAAAACTCCTACACAGTCTCGAACACTTGAAGACTGGAACAGAATTGCTTCAGAAAATCCTGCTCAATTTGCAAAAATGTCTGTTGAATATAACAAAGATTTAGAGTCTGGAAAATTATAATAGTAATTTACTTACTTAATAATTTACTAAGATGGCTAACGATTTCTCAGCAAATACACCAACAAAGTATTCGCTTAAGGTAATTGACCTTTTGTATAATGAAACAATTTACACAAAAGTTACAAACACAAACTACGTAGGACAAATCAAAGACTCTGGTGACAGAGTTCGAGTACGAACACTAGGAAAACTAACTCTAAATGCTTACACAAAGGGGATGGCTCTTGTAGCTGAAGACTTAACTCCTACTTATGAAGAACTTATTATCGATAAAGAGTTTTACTTCAAATTTGTAGTAGATGATATTGATAAACTTCAAAACGATATAGACACTATCAACGAGTACGCTACAACATCTAAAATGGATATGCAGGAGAAAGTTGATACTGACATTCTTGACTACATGAGAAAAAATGCTCATGGAGCAAACGTTGTTGGAACAGCTTACTCAACAGGAACAGTTACAGTAACAGCTACAACTGGAGCAGTTGTAGGTTCTGGTACTACTTTCACAGCAGCGATGGTTGGAGGTTACTTCAAACCATCAACACTAAGTGATTATTTCTTGGTAACAGCTTACGCTTCAGGAACTTCTATCACAATCACAGACCTTGATGGAGTAGGATATTCAGGAGGTGCGGTTGCTGGAGGTACTGCTTACAGCATTGCAGCTGCAACAGCTGTTTCTGTAACAAAGTCAAATATTTACGCTAATATCGTATCACTACGAACAAAATTAGGACAAAGATTGACTTCAAAAGCAGGACGATTTCTTATCGTGAACTCAGAATTTGAAGGAGCACTTCTACAAGCACCGGAATTTATTCCAGCCGTAGGACAAGCTTACGAAGATGCTGTTAAAGGAGCACGAATTGGAAAGATTGCAGGATTTGATGTTTACACATCAGAACTTATTGCAGGGGACAACACAACTGGTTACTGGTTTATTGCAGGAACTAAAGATTTCTGTGCAATGGCTCTTCAAATCATGAAAGTAGCAATGATTTCGTCAGATAATGACCCAAACTCATTCCTTACTACATGTAAAGGGTTACTTGTATGGGGACGAAAAGTATTTGCAGGAAACAGAGGAAAAGGAGCAGTTCTTAGAGCTACAATCTCATAATTCCTTTCAGCACATTGTTTACTCAGTGTGCTGGGTAGGGTTTATGAATAATCCAAAATCAATATGTCACTAACAACAACAGAAATAACTTCAGCCATAAGAAGAAAGATTTTAGAAGAATCAACAGAGATTGTTTCAGATGCAACAATCCTTCTGAACGCAAATTTAGCTTATGAAGATTTAAAAATTGGATCATTTACTAATGACCAAATTGTACAAGCCACAGTCGCCTTAACTTTAGGAGTTGGAAGTGTACCTGCTGGTTTTGGTACTTTGTACGGTGCAGGGTTCGCTAGTGCAACTGACAAATCTCCTTTTAATGAAAAGTCTATTGCTGATTTTGATAGAGATACAGACGAAAGAGGGATGACACTTATTGGAACAAGTCTTTATGTAAAACCAACTACAACAGCCTCAATCATTATTCGATACTGGCCTTCTTACGACGATTTAACTGCCGTACAAAATCCACAAATTAATAGCTACCTACACGAGCTAATTATCTACGGTGCAATGTGGAGAATCCACGAAGACTTACAGAACGAAACTTTGTCTGAATATTACAGAGGAAAGTTTACTGAAGAATTTAAAAGAAAGATAGATTCACTTTCAAATTATCAAGAGGAAAATATGGGAGGTAATGAGTTTTTCACATACCAAAGATTAATTTAATTTATGTTAAAGTCACCAACAAAAAGAGATTTTCAAAAAGTATTTGACGATTTGCAATCTGCGATTGATGTTGATGCATCTGATGGGCGAAGTGTGCCTGTGAATATGAACTTTGTTGATAAAGGCTATCTTACAAAAGACACTGGATTTACAATATTTGGTGATTCGGAAGGTCAATTAACTCATTCACTTTTTTATTATAAAAAAAAGAACGGAAATACTTATACAATAAGAGCGAAAGGCACAAAGCTTCAGTCATATAATTTTAATGACAGAACATGGTCAGATATTCCTGCGTGTCCAACTTTTACAGAAGGTGCAGAGTTTGGGTACATCACCTACAATGATGACTTGTATTTTGGAAACGCAGTAGAAAGCTTGTATAAATTTGATGGAATAACTTTCACTGCGTACGCATCAGCTCCTAAAGGAAACTTGCTAGAAATATTTGAGGATAGATTGTTTGTGTCGGGAGTAACAGCAGAGCCTTTAACTGCTTACTACTCAAATGTTGGAATCCCTACTACTTTTTCTGTAGCTGATTTAATTAAGCCACTTGGGACTGATTCAATCACTAATCTAAAAAACTACTACGGCTCTCTTCTTATTTTTAAGGAAGAAAGTATTTGGAAAGTTACTTTTAATTTCGATCAAGTGTCCTCTCTTTATGTTCCTAAGCTCGACTCACAGTCAGGGACTTATGGTGCGTGTTCTAAAAAAGCAGTGCAATGGGTAGAAAATGACTTGTGGTTTTTCACAGGGCTAGAGCTACGTTCTATTGGTATTACAGACAATATCACAGGGTCTCTTGGAATAAACAAAACAGTTCTATCTGAGAACATAAAAGAAACTTTGAAATTAATTGATAATGCTAACAAGACTAAGATTATTGTATTTTATGATAATCGAAGATTTTATTTAGGTGTACCAATTACAGATGATGAAGTCGACACAGTGTTTGTCTGCCATACTTTATTTAAAAACTCTTGGACAAAGTACACAGGAAGAAGTAAATCTACTGTGAATAGTTTTATGGTGATTGACGATATAGTCTACACCTCAACGACACAGGTTCCTTATGGTATAATAAAATGGACAGTGGAGACAGAAGACTCCGAAAATTTAAACAACGCATTATCAACTGAATCATAAAAACCATGGCTGACGTAAAAATTACAGAACTTACAGAATTAACATCAATCGTACCAGAGGATGTGTTTCCTATCGTTGATGATGTTGCGGGTACTCCTCTTACTAGAAAAGTTACTGAAAAAACTTTGTTCAATGGACGAAGACTAATGTCGATTGTACCTGCTGGAAACTTTGCACTTGGGACAGGTATTGCTGTTCAATCAGCTTTCCCTGCAACAGGTGATGTGTTTACTCTTGAAGGTGCGACTTCTTACTTTTTTGAAGGATTCTATTACATAACAAAGTCAGGTACAAGTTGTACGACTGGAATGGCATTTGCACTTGCAGGTGGAGCAACTATTACTTCAATGAAGTACACAGCCCTTGCACAAAACGTAGCTAAAAATACAACAGGTGCCACTGTTGGAATGGTTTACTCAGATCAAATTGCGGCAACAGTTATAAATGCAACAGGGACAACTGATTTACAAATTCAATTTAAGGGAATTTTAAGAATGAACGTAGGAGGAACAGTCACTCCTCAAATTATCTTCTCAGCCGCGCCAACTGCACCTGTAATGATTGCAGATTCATATATAAGATTTACAAAGGTCGGAACAAATGTAGAAAACGTTGTCGGTTCAGTAGCATAAAAATATGATTGACACACTAATCACACAAGACGGAAATCGAATAATGATGGAAACTGTTTATGGTGTGACAGGTGTTTCTTCTTTGAATGATGTAAGTGTTGTGACAATTTTTAAAGAAAATTTTGATACAAACCCTGCGTTGAGAGGTTGGCTAGTTGGTAGCCTTTGGGTATACGACAATGTTAATAAGAGAATGAAAATAATATAATATGTCAACATTACTAACAAACTTAATATCTTACTGGAAACTNGACNANGCATCAGGAAATCCTGTTGATTCTCATGGTTCTAATACTCTTACAAACTTTAACACAGTCGATTTTAACGCTGGGAAAATAAACAACGGAGCAGACTTTGGTTCTGCAAACACAAATAAATATCTAGAAGTTTCTAATAATTTAGGAATTGACGGAGGAGTAATTTCTATGAATCTTTGGGTAAACATAACTACAATCCCAACATCAGGAGATGTTGCCCACTTAATTGTTCAAGGGAACAATGTGAGTAAGACGATTAACTTTATGCGTTATTTCAACGATGGGGGAACTTTAAAAGTAGATTTCTCAAGAGGTAAAAACGATGTCGGAGGGGAAGGATTTTTACACACATATACTCTAACGACAGGAACTTGGTTTATGCTTACCTATACATATAATGGAACTACTATTACAGGATATATCAATGGAACATCAGTAGGGACAGCTGCTGCTTCAGGTAACGGAACAGGTACGATGTCTTTTGTTAATGGTGTTCGATTAGCAAGACACGCCTTAACAGGTGGGGCTTCTTATTTAAGTGGAAAATTAGATGAAGTGGGAGCTTGGAATAAAACGCTTACAGCTTCAGAAGTTACAGAACTATACAACGGAGGTGCTGGATTATCATATCCTTTTACTTCCACAGCAAACACAGGAGCATTCTTCGCATTCTTTTAAAAATGTTATAATAAATATATATGAGCGTACCAATCACAACAATAAATGAACAGATTTAATTACTAATTCAAGAGCAGACTTGAACGATAATTTTTCTTCACTAAATTCAGGAAAAATTGATGTTACTTTTATTTCTACTGACACAACTTTGAGTGATGCTTCAGACACACTTATCCCAACACAAAGGGCTGTTAAAAATTATGTTGACGCAGGAGGTACAGCAGATAACCTTACTAGGTTTGTACCTACTGGTTCTATCTTCCCTTACGGAGCAGCAACAGCACCAACTCATTACTTAATGTGCGATGGAGGCTCTATCAGCACAACTACTTATGCAGGACTATTCGCTGTACTTGGATATGCTTATGGAGGTTCTGGAAGTTTGTTTAATGTTCCAGACTTAAAAGCAAGAATGCCACTTGGATATTCTGCTTCTGCACCAACAAAAGTATTTACATTTTCTTCAAGGTCATCAAACACAATTACAGTTACAGGTGTTTCAAATACAAACAACAATGAAATACAAACAGGGCAATTAGTAAACTTTGTATCAACAGGAACTACTATCACTGGACTTACAAGCACTACTGATTATTACATGATAAGAGTTGCATACAACCAATTCACACTTGCAACATCAGTAGTAAACGCAAACGCTGGAACAGCAATAACTTTGTCAGGAGATGGAACAGGCACACGGACATTTACAGCAACATTCTCTGCTCGAGCATTAGGAGCTATGGGAGGAGAAGAAAATCATGCACTTACAGACGCTGAAATGGCAAGCCATAGCCACGCAGTCATTATAGGTTCCGGTGGAGCTGGAACTGGAGATACATCTAAAATTCATGAAGCTATGCACAGATTTACAGCAGACTCAGACGAGGGGTCAGGCTCAGTGGGTTCAGATACTATTCACAACAACATGCCACTCTTTACAGTAGTGAACTATATAATCAAAATATAATGTCTAAAACCATTTCAC
>JGI1221J13441_10000670_pt1 | contig 15123 bp, 13 predicted proteins | sample LakVidmifraction_4_FD_13441 | JGI IMG/M metagenome (IMG submission 13441) | reverse complement strand
CCACGATATTCATCACCCACTTTCATCACTGCGCTTAAATCCTTATATTCTTTACTGATTTTCACGTAGCGTTTTTGGTCTGAAATAATATTCGGTTGAATGATTAAATCAGAAATCTCATCAAATCGTTGTTTTATTATTCTTAATTTATCTAACATTTATTTTTTATTAGTTTGCAAATTTACAACAAATTCTTGATATTATATTCGGGTACTTTTTAATGTCCCTTAAAAAAGATATTGCTCATTATGACAGAAAAAGACAGTCAGTTTAGGCAAATTATTGAAGAAAAGTAGGAAATCCCTTAATTGGCATCGCAATAAATTTAATACTCAAAAACCCCAAATTCACTTTTGATCGTTAACTTTTTACTTTTAGAAGCTTCTACCCTGCCCACAATTTGCGCATCAACATGAAAACTTTTTGAAATAGCGATGATGTTTTGTGCAATTTCAGGAGAAACATACAATTCCATTCTGTGACCGCAGTTAAACACCTGGTACATTTCCTTCCAATCTGTTTTGCTCTGATCCTGAATTAATTTGAATAATGGCGGAACTGCAAACATATTGTCTTTTACAATATGTAAATTATCAATAAAATGGAGAATCTTTGTTTGGGCACCTCCACTACAATGCACCATTCCGTGAATTTCTTCTGAAGTATATTTGTCAAGTATTTTTTTGATGATAGGCGCGTACGTTCTGGTTGGAGAAAGTACCAATTTCCCTGCATTTATTGGAGCGTTTTCAACCTCATCAGTTAATTTCATATTTCCTGAATAAACCAATTCATCTGGAACTGCGGCATCAAAACTTTCAGGATATTTCTCCGCCAGATACTTATTAAAAACATCATGACGAGCAGATGTTAACCCGTTAGAACCCATTCCTCCATTATATTCCTTTTCGTAAGAAGCTTGTCCGAAAGAAGCCAAACCAACAATAACATCACCGGGTTTAATGTTTGCATTGTCAATAACATCGGCTCTTTTCATTCGTGCGGTAACTGTAGAATCCACAATGATGGTTCTCACCAAATCACCAACATCGGCAGTTTCGCCACCTGTAGCATGAATTTCAATACCATGCTTTTTTAAATCCTGTAATATTTCCTCGGTTCCGTTAATAATAGCCGAAATCACTTCACCGGGAATTAAATTTTTATTACGCCCTATGGTTGAAGACAGCATAATATTGGTTGTTGCACCAATACAAATCAAGTCATCAATATTCATAATTAATGCATCTTGCGCAATACCTTTCCACACCGAAACATCACCGGTTTCTTTCCAATAGGTATAGGCCAAAGACGATTTTGTTCCAGCGCCATCGGCGTGCATGATTAAACAGTAATCCTCATCATTTGTTAAATAATCAGGCACAATTTTACAAAATGCCTTCGGGAACAAACCCTTATCTACATTTTTTATAGCATTATGAACATCTTCTTTTGAAGCTGAAACGCCTCTTTGACTGTATCTTTTACTATTTTCGGAACTCATTGGTACTAATTATGTTGTTATGCAAAAGTAATTTTTCTTTTTTAAATATGGAGGCATAAAAAAACCGAATAAAGTTTTATTCGGTTTTTTTATGATTTATTTAAATTTATTCCCAATCGGGCATTGTCGCATTTGAAAATAGCAAAGTTCTATTATCAATAGAAATAATATAATCTAATTTAACTTTGTAAATTGATTTTAAAGATAATCCATCATTAGAAGTATTTACAAAAATAATTTCAGCCTCATTCGGTGAGAATCTCGGATCTAAATCTAAGGTCCCTGCCGGTCTATCAATGGATAAATCTTTTGCAGTACTTGTTATAAAATTATAAACAAAAATACGCGTATCCAATTGTCTATTGTTAGGACTTTCAAATTCAGAAATATCACGAGAGTACAATAATAATTTATTATCCGCAGAAATATTAAGACCACCAACAGCACCATTAACTCCAGTTAAAACGGTAGTCAAAATTGTTCCGGTCATATTAATTGTAAAAAGAGAAACATTATAACCTAAAACGTTATTTGTTTTTAGGGCAATCCTACTTCCATCGTTGCTCCAATCACATTCAGTAATAAAACTACCATCAAGAGTTTTGTATATTTGTTGGAGTCCGCTGCCATCTTTATTAATAGCATATAATTTATCGTAATGTGGGTAAATTAATCGATCTCCGTTTGAAGACCAAGAATAATCTATTTCATTTAAATTATAACCGGCAACAGAAACAGAAGATGTCACTTGTTTAACATTTGAACCATCCTGCTCCATGGTGAATAAATGTGCTTCATTATTTTTAGTTTTAAGAAAAGCAATTAAATTTGAAGCCTGGTTTTTTCTAGGTCTCCAACTATTTTGATTCTCTGCTGTTAATTGGACTTCATTTTCAGGTGTACTATCAACATCATTATAATTTGAAGAATAAATTCCATTATTTCCATTGGAAAATTTTCTAACATACAAATACCTGTTTTCCGTATTTACTTTGGTTTTAAAAGCACTTACCAAGCTGAGAACTTCTGAATTTATACTGTCCGTAGCAGCAATTTGCCAAAAATATTTTGTGCCATACTTTAAATTCGGAACTACATATGAAGTATCTATTAAACTTCCAACTTTAATAATATCATTATTAAGGTCATTTTTGATTTCGAGCCTATAGGTAATCGGGTCCACTTCCGGGTCTTTTGAAGACCAAATTAATTGAACAGAAAGTTCTTGTTCTTCAGCACCATCAGTAGGTGTAAGCAATCTTGGTGTTGATGGAGGTCTGTTCAATGCAGTTTCATCCTCCATTTCAAAAATTACATTAACTGTGAGGTCTATAGTAACGGTTGCTGGTTCAAAATTCGTTAAATAGCCTTCTTTCGTAGCACTTACAGAATAATCACCCGTCTCCACATCTTCCAGTATAAAATAACCATCTACATCAGAAAAAACGGTATTATTTGATGGACTCAACGTTACTTTAGCATTTTCAATAGGAATAAAACTCTCTGCTTCAACTACTCTACCGGTTATGGTTCCTTGTCCAACGACACTTATAGTATCCTCGCTACAGTTTATAAATAAACTTATGGCAAGCAACATTAATATCTTATATATATTTTTCATATCTCCTTTTTTAGCTATTCAAAAATTACAGATTTCACTCTTTTGTGTGGCTCCCCTAAATAAAAATTTAATCCAACTCCAAATCTCCAGAAATAATCATCTCTTTTTCCGTTAACCATCCCATCTAATTTATCGGTAAACATCACATTTTGTTCACCAAAAATTTTAATTCCTATATTGTTCACAGGTAAATATTCGAAACCAACGCCATATTGAAATTTGCCATATATATTGTCAAAATCTCTTATATCTTGAAGAACTGTTCCGACTCCTCCATAAATAAATGGTGTAAAATTATCATAAGGCAAAATGTTGTATTCCAAATTCAGATCTGCTGTTGCAATTTGATCTTTAACTTGCTGATTTCCCAATAAATATTCCAATTTTAAATAGCCCATTCCAATATTTAAGTTAAAATTTGGCTTTTTAAAAAAAATCTTTATAGATGAGTTGGCTGCTATGCTCGTCTTTGGATTTGGGTAATCACCATCCATTTGAGCAGCACCACCAGAAATACTTATAGCATACTTCCCTCTTCTATCTTCCAATTTTCTATCAAGTAATACTGTTGATTCATCCTCTGCTACTTCTTTTAAATATTTTTCTTTTAGTAAATCTGCAACAGGTTGTCCTCCCTGTGGCATCCACAATCCATCAATAACACCTTCTAGAATTAGATTTTCAACGGCTTTATCAATTGCTTCTTTAACAGCCAATTGTGCAGGTTCATTTTTAGTAACGCCAATTTCTACTTCCAATAATTTTTTTAAACTAACAAACCTGAATAAATTAGCAGATATTCCTTGTGATAATATTGTTTTTGAAACGTAAACATTTTTTAATATTTGACCGCTTGAAGTTGAAACCGCTCTTAAATAAACGGTAATTCTATCTTCTCTGTATTCTGTTGATCCTCCAGCTCCAAAATACCGGGCGCCGGCACCACCGGTAATGATATTCGAATCGTATGACACAACACCTCCTTCTAATATTATTCCCGCAAACAATAAGGGTGGTAAGTTTGTAACTTGTTTATCTTCTGAGTTTGCAGCATATTCTTGTCGGGTAGATCTTATGATTTGCCGTTCATTTAATAAATTTCCAATATTTTCTCGTTCAATTGGCGTAAACCATTTTGATTCTTCTAATGATTTTAATAAAATAGAAGTTCCTCCTTGGGTGACGGCCGTACTAAAAGTTGAGCCATTTTCTACTAATTTATATTGACCTGTTTGGTCTCTAAATTTATAGACCCCAACAACCATTTCTTTGATTGGTAAAATTCCGTTTAAAATACTCTCGCTTGAAGTATTTTCACCAATTCTGGCTTTACTGGTCTTATATGGTTGGTTAAAAAAAGTACCACAACTTGTAAGTAACGAAATAAGAAATAATAATAAAACTCGTGGGTAAGTCTTTTTCATAAAATAATTGTTCTTTAATTAATTAGGAATTGTAATTTGTGTTTGCTCACCTGTTTTGGTATCTAAAATATTGATAAGCAATCCACCGGTTGTTGGTGAAATATCTACCACTAATGAGCCAAAAACAAAAGTCCCAACACCAAGAGCTTGATCACCAAATTGCTGCTGAAATAAATCTTGTGAAAGTGAATTTAACAATTGTCTATTCAAGCTTTCTGCAAAATTTTCTAAATCTGTTTGCTGGCCAAAATCAAATCCGGCATCTTCTTTAAAACTGTTTTGTGCAGTTGCACTCGCCAACATTTGCTGATAATTGAAGGTGTCACCTCCAAAAAAAGGATTCATAGGTTTGTACACCATATTTTGGGAGAACATAAGCGTGGGAACACTTATAATTAGTACAATTAAAATTATCTTAAAATTTTTCATAGGTAAATGTATTCATAAAAATTAAAATCTGCCGTTTTTAAATAGCAATTTTCGTTGGATTGCAAATTGATTGATATTTTGCAAGGTTGATTTTACTGCGGATTTCAAAAAATCTTCATCCGGTTGGCTCATAAATTCATAAATTGTTCTGTCATCAACTTCAACAGTAATGATACTACTTCTTCCAAAATAAGGTTTCTCTTTTATATTGATGATAAAAGAATATTGACTGCCGGAAGTTGAATAGTCCTGATAAAAATAATCATAAAAATCTTTACCAATTTTTGTAATAACATCTTCAACAACAATTCCTTTAATTTCAAAATCTTCCTCCTTTACCACTTCCTCCTGAGCTTGCTGTTTATTTTGAGCAAGAACTAAAAGCGAATCTTTTGAAATTAAAATTTCATTTTGTTTTATAAATAAATAAGCTTTAATTTCTTCATCTCCATTTAAATTTAGCCTAATCTCTGAAAGGTTCTTTTTCTCATTAGCCAATAATGAAAATTCTCCAGACTGATTATTGGTGGAGTAATTTCCCGAAGCACTTTTTTTTAAGGCTACTAAATTATAAGATAAATCTTCTATAAAAAAAGACTCGTTATTTTCAACCTGAGCCTTTATCGTTAACATATTATCTTTTTCAATTAAATGAATCTTTCCATTTACAGTTTCATTTAATTGCGCAAAAATGAAAGAATTACCAAACAAAACAAAGCTCAGTAAAATATAAGTCGAAAAATGCTTCATTTTTTTTAATAATTTTTAATAATCAAGGTTTTAAAATTTGCTTTTTGAACAATACCTAAATTTTTTATTATTGAGTTTTCTCCATAAATTTGAAGAGAATTAGATTCACCTTTTTGTAGTATGTTAAAATTTGAAGATGAGTTGTTATAATACTTTATAGAATTATAATAATTATTATCTCCTAGTTGCGTAACTGTGTGAGCATCATTAACGTTACTCTTAATATCAATTATATTATTATTTCCAGCTTGATTTAATAATGTAATATTATCTTGAGACTGAATATTTGTTGCCGATGGAAGTTTATTTTCTAATAATGAAGCTTCTTTATTTGACTGAAAATACTGATTAATTATATAAGTATCGTCATTGGCTTGTTGGGCATTAGCTTTCATAGTAAAAAAGCTAATTACAAATAACAAAATTAGTAATGTACTGGTATAATTTTTCATGATATTTCAAATTTAAGATAAAGAAGGTAATTACCCTCCTTTTAATGTATATATAATTAATGCTTTGTACTAAGTTGATATATTGTTGTTACCAATTTAGTTAACTATACTTATATGGTTATTTCCAAATTGAGAAACATCATAGTTTCAAATATTAGCCTTGCTGCGCTTAACATTAATTTTTTCTTATAAATTGTTATTTTTAAACCTCAACTAAATAATATTTAGTTGAGGTTTTATAATTATATATTAAATTAAATACTATATAGGGTTAACTTGATAAGAACCAGTTTGAATTACGTTAGCACCATTACCGTTACCAATTTGGCTAACTGTACTCATATGGTTATTTCCAGTTTGAGAAACATTACTCCAATTGCTGTTTCCTTTTTGAAATACAGTACTCATATGTTCAAATCCATTTTGTAAAACCATACTTCCATTATCATTTCCGTATTGACGAACACTAGAAACATTATGATCAGTATCTGAGCTAGAAGCAGCAGGACCTGTTTGAGAAACATCACTCCAATTTCTTTTTCCTTTTTGATATACAGTACTCTCATTTTTAGAACCATCTTGCATCACATTACTTCCATTATCATTTCCTAATTGGTCAACGTCAGAGTCGTTTCTATTCTTCTTTTGGTCAACCTTAGCCCAATTGTCATTACCTCTTTGGTTAATATCAGATAAGTTAACACCATTGTATGGATATCCACCATCTTGATCAACATCGGCTACATTTCTATGCCCAACTTGTGTAATCTTGGAGTCATGCATTCTATTAGTTTGTTTAACATCAGCATAGTTATTGTTACCTCTTTGGTCAATTTCAGATTTTTCCTCATGACCATCTTGGTAAACTACGGCACCATTGTCATTACCTCTTGAGTCAATATCAGACTCAGAACCACCATAACCCTTTTGCGTAACATCAGCAAAATTACGTTTACCTAATTGGTATATATCAGAATCGTGACCTCTTGACAATTGATCAACAAGGGCAACATTGTTTTTACCATCTTGTTTGATATAACTATCTTGGGTAGCACCGGTATGCGAAAGCACTTGATTTACATCAGCCCAGTTTGTTGCTCCAGTTTGATTTACATCACTAATGTTTTGAGCAAAACCAACTGCTCCAAATGTTAGCGCTAATGCGCCTAAAAATACTTTTTTCATAATAATAAAATTTAAAAGTTAAAAAATTTAGTTAATAATAATTGTTCATAATTCCATACTATATGGAGCTACACTATTTTTATAATATGTATTTTACATAGTATAAAAAGATTTCCGAAAACAAATTATAATGGGGGACTTATAATTTTTTGACATCTCAAAAAATGGGGAAATTGCAATTTATTTTTACTAAATAATATAAAGCGCTTTATTGTTATTTAGAACTATTCAAAACTAGGGGTATCATTTCTAATAAACAACTATTTATTATATAAATTTGCCAATAGTAAGTTTTACACAATAATTGGTACGCTTTGTAACATTAATTGCAAAAATATGTAACATTAATTGCATAAAGTGTTATTAAAATTTAGAGTTATTGTATTTAGCTGCTCATTTCTAGTTACTTAACTAACGCAACGTTTGTAAAATAAAAAATCCCGCATTTGCGGGATTCTATTCTTAATGTCTTGTTATCGTGTAAATAACAATTCTCTGTATTTTGTGAGTGGCCACAATTCATCATCAACCATAATTTCCAATTTATCGCAGTGGTACCTGATTTCATCAAAATATGGTTTTACTTCAGAACAGTATGCTGAAGCTTTTTCTTCAATATCCTCAATAATATTCGCTTTTTTACGTGCATCAATCATTTCATCTATTTTTAAATGAATTGCTTCAATATGTTCAGAAATTAATTTAATTAATTTAATTTGTTGCGCTGCATGTTTTTCAAATTCTTTTCCGAAGATTTCTTTTAAACCGGTAACATTTTTAATCAACATATTTTGGTAACGAACAGCTGTTGGCACTACGTGGTTGCCTGCAATATCTCCTAAAACACGAGCTTCAATTTGAATACGCATGGTGTAATCCTCCACTTCAATTTCATATCGGGCTTCAGTTTCTACTTTGCTCATGACATTCATTTCTTCAAACAATGCAATTGATTTTTTAGAAACTTTAGCTTTTAATGCTTCAGGAGTTGTTTTATTGTTGCTTAAACCTCTTTTCTTTGCTTCTTTTTCCCAGGCTTCTCCATATCCGTTTCCTTCAAACAAAATATTTTTTGTAGCTTTAATATATTCTCTTAATACATTAAAAATGGCTTCATCTTTCTTTAAATCTTTATTTTCAATTAACGCATCAACTTCAACTTTAAAGTCTTTTAATTGTTTTGCAACTATCGTATTTAAAACAGTCATTGGATTTGCACAATTCGCAAATGAACCAACCGCTCTAAATTCAAATTTATTTCCTGTAAACGCAAATGGCGAAGTCCTGTTTCTGTCAGTATTATCTAATAAAACATCTGGAATTTTACCAACAACGTTTAATTTAAGATCTGTTTTTTCTTCCGGAGAAAGTTTACCTTTAGTCACACCTTCCAAGTCTGACAATACTTTTGTCAATTGCTCTCCAATAAATACAGAAATAATTGCAGGGGGTGCCTCATTTGCGCCAAGTCTGTGGTCATTATTTGCAGAAGCTACTGCTGCTCTCACCAATTCTTCGTTTTCGTGAACAGCTTTAATTGTATTTATAAAAAAGGTCAGAAACTGAAGATTGCTCATCGGTGTTTTTCCAGGTGCCAATAAATTGATGCCTGTATTAGTTGAAAGAGACCAGTTATTATGTTTTCCAGAACCATTTACACCAGCAAAAGGTTTTTCATGAAGCAGTACTTTAAGATTGTGACGAGAAGCAACTTTTCCCATAATATCCATTAATAAGGAGTTATGATCAACGGCCAAGTTACATTCTTCATAAATAGGTGCCAATTCAAACTGATTTGGAGCTACCTCATTATGACGTGTTTTTACAGGAATACCTACGAGCATACACTCAGTTTCTAGGTCACGCATATAATTTAACGCTCTGCTTGGAATAGAACCAAAATAATGGTCGTCCAATTGTTGCCCTTTTGCGGGAGAATGTCCCAATAAAGTTCTTCCGGTTAATGTAAGATCCGGTCGACTGTTAGCCAAAGCTTTATCAATTAAAAAGTACTCTTGCTCCCATCCTAATGAAGCGGTAACTTTCTTTACATTTTTATCAAAATATTTACAAACTGCTGTCGAAGCATCATCTATGGCAGTTAGTGCTCTCAATAAAGGTGTTTTATAATCTAACGCTTCACCGGTATAGGCAACGAATATTGTTGGAATACTTAAAGTGGTTCCGTAAATAAACGCTGGTGATGTTGGGTCCCAAGCTGTATAACCACGAGCTTCAAAAGTATTTCTGATTCCTCCATTAGGAAAGCTTGATGCATCTGGTTCTTGTTGTACCAATTGATCTCCTCCAAATTTTTCAATGGCCATTCCATTTCCAATAGTTTCAAAAAATGCATCATGCTTTTCAGCGGTTCCGCCAGTTAAAGGCTGAAACCAATGCGTATAATGAGTAACTCCTTTTGACATTGCCCACTCTTTCATTGATGAAGAAACTTGATCTGCAATTTTACGGTCAATTTTTGTTCCGAGCTCAATTGCACTCATAACGCCCTTATAGGCATCTTTGGTTAAATATTGACGCATCGTATTTTCATCGAATACATTTTCGCCAAACAAGATTGATCTTTTTGTATCTTCAGTTACGTCAATAGGTTTTCTTTTTGAGGACTGGGCTAATGCTTGAAATCTAATTACAGACATTTTTTATATTGTTTAGAATTAATATACTGTTTTTAATAGCGCAAATGTAGCCTATAAATTGATTAAAAAAAAATTACCCCCTGTAAATTTGGGGGGTGAAAGTAATTATTTGTGTTTTTGCTAAAAATATCAATCATATTTACATTAAATATATTTTAAGGTTGGATTAACTAAAATAATTATTAAAAAATCATTCTATAAATAAACATAAAATATAAAAAAAGTAAAATAAGCCCTTCTTTCCAACTTAATTTCATTTTGACAGGCGCAAAATTAAGCAGCAATATAAGGAATGAGATTCCCAACATCCATAAAATATCGTTAGACAACAACCTCTGATCTGTTACTGTAATTGGGGTAATTATAGAGGTTAATCCTAAAACCGCTAAAATATTAAATACATTTGACCCAATAAGATTTCCTAATGAAATGGCTTTTTCTTTTTTCAGTACAGCAATGACTGAAGCTGCCAATTCCGGAATACTTGTGCCTATTGACACGATAGTAATGCCAATAATACGTTCGCTAATATTAAAGTTTTTAGCCATACCCACAGCACCATCAATTAATAATTCTGAACCTCCCCAAAGAGATACTCCTCCAATTATTAAAAATAATATATCCTTATACAAAGGTAATTCTTCATCATCTTCGGTCATTTCATCAACAACTGCAGGTGTTTTTTGAAATTTCAATAAATATACCAGAAATATAAATAGCGATAAAACTAAAATAATTCCTTCATAACGCTGTAAAATTCCATCAAAAGCGATAAAACCATATAACAATACTGATGAAATCATCATCACCGGCCAATCAGTTTTGTAAAAGGCTTTTTCTACACTTATCGTTGAAATTATAATTGTGATTGCCAATACCAATCCTAAATTGGCAATATTGGAACCAATAACATTTCCAAAAGCAATATCTGCATGACCCGATAAAGCAGCCTTTATACTCACAATAAGTTCGGGTGCTGATGTAGCGAAAGAAACAACGGTCATCCCAATAACAATTTTAGGAATATTTAACCGCAATGAAAAACCAACTGCGGATTTTAATAACCAGTTCCCTCCTAATATTAACAACACCAAACCAACCAACAAGAACAACAGATTCATGAATTATCTTTTTTGTAAATATAGAAATAATTAAAAGCAATTATTTACTACGCATCATAAAGAATAAATAATCCTAATTGCTTTTGATAGTTACCCTAAAGTCTTATTTTTACTTTATGAAAAAACAAATCTTTAAAATTTTTGGAAAAATCAATAAAATTTTGCTTCCAAGCTTCACTAAAAAAAGAATGGATATGTCTAAAGCTAAAAAATGGCAAATGGCAATTATAGGCTGGCGATATTTTGTTACAAAAAATAGTTTGTAAATACTTAAAAAATAGTATATTTGCACCCTCAAAATGGCCTCGTGGCGCAACTGAATAGCGCACTTGATTACGGCTCAAGAGGTTGATGGTTTGAATCCATTCGAGGTCACCAATGATAACAAGGCTTTCAAGAAATTGAGAGCCTTTTTTATTTTATCATTTGCACACTATTTGCTTTAATTACTAAAATTAGCAATAAATAAAATAAAAAACGGGAGGAATTCTTCCCGACAGGCCCCGCTTAAACCCTCTGTTTTCCATCTTTTTATATAAAAAAGATATATAAATTTATTTTTTTTGCGCTTAGGATATTAATTATACCTAATTTCGATATGAAAAATTGAAAGAAGATTGACACGAACGATGATTATAAACTGCTTCATCAAAAGAGTCAAGAATAAACAAAAAAAACTATGAAAAAAAAGGGAAAAGATCTAAACTTTATTAGCGAAATTGGTACTGACGGAAAAAAAATAAAAGATATATCAAGAGATGATATGAGTTATTATGACCAAAATATTTTTATATTAAACACGCTATCCGTTCCTCAAAAAACATACATAGCGAGTGCATTTAATTCCTATGTCGTAAAACTTAAAAAAGTTACAAAGTAGAAAGGCCGGGACTAATAGCATTCTTATTAGTCTCAACTTCAAAAGGAAAACTACCCCTCTTATATCGGTATGAGGTGTAAATGATGCGCTTTTTTTGTTGTCGTTGGAGGCATTCCTGCTCCTACTTAAATTTTGAGCTATTTTAACATTTATCAAATGTACTTACACATTCTGCACAAAAGAACCTATCGGGTAATCCGTTAAACTGCATTTTAAACCTTTTTTTAAAATAATTTCATTATTTCTTCAATAAATGATAAAAGTCATTGAATTTGTGCTTTTTAAAAATTAATTTTAACCCATAGATTCATTACCTACTTTGTTTAAGTAATGTTTTTGATTTTTTTAGTTAGTAGTAAAAAAAGAAAGGACTGCCTGAAAAGGCAGTCTTTTTTCATTTAAAAATATATCAACCTAAAACTACTTCCCATTTAAGGCATATTTCTTCTTTTACATTATTAATTACCTTTTTTTTAAATATTCTTATTTTACGGCATACATATTAGCGAAAAGCATATTTCTTGTAAAATATTGATTAAAATCTCATTTTTTTTGACAATAAATTGAATATCTTTATGTTTTTTACGCATTGTTTTAAACATAAATAATATTAACCAAAATACACATGACCTTGAAAATAAAAGTAAATGAATCTCACGAATTTGAATTTGAAAGTTCAGATCTTGAAAAACTAGATTTATTAAAACGCTCAGCATCAGAATTTCATGTTATTGAGAAGAACAAATCTTTTGCTGTTAAACTTGAAAAATCTGATTTTAAGAATCGAGAATATGTTGTAAGCGTTAATTCAAATAGCTACACAGTTAATATATCTAATGGAATAGATCAACTTATCAAAGAAATGGGATTTACCATTGGTTCTTCCGTTAAAGCAAATAGTATTAAAGCACCAATGCCCGGTATTATTTTAAGTGTAAATGTTGAAGAAAATCAAGAGGTAAAAGAAGGTGAAACCTTGTTGATTTTAGAAGCTATGAAAATGGAAAATGCCATTGGTGCGCCAAAAGATGGCATTATTAAGTCAATTTTTATTAATAGCGGAGAAACTGTTGATAAGGGCGATCTAATGATTGAGATGGAATAAACTTAACAAGTCAATTAAATATTGAACTATCCAAAATACTTTAAATAACATTAATATGAAAAAAATATTGATAGCAAATAGAGGTGAAATCGCCATTAGAGTCATGAAAACCGCTCGAAAAATGGGGATTAAAACTGTTGCTGTTTATTCAGAAGCCGACAGAAATGCGCCTCATGTCAGATTTGCAGATGAAGCTGTGTGTATAGGACCCGCGCCTTCAAACAAATCCTATCTATTAGGTGATAAAATTATTGAAGTAGCCAAAAAACTACATGTTGATGCCATTCATCCCGGTTACGGATTTTTAAGCGAAAATGCCGATTTTGCCGAAAAAGTAGAACAAAATAATATTATATTTATTGGGCCAAAATCCAGTGCCATCAGAATAATGGGCAGTAAATTGGCTGCAAAAGATGCAGTCAAAAATTATAATATCCCCATGGTTCCTGGAATTGACAGAGCCGTAACCGACCCAAAAGAGGCGGCAGAAATAGCAAAGGAAATTGGCTTTCCAATTCTTATAAAAGCCTCAGCAGGCGGCGGCGGTAAAGGAATGCGCATTGTAGAAAACGAAAATGATGTGGAAGAACAAATGAACCGCGCCATTAGCGAAGCGACCTCCGCTTTTGGTGACGGCTCTGTATTTATCGAAAAATATATTACTTCCCCAAGACATATCGAAGTTCAAATCATTGCAGACAGCCACGGAAATGTTTTACATCTTTTTGAAAGAGAATGCAGTATCCAAAGACGTCATCAAAAAGTTATTGAAGAGGCTCCTTCCACAATTTTAACACCTGAATTAAGATTAAAAATGGGCGACGCAGCCATTAAAGTTGCAAAATCCTGTAATTATTTAGGCGCAGGAACTGTAGAATTTTTAGTAGATAAGCACTTAAATTTCTATTTTCTGGAAATGAATACGCGTTTGCAAGTTGAACATCCGGTTACTGAATTAATTTCAGATGTTGATTTGGTTGAATTACAAATTAAAATTGCTCGTGGTGAAGCCATTCCGTTTAAACAGGAAGAGATAAAAATTAATGGTCACGCATTAGAATTAAGGGTTTATGCAGAAGACTCTATGAACGATTTTTTGCCAAGTGTTGGAAATTTAAGCACCTATAAAATACCTATTGGTAAAGGAATAAGGGTTGATGATGGTTTTGAAGAAGGAATGGACATTCCAATTTACTATGACCCTATGCTTTCTAAACTCATAACTTATGGAAAAACACGTGAAGAAGCGATTCAATTAATGATTGAAGCCATTGGTAACTATAAAATTGAAGGTGTTTTTACAACCTTACCATTTGGAAAATTTGTTTTTGAACATGAAGCTTTTAGAACCGGTAAATTTGACACGCACTTTGTTAAAAATTATTACACACCAAAACTGCTTCAGGCAGCACTTGATGAAGAAGCTAAAATTGCCGCTTTGGTAGGTTTAAAAATTTATTTGGAAGATCAAAAAAAATTAAGAATTCCAATTTCTAACTAATTACACTATTCAATATTATGGAATCAAAAATTGAAAAATTAGCCAAAAGTGTTGCATTGGCACATTTAGGAGGCGGTGAAAAAAGAATTGAAAAGCAACATGCAAATAAAAAGTTAACTGCAAGAGAACGCGTAAATTATTTATTGGATGAAGGCTCTTTTGAAGAAATAGGCATTCTGGTAACTCACAGAACAAACGACTTTGGAATGGAAAACGAAATTTATTTTGGAGATGGCGTTGTAACTGGTTACGGAACAATTAATGACAGATTGGTGTATGTTTTTGCTCAGGATTTTACCGTTTTTGGAGGTTCACTTTCCGAAACAAACGCTGAAAAAATCTGTAAAGTTATGGATCAGGCAGTTAAGGTTGGCGCGCCGATTATAGGTTTAAACGACTCCGGTGGCGCAAGAATCCAGGAAGGCGTGAGGTCTTTGGGCGGCTATGCTGATATTTTTCACAGAAATGTTCATGCATCAGGTGTTGTGCCT